>Ga0207141_10051_pt1 | contig 40139 bp, 41 predicted proteins | sample Alteio_BWMinHeat_5_FD_153553 | JGI IMG/M metagenome (GOLD analysis project Ga0207141, IMG submission 153553) | Enriched cells from forest soil in Barre Woods Harvard Forest LTER site, Petersham, Massachusetts, United States -... | ecosystem: Environmental > Terrestrial > Soil > Temperate forest >... | reverse complement strand
GCCGGCGCTGTGCGGTGTTTTCCTTCGCCCACATCACGGCCCGCGGCGCGGCGTCGTGGGCGTTGTCATGCGCTCGATCGACAAGGTACGCGACGCCTATGGCTCGGTCGTCGCGCGGCTAGTGCGTTTTTCGATCATCGGCCTCGTCCTGGTTGGGGTCGCAGCAGCCGGCATCGTAGGCCTGGGGCGAGCCACGCCATCCGGCTTCCTGCCGGAAGACGACCAGGGCGCCTTCTTTGTCGTGGTGCAATTGCCGGACGGGGCATCGCTTGACCGGACCTCTACGGTGATCCAGAGCGCCGAGGCCGTCCTGAAGGCGGAGCCAGCCGTTGCCGACTTCACTTCGATCATCGGCCTCAACTTCATCGACAATTATTCACAGTCCAATTCCGCCTTCATGGTGGTGACACTGAAACCGTTCGAAGAGCGCGCCGACCCCTCGCTCTCGGCCGGCGATGTGATGAGGCGGCTTGTCCCAAAGTTCCGCCAGATCCAGGGTGGCAACGTCGTTCCGCTGGCGCCACCCCCGATCATCGGCCTCGGTACCGGCGGCGGCTTCACCTATGTCCTGGAGGACCTGCGTGGCGGCGACCCGAAGGCGCTGGCGCAAGTGGTGCGAGGCCTCGTCATTGCCGCAAACCAGGTTCCAGAGCTCTCCCGCGTCTTCAGCACCTTCTCTGCCACCAATCCATCCGTATATCTCGATATCGATCGTAACAAGGTACAGATCCTAGGGGTCAAGCTACAGGACGTCTTCCAGGCGCTGCAGGCCTCACTCGGCGGCTACTATGCCAACGACATAAATTTGTTCGGGCGCACCTGGCAGGTCCAAGTGCAGGCCGAGGCAGTCGACCGAGCGCGAATCGATGATATCTACCGTATCAATGTTCGCAATCTGAGGGGCGATATGGTGCCGCTTCGTAGCTTGCTGGAGGTGCGGATCGTAGTCGGGCCGCCAGCGCTGATCCGCTATAACAATCTGCGAGCAGTCACCGTCCTGGGCGGGCCGGCACCCGGCATCTCCTCGGGCGTGGCGTTGAATGCCATGGAAGGGGTCGCGGCGAAGTCGCTGCCGGCCGGCTACGCGGGCGCATGGACGGACACCGCCTTCCAGGAGAAGCGTGCAGAGGGCAAAACGCCAATCATCCTCGCCTTCGCCGTCCTCTTCGCCTTCCTCTTCCTCGTGGCGCTCTATGAGAGTTGGACGATCCCGGTGCCGGTGCTGCTCTCCGTGTCTGTGGGTATTCTGGGCTCCTTTGCCGGAATCGTGTTCCGCGGCCTGACCCTCGACGTCTATGGCCAGATCGGTATGATCGTCCTGATTGGACTCGCGGCGAAGAATGGCATTCTTATCGTCGAATTCGCCAAGGAGCAGCGTGAGCGCGGCATGCCATTGGTCGTCGCGGCCACGGAAGGCGCGCGATTGCGCTTCCGGCCGGTGATGATGACCTCCTTGGCCTTCATCCTTGGCCTGTTGCCGCTTGTCGTCGCGGTCGGCGCCTCGCAGCTTGCGCGGCGCAATGTTGGCACGCCGGTCTTCGGCGGCATGATCCTGGCGTCCTTTGTCGGGATCTTCACCATTCCGCCGCTCTACGTCTTCTTCCAGTCGATCCGCGAATGGCTGCGGCCATCGACGCGGCCGAAGGAAGCGACGCCCGCCGAGGTCACTTCTTCCGATCTGTCCGCCTCTAAGGGCATGCCGGCGGAGTAGAGCGAGAGCTCCGGCATTGTTATGTCTCAACGCATATGGGGTCAGAACAAGAGCTGTTCGAAATCATAAGCTAGGCGGACAGATTAAGAACAAAGACCACGTGGTGTCGGACCCGTCATTGGGCGCTTTGCAGTGTATGAAACCCAAAATGGACGAACCGAGTTGCTGTCGGATCCTCAAGGAAATCTCGTGCATTCTGCCAGACTCGCAGCCTCTAGTTGCAGTCGACAAAGCCCCGGTAGCCAAACACCCACTCGACGCTTGATCTCGTTTTCTCGGTAGCGCAAATTGCCACCAACGCACGCTCAGCGAGCATCGTCCGGCGGGTCTCGGTTGATTGGGGGAAGTAATGACCAACGACGTGGGGCTGGCGGACAACATTGTCGCCCATAACTATCGGGCCGCTCAAGGTGGCGGTCATCTATTCCAAGCTGACGGGCAAGGTCGACTCGCCTTCAAGGGTTCGCACCATGAACGCTGAAACTCAACGCTTGCGGGAGTGTCGCGATGCAAAAGCCGAATGGAAGAAATGGGGGCCATACCTATCTGAGCGGCAGTGGGGCACCGTTCGCGAGGATTACAGTGAAGATGGCAATGCGTGGGATTACTTCAACCACGACCAGGCGCGGTCGCGAGCGTATCGCTGGGGCGAGGATGGGCTGGCGGGAATCTGCGATCACGAGCAGAGGCTTTGTTTCGCATTGGCTTTATGGAATGGCGAGGACCCGATCCTCAAGGAGCGGCTGTTTGGGCTGACCAACAGCGAAGGCAATCACGGCGAAGATGTGAAGGAGTATTACTTCTACCTCGATTCGACGCCGACCCACTCGTTCATGAAGTATCTCTACAAATACCCGCAGGCGGCGTACCCCTATGACGATTTGGTGGCGACAAATCGCCGACGCGGGAGGGGTGATCTCGAATACGAACTGCTCGAGACGGGCGTATTCTGCGACGACCGCTATTTCGATGTCTTCGTCGAGTATGCCAAGGCCGCGCCGGACGACATCCTCATTGAGATCAGGGTGGCCAATCGCGGGCCGGAGCCGGCGGTGCTCCATGTGTTGCCGACATTGTGGTTCCGCAATACCTGGTCTTGGGGCGAGCACGGCGAGAAGCCGCTGTTGGAATGTGCAGCGCAGACGCAATCTCTGAGCGTGGTCGCGGCCAGGTCGTCGGCGTTGTCAGGAGTCGCCACGAGCTATCTATACTGCGACGGCTCGCCCACGTTGCTGTTCACCGAGAACGAGACGAACACCGAGCGGCTCTTTGGCGTTCCCAACACCACTCCCTTTGTCAAAGACGGGATCAACGACTGCGTTGTCCATGGCAAGAGGGAGGTAGTGAATCCCGAGCAGACCGGCACCAAGGCCGCGGCGCAATACGTCATCACTCTTGGTGCAGGCGAATCGCGCACGCTGCGGCTCCGACTTAGCAGTGTGCCGCCAGCAGCGCTCATTGAGCCGCTGGAAAACCCGGCTGCCTTCGGTCGTTCATTCGGCGACACAATGCAGGCGCGCCAGCAAGAAGCAAACGAATTCTATGCTTCGATCACGCCTTCATCGATGTCTGATGACGCGGCCAATGTCATGCGTCAGGCGCTGGCAGGCATGATGTGGGGCAAACAATTCTACTTCTACGATCTGCACAAGTGGTTAGGAGAGCACGGCATCAATCCCTTCAATCCGAGACGGCAGACCGCACCGCGCAACGAGGGCTGGCACCATATGTACAATGCCGACGTCATTTCCATGCCGGACAAGTGGGAATATCCCTGGTACGCGGCTTGGGACCTGGCGTTTCACGTGATCGCCCTGACCATGGTGGATCCGGACTTCGGCAAAGAGCAACTCGATCTGATGCTGCGCTCCTCCTACATGCATCCGAATGGGCAAATCCCGGCGTACGAATGGAACTTCAGCGACGTGAACCCACCCGTACATGCCTGGGCCACGATCTTCACGTACCGCCTGGAAGAGGCACGGACGGGCCAGGGCGACACAGCTTGGCTGCAGCGGTGCTTTCAGAAGCTGCTGCTCAATTTCACCTGGTGGGTCAACCGCAAGGACCGCTCAGGTAAGAACGTCTTCGAGGGTGGATTCCTCGGCCTGGACAATATCGGCCTATTCGATCGTAGCGCATCGTTGCCGACCGGAGGGTACCTGGAACAGGCCGACGGCACCGCGTGGATGGCGCTGTATTGCCAAAACATGATGGAGATCGCAGCAGAGCTGGCCTTAAGAGACGTGGGTGGCGAGGAGATGGTGCTCAAGTTCACGCAACATTTCCTGTTGATCGAATCGGCTATGATCCACGCTGGTGATGAAACGGGAATGTGGGACGAAGAAGACGGCTTTTTCTACGACGTTCTGCGATCGCCGAACGGCCAGGCGCAGCGGCTCAAGGTGCGCTCGATGGTCGGTTTGCTGCCGCTCTGTGCCGCCACTGTTTTTGAGAGGGAGCTTTATGAAAAGTTCCCTAAAGCCGCAGAGCAGACGACAACTTATCTGGACGCTCGTCCAGAACTGACAGCCTTTATCCACGACCCCCGCAGGCGGGGTCATGCGGGTCGACTGCTCGCCTCGATCCTCGACGAAACCAAGCTTCGTCGCGTGCTATCGAAGGCGCTCGACGAGAACGAGTTCCTCAGCCCATACGGCATCCGGGCACTTTCGCGCTACCATGCGGAGTACCCCTATATTTTTCCAATCCGGGATCAGGAATACCGTGTTTCGTACCTGCCGGCCGAATCTGACAGTGGCATGTTCGGCGGCAACTCGAACTGGCGTGGGCCGATTTGGATGCCATTGAACGGTCTACTTATCCGGGCGTTGCTGCAATATTACCTCTATTATGGCAATGGTTTCACGGTCGAATGCCCAACCGGCTCCGGCCGCTTCATGAACTTGTACGAGGTGGCCGAAGAGATCTCGCGGCGCGTGTCGGCGATCTTCCTCCGCGGCCCTGACGGCCGGCGACCTGTCTTTGGCGGTGCCGTCAAATTCCAGGAGGATCCGCACTGGCGCGACTACTTGCAGTTCTACGAATACTTCCATGGCGACAATGGAGCCGGCCTCGGCGCCAATCACCAGACTGGCTGGACCGGATTCATTGCTCGGGCGATGCACCTCTTTGCGTCCGGCACGGCGGAGCAATGGCTCGAGAGGGGTAAGAAGCCCTAGGTCACGTACGGCTGGGAATAACTGCGCACCGGATAGCTAAGGAACCCCGGTAATATGAGATTATCGTAGTGATTTCAAATGGTTGACCAATATAAGTGTAACCGGGGCAAAACCGGTGGCGGACGCGGCGTTATGATTCGGGTGTATCGGGTTAGAGTGGGTGGCGGTTAGGCGGGTGGCGTGATTCCATCAGACCATGGCGGAGCCACCAGATTCTCGAACGCCGATCCCTGCAGACCTTTTCGACATGTTCGTGCAGTTGCGGGCGGAGGTCGCCGGGCTTCGGGCCGAGAATGCGGCTCTGAAGGATGAGATCCGGCGTCTGAAGGGTCTACCGCCACGCCCGACGCTGAAGCCGAGCGGGATGGAGCAGTCGTCCAAGCGGAGCGCCCCCGCGGCAACGGGTCCGAAGCGGCGTGGCTCGAGCCGAGCGATCGTCACCGAAGAGCGCCGTCTTTGTTATGAGCCGCCACCGGGCTCGCGGTTTGTGGGGCGGACAAGCTTCGTGGTGCAGGATCTGACAATCGGGGTGCAGGTGGTTCGTTATCATCGGGAGCGCTGGCGTTTGCCGGATGGCCGGATCGTCGTCGCTGCGTTGCCGAACGGGGTCGACGGGCACTTCGGTCCGGAACTTCGGCGTATGGTGCACTTTATCACCAGGGTCAATCGACCATAGAGCGGATTGTCGCGTTGCTGCGCGACTTGGGTGTGTCGATCTCCAAGCGCCAGGTCGTGCGGATCCTGACCAGCAAGATCGACGCCTTCGTCGCCGAAGCCAAGCAGGTTCTGACGGCCGGACTCGCTTCGGCCGGTTGGGTCAGCGTCGACGACACCGGAGCTCGCCATGGCGCGGTCAATGGCGTGTGCACGCAAATCGGCAATGACCGGTTCGCCGTGTTCACGATCCCAAGTCGAAGAGACGGCCGAACTTCCTGCGGCTCCTGCACGGCGGGTCGGCCTGGTGGCTCTACAAGGACCTCAAAACCTGGTGCCTCGATCCCGTGTAGACCGAAGAGCCAAGGAACTGGCCCGTAGGTTCGATAGTATCTTCGCCACCAAAACCGGCTTCGTTACCCTCGACCGCTTGCTCGTTCGCATACATGCCGATCGCGCCAGCTTCCTAAAGATTCTCGAGCGCCCGGACATCCCCCACCGCACCAACGGCTCAGAGAACGATATCCGCAGCGTGGTGACCCCGCGCAAGATCAGCGGCGGAACCCACAGCGACCAGGGCCGTGCCGCCCGCGACACCATGCTCAGCATGATGAAGACCTGCAACAAGCTCGGTGTCAGTTTCTGGGATTATCTCGGCGACCGCCTCGGCATCCCTGGCAGCAAGATCCTACCGCTCCCCGTTCTCATCGCCGCTCGCTGAACCCCAACGGCAGATCGACGCGCCCAAACGCCTCCGCTTTTGCCCCGGTTACCTTCGCTTCGGCTAAGGGACTAACGGGTGATGGCATATAGCTCTTGCGAGGTGCCAGTCTCGTCCTGCATGTCCGATGTCTCGCAGGCTATGGCCTTCTTGTTCAAGTGAAGTGCGAAGCCAGTCGCGCCCGGATCGCCCAGTTCGGGGCGAAGTACCATCGTCGGTATCACATAGTCTCCGTAATTCTGACGACGATAGGGGATCGGCGGCGTGGTCTCGAGCGTTCGCATCCGTTCACGCAATCGTTCGGCCATTGGCTCGAAGCCAGCTTCGTCGAAGCGATCGACTTTGTAGGCCACGAAAGAGGGGAGGACGTTATAACCGGGATAGTAGAGAATCCCGTGATTGATGGGAAAGAGCAGATCTTCCATCGGGCCGTTGATCCCCCGAGCCGAATAATGTTCCTCCCACCCCCCTGTCGTCACAATCAACATGGCACTCTTTCCTAGCAACGTTCCCTCGCCAAAGCGGTCTCCCCACCGCTGGTCGCTGTGCTCGCCGACGCCATAGGCAAAGCCATAAGCGAACACACGGTCGACCCAGCCCTTGAGGATTGCGGGCATGGCGTACCACCAAAGCGGGAATTGCATGATAAGCATGTCGGCCCACAGCAGCTTTTCGATCTCGGCCTTGACATCCTCGGTCAACGTATCGCTTTCGAAAGCCTTCTTGGACGCCAAGCCTGGAATGAACCTCTCATCCCGAGCCCATTTCGGGAAATCCGTGCGGTCAACTTCCGATTTCCAGCCGTCGGCATAGAGGTCTGACACCCGTACCTCGTGGCCCTGAGCCTTGAGCTCCTTGATGGCGACGTCACGGAGTGCCCCGTTGAGCGAACGTGGTTCGGGATGAGCAAAGACAATCAGAACTTTCATGGATCAGCGGTCCAACATTGGGGAAACTGTCGGTTAGCCTAGCCAATGTTTGGGTAATCCGGTACATACAGGTAATGCATAAGATTGTGCCGAATAATGGCTAAGTCTGATGTCACATTTGAGCGCATGCGCAGCTTCATTCGCGTGGCGGAGCGTGGCAGCCTATCGGCGGTCGCGCGGGAGCTCAGAGTCGGGCAATCGACGATAACGCGGCACTTGCGGGAGCTTGAGGAAGCCGTCGGCGTGCCCCTTCTCAGCAGAACCACCCGGCGTGTCACGATGACCGATGAAGGCAGCCGCTATTATGCAAATTGCGTCCAGATCCTGCGCCTCGTCGAACAGGCCGGCGATGAGGCGCGGGGCACGCGCGGCGCGCCCGCTGGCACCATCCGGATATCCTGCACGGCGGCTTTGGGGGTCTTGCACGTCAGCCGACTAATCTTCGCCTTTCAGGACCGTTATCCCGACATCGGGATTGACCTCAGCCTCACCGACGAACGCGTCGATCTTGTCCGGGAGGGCGTGGATATTGCGCTGCGCCTAGGTCCGCTCATCGACAGTTCCATGAAGCTGCGGGCTCTTGGCCAGAGCCAGCGTCTGCTCGTGGCAGCGCCGGCTTATCTGGATGCGAGAGGGAGACCGACAGGCCCGCAGGACCTATCCGGCCATGAGGGTATTCGGATGTCGAACATTGCCGGCAGTGAAATCCTAAGCTTGCAGGGGCCAGATGGAAGATATCATGCCGTTTCGTTCGGAGGACGTTTTCGGATCGACCACGGGCTTGGAGCGCGCAAGGCCCTGGTCGCCGGCCGCGGCATCGCGCCTGCCCATCGATGGCTTGTCGACGATTTCCTGGCGGCCGGCCGGCTTGAGGTGATCCTGCCGGAATATTTGCTCACTCCCGTCCCGCTGAACATGCTGATCGTACCAGAGCGTGCGGGCATTGCTCGGGTCCGGCTGCTGGTCGACTTTCTCGCTCAGCAGGTCGGCGGCATTCCTGGGATCGAAAAGCAGGAGAATCGATAGAAGTGCTTCAGCTCAACGCAGCCCTCCAGATGATCTCATCCTTCCGATGCCTATTGCGCGCTCAGGAAATCGATCAGCGATCTGAGTTGGCGCGGCATTTGTCTTGCGGCCGGATGATAGAGAGAGAAGCCACCGAATGAAGGGATCCAGTCCATCAGGACCTTGGTTCAGGCCACGTTCGGCAATTTGCTCTGACAGAGAGGGTGGATGCCTTGATCGTCAAGGCCGCGGCGAGCGCAGACGAAGCAGAACGCAAGGACCTATACAAGCAGATCCGCACGATCACCAGCAGCGATGCTCCCATCGTATTCACCCACTATGAGACGTTGAACTATCCGATGAACAAGAACGTCACCGGGTCGATCATCACGCCGACACTTAGCCTCTACATGGAGAATTTCGGCTTCACCGAAACGTTCCGGTCGTAACACAACCTAGCGTGGTGCCCTAAGCCGCGCACGGTTGTCTATATCCAGCGAGGTCTAGCAGGTGCGCTACCAATTTGATCTGGGCCTTGGCTCGATATTCCAGATAAGCCGCTATGCGAATTCCGCGGCATGTCCGGGCCGTCGCTCTTGAGATCTAAGCCGAAGCCCAAACCGGCAATGGTCTTGCAAGGATGCCGCGATACGGGGATGCTTGTCCCTGGCAGGCCTGTAGCGGGGTTCCTGGGCGGAGAATGACATGGCCAAACGGGCGACGATCCCATTTGACACCTTAGTCATTGAGCCCAATAGCGGAACTCCTCTCACTCGCCAACTTTACAATCTTTTGAGGCATCACATTACCGGGGGACGCGTTCCGATAGGAACTCGTCTCCCATCAACTCGCGCCTTATCGCAACAACTCGGCATCGGGCGAAATACCGTGCTTGCCGCCTATGACCAACTGCTGGCGGAAGGCTACGTGAAATCAGAAACAGGATCGGGCACGTGGGTAGCGTTTTCGCCCGCCATACCGTCGTCCCGCCCAGCCTCTATCCTAGCCCAGCCAAAATTGTCGCGCCGTGGAGAGATCCTGGCTAGAGAACCGCAAATGCCGCGCAGTCCCAAGACTGTGAATTTCCAACCCGGCTTTCCTGAAACCATCACTTTCCCCTATTCGACCTGGTCTCGGCTTCTCAGTCAGAACGCCCGACATCGTGGCGGAGACATGGTCGGATATTACGACTATGCGGGACACCAGCGCCTGCGCCGGGCGATCGCCAGCTATATCGGTGTGGCTAGAGGCGTCGACTGTGACCCAGAACAGGTGATCGTCGTCACTGGTGCGCAGGCCGCGCTGGATCTCGTATCCCGCGTCGTCCTCGACGAAGGCGACCAGGTCTGGATCGAGGATCCGGGCTATCTGGGCGCGCACAGCGCGCTCCTGGGCGGAGGCGCGCGTTTGTCGGCCCTGCGCGTCGACCGAAACGGCTGGAACCTCGACGACCCTGCCCTCCCACCGCCGAGGGCCATCTATGTGACGCCCGCCTGCCAATGGCCGCTCGGCCTGACTATGGGCGTCAATGAGCGCATGCGCCTGCTCGCCCTGGCCGAGATGCACAATGCCTGGGTGATCGAGGACGACTATGATGGGGAATACCGTTTTCGCGGCCAGCCGGTGCCCGCTCTCTACGGCCTCGATCGGTCGAGCCGGGTTATCTATATTGGGACGTTTGGCAAGATCCTGTTCTCCTCGCTCCGCCTCGGCTTCCTGGTGGTGCCGCGCGGGCTGTCAGACTCATTCGGTCGGGCGATCAGCGTCACCGGCCAGTTTGCCCCCTTGCTCTTGCAGTCGACCCTCGCCGATTTCATGCAGGAGGGGCATTTCGCCGCCCATCTGAGACGGATGCGCCGACTCTACGCCCGTCGGCAGGCAATGCTCATCGACTTGTGCGAGCGCCATCTCGACTCCTGGATATCAATCACCGCGAACGACGCCGGCATGCAGCTTCTGGCCAATTTGCTTCCACCCTGGGACGATCGCCAAATCACATCAGCCGCGCGCCTTCACGGCGTCGACGTCCAGCCTGTATCGATGAACTACCGATACCAGACCCCGGAACATGGATTGCTCCTCGGTTTTGCGGCGCTCGACGAAAAGAACATGCACGCGGCGATCGCTGGCCTGCAGGCGACATTCCGCGATCTGGAGGCAGGTGCACCCAAAAGTGGTTCCTCAAAATAGGTGTGAACTGGCTCTACCGGCCAGAGCCAAAATGCTGGAAAATAATCGGGACCATGTGAAAGGTTCCAGTGATGTATCTTGTTGGTCAGGAAGAAATCGATGCGGTAGCAAAAGTCATCCGTTCGAAGGCTTTGTTTCGTTATAGTATAGGCGATGAATGTGATCGTTTCGAAGCTCGCTACGCCGCCTATCTGGACGTGAAGCATTTTGCGCTGGCGGCGAGCGGGAGCAATGCCATTGCTGCTGCGTTGGCGGCCCTGGGCCTGGGTCCCGGCGACGAAGTCATCATCCCCGCCCACACCTATATGGCCACGGCGACGTCGGTCCTGGCGGTGGGTGCCATACCGGTGATCGTCGACATCAACGAGACGCTGACGCTCGACCCTATCGCGCTGGAAGACGCAATCGGGCCGCGCACCAGAGCGGTCATTCCCGTCCATATGTGGGGCACTGCTTGCGACATGGAAGCCATCATGGCAGTCGCGGCCAGGCACAAGCTCCTGGTCATCGAGGATGCTTGCCAGGGTGTCGGCGGCAGCTACAGGGGACGCAAGTTCGGCAGCATCGGGCACGCTGGCTGTTTCAGCTTCAACTACTACAAGAACATGACCAGCGGCGAAGGCGGCGGCGTCGCGATCAATGACGACGACACGGCCGAACGGGTGCGTTGTGCTATCGATCCATGCCATTTTTACTGGCAAGGCCGCGCTGAGGGCGTGAAGCCCTTCGTGGCCAACGGCGCCCGCGCCTCCGAAATCACCGGGGCGCTGCTCAATATCCAGCTCGACCGTCTCGACGGCATGGTCGGTGCGATGCGGCACGAGCGCGACACCATCCTCAGCCGGACACAATCGCTGGGCAATCTGGGGCTGACCCCCGCCCCGCTCAATAGCCGTGAAGACGATTGCGGCACCCAGGTGCTCTATACCCTCCCCTCGGCGGAGGTTGCTGAACGCTTCACCTCGCTGTTCCCGAGCGTCGTCGCCGGCAAGACCGGTCGGCACAACTACACCGAATGGGACCAGGTGCTGATGGGCGAAGGCGCGGCCCATCCGGCCCTCAACCCCTTCAACATGTCTCAAAATGCCGAGTGCCGGCGCGCCTATTCGCGCGACATGTGTGCCCGATCGCTCGAAATCCTCAACCGCATCGTGATGATCCCGACCCATCCCCAGCACGGGGCCAGCGAGATCGACGATATCGTCCACAACATCAGCGCGGCCGCCCATGTCGCCTTGACCGATTTGTCGGCGGAGGAGGTCGACTTTCGCACCACCGCGCCGCTCGAAGTGCAGAAATTCGACCTCAGCACGACGCCGTAATGCCCCTTCGCCCGCGGCCTTGAAGCCGCGTCCGACACAGGTGCCGTCGACGACAAGGGTGGATTTGCCAGGATGAAGATCACGCGCATCAAGACACGGGTTGTGGACCTGCCCCTCGCGGCGGATTTTCATCCCGCCTGGGCGCGCGGACGCAAGCAGACCAACATCCTGATGGTGCTTGTCGAGGTCGAGACGGACGAAGGCGTCACGGGCGTGGGGGCCGCCCATGCGGGGCTCGAGGCCGCGGTGACCATCGACCGGTTCGTCACGCCCCACTTCATCGGCCAGGATCCGCGACGGATCGAAGCGCTGGCCGATGTCTTAAGGGATGCCGAGATTCTCGGTGCGCCGACCTATTGCATGGAAATTCCTTTATGGGACATCCTGGGCAAGCTTGCCGGCCTTCCGGTCTGCACGCTTTGGGGCGGGTTCGCCGACCGCGTGACCGCCTATTGCGCGACGGCTGAAGTCCGCTCCCCCGAGCAGCGCGTCGAAAACGTGCATCGCATGCTCGATGAGGGCTTTCGAGCCCTCAAGCTTCGCTTTCATCACCCCGATCCCCGCGACGACCTGAAGATGGTCGAGGCGATCAGAAAAACCTTTGGCAACCGAATCGATATTCTGGTCGACGCCAACCAGGCTGGTGTCGAGCCGGGGTTCGGCGGCCATTCGTCCTGGGGCTTCGCCCGGGCGCTCGATGTGGCTCTGGCCTTGCAGGAGCTGGGAGCCTTCTGGCTCGAGGAGCCCCTGCCGCGCCATGACCATGCAGGACTGCGGCGTCTTCGCGACAAGCTGGGAACGCTCAAGCTCGCCGGCGGCGAAGACAATCACGGGCTGCACGAATTCAAGCTCCTGATCGACCAGGGCTGCTACGACGTACTGCAGCCGGACGCGCTTCTGTCCGAGGGCATTTCGCAGATGCGCAAGATCGCCGCCCTTGCTGAGGCGGCCCATCTCGAAGTCGCCCCGCATACCTGGGGAAACGGCATCGGGCTCCTCGCCAACCTGCATTTCGCCTGCAGCATCCGCAACGGTTCCTATTTCGAGTTCCCGCACGATCCGCCGAGCGGGTTTACGCTTGAAAGCCGCGACCAGATGCTCGCCGAGCCGCTCACCATCGATACGGATGGCTGCGTGGCGATTCCCGACCGGCCGGGTTTCGGCTTCCAGCTCAACGAGGATCTGATCGGGTCCCACACCGTCGCAACATTGGGTTGACCGCCATGAACAACAGCAGATCACGCCCGCACGCTGCCTTCCGGTCCCTTCCAGGCAGCCTTATCCGCGACCGGTTGAGCCTGGCGGATAGAGGCAGGTGCAGCCATGTATAGCGGCCCCATCATCGATTGCGATGTCCACCATGCCCGTAAGTCCGACGAGGCGCTCTTGCCCTATCTGTCCGCCGGGTGGCGCGACTATGTTTCGGGGCGCGGTCCGGCCGGGCTCGTCCCGCTGACGGTCCAGGACGGACTGCCCAATCCGCATGGCTTCATGCGGGCTGAAACCTATCCCGCGGGTGGCGGCGAGCCTGGCTCCGACTACCAGACCCTGCGGCGGCAATTGCTGGACCGCGGCGACCTGCGCCGGGCCATCCTCACCTTCGGCGACGACAGCCACGTTGCCGGCCACCACAACCCCTATTTCGCGACCGAACTCGCACGTGCCCTCAACGACTGGTCGGTCGAGCAATGGCTGGGCCTCGACACACGTCTTGCCTCCTCGATCCTCGTCGCCAGCCAGTTGCCCGAGCTCGCGGCCAAGGAAATCCGGCGGCACGCCGACAATCCACGCATGGTCCAGGTGATGCTGGTCGACAATCCGTTCAACTACGGGTTCGGCCACCCGGTCTTTCATCCCATCTACGAGGCGGCGGAGGAAACCGGGCGGCCAATCGCCATTCACGGCGGTGCGGGCGGCTGGGCCAATCCGGCGAGCACGGGCGGCGGCAACGTCAACCTGTATTTTGAAGCCCACACCTTGTGGCCCCAAGTCGTCATGACCCATCTGGTCTCCCTGATCAGCCACGGCGTATTCGACAAGTTCCCCAAGCTCCGGCTTCTCTTGATCGAAGCAGGCTCGGCCTGGCTGCCGAGCCTGCTGTGGCGCTTCGATAGCGAATACAAGGGCTTGCGGCGCGAGGTACCCTGGCTCAAGCGCCTGCCCAGCGAATATGTGGCCGAGCATGTCTGGCTGACGACCCAGCCCTTGGAGACCTCGCCGCAGCGCCGGCAGATGGTGGATCTTCTCAGTTGGGTCAACGGCTCCGAGCGGCTCGTCTATTCCTCCGACTACCCCCATTGGGACGCCGACGAGGTCAACAACGTGTCGACGCGTTTGCCCCAGGAGTGGCATCGCAAGATCTTCTTCGAAAATGCCCTGAATTTCTACGGATGGGACGAAGCGGACCTGCCGCTGACGGCGACGGTGGCAGCATGAGCGTGGATGTCGGCCCCTCCAGCGACTTTGCCGAGAAAGAGCTGCGGCTCGTTCACGCGGGGCGCCGCCAGGTGGGCGTGGTGCGCTGGAACGGCAATCTTTACGCCGTCAACAATTACTGCACACATAAGGGCGGGCCGATTTGCCTTGGCATCCTCGGCGGCCGGCTTGAATCGGACCGGCCCGGTTCGCTTTCGCTGGATATCAGCCGACCCACTCTGGCCTGCCCCTGGCATGGCTGGGAGTTCGATCTCCAAACCGGTCGCGCCCTTCCCGATCCGAAGATCCGCATCCGCACCTTCCCGGTAAGCGAAGTACAGGGCCGGGTCCTGGTCGATCTGGGTGGAACCGAAATCGGGCCCCGCCGGGAGGCTGAGACGCCTGCCATACAAACTTTTAACCCCGGAGCCGCTTGATGTTGGTCAGAGCCGCAGTCACAGCGAGGCCGCGCTGCATCGAAGTCCGCGATTTTCCCATGCCGGAACCCGAGCCCGGTGCGGTGTTGATGAAGGTGCGCTATTCGGGGATTTGCGGCACCGACAAGCACACCTTCAGGGGCGAGAGCAAGCAATATGCCGGTACGCCGCACGAGCGCGACCTGACCTACCCCCTCATCTGCGGTCATGAGAATGTCGGCCGCGTCGAGGCGATCGGTGGGACCGTCAGCGACAGCGAGGGCAATCCCCTGAAGGTCGGGGACCGCATCGTTCCGGCGGCGAACGTGCCTTGCGGCACCTGCCATTTCTGCCGAAACGGCTACCCCTACTACTTCTGCGAACGGCTGGAAGACTACGGTAACAGCCTGCATTGCGCGCCGGCCCCGCATCTGTTCGGCGGCTGGGCGGAATATATGTACCTGCTCGCCGGCACGCCGATCTTCCGGGTGCCGGACGACCTGCCGGACGAAGTCGCCGTGCTAACCGAGATCATGGCCGTCACGCATGGGGTGGAGAAAGCCCTCGCCATCATCGGGATGAGCGGCGGCAACCGCTTCGGCGGCTCGGTCGCCGTTCTCGGTGCGGGCCCGCTCGGGCTGTGCCACCTCATCAAGGCCAAGCTGCTGGGTGCCGGCCAGATCATCGCGACCGACCGCTTTGCCTCGCGCCTTCGCGCCGCCGAGGCATTCGGTGCCCGGACGACGTTCCTGACTGACGAAACCGACTCCGCCGAACGGACGGCCCGTGTGCGCGAGCAGACCGGCGGGCGCGGCCCCGACATTGTGCTGTCGTGCAGCGGCGTGCCCGAGACCTTCGTGGAAGCCTTGCGGATGGTGCGCGTGGGCGGGGTCGTCGTCGAAGCCGGGACCTTCGTGGACATGGGGCCGGTCTCCATCAACCCCAACGCCGATATCTGCACGAAAAACGTGACGGTGGTCGGCATCGGCGGCGAAACCGCCACCTCCTATGTGCCGGCGATGCGCCTGATGGCGGCCAATCTGAAGCAACTGCCGATCGACAAACTGGTCAGCCACCGTTTCGGGCTCGATCGGACCCAGGAGGCGGTGGAAATCGCCCAGACGGGTGATGCCGTCAAGGTGGTGATAGCACCCAATACGAAGGCCGATGCCCTTCAGCAGACACGTGATTTTACGCTGGCGTAACCTCGAACCGGGAGCACGGCATGCGAGCGGCGATCATTGGTACGGGCGGCATAGCGCGGGTCCATGCACACATCGTCCACGAACTGGCGGGTGAGGTCGTTGCCGTTTGCGGCAGGACGCTCGCGGCCGCAACTGCCTTTGGTCCCTACCCCGCCTTTGACGACGTCGAGCGTATGCTGCGGCAAATCCGTCCCGACGTCGTCCATGTCTGCTCCCCCAACCACCTCCATGCCGAGCAGACCTGCGCCGCTTTCGCGGCGGGTGCCCATGTCCTGTGCGAAAAGCCCATGGCCAACACCGTGCCGGACTGCCTCAGGATGATCGAGGCGGCCGACAAGGCCGGGCGGATCGGCGCCGTCGCCTATACCTATCGGGGATACCCGATGGTGGCGCTGCTCCGGCATCGCGTCGTGGAGGGCCGGTTCGGGCAGTTGCGCCGGCTCGGCGGCTGCTACCTGTCGCAGGATGTCTTCGCGCAGGACAAATATGTCTGGCTCTTCACGCCCGGGACTGCCGGCCGTTCCTACGCGCTCATGGATCTGGGCGTTCACTGGCTGCACCTTGCCGAATATGTGACCGGCACGCCGATCGTCGAGATCACCGCCCAGTTCTCCACCCACCAGCCGCGGCGTATCTGGCGCGGCGGCGTCGGCGAAGGTCCACGCCCGCCCGGCGCGGCGAACGGGGACGCTAGCGTTACCGTCGACTTCGCGCTGGAGGACCAGGCGGACCTGCTGATCCGGTTCGCCAACGGCGCCGCCGGTACCGTCACCATCAGCGGCGTCTCGCCCGGCCGCCCCAACACCATCGTGCTTTCGGCCGACGGATCGGCGAGCGGCTTTGAATGGAACCAGCAGGATCCGAACGTCTATGTTGAATGCGCTCCGTCCGGGAATGTCATCCATCAGCGGTCGCCGGAGGATCTGCCCGCGAGGCTGGCGTGGATGTCGCGATCGCCGGCAGGCCATGCGGAAGGATATGTGGATGCCTTCCGCAACGTGGTCGCCTCGGCCTGGGCCGCGATGCGCGGCAAGCCCGCGGACTATCCGAGCTTTGCAGACGGGCTGAGGGGCGTGCGTCTTGTCGAAGCCGCGGTCGAAAGCGCGGCGGGACGCCGTCCCGTTTCCACTGCGGCCCAAGGCAATCCGTGAATTAGCCGCGCCGCACGTTTTGTGTATCTACGTGTTTTATCACACTTGTTAATCAATAAATCTATCGGGATTTCTTGAAAATTCTCTAATGCAAAGGATACCGATCGCGTGACGAAGTTGATGTTGGCCGCACAGAGGGGAGAGACGCCGATACCGGCGGGCTCGCCCGTGCCGCAGTCCGCTTGCGATCCGGGAAAGCGCACTGCATCCGCGGCCCGGAATGTCGCCTCGGATGGCTCCAGCGGCGAAGCCGCCGCGCCGACCGTTGAATTGCGCAATGTCAGTCACGGCTACAAGGGCTTCCACGCGCTGTCGTCCATCGATCTGTCGATCCGGCCCGGTGAATTTTTCTCGCTCCTCGGCCCGAGCGGCTGCGGCAAGACCACGACGCTGAACATCATCGGCGGGTTTGTCATGCCCGACCATGGCGACGTCCTGATCAACGGCAAGTCCGTCAACCGCATCCCCTCCTACCAGCGCCCCGTCAACACGGTCTTCCAGAACTACGCCTTGTTCCCGCACATGACGGTTGCGCAAAACGTCGGTTTCGGCCCGCGCATGGCGCGCCAGACCGGCCCGGATCTCGCGCGCCGCGTCGAGGAGGCTCTGGCGCTGGTGTCCCTCACCGGGTTCGGCGACCGCCGTCCAGACCAGCTTTCCGGCGGGCAGCAGCAGCGGGTCGCGCTTGCCCGCGCCCTCATCAACCGGCCCACGGTCCTACTGCTGGACGAGCCGCTCGGCGCCCTCGACCTTAAGCTGCGTAAGCAGATGCAACTCGAGCTGAGCCGGATCCAGCGCGAGGTCGGCATCACCTTCGTCTATGTCACGCACGACCAGGAGGAAGCCCTGTCCATGTCGGACAGGATCGCCGTCATGAGCGGCGGCTGCGTGATCCAGGTCGGTTCGCCCGAGGAGGTCTACGAGAATCCGGCCAGCCTGTTCGTCGCCGATTTCATCGGCTCTTCCAACAAGCTGAAGGGGCGATGCCTCGACATCGCCAGCGGCATAGCGACCGTGCAGCTCCAGAACGGCGCATCGGTGCGCGTCCCCGCCGGTTCTGCCTGGGGCGGCCGCGAGATCACGATCGTCGTGCGGCCAGACCATGCCGCCATTGCAACGCAGACCCCCGGGGATGCCGGCCGCAACGCGCTTGCCTGCCGCGTCGCCAAAGTCACCTATCTCGGCACCCATCGCGAGATCGAGGTGGTCCTGGGGGACGGCGGCGCCGCCTCGGTCCGCCAATCCCTTGGCGCCGAACACGTCCAGCCAACCCCCGGGGTCGGGGAAGAAGCCTTTCTCGTCTGGCCTGTCGCAAGGTCAATCGGCTTTTCAACGCAGTCGTCCGGCGGCGAACAAGAAGATCCGGACATCCTTCCAAGCTCGATACGGATTGATCAGACCATGTGAGGAGATCACGATGAAACGCCTTGTGTTCCCAGATGCACCACTCCCGTTCAATAGAACCCGTCGGCAATTCATCAAAGATGCCGCCTATTTCGGTGCGGTGGCGGGATTGGGCCTGTCCGCGGACCATGTCTCGCCGGCGCGCGCCGCAACCCTCGAGGGGCCGGTGAACGCCTTCACCTGGGGCGGCCGCATCATGGCCGACGAGGTCGCGGACTTCGAAAGCCAGACCGGCGTCCACCTCAACTTCATCGGAGCATCCGGCAATTCGGAAAATCTGGCCAAGGTCAAGCTCGGCGGCGGCAACCAGTATGACATCGTTGGCGTCGACGCCCTGTGGGTGCCGAAATTCTACCAGGAAGGCGTCATCGACGTGATCGACATGGCGTCCTGGCCCCAATACGCAGACATGCTCGACCAGTTCAAGAACATGAGCATCTGGAAGGTGGACAACATGTTCATGGCCCAGCCCTGGGCCTGGTCTCCCCTGGTGCTGTGGTACAATACCAAGCGCATCAAGAAGCCGCCGACGAGCATTCAGTTCCTGTGGGACCCCGAACTGCGCCAGCGCATCGCCTTCACCCGGCAGCAGGAAGACGTGATCGCTTGGATGGGCATCGCCACGGGGGCCAAGAAACCCTACGACATGACCAAGGAAGAGCTCGCCAAGGCCAAGGACGGGCTGAGCCGCCTGATGCCCAACATCCTGAAGTTCCCGCCCCAGGAGGAGGAACTCGTCAAGCTGATGGCCGACGAGAGCATCTGGGTCACGGCCCTGAGCGCGGGCGGCGCCCTGCGCATCAAGGATGCCGGCGGCCCGGACGTTAAGGGTTTCCTGCCGCCCGAGGGCTATATCGGCTATTTCGACGGCGATTGCATCGTGAAGGGCGCGGCCCATCGCGATGCCGCCGTGGCCTGGCTGCAGCATCGCGTCCAGTCGAAATACGTATTGAACAACTTCCTCAAATACCGCCGGCCGCTTGCCTATAAGGGGCCGCTCGATGTCCTGCAGAAGGAGGGCAAGTCGGCGCTCGCCCATGAACTCTTCTACGATCAGCCCGAGATTCTCTCGCAGATGGTGGTGATCGGACCGCCGCCGAATATCGGCGACTATGTCGACGCCTTCAACGAGGTTGCGGGCGGCTGAAACCCGTTTCACCGGCGGAGAGCCGAGGATCCCCATGAAAATCCGATCCACCTGGACTCTTGCACCCACTTGGACCCTTGCGCTCTTCCCGCTGGCGACGCTCGACCTCGTCTTCTTCGTGCTGCCGATGCTGATCATGGCGGTGGCGAGCGTGCTGGTCATCCAGGAATTCCACGTCGTGTTCGAATTCACGGCGGCCAATTATCTCTTCTTCTTCAAGAACCCGCTCTACGCCACCATCCTCGCCAAGACCGCCCTTCTGGCCACCGTCGTCACCGCATGCTGCCTGGTGATCAGCTACCCGTTCGCGTTCTTCCTGACGAAGCTGCCCAAGCGCGTGCGCAACATCATGCTGGTCCTGGTGATCCTGCCGTTCTGGACCAGCTATCTCCTGCGCGTCTATGCCTGGGTGACGATCCTGGGGGAGCACGGCCTCGTCAACCGCGTGCTCATGGGCGTGGGCGCGATCGACGAGCCGCTGCGTATCCTGCTCTACAACAACTATGCCGTGGTGCTGGTCTCGGTCTATCTCTACATCCCCTATTGCGCCCTAGTCCTCTACACCTCGCTCGAACGCCTCAATCCCTCGCTCCTGACCGCGGCCATGGACCTGGGAGCGCCACCATGGCGTGTTTTCGTCCATGTCATGCTGCCCTTGACGCTGCCGGGCATCTTCACCTCATTCATCTTCGTGTTCGTGCCGATGCTGGGCGAGTACGTGACGCCAACGCTGGTCGGCGGGGCACGGGGCATGCTGATCGTCAATGTCGTGGTGTCGCAGTTCCAGGCCCTGCGCTTTGGCATCGGGGCAGCCATGGTGTTCGTCATCGCCGGCCTGACGCTGGGCATCATCCTGGTCCTGCGTCGGCTTGCCAAGCTCGAGGAGATCTTCGGTGGCCGCCAGTAGAAACCGGATCAGCCCCGTCCTGTGGCTCCACGGCTGTGGCGTGTACATTTTCCTGTACCTGCCGATCGCCTTGCTGATCTTCTTCTCCTTCAACAAATCCCCACTGGGGAGCTTTCCGATCACCGGCTACACGCTGGATTGGTACAAGGAGCTTTTCGGCGAATATTTCCTGGTCCAGGCCTTTCGCAACAGCATCTTCATCGCGGCGATCACCGTCCCGATCGCCACCACCATCGGCACCCTCTGCGCTTTCGGGCTGGCGCGGTCGGGGCTCCGGATCACGGGCCTGTTCAGCATCTTCATCCTCATGCCGATGGTGGTGCCCGGCATCCTGCTCGGCGCGGCGCTGCTAATCGTCTTCGTGCCAGTCCTCGGCTTCAAATTGTCGATCTGGACGGCGATCGCCGGTCATGTCGTGGTGACCACCCCCTATGCCGTACTTGCGGTGGCGACGCGCCTCTACGGCTATGACCGCCGGCTGGATGCCGCGGCGGCCGACCTCGGCGCGCGTCCGCTGCAGACCTTTATCCATGTGAGCCTGCCCCTGATCATGCCGGGCATCGTGGCTGCCGCCCTGATCGTCTTCACCGTGTCGCTCGACACGTTCGGCGTGACCTTCTTCACCATCGGCTCCCAGAGCACGCTTCCGATGTATATCTGGGCGCAGGTCGAGAACGGGGTGACGCCGAGCGTCAACGCGCTCGGTACTTTGCTGATCGTGTTCACGATCGCAGTGTTGGGCGTTGCCAACATGCTGCTGCGCCGGCGCTGATCGCTATGGCCGGCGCTATCCCTTGACCGCGCCACCCGTGACGAACCCGCCGGTGAAGAAGCGCGAGCATAGTAAATAAAGCGCGATGACCGGCAGCGATATGCCGTTGGCGGTTATCTTTAAGCGCGTGCCAAGGTTCTTTCGGTTTAACCCCAAGCTGCCTACGACGGTTGCGCTGAGGCCAATCGGGAGCTCGGGTAGGCTCCGACGGCCCGCCACTCGGCCAGGGCAGCCAAGCGTCTTTGCTTGTAGATTTCGAGGCTGACAAGGTGGCGCTCGCAATTACAGTGATCGTGGATCTGGCCGTGAACGGCGACGAATTTCTTAAGCGTCTTCGTCGTCCGGAATTTGAGCATCGCCGCCCTACGCCGCCGCCTTCGGCAATTTACTCTGATAAAGCCGGCGCATCCGCTACGGCGTGGATGTGGTGGCAGAGCGCTCGGGTCCCATTTGGCGCGTCCCTTTCGCCTGCCCTGAGATGTGCCAGTTATTTGCTTTTTGAAGCGATTGAGGTCGACCGCCTTGGCCTTTGTCCATGGCCTCGGTGACGTCCACGGATTTGCGGCGATGGTTTGCTGTTACCTCAAAATAAGGGGGTAGGTGTTCCCAGCCGCTATCTGTATACCAATTGCTTAGCTATGCGGCGACCTGCAGCCCTTGACACCTCTTACGCGCCTGGGCTTAATAAATGGGACGTTGTTGTGCGCGAGCATGGTGGAATTTCCGGCGGCGCATAGGGGACTATACTTTAGTTCCGTTGAGTAACTCAGCGATAAACGTGTATAATAATTAGCCTGTAGGCTCAGGCATAGGGAGGCATTGCTGACATTATGTGGCCTCAAGCGCACAGGTATAGCTATGAAAGAAGCAGTAGTCTTAATATGCGACCGGAATTTTTTCGCCCCTAGCCTCGGTGCTGCGATATCCGCTCGCCGTCATCTGCACAGCGAAGATTCTAAGGTCCTGATCTACGTCACCGACGCGGATTCAGACTGGTTGGCGCGCGTCGTTCCTGCGGCGACTTCCGAGGACATTGAGGTGCATGCTGCGGATGTCCCGGAAATAGAGGCGATGGGCAGCGTCCACCGCGACCGCAACCTGCCACCCGTCACACTTGCCCGATTGTGGCTTCACCGCCTACTGCCCGACACTGTGGAGCGTTTCCTCTACATCGACGGCGACGTCCTTGTCGAAGACCGGCTCGACGCGCTCTTAGCCAACGAGCTGTGCGAGTCCAAATTGCTCGTGGCGTCGGACACGGTCGCGCTCTGCGATGGCGAATGGGGGAAAACCGCCAAGCGGGAGAAGGCCTATCTCGACGCATTGGGCGTCTCCGCCGGCGAGTATTTCAACGCGGGCGTGATTCTGACCGGCAGACGCCTGTGGGAGGGCATCGCCGGGGAGGCCGTCGACTATCTGACGAAGCACCCCAAGCGGTGCCGCTCGTCGGATCAGAGCGCGCTCAACGCGGTGGCGCGCGGACATACGGCCCGGCTGTCCCAGCGGTGGAACTATCAATCCGATCACATGATGATGCTCGATCCGCGCAGGGCCGACATCCGCCCCGGCATCTGGCATTTCACAGGCGGACCGAAGCCCTGGCAGGGAGCGGGCGGCAACTGGCCCTGGGATGAGTCCTTCACCTGGGCGTATCGGGCCGCTCACCGCCGGCTGAGGGGACTGTCGCTGGAAGAACCGGTGCCGACGACAAAGCAGCTCCAATCCGGCCTGGTCCACCGTGCCCGCTCCAAGTGGCGCTACAAGTGGATCTACCCGCACCGGCGCATGACCCGAGAGGACAAGATCCGCCGCGAACTGGCGCTCGGAGTCGGAGTGTAGCGCCCGTACGTGGGACAACGCGATGTCATGACGGGAGCGGTGGGGGATCATCGATTCCTATGAGCATGCGACGAAAGCCGGCGCAAGCGTGGTCCGCCGTTGCGGCATCCAGCGGTTTATCCGTGATGCGCAGCGCGGCGACTTTACCGTGGTGCTAGCCGAGGCGCTCTACCGCATCAGCCGCTATCAGGCGGGCCTGGCTGCGCAACCTATCCGGCCAACATGCGCTTAGCGGCCCCTCATTTGTTAGGATCGACCACCGCCTGAAATTGCGATGCGTTGGCGCCGTCGAGCAGGAGGTTCTCTTCGATCCAGCCAATAAGTGGCGCGGCAGGATCCGTCTGCGTTGCTGGGGTTGACCGATCGACCATCGACATCAGCTTGTCGCGATAGGCGCTGCAATCTACCATTTTTATTGTATTTGAGGGCGTTTGGTTGACCTGAGATTTCACGGCATCGTCCAACGTGGGAAAAGGAACTAAATTCATCGGATCGTTGGTAGGATATCGGAAATAGCCAATGTCAGTGGAACCGGAAGGATTTTTCCCTTCGCAGGTATCGACCAGTGTCTTTTGGTTGAAAGTACATTTGCCTGTTCCGGCAAGAGCATAATGGATGGGCATCGAAGCTGGAATACTGGCGGAATCTCCGGGATCTCCGCCGTTGAGGACATAGGCTTCCATGCCGCCTTGATCATCGACAGTCATGAAACCGGCGAAGCATGCCGTCTTCTGGTCAAGCCGAATGTAGCCCACTCCTTTTTCATCAAGGCTAGCAGCTTCACTCTGATACAGGGATGATGTGATCTGCGCCTTCTCGTCCCAGTATGCTACCGGGTAGAGAGATACAGTTCTGGCGAACGGGTAGACCCTGGCAGATGGCGTAGTCGGGCTTGGCGGCAATGTCGCCTTTGGCAGGGCGATCAGGGTGCCACCCAGCGAGCCATAGAGGAAGGGCTCCTGCACCCTACCGGTCGAGTCCAGAACGTCATCGCGTACCTCTCCTAGAGCAAGCCGAATGTCCACGCCTGGCTCGATGAGGTGCTTGGCAAGCGACGCAGTAAAGGGGCTGTTGTGTCCATCTCCATCCAACGCCACCGTGCCGGCCTTGGCCGCGAAGGCGACCAGCATATTGCCCAAGGGCGGATCAACGCGAGCAAGGCCACGATCGATCGCACGTGAGCCATCCCTATGAGTGATATGCGCGAGGAACGGATTAGTACGACAGGCATCGAGGATGACAAGCTTCAGACGGCTGGCTCCATCCAGCGTTTGCAGCACGCGATCAAGCGGCACCGTTTCATCGATCACATCCCTGTCCGAGGCCAGTTGTGCGTCGATGGGTATCAAATAATTCTCACCGCCCATCTCGATGCCATGGCCGGAGTAATAGACCACCGCGACATCGGCGCCCGCTGCTTCATCTTCGAAAACACGCAACGACTTGATCATGCCCTCACGAGAAACATCCAACGCCACATCCACCCGGTCGAAATCATCAGCCTCGAATGCCGCCTTCATTGCCATCACGTCATTCGCTGGATTGGGAAGCCTATTAACGGTCGAATAATTGGAGTTGCCAATCAGAAGCGCCACGCGCTTGTCCGCGAGGGCAGCATCCACGCCGACCAAAAAAATCATCAACCCGAGAATGAAACCGATCAGTTTAAACACCACACTCACCTTCGTGACGGCCGTTCCTACAAGAAACGCAAATTCAACCCTGAGAGGCGATCTCCAGTCTTGAACATGCAGCTGACATGTTCCGCTGACAAGGTGGAACTCGTCGATCTCGACCATGCCGGCGAGCGGGGTATCATCAAGTTATCGGCGACGGATCGCATGCGTCCGCCCAGTATCCTGAACGATTATGCCGCTGCGGTCGCATTCGCCCACGCTTCGTGGGCTTGGGCGCGCAGGATCCGCAGTTCAGTCCGAGAGATCAGATGGGGCTGAAGGTTGAAGGTGTCGTAGACCGTTGCCTAGATCGAGAGGAAAAGCGGGGCTGATCCCTGGCTCTGGAACGTTTGCCGCTTGCGCTCCCGTTGGCGGACCGGCAGGTTGGCGTTTTCCGCCCGGCTATTGGCGGCTTGCCCGGTCGGCTGGTGGCGATCCGAGAGACTAGGCTCTTTGGCGGCGGCGCAGTAGGAGGCGAGTTTGTCCGTCACGATCGCCTCGGGCCACATGCCATGGCGCCTCAGCACTTTGCGCAGCAGCCTCGCGGCAGCCTGCTTGTTGCGCCGCTTCAAGGCTAGCAGGTCCAGGACCTCGCCCTCCTCATCGACGGCCCGCCACACCAACATCCGCTTTTTGATCCTCGCAACCCTCTCGTCCAAATGCCAGCGCCCAGTCGGCTTCGAGCGCGAGCTTTGAAGGTTTTGAGCGAACTGCGCCCCGAACTTCTGCATCCAGGTCCCGATCGCCTCGTCGCTGACCTCAATCCCGCGCTCCGCCAGCAAGTCCTCGACGTCCCGGAGGCTGATCGTGAACCGAAAATACGGCCAGACGGCGTGGCGGATACTGGTCCGTGGAAAGCGGTGGCGCTGATATGAGATCGGCTCCATCGGCGCACATTAGCCGTAGAGGCCGGCCCCTGAAAGGCCGGACCATCTTCCCATCGTCCAGCCACGGCCAATGCTTTGAGTTGCCCTGACCATGCCGCGACAGGCACCAGACGTCTGTCAAGCAAAATTCCTTACCATATTACCGATAACAATTCTGGATGATCCATGGTGTCGAAAGGATAAGTTGCGAGGATCGCGCCGGTGACTACTTTCAAATTGCTGCGCCCTAGCAGCAGGCCGGTCGTTCCCGACATGCTACCCCATCGCCGTCTCAGCGCGACCGGCCACCTACTACCTATTCAAAGTGCGCCATCGATAGCCGTTGCCAGAGCCTTGCTGCCTCCGGGGTAACTGTCGATCGACGAGTCGAGCGTTGGATTAACGGCGCCGAGCTTGTTGTTGACCGCCTCGATCACACGCGGAGAGAGAGGCTTGTTGGACGCAGACGAAAGTGCGTCTGCCAGTTCCTGAAGAGTGGGCCGGGTCGGGCCGGCTGCGGGCGAAAGATAGCTGCTTAGCAAGCCGGCATACACCTTGGAGATCTTGCCGACTGCCGAGTTGGGCGCGGCATGTGCGAGAGCGGACGGCGAAGCATGCAGGAAGCCATTCAACTTGCCGAGCCTTCTAGCCGGAATGGCATCGCTGTCATTCGGCACGCCGGTTTCCGCCACGCTGGTTTCCGGCACGCTGGTGTCCACGTCTGTGCTTACCGTTTGGCTTTTGTGGTTAGAGTGGCTGGCGTGACCGCCACCATCGCCGTTACCGCCTGCGTTGCTATGGCTGCCACCGTTTCCATTGCCGCCGCCGTTGCCATTGCCACCACCATTGCCGTTGCCGCCTCCGTTGCCATTCTTGGCAAACGCCGGTGACGCCAACATCGCGGTGCTTAGGACAACCACGGCAGCAACTCTGATCGCGCGGGTGAGATTCATGTAATCCTCCGTTTTGTGCGGCTGCTTTGACTCACGTTGCGAAGTTAGTGCCAGACATATTCTGGCGCGAATGAGGCGCTTGTGAAACCATTTGCAGGCCGTGTGGCGCCAAACCGGACAGTAAAGTCGAATGCGGCGGGTAGATGGTTAGCGCAAAGCCACAGCGAGGCGCAACCTGGATGCGGCACTTTTGGCTGCTCGCGCTCATTGCCTTTCGAATCACGCGTGCTTCACGAGGCTCGTATGAAGCGTCGCAAAGATGCCCGAGAAAGCTCGGCACACCCTTCGCACGTGGATCACTGCAATGCCTGAGGACGAAATAACTCCGCCTAAAGACGCAACCTCAGGCTGGAAAATCGCTGCAATTGTCGTTTTCGTGCTTGTAGTGATATTTGTATTTCTGGTTTACGGCGAATTGGGGACGACAGTCGGTGTCGGTCCTGAGAGACGACTTGCCGTGCAGGCGTAATCCGGGCGAGGTAGATCGATTATCTCCTGTTCTCTCCTTGTTCACCCGCCGCGAGTAGGACAGCCTATCGGCATGTCCGATTGGAAAGACGACCTTCAGCCTTTCTACGGCTCGCCCCCAGTGGTGGAGATGGGGGCAGTCCAATTCACCCTTTCTCGACGAATTGCATCAGCAATGCAGACAAAACAGTCTCATCCACAATGGGCGCCGCATCCTCCAGACTCAACCACCGAGCTCGATGCTGAGCTTAGTCATTCCAGGCTGCCAGCGTTGCTTTCACAGTGAGAGGATACACGATCACTTCGACGAGCCCGACGTGAACCTCAAGACTCTACCAATTGAGATATGAGCAGATCGGCTTTTTGCCGGGTTTGCCGGTGACGCCCGCTTTCTGCTTAGCTTCAAATTGCGCGACCCTAATGCATGTCCGCAACTCGATGCTGAATCGCGATCCTACCGCCGTAACGATCCCCGTAGGTTCGAATAGAGCCAATTTTCCACGTAGATGAGGGGCTACGCGTTTGCATAGTATTTCAGTAAGTTTTTGGCATCGTCAGCAAGCCAATCTGCCACTCCCAAAATATAGCCCGCCACACGTCCTGATGGCGTGATGAGATATGTTGCTGGCATCCCTCGCGAAAGGGAGAAGGGAGCGCTGGTGTTGGTCTCGCTGCTCGCGAGCCGCCCCTCCGGATCGAGATAGATCGGAAGGGAGCGAATAGATAGCCTATTGAGATAGGGCTTGATGTTGCCCCGCTGTTCCGCCGCATCGGTAGAAACAGCGGCAACACGGACCTGCTCGCCGATTGTATCGTGGAACCGCTCCAATAGCGGTAGATCCCATTGGCAGGCCTTGCACCATATGGCCCAAAAGTTGAGGAGAAGAATCTTGCCAGGCATAGCGGCCAGCCGCGTGGGCCGACCCGCGCCGTCCAACAGGGTGACAGCCGGCATTTGCATGGCTGGTTCGATCATCGTGAATTGATACCTCGCCGTTGCGAAGACGGGTGGGTTATCAAACTCCTCGGCAAGGCTGGCGTTAGCCAAGAGTGGGAGGCTGCCTGCGCCAATCAAAGAGGTAAGCACTGTGCGTCGGGATATCGCTTGATCCAAGTAGGCAGGCAAAGTCGCCTTCTCACCCATGGATGTAACTCCATCCGCTTTCCTCGAGCTCAACGACCCGGCCGATGCCAAACGGGACGAGCCTCGCACCAGCCACCAGATCGATAGAATGGCCTTCCTTCTGTTCGGCGATCTGCTTGGATGAGTCGCACATACTAAACACGATCCCCGGTATAGCATGGTGCAATGCCGCTAGAGGTTGCTGTAGCGGCGATGTGTCCGCCCGGAATAGTTTGATTCCAGACCCGTTCGCTACGATCTCGATCTTTACGGATTCATTTTTCATCGCATAAGATCGTGTGATATTTATCGAATAGCTGATGGCATGCGCCATAATTTTCTCGTCGTCGGAATCGACGAGGATCACAACACGATGCTCCAATATCGCAGATGGTGATTTCGCCAATGCCCTGTGGCTGCCGGAGGGGAGCGCGGCTAACCCCCACATGCCGGCAAGGACGACGATTAAGAACAGCGACCAGCGCCGTATGCGATTTGCTGCCCAAGGCGGTTGTTTCAGTGACGTATTCGATTGCATTGAACTTTTGCCCTATTGCACTATCGAGGTTGTAGCTTGGGGTGTTATTGCCCGTCTTGCGACGGACAATGACTCACCGCATTCGTGTGCTCCCGTCCGCGGTAGTTGATGACGCTGGTAACGCCGAAAGGCCGAACGCGCGGGGACTGACAGCCGCCTTTGCATTCTCGATAGAAAGTGCACTCAATGTTTGAGCACGACTTTTCCTTGAATGCCGTTAGCGACCGCGCTCTGGGCCGCGCCGAGCTGGTCCAATCGAAATGTTTTTGCGACCGGGATCGTCAACTCGCCGCGTGAGGCAACTTCAACGACTGCTTTCAGCGTTTCAGCATCGGTACTGTGGTAAATCTCATCAATCTTCACGCGGTGTTCGGTGTTGGCACCTTCCGGTACCGGCACGATGCTGACAACGTGGCCACCATCTCGCACATGCCCAATGAGATTTCCGGCAACGGGCGCTACGGCGCTGATCGCGTAGTCGAACTCGGCATTCGATGGTGTCTCGGTAATATCAAGTGCCTCGCCAGCCAACTGTCGCGCCTCTTCGAGCCGGTTGGTTCTGACGCCGGCCACTGGCTTTGCCCCGATTTCGCGGAGATATTGGATCGCAGCCCGACCAACAGTGCCGAGTGCGCCCGAGATCAGGACGCGATCGCCTGCTTTGACGTGAAGAGCGTCGACCGACTGCCGCCCAGTTAAGCCCGCCTTCGGCAGCGTGGCTCCCTGTTCGAAGGTGAGATTGGCCGCAAGCTTGGCGATCGCTGTAATCGGAGCTACGCCATACTCGGCATGCGCACCCTTGCCGTTATGAGCGAAGTCGGCAATGACGCGATCACCGACCGCGATACCCGTTACGCCTGCGCCAACCTCGATAACAGTGCCCGCTGCATCAGTGCCCAGCACTGCAGGAAGCTCCAATGGAATGAACTGGGCGGCATAGCCTTGGCGGATAATAAGATCAAAGTGATTGACTGCGGATGTTTCGATCTTGATCAGGACTTCACCGGCCTGCGGCTGGGGTGTGGGGACCTCATCGATCACCAATTGATCGACATCACCATAAGATTTCAGACGGGCAGCTTTCATGGGTTGGCACCTTCGTCTTAATGAACTTCGAGATACGGCGGCAGGTAGTTCGTCCGCGGCGTCTTCACGCTGGGAGGTGCGTGTGGTCCTTCAAAGGCCTCAGGACATTGCCGAGCGCCCAGGCACCAGGACCGGCGAAAGCCAGATAGAGGAAGATGAAGCAGAGCAGGATCGCAGGCTCACCCATGTTCAGAGCTGGCCAGAAGCCTTGCGGGGCATGGGCCATAAAATAGGCAGCAGCCATCTCGCCTGAGGCGATGAATGCGGCGATGCGAGTATAGTAGCCTACTGTCACCAACAATCCGGTAACCACCTCAATCGCGCCGGCGACGAGCATGATGGCGGGCAGAGGATAGGGCACGCCTGGAATCGCAGCCGGGAACTGGAAGAACTTCATCGTTGCATGTTCCAGGAACAGTAGGGCGGTCATGATTCGTACAATGGCCAGGACATACGGTGTCCACTTCTCGGTGTTCGGCATTCTATTTGTCCTTGTGTTTGCCCAACCGGTCAGACGGCTGCGGCCTTTAGCTGTTGATTTTCTTTCCAGAGCTTCATCATCATCTTGAACGGGCCTTCGACATAGTTTCCAAATACCGGCAAGTTGGCTGGTTCGCGGCCGGATTTCGCTGCCAAGAAGGCGATGATGTCGTCGGACTCGGCGATGTAACGACCCGGTTCAAGCTGAGCGGCAGGGAAGCTCACCTCGGCAAGGTGCGGGCTGAGTTCGCCACGAATATCCTCTTCCAGCTTCGTTCCGGGCACGAAGTCGTGGATCTCGACTGCGTCCAACATCCCGGCTTCGAGCAGGTACAGTCGGACTTTCAGGCAGAAGGGGCAGTTGTCCTTGAAATAGACAACCGGCTTGAATGCGGGATTGGTCATTGCGCTTCTCCTTGGGTGGCTTCGGGAGCATTGCCGAAGCGAAAGCTGGATGCGGTCATCCCACCGAAGAAGTCGCTCTGGTGGTAGGTGACAGCCCCGGGTTCGTCTTCGGCTGCGCCTACGGCCACCATCAGTGGGATGAGATGGTCTTCACGCGGGTGTGCGGCCCGGGCGGAGGGGGCTCGTTCCCACGCGAGCAACCCCTCTGTACGCGCATCCGGCGACGCCTGGACAAGCGTCTGCTGAAGCCAATCGTCGAACCGGCGGGATGCCTCATATCCGCTGGTGCCCCGGATCTCTCGCAGATTGTGATAGCTCAGACCGCTGCCAATGATCAGCACGCCTTCATCTCGCAGCGGCGCGAGGGCTCGCCCGACCGCAAGGTGCAGCGCGGGATCGTAGCCGGCATCGAGCGACAGCTGGACCACAGGAAGCCCCTCTTCCGGATAGAGCGGCTTCATGATGCTGAAGGTGCCGTGGTCGAAACCCCGGGCGGGATCGAGTTGCGCCTCAATAGCGCCCGCGCGCAATAGCTCCTGTACCCGCTTGGCCAGCTCCGGTGACCCCGGCGCGCCATAGGTGATGTGGTAGAGATACTCCGGGAAGCCGGAATAGTCGTAGACCATTCCCGGTTTGGCGCCAGACGAAATAGCGAAGCCTTCGCCCTCCCAATGGCCCGAGATCACCAAGATAGCCTTAGGCTCGTCGCCGAGTTCGGCCCTCATTTCGATCAACGACTGCTCGAGCTTGTCGAAGTTGTGGCGGAACTCGCCGGTCATGTAGGGCCACGGGCCGCCGCCGTGACTGACGAAGTAGGTTGGCAGTCGAGGATTGGTCACCGGTTCTGTCCTTGTGAATTGATGCCGGCAGCTGCTGCGAAAGGAGCTGTTGGAAGCTCGCTGACCGCCGACAGTTCATTCCTCAAGCAGTCGGCCTTTCTCGTATATTGATCAATGTGCCTTCCATTGAAGGAACATTTCTTTTAGGTTGATGATCGATGGATACGTTAACAAGCCTGCGGGTTTTCTGCGCTGTGGCGGAGTTCAAAAGCTTCACGGCCGCTGCAGAACGCCTTGGCCTCTCACCAGCGATGGCGAGCAAACATGTCATGCATCTGGAGAGCAGGCTCGGAACCCGGTTGTTCAACCGGACGAGCCGCCACGTCAGCGTGACAGAAACCGGTATGCTCTACTTTAATCAAACCAGGCAGATGCTTGATGGGCTCGATGAGGTCGAGGCCGCTATCAGCAATGTTACGGTGACACCGCGCGGAACGCTAAAACTTAGTGCTCCGGTATGGGTCGCGAATATTCTCGTTGCCCGCACGCTTGCCGAATATCATGAGCGTTATCCCGAGGTGTGCCTCGACATGGATTTCAGCGGCCGGATCGTCAATCTCGTGGATGAGGGCTTCGACCTTGCCCTACGCGCAACGGCATCCGAAAGGCTCGATCCCGGTCTCATCGCGCGCCCACTGACAAAGATCGTTTTTCAGCTCGTAGGTTCGCCCGCCTATCTGGCGCGCACCGGCCGGCCGGCGAAACTGACCGATCTCACTGGCCATTCGTTGCTGCTCTATAGCGGCATGAACTCGAACGGTAGCTTAGCCTTCGATGGGCCGGAGCGCCGGGAAACGGTGAAGTTCCGGGCCGTGATGCGAAGCGAGAACGAGACGATGCTGCACATGGCAGCGCTCGAGGGTATAGGGCTCGTCTTTCTGCCGGCATTGATGATCCAGCCGGACATCGCCGAAGGACGGCTGGAGATGGTGCTGCCGGAGACACTGAATTTCAGCACGACGCTCTACGCCGTCTATCCCAGCCGGAAATACCTTTCCGCAAAGGTACGCACATTTATAGACTTTCTTTCTTCACGACCACACCTTTGCCCGGAGGTTGAAAACGACCAGTGACGGGGTGGTCTCCTTGTCATCAGCCGCTTTCCTGTGTCCCAAAGATGCGTCCGTTCTGCGTCGTATCCACGCCATTGCGATGGAACGACAGGAAGTCAAACCGCCACCGTAGGTTTGATATGGCGGCGCGTGCAGCATTGTCGCTACTTCACTTCGACCTACGTTCCCATGCGGTCCGAGGGGGGTCCGTCGCAAACTGGAAACCATGCTACGAAACGTTCGCGGTCTGGGATCAAGCCGCGAGGATGACGAACGGTTCAGCCAGTGATGGAGGTGAACAATGAAGGTATCCACCGTGGTATCCGGGAACACGGCCAGGAGCGCCTCGAAAAAGCCCTTCAGGCCATCGACGATGCCGATGGTGGAGGCATGCGGGTTGTGTCGCAAATCCTGACATTGGTTAAAAGGAGCCCATTGACAGGGCAGGTCAGGCGGCAAGGATATTGAAGTGCTCGGCGAGTGAAGGGGCCGGATTATAGGCTTACCTCGCCTGGAGCTTACGCATCATGCGGATCATCTCGATGCCGGAGAAGATGGTCTCAGCGGCGGCGATAGATTTGAAACCGAGTAGGGAACGGATCCGGCCCTTGATGGGTCGATGATCCTGCTCGATGTTGTTGCTCAGCTATTGGCTTTGACGAATGCGGATAGGCTTCGGCGTCCTGCCGGATCGATCTTGCAACCAGTTCTCGCCTTCGCAGGCAACGATTGCCTCACGGTTCGTCTGGCTAGCGTCGATGACAATTCGATCTGGTCGACCATGGCGCTCCAAGGCTTTCCTGAGGAAGCGTTTGGCTGTCGCCATGTCAGGTTTTTCACAAAAGAAGAACGCTGCCGTGACGCCGACGCTGTCGATGGCGCGGTATAGGTACATCCATCGGCCGCCAACCTTGATGTAGGTCTCGTCCAAGTGCCACCTGCCGGTAGCCGCGCGCTTGCGCCGGTTGAAGCGCTCCGGCAGCTCAGGCGAGACGTGCACGACCCAACGATGCACCGTGGAATGGTCAACGCTCTAGCCGCGCTCCATCATCATCATTTCTTCCAGATCGCGCAGGCTGAAATTGTTAGCCAGCTACCATCGCACGCTCAACAGGATCACGGATTGATCGAAATCGCGGCCTTTGAACATGGAGCACTCGGCGCAAATGGAAGAAAACCCATGCCAAAGACACGTTGCCATTCAGTTTGCGACAGAACCCGATAGGCCACGGCTGTGGTGGTCGTCTGCGCATTTCCCGCACCGTCCAGGAGATTTTGGACACAATCAGATCCTCGCCGCCCATGCAGGGTAATCGGCCTCGCCCGCCGGATGCCCGTACCAATCCTCGCAATGAAGGCAATTTCATGTGCCCTTATTCTGACGGCCAAGCTGGGGATGCTGCGTCGAAATCCGCAGCGAAGGTGACGGGCTTCCAGCGCTGCATCGCATCATTGCGCGCCTGCTGATCGGCTTCAACAACATGCCAGGCGTCCGAGCCCAGCAGGAGGCGCGCAGGCAACGTCGGGCGGGTTGCGAGCGTAACGATCAACCCGGCGACGCGTTCCGGGTCGCCCACTTCATGGCCGACATAGGCATCGATCAGTGTTTTGAAGTCAGCGAGCGATGCGTGATAGTCCTCAGGCAGATGCTCGAGCGTCGAACCGGCTTGGTGCCCCCACTCGGTGCGCATTCCGCCGGGTTCGAGTGTACACACGCGGATCCCGAAGTGTGAGACTTCCTTGCCTACCACATCGCTAAACCCGCCCACGGCCCACTTGGCTGCCTGATAGGCCGACAGTCCCGGACTGCTAATCCGGCCGCCTGCCGAAGATACTTGAAAGATGTAACCACTGCCCTGTACGCGCATGATCGGAATGGCCGCGCGGGTGAGATTCACGACCCCGAAAAAATTGGTTTCGATCTGGGCGCGAAAATCCTCAGAGGCCACGTGTTCAAAAGGCTGAATATGGCCGTAGCCGGCATTGTTGACCAGGACGTCGAGCCGACCGAACCGACGCACCGCTTCGGAGACGGCCTCCTTTGCGTGGCTTTCGTTCGTGACGTCTAGTTCGAATGTGGCAAGATTCTCACCGTAGCGCGCCTTCAAATCGTCGAACCGTTCCGTATTGCGTGCAGTCGCCAGCACTTTGCCGCCATCTCGCAAAGCAGCTTCTAGAATGGAACGCCCCAAACCTCGAGACGCGCCTGTAATAAGCCAAACTTTGGACATCGTCTTTTAACCTCTGATATCTAGTGGTAAAGGCGCCGCACGGACGATTGTGAAACGGATCTACCTCGTCCGCGGCCTCAAGGCATTCGAGGTCTGACGAGCGCTTCGCCCCTGTCTTGCGGTATTGCTTTAGGTAAGTTCCCTGCTACCTCGGGCAGCGAAGTGTACCGCCTTCATGTCGGCGGTGCCTGTACTCACTCAGGCATGAAGCCGGCCTTGCCCTCGAACATCACGGCCGTGGCGACGTCGTTCTGCGCTCGAAGCGCAGCCAGGCTCCGGGCGTAGCCAGCCTCCAGCACCGCGTAGGCATCCCCTCCGAGCACTGTGCGCAGCGGCGGCTCCGGCATCTGGCTAATCGTATAGATTGCATCGGCCATCTTCGCCGGATCACCCGAAGCGTTTGCTTCGCCGTTTTCCGCGATCCAGCGGCGCAGATTGCCGACCGCGCTGCCCTTGTAGTCTTCGAGTTCTTTAGTCCAGCGGATATTGGCCACGAAGCTGGTCCGCATGGAGCCTGGCTCGATGATGATGGTCTTAATGCCGAACTCGGCGACTTCTTGGCTCACCGCTTCGGCGAAGCCTTCCAGACCGAACTTCGCGGCGTGATAGAGCGAACCTCCCGGGAAAGCGGCACGACCGCCGACGCTGGTGACATGAATGAATGTGCCGTGTTTCCTGGCCCGCAATGTTCCAAGGAAGGCGCGCGTTATGTGGATAGGCGCCAGTAGGTTCAGAGCAATCTGCTGCTCCATATCGGCTTCGCTCATTTCCTCGAACGCGCCGATAATGGCGCCGCCCGCATTATTGACGACTACGTCGACATCGGGGTGCCGGGCCGCGGCGGCCCGAACCTGCTCGGGATTAGTCACATCAACCCACTCTGCCTCGAGTGTATCTGGATAAGTTTGCATCAACGCGTGCATCGCCTCGATCCGGCGCACAGCCACGACGGCCCTATGCCCTTTCGCCAACACCTTTTCGGTGAGGCAGAGCCCCAGACCACCGGAGGCGCCCGTAATGAACCACTTTTGACCCGCCATAGTTGTTCTCCCTTTGTTAAAAGGAGTGATCAATCACTCATTGGCTATAAATTTCTAAGCACTGACGGCCCTCAACGCGGAGTGAGCGGAGCTCAAGGCCGCAACACGATCCCCGTGCGCCGTCAGACTGATAAGCCGGAGGTTGCTGAGGTCTAGTGCCGCTGCAAGCAATTGAATTGGTTCGGTTTTATGGACGTCAGGCCCGCGATGGACACCGCTCCATGGCAGCATCGGAGGCACTAATTCTTCGAAGTCTTCGTGCATCGCGTTTACTAGGGCATCGATATCGCCGGCGGACGAATCCTCGTCGATTTTGCGAACGATTGCCTGGCTCCGCTCTTCGATTGTGGCCATGACTACAGCCTTCTTTGCGCGCCTCGACCCCAGGCGGTCCCCCTAGGCTGCGCATGCGCGATGCGCCACTCATCAATCGCGACGGCCGCAGGACCGGTTATCCTGGTCAGGTTGATGGACCGTGGCGCGTGCGTCCCGCTTCGGCTTGAACAAATCGCGCGGATTTTGTCACTTTCTGACTAATTCCGTTATACCGCGTCAGCGCGCACAGATGCGTCGCCAGATGCCTGGACTACTGCCTGTGCGCTGCGCGAACACCCGCGTAAAGTGGCTCTGGTCAGCAAAGCCACATGCCAGAGCAATCTCGGATAGATCGCTATCGGAGCTCCGGAGAAGAGCCATTGCCCGCACTACCCGTGCTTGCAGCAACCAGGTATGCGGGGCAAGTCCCGTCGATTTGCGGAAGGCGCGAGAGAAGTGACCCAGGGACAGATCACACGCCTGGGCGACGCTGGCCAGGGGAGTTGTACCGGTCAGGTCAGCTGCTATCATTTCTTTCGCTCGCCGCTCCTGCCAAGGCGCCAGGCCGCCCTTCACCAGTTTGGCGTTCAGCATACCTCCATAGGTCTGGGCCGCGTGCGCCGCGAATGCCGTGGTCACGTGATCGGCAAAAAGGCGATTGACCTGTTCCGGGTTTTGCAGCGCAGGCAGCATAGCGCGGCTGATCTGCAGGATTATCTCGTCGTTGAACGCAACGCCGGGCTTATAGCGCAATTCATCGATACGCGGCACGTTGGATTGGTCCGCCAGTTCGTTCAGCGTTGCGCGCGGCAGGTACCAAAGCAGTGAATGAATCGGCTGCTCAATGAGCGCAAGGGGAATGCGCTGAAGGTCATGTAGTGTCGTGCCGCTTGCCGGCACCCCAAAGGCGGAAACCTGACGTCCTTCTTCGTAATAGGCGTTTCGAGGTATCTCCTTGAGCATCAGGCAGAGTATGTAGCCAGATTCGGGCGGTATCGGATCGGACAGACGGCCCAGAGGCCGATCTACGCGAAGCTCCGTCACGGCAATTCTTGCCTGGTGCAGCGAGCGCGAGACGATGCACGGCGCCTCATCAGCTCCAAACTTAACTCCTAGGTCGTGCCCGTATGTCGGGCAGGGGCTGTTTGCAGACATGTTCGCCCTCATTAAGCTTCTTCCAAGTGGGAATGGCCCGTGCTTCTGCCGGTCCACAAGCAGTCCCGTGATTTCATAAATAGGCCTGAATATATTGCAGAGCCGCTTTACCAAACTCAGCCGCTAGCGCCGTCCAAGATAGCTCGTTGAGAATTGGGTCCCCACCTTTAACCTTGTCAGTTACGGCTATTGCTACAATAGTGAACGACACACGAGAGATTTGCTCGACCTTCTTTTTATTTAAATTCATTAGGAAAGGAGTGATTGCTTCACGGTATTGGACATAGACTCTCATATGAGCCGCTGCGCCGTTCTCAATATCACTTGTGAATTTGTCCGATTTCCAGTTCAAGAAGATGTGATTGATTTCTGCATCTTGAGATATAGATTCGACCGCAGCATCAGCAAAAGCGTTTACAACGGTTTCAATGTTTGAATACTTTTGCTTTGAAATCCGGTCGATGATCGAATTTTCAATTCGCAGCATCACTTCTTCTTTCAAAGCTTGCAGGAGTTCATCCCTGCCCTCGAAACGGCGATAAATGTTGCCTACGGGCATCTTGGCGAGATTTGCCACTTCGGTAATGGTGAACCCGTCGATCCCTTTCTTTCGCAACAGTTTTTCCGCCGCAATGACAATATTAGACAGAGCCTCTCTGCTCCGTTTTTGTTGCGGTAGGAGTACGTGGCCCGATCTCCCGGCAAATACACCCGAATTGAGCGAAGTTCCCGACTTCTTCATGCCACCAAGAATATCATGGCCGACGACAAAATGTGAATGGCATTTGCATATATATGAATTTTGTTATCATACTCACGAATGTGAATCGCATTTTCATTCGCTTTTAGAAGAGAGTAAACTGATCTCGAGAACAAAGGGCGGCCCCATCACACCCGCATCCGTATGGATTTCGTAAAGGAACGACTACGGCAATGGCAAAGCTCGAAAGATTCCAAATCAAGGTGGAAGAGAGCGTTCTTCAAGATTTAAAAGGGCGTCTCAAGAAAACGCGCTTGGCACCTGATCTCGACAATGAGGACAGGAAGTACGGCCTCAGCACAACCTACGTCAAAGGGTATGTCGATCACCGGATCAATAAATTCGATTGGCGAAAAGCCGAAGTTGATATGAATGCGTACAACCAACGCCGAGTGATGGTCGATGATCTTCTGAAAATTTCCACGCAATAATTATGAAAAAGGGAAAGTGAAAATTATTGAGGAGAAGAACATGCCAGCTTATTTTGTCTATATGTGTCTCGAAGTCGTGGATCGAAGCGAACTCGAAATTTATTGGGAGAAAATAGTGCCGACGCTTGAGGGCTTTGGCGCAAGGCTTATCGCCGCCTACACTCACTTTGAACATCTCGATGGCCCCAAGCCGGAGGGAGCCGCTGTCGTCGAATTCCCCTCGATGGAAGCGGCCAAATCTTGGTACAACAGCCCGGCCTATCGCGCGATCCGACACCATCGTGAGCGCGGCGCCAAGTACATCGGGATTCTCATGGAGGGCGGTGCGCTGCCGCCGCATCTGCGGATGCCACAGACGATCGGCAACCTACCAAAAGCTAGATAATGGACTGGAACCGGGCGCGCATCCATGCACACCATCGGCAGCCCGTGGCCGCAAAGCCCGTGATAAAGCCAAGGCGTCAGCGACCCCGTCTCAAGCCCAACCAGCTTGATCTGTTTGCCCCAACGCACCAAACGCGCTGAAATCATCTCAATCTGTGTGTCCGACACCCCTTGCCACACAACACGCCGATCCCCACCCATCACGCAGATATGAGTGCTCTTAAGGCTCACGTCCAAACCGGCATAATATTCCATCGCTGCTCTCCATCGCTCGATACGATAACAGCGGACAGGTTCGCCTACCCGCCGGGGAGCAGCAACTTCATGTATTGGATGTATTATAGGGTGTTTTCGGACGCGCGCAGGGATTGCAGCATGTATGCATCTCAAGCTCTCAGGAGGCAGTTCAAGTCTCAGCCTTAGAGATGGCTGTCGATATTCATCCGCTGGTGGAGGACGCGCACCACATCAATGTCGCCATCGACAAGGCGGTAAAAAACGACATGAGAGCCGGTCACGACCTTCATGTAGCCTGGCCGAATATCATCACATGCCCGGCCCCGTCGGGGGTCGGCGGCAACCGCCTCAATGGCGGTCTGGATGGCGCGAATGTATCTCTCGGCCTGGGCCGCACTCCAATGCGTTTCCGTGTATTTCCAAATCTCGTTTAGATCGGCCTGCGCGCGTGGGGAAAGCCTATATCTCACGGCGCGGGCACTTCCGTGCCCCGCTTATGCGCAATGAAAGCGTCGAAGTCGAAGGGAGTTGACGCACCGCTATTCTCCCCTTCGATCAGGGCTGCCTGCAAGGCAGCCAGGTGCGCTTCCTTTTCTTCAAGCAGGCGCAAAGCGGCCCGTACCACATCGCTGGCTGAACGATAGCGCCCCTGCTCTACCTGGCCCTCGATGAATCCCTGAAAATGGTCGCCAACACTGAAAGATGTGTTTTTCATCGTTAGACCTCCAGCGCCAGTTATACCAAGACTTGGTATTTCGAACAATGAGTTTCCCGGGGTGCGGGAATGGATACTTTCGTGTCGTCACCCCTAGTTCACGACGCCGCGCTTGATCGATCGCACAGAAGACGAGATATCGCCATGGCCTGTTATGAAAACGATTGGCGGATGATGGCCTACCGTGATCTGCCTTTGCAGATCGAGGCAGTTGATATCCGGCAACTGGACATCGAGGATGGGGCAGGCCGAGGTATCCGGCTTGTCCGCGCCGACATACTCGCCGGCCGACCCGAACGCGATGGCGCGCATGCCATGTGACTCCAGCAGTTCGCTGAGCGCCTCCTGGATGCGTTCGTCGTCATTGACGATGAAGATGATATGACCATCCGTCGTCATGCCGCCTCTTTGGCTT
>Ga0207141_10048_pt1 | contig 40504 bp, 42 predicted proteins | sample Alteio_BWMinHeat_5_FD_153553 | JGI IMG/M metagenome (GOLD analysis project Ga0207141, IMG submission 153553) | Enriched cells from forest soil in Barre Woods Harvard Forest LTER site, Petersham, Massachusetts, United States -... | ecosystem: Environmental > Terrestrial > Soil > Temperate forest >... | reverse complement strand
TTGTAGATAAGCTCCACGCTTTCATGTTATCGGAACTGGATGTGTGAGGTCAAGGAAAAACCTTGGGCTGCGCGACTGGGGCCGCGCCGGTCTTGCTGTCCAGATCGAGAAATTCGGATGCGCCTTTATTCTTGACTTTCTTCCCGATTCGTAACAAATTAGCTCAGCTTGTCGGGGTCGCTTGTTTTTGCCCCTGCTTCCGATCGGGACCCTGGGAATCCTTGCATCACCGGGCCGAACCGTTGGGAGTACCATCCATGAAAAAGCGTGTAGCAGTCAGCGTCTCGTTGCTCATCGTTGCCGCAATGGCGAGTTTCATTCCCGGACGTGCGCAGAGTGCGGGAACGCCGGTATCACAGCTGCCGAGTAACGGCGCGCCGCCCGCGAACCCGCTTAAGGTGGCGTTGCTCAAGTGGTATGCAGCGAATACGACCACCAGCTTCAAAGTGGGGAAAGCGCCGGACGGCATTGCCTTTGATGGCGAAAACATGTGGGTTGCGAACTACGTCGATGGGACCGTAACGAAGATCCACATGAGTGATGGCGCAAACCTGGGAACGTTCAAGGTGGGCCAGCAGCCGTTCGGTGTTGCCTTTGACGGAGCGAACATTTGGGTGGTGAACACGCTCGACAACACGGTGAGCAAGCTGCGCGCCCGCGATGGGAAGAACCTGGGGACCTTCGCTGTGGGCAAGGCGCCGTGGCAGTTGGCCTTCGACGGGGCGAACATGTGGGTGGTAAACGCCCAAGCGGGAACCGTCACAAAGCTGCGCGCCAGCGACGGCAAGATCTTGGGGACGTTTGCCGTCGACGGCGCGCGGAGCATAGCGTTTGACGGTACCTATATGTGGGTGCCGGGCGGCACCGGGGGTGCTTACACTGTAACCCGCCTGAAGCTGGACGGGACCAACGCGGGCAGTTTTCCACTCGACGGGCAACCGCTCGGCTTAGCGTTCGATGGTGCGGACATCTGGGTGGCGGTCGGACAAACGGGCCATGGTGCACTGGATAAATTGCGGGCCAGCGATGGCAAATTCCTGGGAAGCTTCAACATTTATGGCCAGCCGTGGTTCGTCGCGTTTGACGGAGTGAACATCTGGGTAACGGAGCTTACGTTGGTTGTGGAAGTGCGGCGCAGCGATGGCGCTGTCATCGGGGAATTCGGAAACATCAACGTTCCCTACGGGATTGCGTTCGACGGGGCGAACATCTGGGTAACGGGCGACGGCGACGGTACAGTTTGGAAGATGTGAGGAGGACGCCCCGAAATCACGGGCCGGCTGGCCCACCTTTAGGTGCTTTGTAAAGGTGGGAGCGTCGAGGTCGGCGGTTTCCAGCTTTCGGAGTTGTCCTTTCGCGGAAGGACGCCGTGCAAATCAATCAGTGGGGCGAGGCCGAGACGAAAATCGCGACGCCAGCACCGTGAGCCCCACCTTTACACAAAACGTAAAGGTGGGCCAGCCTGCCATTTCCAAGTTTTAGGGTGGCTGGCAGGGATAGTTACTTTTGTCGCGAATTGGCTAGTGCAGGTATTCCCGCCGCCAGATGCCCCAAGGTCGCGTGTCGCGGCCCGTTTTGATTGATCGCGGACTTGCCCACGGGATCATCGTCGTTGCCGTGAGTCTTGCCCGCGATGATTCCCTTGTAAGCGACCGTTTCGTAAGCGTAACCTGTCAGCGTTGCGGTAATGTCCTCGCCGTTGCGATTGCGAACTGTGAGCCGTGCCCATCCCCAGTGGGTGTTTCCGTTAATTTCAAATTTGAGCCCAAGATACCGATTCCACACCTGCGCCCACCATCCGCCTGAAGCTAAAACTTCATTGCGGATCATTGTTCCCCCCGCATAAAGCTTTTGCTGCCTCGAACTGATTACCGCCCCTGCTCGCAGAGCAAAAGCCTGCTTGATAACAAAATACGAGCTCGCCGAGATATTCCCCAAAACCAGATTGCTTTTTCCGCCCGGCTCAACCACGAGTCCGTTGACGTAGTTGGCAGGGTTTTGATGATCAATTGAAAATCGGGAGTGCCGTCGTTGTTGAGGTCGAGGTTGTAGCTTCCGTAATTGTGGATGACCTGATGGGTGGGTGTGTAGACGATTTCTCCTTCGATAAACGAACGCAGCTCCCCGGATCCCCTTTGACCCTCGGAAGCAGCGGCGAGGTTTTTGGCGTTGCCTATAGTGGCGGCACCTGGGGTCAGGAGATCGTGTTCGAACTTACCCCGTCGAATGGGAACTGGAGCTTGACCACGCTACACAACTTTCCCGATCACGACAGCGACGGGCGTCGGCCCCAAGGCTCCGTCGTTTTCGACAGCAGCGGCAATCTGTATAGCACCGCCTACAGCGGAGGTTGGTCGGCAAACTGCGGCAACTTCGGCTGCGGGACTCTCTTCGAGCTGCAACCTTCCAAGGGTCAGTGGAAGGAAACAATCGTCTACACGTTTGTTGGCGGCAAGAATGCCGGTCAGCCCGGAAGCGGTCTGATTCTGGACAGTTCAAACAACCTCTATGGCACCACAACCTCGGGCGGAGTCAACGAGAACTGTGGCTACGGCTGTGGTACTGTGTTCGAGGTAATCCCGTGAGCAGCCCTGTTCGAAATTCCCCTTACTATGCCTGGCGAGGTGCTGCGGCAGAGACGTAATTAATTACCTCTATGCAGGACTTCGCATTAGCTCATTTCCGCGGCCTTGGCTGCGTTGCGGAACTCTTTGGATTCTCCTAGCGGCAACTCTACCGTTACGCGCGAGCCTTGGGGTTGCAGATTCTCGAGCCGGATCTCGCCGTCGTGCTCTTTGATAATTCCGTAACAGATACTCAGGCCCAACCCTGTGCCCTTGCCCACGGGCTTGGTGGTGTAAAAGGGATCGAGCGCACGGTTCAAATCTTTGAACCCCGGACCGGTATCTTCCACTTCGACAATCGCCCGGTTTCCGCGAGCAAAGGCGCGTACGGTAATCCGTTTCGGACCTTCGATATTTTCGACGGCATCGATGGAGTTGTTGATCAGGTTGAGCAGAATCTGTTTGAACTGATCCTCATCGACCGCCACCCGCGGAAGATTGGAGCGAATGTCGGAGAGAATCTCGAGTCCACGGGTATGCGCGTAATACTCTCGCAGCGTGAGCACGTCTTTGACGATGGGAGCCAAGTCAACCGGCTGGCGATCCATGGTGCTTTGCCGAGAGAAGCGCAGCAGGTTTTCTACGATTTTCTTCATGCGGCGGCTCTCGTTGACCAGCTTTTCGAGTTTCTCCCGCGCTGGTCCGGAAGGAACGTCGTCGCTGAGCAGATCGCCATAGCCCATTACGGAGGTGAGCGGGTTATTGAGCTCGTGGGCAACGCCAGCCACCAGCTGTCCCAATGCCGCAAGTTTTTCTGAGCGGATTAACTGGCTCTGCAACGATTTCAGCTCAAGCGCTACCGAAAGATCGGCCGCCAATAGCTCGATTCGCGCCAACTCGGGGGCAGTGACCGCTTCGACATCCCGTGGATCATCGAGACCAATACAACCCAGATAGCCGCCGCGCGCGGAACAGAGAGGAATCAGGAGTTCGTCTCCCGTATTCCAGTAAGGATTTGGATCGTAACGAAGCGAGCTCTTGAGAGGATCATATTTCGCGGCTTCTGCAGCCGAGAGCAAAAATGAATTCTGGCCGATGGGGCGTCCGCGGGCGCAGAAATCTTTAATGTCGTCCGGGCTCCAAAGGCGAGCTTTCTTTTCCAACTGGGCCAATGCCGCAGGAGACAACCCACTGGCTCCCGCAACCCGCAAGCCGTGGCCGCCACTGTCGAGATGAATGACAGTGGTGCGAAAATTGCTGACGTCGGTGATGGCTGCGGCGATTTCATTGCACAGCAAGTTCACGGTCGCGCCACTCAGCAGTTGCGAAGTGATCGTCGAGAAGCGTTCGAGTTGATCATTTAACGCGCGTTGCTTGCGCCGCATGGTCTCGATGGATTCGGACTTATCTTCGACGACTGCCAGAATCATGCCGAAGGCCACAAACAGCTTGGGAGTATTCCACAGTTCCGCCGGAATATTGGCGTGAGGGGCGAAGTGATCCAACAACATTCCCACCGGAAACACCGCTCCCCAGCAGAAAAACCCTCCGGCAGCGGTGAGAATGCCAGGGGAGGCGCGCCAGTAGTTGCGGCAGAGGAAAACTCCCGGTAAAGCAAATCCAAGCCCCAGCAGGGCGGTCAGACCTTCATCAAAGGAGCCACGGCATGCCGCCTGTACAGCCCAAAGCGCGATTGCCGAACTCACGAGCGCGAGCGAAACTGCGTATCGGGAGAACTCGCGCACCCAGAAGAGAAAGAGAATCCCCCCTACGAAACAGGTCAGCAGGCAGAAGACATACGGCCATCGCGCATGCACATCGTAACTGGACAGAATCGCGTAGGCTACAGAAGGTATTCCGGTGATGACAAGCATCAAGGTTCGCTTGTGCTTATTTTCCGCAACTACCGAGACAGACACTACAAACGCGACGGCGGCAGCTTGTAGCGAACCCAAATCGATTGCCAGCAGGTATGGGCTGACGTCTCCGGTCGCGGGCTCCAGCATCTGCGCCACGAAGTGCGTGAAAATCAGGAACCATGCGACCATCCACAGCTGCAAACGTGCAGAATGGCTGTGCCGCTTGAGCGCCAGGAAAATGCCAACCAGCACGGCCACCGTCACTACTGTGGGGATCTTCTCAAGCAGGGTCATATAGGAAGCTCGGACACACAGTATGTCAGATTGCAGAAAGAACCAAGGGGTTCGAGGTTACCAGGGTAACCAATGTCATAACCGGCGAATTCCGAACGCCTGCGCAACTTTCAAGATAGTTCATGGGTTAAAGCAGATTGGTTATTATTGTTCTTTACAAATCTCGACGTTTCTTTGCTTTACGGACTCGTGAATGTAATCGATGATTGATGAAATACCAGAACTGTGAGAAACGGTTACGATCGCAACCGAACGTGATTCTGGGGTCAGAATGACGATTCCGGGTCCAACTCCGGGGTTGCGGCTTACATCCAAATACTCATCCAGTCTTCGGAGAAAAGTTTGAGAAAGCTAACTTTAATTACTGCCCTTTTTGTATTCTGCCTTTTTGAAGGAACCGCCCACGGCCAACAGTTCGACGCAGCTTTTGGCATGGGCACAGTCTCCTCGGGTGCACCCACGACCTCGCAAGGACTCTTGTTTCCGTCTCTGAGAGGCGGCTTATATCCGAGCATCAGCGCCGATTTCCTCGTGACCCGTCGTTTAGGGATCGAAGGAGAGTTCGCATGGCGGGCGAGTCAGGCACAGTACGGAGGCGTCGAGCCGTATCGGCCGATCTTTTACGCTATTAATGCAATCTGGGCCCCGAAGCTTACCAAAAACATTACGGCTGAGTTGCTGGGTGGCCTTGGCGGTGAGGACCTGCGATTTTATGGAAACCCCAACTTCAACTCGCTGGCGGGTTTCACAAATTACACCAGCAGCAATCACTTCATGGGAGACATTGGCGGAGGCATTCGCGCCTATGTCTGGCACAATGTCTTCGTCCGCCCCGAAGTGCGCCTCTACCTGGTCCACAATAACGTCGAATTCAGCTCAGGCCATGTTGAGCGCTATGGCGTCTCGCTCGGGTATAGTTTCGGCGGACGGTAGCTGCCGGCACGCGATCAGGGAATATTGTTCACGTCTTTCTGTAGAAACGTAGCTCGCTACGTCTCTACAGACTTGTCATCCGTTTATCTCACGACAACATGAATTAGACTTAGGTTTCTGGGTCAACACTTAGAAACATGACGTTCATTTCACCTGTCAATGCGGCCAAGCCACCGAAGGCCAGAAAAGCGCGAATCGCCATAGTCTCTCTTCTTTTGGCGGTTTTCTGCATCGGAGTGTCAATCGCTCAAAACGCTGGCGCCGTCGATCGCTCCGCCATCCTGCAATTTCTCGATCAGACCATCAATTGGTACCGCCAGAGCGATATGGAACGGCAAATTGCGACTGAACCTAACGACGTTATTTTTGTGAACGACAATCGTGCCCTGGCGGACCAGATCGTGCGTAGTGGGTTCGACTTTGCGAGAGCCACAGCGGACTTGGCGACACAGGCGTCGACGAAACCCGATCAGGTGCAGAACCCTGAGGGTGCGCGATACCAGTCGCTTCTGCAACGGGCGGAAAAGCTTGATCAGCAGGTCAAGCAGACACAGTCGGAGTTGCAGGCCGATCGTCAAAAGCTGGAACACTCCAGCGGCCAGCAACGCCGCGAACTGGACGCCACCGTCGGTGAATTGCAAAGCGAAATCGATCTTGCCGATGCCCGCCGCGAGATTCTCCGCAATATGGCCGATTTTGTGGGAGGCGCAAGCACCAGCGCTTTGGGAGCGAGCAGTCTGCGGGGACAAATCGACGCGCTCGCTCACACCGTAGCGCCGGAAGTGTCGGGCTCCACAAATGGCGCGACATCCAACCCATCGGGTAACGGGGCGTACCGTCCAGTTCCGGCAGTATCTGCCGGCAAGCCCGAACCCAGCGGCATTTGGGGGCTGACTGCGGATCTATTCTCTCTCTCCGGCAAGATCCAGACATTTAATGACCGCATGAAGTCGACCGATTCTTTGGCACGGGGCTGCAAACAGCTACTCGACCCTCTGGTTGCTCGCCTCACGGAGTTGACAAAGCAGAGCGATACCATCGCCCAGCAGGCCGATACTGCGGATGCCAACACCCTGGCTCAACAGAAAAAAGAACTGGATTCACTTACCGCCCAATTCAAGCAGATCTCGGCCGCCGTGCTCCCCCTGAGCAAGCAATCCATCTTGTTGGATCTTTACAAGCGGGGTCTGATGAACTGGGACGCTAGCGTAAAGGCACGGTACCGGTCGGACTTGAGGGGACTTTTGTTCCGGCTGCTCCTGCTTGCCTTGGCTTTAGGATTCGTGCTGGGTGCGGCGGAAGTGTGGCGGAGGGCGATTTTGCGCTACGTGCATGAAACTCGCCGCCGCTATCAGTTCCTGTTAATCCGCAGGATTGTGATGTGGTTTTCCATTGCGATGGTCGTGGCTTTCTCCTTTGCCAGCCAGCTTGGATCGGTCGCCACCTTTGCAGGACTGATCACCGCAGGGGTGGCGGTCGCGCTGCAAAATGTCATTCTCTCGGTCGCAGGTTACTTCTTTCTGATTGGCAAATTCGGAATTCGCGTGGGCGACCGGGTACAAATCTCCGGGGTCACAGGAGAGGTTGTTGAGGTGGGTCTGGTGCGGCTGCAACTCATGGAACTGAGCGGCACCGGATCGGAGATTCCTACCGGACGCGTGGTTGCATTTTCCAACTCTATTGTTTTCCAGCCCACTTCCGGCCTCTTCAAACAAATTCCCGGAACCAACTTCATGTGGCACGAGATTACCGTGACACTGCCCGGCGACAGCGAATATTACACGGTTGAGAAAAATCTGACGGAAGTCGTGGAGAGGGTTTTTGCCGACTACAAGGATGACATTGAAGGCCAGCGCCGCCAGATGGAGCGTACGCTGGGATACACATCGACTGGGGAATTTCGTCCCCGAACGCGCCTGCGTTTTACTCCCAGTGGCCTCGAAGCGGTCATCCTCTATCCCGTAACGTTGGCGAACGCGACCGAGATCGATGACCGGATTACGCGAGAGTTGCTGGATGCGCTGTCCAAGGATGATCAGAAAAAATCAACGGGACAGGGCACGCCGACCCTCAAGCTCCGGACCGATGTGTCCCCGCCAACCACCTGAGGACAATTTCGCGAAACTAATTTCTGCGCCCAGGGTTCATTTCATTATCGGTCCAATGGATTAGCTCGTCCTCGGGCCGTTGATGTGTCTGATTCTTGAGGTGCTCCATGAGACTCTTCCACGTTGCCTTTTTGGTTCTGATCGGCACATCGGTTGCCGCGTTTGGGCAGACGCAGCAGCGGGACTGGGTCCCTCAGGGAATTGAAAGCCTGGGGCAGAATGCCTCGTCTCGCACCGAGTTCACTCTGGATCACTCCATGCTTGTCCTCGCCTCCAAGCTCGACCAGGACGATGAAGACTTGCGGCGCGTGGTTGCAGGCGTCGATGGCGTCTCGGTGCATAGCTTCCGCTTTCCGAAACCCGGGATGTACGATTCCGATGTTCTGGGATCTGTCCGCCAGCAGTTCCACGCTGCCGGCTGGAAGCACATGGTCAGCGCCCACGACAAAGACGGCGGTCCGGGCGCGACCGATCTGTGGATTCACTTCGACAATAAGGTCATTCGCAACATCGCGGTTCTCGTGTGCGGCGAGAAACAACTCAACCTCATCGCAGTCTCAGGATCGATCAGTCCGCTCGACCTCGTTCATCTGGCTGGACACTTCGGCATCCCTAAGATTGATGGCGGAGTCGTCGTTCCGGTGCCGGAGAGTGCTCCGTAGCGGGCGCTGTCGAGATCTGAGGCACTCGAATGCGCCTTTCCGCTTGACTTTCGTACCGATTCGGGAGAATATCAGCCCAGTTTTGTTTGGGTCGCTGGTTCTCATCCCCTCGGCTTCCGGTCGCGACGCTGTGAATCCCTACATCACCGGGCCGAACCCTTGGGAGTAACCAATCATGAAAACAAATCTGGTAGTGAGTGTGTCGTTGCTGGTCGTCGTTGCAAGCGCAAGCTTCATTCCCAGCGGGGCGCAGAACGCGGGAACGCCGGGATCACAACCGCCGGGTAACGGCGCACCGCCCGCGAACCCGATGAAGGTGGCGATATTGAGGTGGTACCAGGCCAATCAGACGACCAGCTTCAAAGTCGGTAATGGACCGGATGGCATCGCCTTCGATGGCGAGAACATGTGGGTGGCCAATTTCTCCGATGCCACCGTTACCAAGCTGCGGGCGAACGACGGCACAAATCTAGGAACGTTCAAGGTGGGTCAAAGGTGCTTCGGCGTAGCCTTCGACGGCGCAAACATCTGGGTGGCTAATCCGGGCGACAATACGGTAAGCAAATTGAGAGCCCGCGATGGGAAGAGCCTGGGTACGTTCAGCGTAGGGAAAGCACCGTGGCAAATGGCTTTTGATGGGGCGAACATGTGGGTGGTAAACGCCCAGGGCAATTCGGTGACAAAGTTACGGGCCAGTGACGGCACAACATTGGGAACATTCCCACTGAACGGACCTCGAAGCATAGCCTTTGACGGAACTTACATGTGGGTGCCGGGTGGCACGGGGGGAGCTTACACTGTAACGCGGCTAAAGCTTGACGGAACCAACGCAGGCAGCTTCCCGCTAGACGGCCAGCCTTTCGGCATTGCATTTGACGGAGCAAACATCTGGATTGGCGTTAGTCAGACGAGCCATGGTGCCTTAGACAAGCTGCGGGCTAGCGATGGCAAGTTCCTGGGGAGCTTTGACACCTCAGCTCCTCCGTGGAACGTAGCCTTCGATGGGTCCAACATTTGGGTGACTACCGATACTTACGTCGAGGAGGTGCGGATCAGCGATGGGGTGGTAATCGGATTCTTCGGCGGCATTAGTAATCCATACGGAATCGCATTCGACGGGGCGAACATTTGGGTCACCGCCGATGGAAGCGATACTGTCTTCAAGATGTAACGGGACCGTAGGTAAACTCTGTCAACCTTACAGAGTTGAGTACGCAAAACACACGCAAGAGAAAGACATGAAGAATGAGAGTGGTGTTGTCGAGGAACTCTATGTCTATGCGCGGTGCCCCCTGGTTCTACTGCACGCAAAAAAGCCGCGCTCCGATCACTTGATATAATCTCTCGAGCTTTTGGTAGCGCGCCGGGATGGCGGAATTGGCAGACGCGCTGGACTTAGGATCCAGTGCCGCAAGGCGTGCAGGTTCGAGTCCTGTTCCCGGCACCAGATAGTTCAGGGCGAGACACAGCGCGTGTCTCGCCCTTCGATACTTGCCAGCCACGCGCGGCTTCTACTTGCGAATCCGCCGCAGGCTAGCTCCAGATAGAATTCCCAGAATTACTGTACCTGTTGCAATCCCTGGTAGACGGCCATTCCGGCGATCACTAGCAGCAGCACTCCGGAGGCAGCGCCCATCCACTTTACCAAGGGAGTGATCTTGTTCACCTTGGCCATGATCTCGATCTGTTCCTTTTCCATGTGCGATTCAGATTCGCCGAGGAACAGTTGATCATCCTCCTGCATGGTCAGGGTGCTGCGGTAGATGAGGAGGATGACGAGGATAGCGGTGAGAACTCCCCACACAGCTAGCGGCCACATAAGCGACGACATCATAAGCCACCTCGGTGCTGATCTTGAACTGACCCCGAAGCTTTGCCGATGTTGGTGGTCGGCCACAACCAACAACAGGTACGGGGCCCCACGCGCAGATTATAGCCCCAGAAAGCAAATCCCGGCAGGTTTTGTTTTGGGCCGCGACCTTGTGGGCCTTTGAGTCATCTAACCAGACAAGGCAGGGTGTCGAAGCGCGGGATTTTTGCCTCGACCCCAGGCCCCGCTTTGTTATAATAAACAGGTAGCAATTTCAAGGAGATGCCAATGGCCACAACCACTGTCCCGACAGCCGTTCCCGAAGTGACTCCCAAAAAGCCGCCGGTTAGCCTAACCACCAATGCGATCTCCAAGGTGAAGGAGATTATGACGCAACAGAATCCGGTCCCTGCCGGCTTGCGTGTGGGAGTTGTCGGCGGAGGCTGCTCCGGTTTCTCCTACTCGATGTCGTTTGAAAACGGCGCGGGTATGATGGATAAGGTGTTCGACATGGATGGGCTCAAGGTCTATGTGGACGCGACCTCGCTGATGTACCTAAACAACTGCATCGTGGATTATGTCGAGACCCTCGAGGGTGCCGGCTTCAAGTTCGAAAACCCGAACGTGAAGAGCACATGCGGTTGCGGATCTTCGTTCAGCGTGTAAACTGGGCAGGCCTTGGAGTTTGGAAAAGCCTCATCGCACCGGGCGGTGAGGCTTTTGTGTCTCTGTCTCACTGGTTTCTCGCGTTCAGGTTTCCTCCGGAAAATTCAATTCTCGCAATCGCGCGCCAGAGCAAGGAAAGTCTGCTGATGGATTGGCATGCGGCGATGTTTGTCATGTCCTGGACCAGATTCGACCTGGATGCTTATGGTCCCTGGTCGGGGGGCATTTGCGGCGGTTGCATGCCGGGTTGGTTGGGCTGGCCCGGTTCTCCCGAGACGCCGCCGGGAGTGCCCGGCGCGGGCGGAGTACCGGGAGCGCCCGGTACAGCGGTGGTTGCTCCCTGCAGTCCCGGCTGGTTCGGCGTGTTGAGGAGTCCACCGCGATCCGTAGTCGGATCGTAGATGAACTGCCATTGATAGTAGTGATCTTTCTTATTAAATACGCGGATGCTTTTATCTCTGCTGATACTGGCTACACCGACCATCGGACCGCCGCCGAAGACTTGCGCGCCAGGGCCCGAGCTCCCTTGTCCCGGCGCGCCGAGAGCGCCGGGGGCGCCCGGACCACCGGGACCGGTCGCTGTAGAGACGCCTGGGCCCTGGTTCGGCGCAGGAACTCCGGTTGTTTCGCTGTCCGCATTTTCATCTGAGTTTTGTGCAGCAGGCCCGTTTGCTACTACGGTTGTACCGCCTAGGCCCTGAGTCGCACTCACGCCGGCGGCGCCGAGAGCGCCGGCCGCAGCGATCGTATTAAGAGGTGCAGGAGCCAGCCCCGCTTGCCCGCCGGGGCCGCCTGCAATTCCTGGACCGCCAGGATTGAGACCGTTTGCCGGAACCGCCCCTGCGAGTCCCGCACCGAACGACGTTTGTATATCGCCCATGTGAAGGATCTTGAAGTCTTTTCCGGTGATCGGGTCTTTATAGCGCCTTCGCAGAAAACGCACCTGATTGGTGTTCTCGAGTTCCTCGATGCGGGTTGGATAGCGGCCAAATTTCTTGACGAAATGTTTCATCGCCCGCGAGTACTGTACTCCGCGGTGAATCAACTCTTCCTCTCGATCCCGTTTCACCTGGAAAGTGAGGATCGGAGCCATGACTACCGCGGCGATGGCAATGAGTGCGACAAACAGGATGAGAGTGATCAGGATGTATCCGCGCTCGGAGCGACGGCGGGAGCCAGATTGTCGAGATGGCAGGACCATGGGAAAGTTCCCATTGAGTAATTTGTAATTGGGCAATTGATACACTCCGCTTTCTCCAATTACCAAATTACGAAATTCCCCAATTATTCAATTCTTCACCCCGCAGTGAGCGGAATGCTCTGGCGGTTGTTGTTGAGCACGTCTTCTATCTCCACCGACGTGGGCGAGATGCGCAAGACTTTATAATGGCGATTGACGACTTCTCCTTCAGCCGCGATGAAAACGTCTTCACCCTCCGAGAGAAAAATCTTCTTGGACTCGCCCGGTTTGCTGGCAAATCCGAAAAATTTCAGGTTGATAGGCGGCGGTGGAGGCGGCTGCGGAGGTCCTTCGTCTTGCTTCTTTTTGTCCATGGCCCCGGTCTCTATGGGCTTTGGAATCTCCGCCTGCGCCAGGAAAATGTTCCGGCCCGTGCCCTCGTATTTCGTATCTTCGCTGGCCTTCAGCCAGTCGTAGCGCAGGCTGGGATCGAGGGAACGCGGCCCCGTGCTGGCCTTCTTGCCGCGAACCTTGGTGCGCGACACCGGTCGAGGAGACGTAGGGGGCTGAGAAGCTGCACCCGGAGTAGCGGTGCTCGCAGGCGCAGCCGCCGAGGGAGTGGAATTACCGGAGTTGAGCAGCAAGGCCAGGCCGGCAATTGCCATCAGCACGATAGCCACTATGAGCTTAACGCGATTTTCCGCACCGAGTTTCACTTCACACCCGTCTTCAATCAGGCACCCGTCTTCAAATATGTTTCCAGCTTGAGCTGCAGCTTGACCACTCCGCCTTGTGCTCCGCCGAGTCCCACGCTGTCTACCAGAAAAAACAGTTGGTCGCGTTCCAGCGCGTTAATGAACCGCACCAGTTGCAGGTAATCACCGCCGAGGTCGGCGTCGATTTCGACCCGGCGCAAGCCCACCATTTCCGGATCCTTCATGGAATACTTAATGCTTTCGATTCTGGTTCCGCTCTGTGCCGCCACTTTTCCGAGATCGGCGGAAATGGCGGAGTCCTGCGACGGCAGCCGTTGCGCATAAAACTGGTCGATCTGCTTGCGGGCTATGGGAATCTTCTTGTCCAGACCGCGAAGTGGCTCGGCCTCTCGGGTTTTCTGCTGCAACTCCTTCCAGGCCTGGTCGAGTTGCTGGCGTCTCGAGCCCTGTGATCCGATCAGGGGGGAGAAAAACACCGCGAGCATGATGACATCCGCGGCCGCCAAGGCCGCCAGGGCGATCTTCACTTTATGCCGAGTCTCTCGAAGATCAGGCATTAGTGCGCACCTCCCGTACCGACTCCAACGTCAGGCACATAAAGCGCGGTAATTTGGAACTGGACTGTGTCCCCTGTTGTTCCACTGCTTACGTTGGAGTTTTCCTCTTCAATGTAGGTCTCGTGGAAGTGTTGCGAGGCCTCCATTTTGCTGACCAGATCCAGGGCATGTTCGCGGCTGTCTCCGGCCACGAGCAGCTTGATCTCTAATGCATTGTCGGGACTGAGTTCGGGATGAATTGACACCACGTGCAGCCGTGGCGGCATGAGTCGCTCCAGGTCTTCGAAGGCTTTGGTCCAGGAAAACGCCTTGCGCTGGAAAAGATCGTTGAGGAACAGGGATCGGTCCCGGGTACTGCTGTTCTGAGGCAGATTCAGCAAGGCTTGCGCATCAGCCTTTTCCTTGTCGCGCTCCGCGCTCTGCGCTTCGTATTTCCGAATCAGTTGCCGGTCTTTGCGCGCGCCGATCCATCCATTGACGGTCATAACCAGCAGCAGAAGGGTGAGAATGCCAAGCGCAACCAGACCTCCGCCCCAGCGCAGCCAGAAGCGCCGCGCATCCTCGTAAGCCTGAGTTGCGAGATTGATGTCAACGCGCATTTATGAAAGCAGGGCCCCCACTACCCCGGCCATTCTCCACTTTGGAATCGAACCAACACTTGCGCCTAATTGCGAATCGGCCACGAGTTCTGTAACCTCTGCTCCCGTCTGAGCGCGCAGTGCGGGAACGGCTCCGCCTGCATCCGACAATCCAGCTACGAAGATGTGTTCAATGTTCAGATGGTAGGTATCCTGGAAAAACACCACCGAGGGATAAACCTCTTCCGCCAATTGCTCTCCGCTAATGGTCACGCCGCGCGGATTTTCCAAAGTCCGGAAGAGCAGCAATTGGTTCTTATCGAGAATGGCAATGCTGGTAGTACGTGCGTCTACCTTCACGACCAGTGTCGGCCGGTCCGCGTCCGCCGCGCCCAAGGCGGCGAGCATGGAGGGCAGTACAATGCCAGGGCTGTATCCCGCTTCACGGAACACGGACTCGTAATCTTCAATCACGCTGCTCAGCGCGACCGCTGCCACCACTTTCAGTCCGCTTGCGGCGGGCTGGGCGTGATAGGAAATCTTGGCTTTGTCGAGATCAAAAGGAAGCGATTTCTTCAGGCGGAAACGGACTACACTCTCGGCCTCGGTGCGATTCGCGGGGAGAGTCTCAAAATCCAGCAACACGACCCGGACCGCGGCATCCGGCAGAACTGCGATCACGTCACGGGACCGGCTGTTGAGACTGCCCAGCGTCTCCCGAACGGTGTCGAAAACACCTTTGCGCTCGCGCACATTCGCCTCGAGCAAGTCGGGCACAACGCAGCCCTTGGCCAACTCGCTTGTGGCGCACATATCGACTGTATCGCCACGCTCCGAAACCCGTCCGGCGAGCACACGATCGGCCGCAATTTCGCAGGCCAGCTTCGGCTTGGCACTCGAATTAAAATTAGGACTCATTACCGACACTGCTCCGAGCAGCGATATTACAAGTAAAACCCTCGCCCAGTCATAAATGCAATAGCTGGAAGAGCACCAGAGTCATTGACCGAAAGATTGGCCCGCTCCCCTCACGCTGTCACTTGAAGCGAAGTTGGGGTTTTTCCCCTTCACGTGTCATCCTGACCAGAGTTGGTATCGCGAAGCGATGCCAACGCAGTCGAAGGACCTTATGTTCGCCAGTCCCCGCAATTCTGACTTTGGGAATTCTCCCGTAAAGTCTCCTTGATCGAAGAACACCCTGCCGTATTTCTGGCATCCTGGTCTTACTGGGATCCTTCGACTCCCCGGGATGCTGCGTTGCACGCAGCATCCCACTACGCTCAGGATGACAGTGTTTTTGATCCGGCGATAGGCCGTCGTTGCGTAACCTACCGCATGCTTTCGATGAAGGTGACTTTGTTAATCTCTTTCAATGTAGTCAGCCCGATTCGCACTTTGTCCAGGGCCGATTCACGCAGGAAGCGCATGCCCTCATCGCGCGCAGCACGCCGGATCTCGGATGTAGGCTTCTTCAGCAGAATCATCTCGCGGATGCGGTCGCTCAAGTCGAGCAGTTCGTGGATGGCAGTTCGTCCACGGAATCCGGTGCCGGCACATTCGATGCAGCCTTGTCCTTCATAGAAGTTGACCTCCGACCAGGTCTTCGGATCGAGACCACTGGCCTCCATGACTTCCGGGGAATAGTGCGTTGCCGTGCGGCAGGATTCGCAAATCAAGCGCACCAGTCGTTGCGCCAGAATGCAGTTTAACGCCGAAACAAAGTTGTAAGGCTCGACGCCCATGTTGAGGAAGCGACCGATAACGTCGACTACGTTATTCGCGTGGACAGTCGTGAAAACCAAGTGGCCGGTCAGCGCGGACTGAATGGCGATCTGCGCCGTTTCGGTGTCACGAATTTCGCCGACCATGATCTTGTCGGGATCGTGACGCAGAATTGAGCGCAGTCCACGGGCGAAGGTCAGCCCCTTTTTCTCATTGACCGGGATTTGGGTGATGCCACGAATCTGGTATTCGACCGGGTCTTCGATGGTGATGATTTTATCTTCGTCGGTCTTGATCTCGCTGACCGCAGCATACAAAGTTGTGGTTTTGCCGCTGCCGGTCGGCCCCGTGACCAACACCATGCCGTACGGTTCCTTGATGTAGCGGCGGAACTTCCGCAAGTCGTCTTCGTCAAAACCCACCACGTCGAGCGTAAGTTTGTGGAACTTCTCGCTCATCGACTCTTTATCGAGCACGCGGAGCACGGCATCTTCGCCGTGGATCGACGGCATGACCGAAACACGGAAGTCAATTGGCCGCTCGGGGCTGCCGTAGCGCACGCGGAAACGTCCGTCCTGCGGAACCCGGCGTTCGGATATATCCAACTCGCTCATGACTTTGATACGCGAGATGATGGTCGAGTGATGCTCCTTGGCAATGGGCGGCATGGCCTGGGTCAGCACGCCGTCGATGCGGAACTTGATGCACACCGAATCATCTCGAGTTTCGATGTGAATATCACTGGCCCGCCGCTGCAGCGCGGTGAAGATCGTAGTATCGACCAACCGAATAATCGGGCTGATATCGCCTTGCTGCGTGGCCAACCGGTCGATTGAAATGCTCTCTTCGCCGCCGCTCTCATCTTCCCGGATCACATCCAGAGCAAAGCCTTCGCTGGCGTCTTCGAGAACCCGCTTCGACTGCTCCGTCTTCTTGAGGATTTCGGTGATCTGTGCCAGAGTCGAAACTTTCGTGACGATGCGCTTGCCCAGCAATAAGCTGATCTCGTCGATCATCATCAGTTGGCTGGGATCGGCGATTGCGATGGCCAGCCGGCCGTCTTCGGTCTCCTCGAGAGGCACGAAGTTGTAGCGGAACATAAGGTGAACCGGGATGGTCTTGAACAGATCGTGATGAAGGGAGAAGTTATGCAGATCGACGAACTGGCAGCGATAGCGGCGCGCGATATCCTGCGCCTTTTCCAATTCCTCAGCATGGGTGCCGGGCGCTGCTGTCCCGTTCCCACCCACGAATACTGCTTTGTTTTCGGTTGACGTTGCCATTTCTAAACCTACCTACAGAGGCCAGAGCCTTATTTCTCGTCTAACAAATTGCACACCTAGTGAATCGTAGATCCTAAAGTGAAGATGGGTAAATACAGCGAGATGAGTATTCCGCCCACGATCACTGCCATGAAGATGAGGATGACCGGCTCGATCAAAGCCATGGCCGCTCCCAGCGCGTTCTGCACATCCTCTTCGTAAAACTCCGCCACCGAATTGAGCATTGCCGGCAAGGCTCCGGTGGATTCTCCAACCTCGATCATCTCTACCGACAACTCGGGAAACATCTTTTGTTCTTCCAGGCTTTTGGCCAGGGGTTGCCCTTCGCGTACTCGGATGGCCGCATCCGATATTCCAAGTAAGATGCGCCGGCTGCTCATTGAAGCACCCGCAGTCTGCAGCGACGGCACCAGAGGCATACCTCCCGCAAGCAGGGTTGAAAGCATGCGAGAAAAGTTTGCTACCTGGTACTTCAACCATATTTGGCCGAGCAAGGGAAGCGCCAAAATACCGCGGTCGATCCGTTCGGCCCCACGATCGGTTTTCTTCCAATGCCAGAAAGCCACCAGTGCGATCACCACCAAAGCCGCAGCCACCGGGAAATACCGTTGCGCGTGATTCCCGATATTTAGCATGATCAGGGTGATGACCGGCAGTTGCGCACCCATATCCTGATAAAGCTTGGCAAACTGCGGCACCACATACGTCACCAGGAACACCAGCATCAACGAAACCACGGTCACCAGCAAAGTCGGATAGACCAGCGAGACTGCTAGTTTTTTCTTGAAGGTCAGCGCCATTTTCTGAAAGTTGATGTAGCGGGTGAGCACTTCTTCCATGTTGCCGCTCTTCTCGCCCGCCATCAGGGTGCTGGTGTAGATTTTTGGAAAAGCACCTTGGCCCGAAAACGCGTCGGACAGCAACTCCCCGGCCTTGACCCGGTCGCGCACATTCTGCAACAAGCTTTGCAGATACGGATCCCGCTGCCGCTTGATCAGCAAATCCAAAGAATTCAGAATCGGCAGCCCGGCCTTGATCAAGGTAAGGAATTGCGAATTGAAGATAAGAAATTGGCCTTGCTTGACCTTGCCTCGCCGCCGCAATCCCCCGGAGAACATGCCCCGAGGCTTCACCCAGTACACCAGGAAGCCCTGCTGCACGAAGCGGTCGCGAACCTCGGCCTCCGAGTACCCGTTCTCGACCTGCTCCAACAGGTGCCCGCGCTCGTCCGCGATTTTGACTACGAATTCCGCCATGGGATCGTCGCTTTACCGTTGCCCACCCCAGTTTAGCATTCCCGCCTACCATCGTTTTGTTAATTGCCCGTCAAACCCTATCGGGAGTAATGAAGTCCCCGGAGTCGCTTGCTGACGGTTAGACACGCTGTAAACCATTGATAAACAGTTACTTATAGCTGTCATCACGAGCAAAGCAAGGGATCTGTAGTTCGCTCCATTTCTAAGGTCCTAACTCGCCCTGAACCACCTCAACGCCATCAGGCACCACAAACCGAAACCGCTGATCGGGGACGGCCATATTCTCCTTCTGATTAGTAAAGCGATATTCCGTGACCGATCCGTCCACTTCCTCGATCAATATTCTGCTAATCCAGTGCTCCGGGTTGATTTCCAGCAAAACCTGGCTGACCCGGTCCGCCAAACTCTTCGGGACGCCCCTCAGAACCACATCTCCCGCCGCCAACGGGGCTACATCGGAAGCGAGAGACAACCCCTGCAATTCCTTCTCCAACCGCGTCTTACCCAGAAGAAAGGCCAGCGGAGACCGCAAATCGTCCAACTTCTTGACCGCCGTCCGCCGCACCTGACGCTCGCCCGGGACGTAAAACCATGCATCCTTGCCGTCGCTCAGGAAGAGCTTATCTCTCGGAGAACGGTACTCCCAACGCATCTTGCCAGGTTTTTTTAACCAAAGTGTTCCCGATTCAGTACGTTCCATTCCGGCTCCCCGGTAAATCTCCGTAAACTCCGCCTGCAGCGACCGCAAACGGTTGTAACGTTCGTCAACGGCCTGTGCGATGGCGTGGACGCTAGGTGCGGGAACAGGGGCTGCTGTCCCAGTGACCAGTCCAAGGACAAGAGAGACAACAAAGTTGCGCAGTATGGAATTAAGGTCCACAGAAGTAGTTTACTGGAATGGCAAGGTAGGCACGAAGCGTCCACGCTCGTGCTTCATCGCCCTTCTTCGACCCTGGCTGCACAATTAAGGTAGATTGGTCGCGCCCAGTCCCATGTGCCTTCACGCAGTCGCGTGGGGAGGCAACACACTTGCGAACTCACAAGGAGTGCTGAACTCATGCCGCGCAACCCGGTGACGCAGCGATGTCTCTCGGCTCAACCTCGGGCTCAACGATGACCGGCCAATAGGATATTTGGCCCCTGAAGCTCCCCACAGAAGCGCGGGCTGGGCCTTTGTGCTGTCGCTGCTGGTTCCGGGTGCGGGGCAATTCTACTGCGGTGAGACTGGCCGGGGCTGGATCACGCTCGGCTTCTGGCTGCTGGGACTGCTTTGCTCCTTCTGGTCACGCGAGGGCTTAAGGGGCACCGGCATAATAGTGGTGACCGTTCTCTGGACATTCTCGTTTCTGGACGCCTATTTCACGGCGATCGAGATTAATCGCGGACAACACGCCTATGTGAATGTGCAGAATCCGCGAGTGGCGGTGACGCTCAATCTGCTGACCGCTGGGTTCGGCTATTTCTATCTAGGAGAGCGGGCCAAGGGCACCGTGATTTTCGTTGCCACGCAACTCGTACGATTCGGTTTGCCGCCGGTCACGGGATACGGAGGCGGTGTGGTCTCGCTGGCCCTCATCGTGGCACAGATGTTAATGGGCGCCGATGCCTATCGCGTCGCTCGTTTGCAATTGAAGGAAGCGCTCGGTCCTCCGCCCGAGCCGCCCGTCGCAGGAACTAGTAAGGCCTCCCGAATTCCCGGGTTCGTCCCGTCAACATCACAAATGCAGAGTACTTCGCCGGTTCCGTCGCCCGTAATCACTTGCGATCGGATTCCCTAGCCTACAAGTACTGGGAAAAATGTGCCTTCGAAGGACACGCGGGATGCCTGAACATCATTGCGGGTGCCAGGCTGACCGGTGACGGAGGACAGAAAGTAGATGTTAACGAAGCTCTTGATCTGCACACGATCGTGTTCAAAAAGCGGGATTCGATACCAGTGCGCAGGTGCGCTATCGGCGCTGAGTATCGCGAAGATCGTCTATTTTACCGGCGTGCGTCGCCCCGGAGATGATGAGTTGGAGTGGGTAAACAAGTCGTATGATCTTATGGACAAACTGGAAATGGCAGACAGCAACCGGAATGTTTGCCACCGGTCGCACGCTGAGATCGAAGAATTTCTTCTGCGGCTGAGCCGGGGGCAACGAGAGGTAAGCATCTTGCAGGATGCAGCCGGTCGATTGGGCGATGAATCGCCGACAGCCAGAGCGGTCATTCACCTGTTTTCAGGATCGACCGGTGACGCGGAATTTGAGGCGGCTGTGCAATCGAGCAAATCAGAGCATGGGCGTTGTTCAACCCATTTCGATGCTATGTGGTATGCGGAAATCATGAAGCACGAGTCCGCAGCGCAGCGATATTACGAGCACCTATCGGAGATTGGAACATTTCATTGCGGCATAGAGCTGGCGTTCGCTAGCAAGTTCAAACCATGAGGAGCGGAAGTTCCAAGGGCAGGCTCACGACACCTTAAGAGGCACGGCAATGCTTCCCAGTCGCCCGGTTAACTTATCGTGTACGAGGAATCTGACTGTGTACTCCCCGGGAGCGAGTTCAATTACGTTATTCAGCGCAAACCCCTGCTGATGCGCCTGCTGCGCTTGTTCCGGGGAAAGCTGGCCGGCGGCATTGAAGTTCGCGTTCTGGGGATCAGTGCCCGCCTTGGTGGCCCGCACAAAGATTTCCAGGTTCAGTTCATGACCTGTGGGCGGGGGCAGATCCGCGTCCGGGGGGAAGGTGACAACAAATCCCAATTTCTTTTTCTGTGCCGCTGCTTCCGTCGTCGTCCAGTGCAAAGTGAACGGCACTCCCGTGAAGTCGAGAGGCGAGGACAGTACCGCTGATAGAACGTCTGCTTGCTGCCAGCTGACCGCCTCGCGGAAGAATCCACTGGGCGCAAGCACACGAACGCCCGGCCGGCTCATCGTTAGCTTGAGATCGCACCAGTCCGACTTGCAAGTCTTGCCGGCGTCAGATGCCACCACGTCATAAGCTGCAAGGTTCTGCTGGGATATTCCGGTCAATGACGCCAACGGTTCCATCGGGGATACCTCGCGTCCGCCGGTCATGACGGCGAGCATATGCATGGCGTGCAACGTCTGGGTGTCGACCGGTGTATCGGCTTGCCCGCGGGTTGCGAGCGGGTAAAGCGCAACTTCCGACCGCACCATCGCGGTTAAACATGCTTTCCAGAATGGCCGCAACACCTTCAACTCATCGGGCGTCAGCATCTGGTGGTTTTGGTACTCTGAGCCGACTACACCGAAGCCATTCACCATCGTCGTGGTGCCGACAACCAATCCAGTCTTCTCGTCAACCTCGAAGGGAGTGATATTGGCGATCCACACCAGCGCTTTGCGGCCTGAAATGCCGGCCGTCGCCGCAGACAGGGTGCGGAACATGTCGAGGACGGGTTCCGGACTGGCGTGCAGCGGCGCCCCCGCTACTGCAAAGTTGGCAATTGTCCCCTTCAGGAAGTCGACCAGGCGCGCAGTTTCAGCCGAAACTTCCGGCGTAGCGTTACCGGGGGGACGGCCATGCACCATGGCATCCGCGCGGCTCAATGCCGCCGTCAGCGTCGCCGAACTCGTGGTGTAATCATGCACCGTGTGCAGCGTGCCATGGGTATCCATCACCAGCAGGTACACCGGCAAGTTGGAACTGGCACAGGCAGCCAGATACTTTGCGATTACCGGGCGGAGATCCCGTTCATCGAGCCAGCGGGTATGAATCGTGTCGACTACCAGGATGACTAATCCACGACCGGTCGTGGCATTGTTGCGGTTGGTGAACTCCCCGGCGGCCGGTTCAACGATGGCGGTTACTGCCGGAATGGCTTGTACTTGTCCAGGCTGAGGTTTCTTCTGAATTTCAATGGTCAAGTCTTTGTCGGTGACATCGCGAATCGGCGCGCCATTCGCATCGGTAATGACCGCGCCGAACTGCAGCTTTCCATCCCCGGGGTTGGGGGATTGGGCCAGGCAGGCGGCAGCCAACAAAACAGCCGCAAGGACAAGTCCACAGCATCTCATAAGTGGCCACCGCTCGATGCGGCGGAGCATAGCACCGCCGGCCAGCAATAGCAAGATCGACAAGCCTCTGCGCAAGAAGCGGGAGACACAAAGACGGCATCGGTAACCTCGGGATTACAAAAGATCAGGGGAGAGGGGAGGGGAGTTGCCTTTGTGGCGGTGCGCCCATTTCAAGCCAAGATTGAATACTGATGGGTGCCCGCGATTCTCCTGAACACCGCATTCCGCGTCAGCACATGTTCCAGCAGCGGATTGTGATAGAGCACGAACACCGGCCTGGGATGTTCCCGTAACGACTGCACCAAGTTGGTTGCCATGGTGGCCAATCCGGATTCGGGCAAAGGGTTGAACAGATAAAGTACAGTTGGCTCGGGTGGGAAAGCAAATTCGCAGGCGTCGCCGAGGAGACAGTCGATGGCGAAGCACTGCTGCGAATCGCTTTTGTACTTGCCGATATTTTCTCGCGCCACACGATGCAGGTCAGGCAGCAATTCGATTCCCAGGATGCGCCGGAAAGGATAATCCCCAGCCATCAGCAGCGCGCGTCCCTTGCCTGAGCCAATGTCGATGAAGGTAAATTCGCGAAAATCGATCTCGGGACTGGCCCGCTCAAGGCTCTCGATCATTTCGCGAAACAGCGCCGGTTCCGTAGGTTGATAAGGCGAATGGAAGTATCCCAACAACCGGTCGCGCCAGCCAACTGTCGCGCTGGTCGTATCTACGCGGAAGTCCCAGTCATATTCGACATCGCCGTAGCGCTGCCGCTGTCGCGCTGGAGTGGATTCGCGGGCGAACTCCCAGAGCGCGGAGATGAAACGTTTCACGGTGCAAGAAAATCCATCTCGCGCCGACCGTGCTTTCCACCAATGGCGAATGGTCGCCATGAGGCCTGGTCCGGAATTGGGCTCCGCTGCCATTGCAGACCATGGTAATGCGTTCGAGTTAGTAAGCCTCGGCCATTCGCACATCTCGCATCCGGGATTTCGGCTTGGTGGGAAAAGCAATAGCGGCGGCTGAAGGTCGTCTTAGGATTACTTTAGGAATGAGTCTTCATTCTGTCCAGCAGCACCGGCACCTGCTCGACGATCTCGATGTCGAATCCCTCGAGCGCGGGAACCTTTCGAGGATGGTTTGTGAGCAGACGAATGCGTCGCAGATTCAAGTCCGACAGAATCTGAGCTCCGATTCCGATTTCACGTTGAGTCTTGCGTTCGCTTTCGGGCAGAGACGGCAGACGCTTGTCGCGGTGGAATGTGAGCATCTTTCGTTCTCCGATGTTTTCAACCGAAAAGCCTTTGGACGTTTGATGCAGATAGATCAAAGCGCCCCGCCCCTCGCGCGCAATGGCCTGCATCGAGCCTTCAATGGTTGCGTGACAATCACAAGCCGTCGATCCAAATACATCGCCCATCACGCAATGGGAGTGCATGCGTACCAGCACCGGCTCGCTGCTTTCGAGGTCGCCTCGCACCAGCGCGACGTGAGATTCGCCCCCGTCCACTTCGCTCTCATACGCAATCAGGCGGAATTCTCCGTGACGCGTGCCAATCAACGCTTCGCCAACCCGATGCACGTAGCGCTCGTGCTGCATGCGGTAGCGAATGAGTTCGGCGACGGTCAGCATTTTCATGCCGTGGGTTTTGCAGAACTCGATGAGGTCGGGAACCCGCGCCATGGTTCCGTCGTCGCGCATGATCTCGCAGATCACTCCTGCGGGAATCAGTCCGGCCATGCGGGCGAGATCGACTGAGGCTTCGGTTTGTCCAGCGCGAACCAGCACGCCACCTTTGCGGGCCTGCAGCGGGAAAACGTGTCCAGGACGCGCCAGTTCCGAAGGCCGAGTGGCGGGATCGATCGCAACCTGGATGGTACGGGCGCGATCGAAGGCTGAAATTCCGGTGGTCACGCCATCGCGGGCATCGATCGCTTCGCAAAATGCGGTGCCGTAGTTCGAGGTGTTCTCGGCGCTCATGGGACCGATGCGGAGATGGTCCAAGCGCTCGTCGGTCATAGCCAGGCAGACCAACCCGCGGCCATACTTGGCCATGAAATTGATCAACTCCGGAGTGACCTTCTCGGCGGCAAGGGTCAGATCGCCTTCGTTCTCGCGATCCTCATCATCCACCACCACGACCATGCGGCCCGAACGAATCTCCTCGATGGCGGTGGGAACATCCGTGAATGCGGATTGGGTCGTCATTACAGAGCGATTGTAGCAAAAGCACTTTCATGAAATTGTAAGAGAATTGTCAACTTACCTCTCCACCTCGCGCTCGGCTCCCCTGAAAAAGTGCCCGCATGGAGCGCACGATCCATCGCGTCAAGACCACAATGATGATGAGCATCAGACCAACCATTGTTATTGCCGCATAGGGATGCTGGGTGGCGAACCAGGTGAGAAAGATGGCGAGTCCATCTTCGCCGAGACTTAAGGCCATGTTCGAGAACGGCTCGGGAGAAGGAGTTACGGCAGCCCGAATTGCGGTCTTGCCTCCGTGCGAGGCCAGCGCGATTGCGCCCCCGGCAACCGTGGCTACCAACTGCTCCCACGGAGACAGCGTCGCGGTCGCGCCGAAGGCAAGCAGAGCCGCGATGGGAATACGAACAAAGGTGTGGAGCGCGTTCCAAAGCAAGTCGAAGGCGGGTATCTTATCGGCAAAGAATTCGATCACGAACATCACGCCGCTGGCCGCGATCACATACCAGTTCGATAGCAATAGCAGCGCAGGAGGCAGCGGCAGCAGGCCGGCGTGGGCCAACAATCCAAGCGTGGTCAGCGTTGCGTAAACATTGAGGCCCGCGGCGAAGCTGGTGGCTGTCAATAAAGCCACGAGTTCGCTAGTCGGAATGCTCGTGATGACTATCGGCGACGCCAATTAGACCTCATGCGAACTCGTGGTTAAAAGCAAAGGGCCGCCACTTGGGCGACCCTTCAAGTTCCTGCCATCCCCATCAGTTTAGAGGGTGGATTCGATCTCAAACCCCCAAGCCTCAAGCAGGGGCTCAGGAATGTATTTTGAATTCTTGTTGCGCCGCGCCCATTCCCGCAGCCGGGTGGAACGTAGATACTGGTCCGGCGAAAGCTTGTATTCGCGGACGACTTGTTCAAATTCGGTGATGGTGGGAGTAATGGGCCCGATAGGCTCGGGCTTGCCCCAGTTAGGATTTCCGCGCCGTTTCGCCATAAGTATAAATGCCTCGTGTGTGAGATGAACTTACACAGCCAAAAGTTTAGATTCGATCCGGGCGCGACTGGATTCATCCTTGCCGCCTGGCCAACTTAAAACTCGGGCCGGGATACAGTTGGCCCGCTTGGCTAACCGGAAGACCTTGATTCTACAGCGTTTTGCGCAAAAGTCAACCAAAATCGCACCCGCGGATTGAACAGCTCCCCGTAAATCGATGATGGACAAGCCGTTCATGGGACAAACTGAATCCTAGTCCTGTCTTGCGATTTCTGTCCCGGCTGACTGCACCCTTTCGGACCTGGTTACTGTCGTAACCCGGTCCCAACCCCCGCGCATTGACCGAGGAGGGGTACCCACCTACATTTCATTAAGGAGGCTGTATCGTGAAGGATATCTATGAGGTACTCCGCAAGAAGCAAGCCGAGCAGGCTCAACTGGGCAAGCAGATCGAAGCTCTGCAGACCGCTGCCGAGCAGCTGCGCAGCGTAGCCCACTTACTTAACGAAGAGGAAGCCCACGGGGAAGGGGCCGCTCTTGGCGGCTAAGTATGTTTAAGGGAGTTCGGCCGGGATGAGTCTGCAAGCGCTGCTTCTGTGTTCTGACGACAAGACCGTAAAGGTGCTGCGGCGCGTCCTCAGTGACCTCGAAATCGACGTCGAAATTTCCATCGACGCAGACTCAGCTGTCCGCAAACTGACCCGCCGAAGATTCGAAGCAGTAGTGGTTGATTGCAACGACGAGGATTTAGCGGCCAGAGTGCTGAGCAGTGTTCGCTCGGCTCCGTGTAACAAGCGCTCCATCGCGGTGGCCATGATTGATGGCCAGAAGGCGGTGCGTAGCGCGTTCGGGCTGGGCGCGCATTTTGTCCTGTATAAACCTATCTCCGCGGAGCGTGCCCGCACCAGTTTCCGCGCGGCTCGGGCTTTGATGAAGTGCGAACGCCGCCGCAACACGCGGGTCGCTGTGCAGATTCCAGTAGCTTTGGTCACCGAGAATGGGGCGCGGCAGAGAAAGGCGCTGTCTTCAGACATCAGTCAGGGCGGTATGTCTCTCAGGCTGGCACGCCGGGCCGACGATTCCGGTCCCATTCGAATCCAGTTTACCCTGCCCGGAACCGACAACAACGTCGAATGCGCGGCAGAAGTTGCATGGGAGGGAGGCGGCCCCCAGGCGGGCATCCGCTTTGTGAATCTGTCCCCGGAAAAGCGTGATCAGATCAAGTCGTGGTTAGCCCGGCATTCGCCGGAGATGGAGCCCGACGATCCACCGGCCGATTGCAAGCTTACGGACCTCAGCCGGGGCGGCTGCTACGTGGAGATGGTCTCGCCGTTTCCCGTGAATACGAGGGTCAGCTTGTCCATGCGGCTGGCAAAATTCGAAAGCCGGGCGGAGGGCATCGTGCGCGTGATGCACCCTGAAATCGGCATGGGAGTGGAATTCAGGCGGACGACCACCGAGCAGCGAAAGTTTCTGGAAAAATTCATGCAAGGCCTTAAGGACAACAAGGCGCTTCAACCCGAGCTACTGGTCGAACCCGACGGCATGATCGATCCTGAACCTGACTCCGAGCCGCGGCTTGTTAATGAAGATCCCTTGCTCGAACTCTTTCAGAGAGACACCGACCTCACAGCCGAAGGCTTCCTGATCGAACTCCGCAAACACCGAAACTCTACTTCGCTTAGAGTCGCAGCTGCCGCTTCTGTCTAGAACCTACTTAAAATGAGCGCAGCAGAAACCAGCAGAGCAGCCTCCGCACAGCTCAGTGTTTCTGAGTGCACCAGAGCATACCTCTGCGGTGCGTATGAAGGAATTGTCATTTGGCTGCAATTCGCATGTTATCGCCCCGGCGTAGGGTTAGGCGAGGCTGACCTGCTTGGCCGGAGGATTCCAACCAAGAATGAGAATTTGCGGAGTTGCGAGCGCGTTTCCAAAAAACTACTACAGCCAGGACGTCATCCGAGAAGCCCTGAAAATGCGCTGGTCCGACCAACTGGAACGGCCTCAGGTTCTGGATCGCTTGCATGCGAACGTAGGGGTTCAGGGAAGGTATCTGACGCTTCCCATCGCTGCCTATGAAGACCTCAAAACGTGGGGGAATGCAAACGACGCTTGGATCGATGCTGCGCAGGATCTTGGCCAACAAGCCCTTTGCCGTGCCCTCACTCACGCCGAGCTCGCGACCTCGGATCTGGCGGCAATTTTCTTTGTCTCTGTAACCGGTATTGCCAGTCCTTCCATCGAAGGACGGCTGATCAATCGTATGGGCCTCTCTCCCAATATCAAGCGCATTCCTATTTTCGGATTGGGATGTGTGGCTGGAGCCGCAGGCATTGCTCGTGCAGCCGATTATGTGCGCTCCTTTCCTGATCAGGCAGCTGCTCTTGTTTCGGTCGAGCTATGCTCTCTCACCTGGCGGGAAGACGATCTCTCAATTGCAAATCTGATTTCCACCGGGCTGTTCGGCGATGGAGCCGCTGCTGTGATTCTGGGAGGCGATAAGAAAGTTGACCACGGTCCCCGCGTTGTCGCCACTCGATCAGTCTTCTATCCAGACACCGAAGACGTTATGGGCTGGGAAGTTTCAGAAAACGGTTTTCGCATTGTTCTGTCGCGTAGCGTCCCCGACATGGTGCATCAGCATCTGGCAGGTGATGTCGCGCAATTCTTATCAGACAACAACCTGAAGCGCGAAGATATCGGCGCGTGGATAATGCACACAGGCGGTCCGAAAGTTCTTGAGGCATGTGAGCACGCGCTCGAATTGCCGCCGCACGCGCTCGATGCCTCCAGGGAAAGTTTGGCAAAGGTTGGCAACCTTTCTTCTGCATCTGTGCTTCTAGTACTACAGGACTTCATGAATCAACGCCGCCCCGAGCCTGGAACCCTCAGCATTCTCGCCGCCATGGGCCCCGGATTCTGTTCCGAATTAGTTCTTCTCGAGTGGTAAAGAACAAGATGACAAGGATTGCAGTTGAAACGGACGTATTTGTCGTTGGCGGAGGCCCTGCGGGTCTGGCTGCCGCCATTGCAGCACGGAATCGGGGATTTTCTGTCACCGTTGCTGACACTGCTCTACCGCCGATCGACAAAGCCTGCGGCGAAGGAATCATGCCCGACGGCCTAGCAGCGTTAGGGAAGTTGGGGGTGAACATCCCGCTGGATGCGGCTGTGCCGTTTCAAGGCATTCGCTTCTCGGACGGTGAATCGGCGGTGCAAGCCAGGTTCGCACAAGGTCCCGGACTTGGAATACGCCGCACGAAACTGCACGAGATTCTCATCGATAAGGCCGCCGAAGCCGGCGTCGACATGCACTGGGGGGCTCACGCCACCGGCTTGACACCGGATGGTGTCACGATAAATGACATGAACGTTCGTTACCGCTGGGTGGTTGGCGCCGACGGCCAGAATTCCCGAGTCCGTTGCTGGTCGGGACTAGACTCCTTTCGCACCACGCCATCTACGCGCTTCGGCTTTCGCCGTCACTATCGCGTTGCGCCATGGTCGGAGTTTGTCGAAGTTCACTGGACTAGGCACGGACAACTCTATGTCACACCGGTCGGTCCAGAGGAAGTCTGCGTCGCTTTCATCAGCCGGAATCCGAAATTAAGATTGGAAGACGCATTCGCCGTATTTCCCAAAATATGTTCTCGGCTGCAGAACGCTGATCTCATTACTCGCGAGCAAGGGGCAGTGTCCGCTACCCGGGCTTTGCGATCGGTTTACCGTAGGTCTACGGTTCTCGTCGGAGAAGCGTCAGGCTCAGTCGATGCTATTACGGGAGACGGCCTTTCGATGGCTTTCCAGCAAGCCGAGGCGTTAGTTGAAGCTTTTGTGAACGACGACCTCGCTCAATACCAGCGCGCACACCGCCGGATCGAACGTCTTCCCCGCATGATGGCGAGTCTGATGTTGCTCATCGACCGCAGCCACTGGCTTCGCGCTCGCAGTTTGCGTGCTTTGGAAGCAAGTCCGACTCTGTTTACGCGTATGCTCGCGGTTCACACTGGTGAACTGCCTCTATTTCGTATCGGCATAGAGGAAACTCTGTCGTTTGGATGGCGTCTTCCTGGCGCATGAGATTTTCGTGGGAATTTTGTAGAAATATGCTTTTGGGAAAACCAACTCTTGTCGAAGTCGAGGAACCCGGAGTTTGGCCACGCAGGATCATCTGCATTTCGGATAATCCTGCTGCGCTCGAAATGACAGATTAAGAATTGAATGTCAGTATACTTTTCATCGCTGGATAGGCTCTTAGCCATGAAGCTCGGACGTCGAATCTTTTTATTTGCTTCCCTCACCGTTCTTTGTGTCGCGGGGTGTTCGTCCCTGTGGGCGCAGGAGATGACGCTCGAACTGGATCCCGCAAATACCAAGGTCGAATTTACGCTTCCCGACGTGCTCCACACCGTGCACGGAACGTTTGCGTTAAAGAGCGGGATGATTCACTTCAATCCTTCGAGCGGGTCTGCGTCGGGATCGGTCGTAGTTGACGTTAAAAGCGGGCAGAGCGGTAACAGCAAGCGCGACCGGAGGATGCACGAGGATATCCTGCAGAGCGAGCAATACCCGGATGCCACGTTTACACCGACGAAAATGTCCGGACCTTTCTCGCCGCAGGGCAGCTCAGAAATCCAAGTCGATGGGATCTTTCGCATTCACGGCAGCGACCATCCGATTACGCTTGCCATACCCTTGCAAATCAGCGGCAACACCGCCACTTTCAAAACTCAGCTTGTTTTGCCCTATGTGAAATGGGGCATGAAGAACCCCAGCACGTTTATTCTGCGAGTGGGGGACAAAGTCAACCTGGATGTTGCGGCAAGTGGGCGCCTGGTACAGGACGGGCAACCTGCGGACAGCCACTGAAACCGGAGTTACGCAGGCTGGAAGACTCCGATGGGAAGCGACATCGTAATGAGCGCCCCACCAGAGGACGCGAGACCGATCTTCACCGATCCACCATGAACCTGAACCACAGCATCCACGAAGGCGAGCCCCAAGCCGTGCCCTGGAGATTGTTTCCCTTTTACGAAGCGCTCAAACGCTCTCTCACGAATTTCGAGTGGGAATCCGGGCCCGTTATCCTGGATGGTGAGTTCAGCGGCTCCTTGCCCGGTTCGCAGCCGAATCAGGATTTCGCAGTTGTCTGGCAAATGCATAAGCTCATTCTCGAGCAGATTGCTGACAACCCGCTCCATCAGAGCAGCGTCCGCGTCGATCACTACGCTAGGTTCCAGATCGAGAGCCAGTCGTTGATTTTTCTCCGCCATTGCCGGGCGGTAGATTTCTGCCAACTGCCTGGCGACCTCGGATAAATCCAGGGCCTTGCGATCAAGGTGCAACGCTCCCGCCTCTGCCTCTGCCAAGTCGAGCGTTGTATTCAAACGCAGAAGCAGCCGGTCCAGGCCTTCGATCGCTTCTCCCACCGACTCTTGCAATCTCTCGTTTGTTCCATCGCATAAAGCCGACTCGAGCGTTCCGCGAATCGAGGTGACGGGGCTCTTGAGATCATGGGCAACCGCATCCGTCACTGCGCGCAACTGGCTCACCGACGCTTGAATGCGGTCAAGCATGTGATTGAATGTCTCCGAAAGACGCGCAATTTCGTCGGGGTTCTTCGACTCCGGCAAGCGTTCTTTCAAGTTCTCGCTTCCGATGTGTGCAACGGCTTCGGTTATGTGCTCCACTCTGAGCAGGGTTCGGCGTGCACTGAAATAAGAAATCACGCAGCCCAACACGAACATCCCGCTCCATACCGCCAGAAAGCTCCGAGTGAGGTTATGCAGCAGGTGGCGCGCACCCCGATCGGAAAGCCCAAGATATATCGCGGAGCCATCGTTGTGGACGCGGGCCACCACACGAAAGGGCTGTTTCCATCCCTGAATACGAATCGATTGCGGTATACCGGGACTCAGGTTCGCGGTCTGAATCGCCTGAAGAAAAACTTCTTTGACATCGGGGCCGACCCACAACGGGGTCTGGTGCGTCTTAGGATCGGTCTCGAGAAAGAAAACGGAATTTTCACGCTTTCCGCGAGTGCCAGGCTCTTCTGGAATCTCCTGGGTTGCGAGCTCTGCAACTTCTTCCACGATCCGGTCGTAGAGGCTGTCTCGGGGCGTGTCTTCCGCTACCTGCGCCAGCGTATCCGCCTCGCCAATCAACCATGCGTCGCTTCGCTGCCGGACGCTCTTTGCCACCAGCAGATAAACGATCGAGAATGCGATAGCTGTTCCGATGGCGAATGCCGTTGCCGTCCAGATGGAAATTCGCCATGCCGCCGTGGTGCGAAGTCGCTTAGGCATTTTTCAGAACGTACCCTACTCCGCGAATGGTATGAATCAAGGGCCGTGCCGCGGCATGATCCACTTTGCTGCGCAGACGGTAAATGTGAACATCTACGACATTCGTCGCCGGATCAATTCTCATTCGCCACACATGGTCAAGAATCATCGTCCGAGTCACCACGCGTCCCATATTGCGGCACAGATACTCGAGCAGGGAGAACTCTTGCGGAGTTAATTGCAGCAATTGGTCGCCGCGACGGGCTTCGCGCCGGACCAGGTCCAGTTGCAAATCCGCTGCTTGCAAACGCGTAGATTCGCTTTGAGGAGCGGAGCGCCGCAACAAATTTCTCAAGCGAGCCAACAATTCGGGAAGGGCAAATGGCTTGGTCAGATAGTCATCGCCGCCGTGTTCCAGCCCACGCACCCGCTCATCAACCGAGCGTCGCGCTGACAGAATAAGGACCGGCGCGGAACTGCCCTGCGCCCGGCAGCGCGCAATCAGATCCAGTCCGTCCATGTCCGGAAGACCAAGATCAATGATGAACGCGTCGTGAACTCCCTCAAGGGCCAGCGCCTCGGCGGCCTTTGCGTTGACCGCTGTATCCACCTGGTATCCAGCTTCCACTAATGCGCGCTTTAGGAATTGGTGGATGTGGAGGTCGTCCTCCACCAAGAGCAACCGCATACCTTCGGACCTCTCAAAAACTGTACTCTCCGAAGTAGGATGCATGGAACCCCTCAGATGTTAAGTGCGCGTCGGGCCAAAATCAGCGCGTCCGACCAAAACGCTGAAGATGAATGGATTAGCTCGACTACCCGTCCCATTGCGCCGACAAATTGCTCGATCTGGCTTTCCTCTACAATCAGCGGCGGAGCGGCCTTAAGGACCATGAAGTTGTTGCCGCAGATCTGGGTCAATATTCTTTCGTCTCTGAACATCCGCATGACTACCATCTGTCCGAACAACCCTGCGTGTATCCGCTGGAATGCCTCGAACGGCACGCGGAGGCTGATTTTCGAAGGTGCCTGGAATTCAATGCCCGATAGCAATCCGATTCCACGGACGTCTTTTACCATCTCGTACCCAGAAAGCATTTCGCGCAGCCGGCGACGGAGTTCATCTCCCATTTCGATTGCACGCCTGCCCAAGCATTCTGTTTCCAAGACCTGAAGCGTCGCCAGGCCCGCCCGCATGGCAAGCCCGTTCTCGCTATAAGTTGAAGTGTGCACGATGGCCCTCTTCAGCGAGTTGTACACCGATTTGTACACGTCGTCGGATATCAGTACAGCGGCAACAGGAATGAGACCACCACTTAAAGCCTTCGCCAGCACAACGATGTCGGGGTCAAGGTCGTAATGATGCGCCGCCAGGAACGCTCCCGTGCGGAACATCCCCGTCTGCACTTCATCGAGGACGAACAAAGTCGCGTATTTTCTGCAGAGTTGCTGCGCAGTCTGCAGATATTCGCGCTGCGGAATCCGGATTCCACCCTCCGCCTGTACTGGTTCCACGATGAATGCTGCGAACTGTCGAGTCTTGAGTTTCGCTTCCAGCGACTGAGCATTCTCGAACGGGATTTGTTCCGCTCCGGGCAACATCGGTCCGAACCCTTCGCGCCAGAATGGATTTCCCATGAGCGAGAGAGCCCCGCATGTCAATCCGTGAAATGCTCCCTCGGTATACAGCAGTCCGGTTCGTCCCGTGTGGGCACGCGCAAACTTGATTGCTCCTTCCACGCCTTCACTTCCAGAGCTCGCAAAGAAAACCTTCGCTAGCTGCCCGCTTGCCAATTTGCAGAGCCTCGCCGCCAATTCGCCCGCCGCCTCGGGAACGTGGCTTTGGAGCATGGCGGGCCCGGAACGATCCAACTCTTTTTTTAAAGCGGCGACAACAAACGGATGGTTGTGCCCAATGTTGTGTACGCAATATCCCGAAAGGAAATCGAGAACCGAGTTCCCGTCTTCCATGAAAAGCTCAGCACCAGAGCACCGCGTATACCGGACGTTCATCCCAAGCACATCGAGCAGCTTCACCCATTGTGGGTTTACGGTGTCACTATACAGAGCGCTTGAAGACGCAACTTCGATTGGCATTGGTCGACCTTCGGAACTTAACTTCCATCAGACTATTGGCACAACATTACCGCTGCGTCTCCGACGAATGACAATTCGTTCATCCCCGGAAGTTCCCCTTACAGACTCGAGCGAAGAAAGCCTGTGACGGCGTCACATTAATTCGTCGCGTTGGATTCGTAATCCGCAACCTGACGGGCGAAATGTGCGTTGACCGGCACGGGGAACGGCATCATAATGTCTTGCCCGTTTGGAGGAGCCATGAAACGGCCTGCCAGAGTACCATCGCAACTTCCCGAGTCACTCCATAAGCGGCTCAGTGCGTATGCTCTTGCCGCGAGTGCGGCAGGAGTGGGAGTCTTGGCGTTAGCGAAGCCTGTTACGGCGAGGGTTGTGTATACGCCTGCGGACGTGACACTGGGTTACCAGCAGGGACAGAACTATCAGATTGCGCTCGATCTGAATCACGACGGAATAAACGATTTTAGTTTGAACAACTACTTATCGATCTTCGCTGTCGATGTATTGTCCGTGTCCCCAACAACCAAGGAAACTCAGCCATGGGGACGTTTCTTTTCGCTTCTTGTTTACCTCCTGGCTTCATCATCGGAAGACTTGGAAACTTTGAGCCGAACAAAAAGCGGTTGCTCGATGCATCTAGTAGCGGCGTGCTTGGCCAGTGGAAGAACGCGACTAATCGTTACCTTGGCTTGAAGTTTCTAATCGCTGGCAAGATACACTATGGATGGGCTAGGCTAACCGTCCAGAGCCCGCATTTTATTGTTGCCACTCTCACCGGCTACGCCTACGAAACCATCCCGAATAAACCAATCATCGCTGGCAAGACTCACGGCAAGGATGATGCGACCCTAGGGCGGCTGGCTCAAGGCGCATCCGGTGCAGTTTCGCTCGATAAGAAATGGGATCGAGCCCAACTCACGAAAGCTGAAATGGTGCCCGGGGCCGGAATTGAACCGGTACGTCTCTTTCGAGACCCGGGATTTTAAGTGCTGTGAACCATCTTTTCTAGCCGTTGAATCAAAGCATATCCAACAACTTGGATTTTGCGAGAGTGGCAATCCCTTCCCGTTCTTACCGATGCTTCCCCGCCCTCCAGCCATGAAACAGCCATGATTTTCCGTGGCAGATCCACAAACAGTGAGAGTGGGAAGGTGTGCTCTAAGATGCCCAGACAAAGGCAGTACAAGCGGAGCGCGGCCAACACTGAATTAAGATCTAAAGATACGACACCCGAGGTGGACGCAATGCCAAGAATCAGAGCTGCGAAGCTCGCTATTAAGAAGAAGGAAAAATACTTCGTCAATCTCTTCGTGAACTACGGCCCAGTAGAGGAGAAGATTGCCTATTGCGAGAAGCGCGCTGCCCTAGAGCCCGGCGCCGGGCACAAGATACTGAAACGCAAAAAAGTTCAGGAGGAGACCAAGTCTCGCATGGAACCGGTGCGTTTGGAGCAGGTGCTCCAACAACTGATGGGAGACGCCGTAGCTCAAGTTACGGCTAAGCTCCAGGCAGAAAAGGATCGGATCGAGCGGGAACTGGGACATGCTGATGGCCGTCCCGAACATGAATGCCGATAGGGAACTTCTTGAAGGCGCGCTGATGCGGCTCGTAGTGGGGCTGGAACTGGAGAAGCATCCCAAGGAACAATTAGATTTATGGAGTCAAGATATCGAAACCTCCCCGTTTGCTTGATTCCAGCTAGCGCGGACGCTGCGCAGGAGTGACGGATAGACGATCAGTTTGCGGAACGGGTCAACAAGGGCCATGTAGACTGGCGTGAAGCGGCCAACGTTCTGCACGTAGACGCCGAAATAGAAGCGATACCCATTTGCTGTTTCGACAAGGGCGCTCAGCACTGCTGCGTGGGCGGTATAGTTGATCAGCTCAAGGAGTTGCTCGTTCTCGAAGCGGTATACGATTCGAAAAAGACCTTCGCGCGTGCCCGCTGGCGCAAGTGACCTAGAGCGATCTGCTGTTGTCAGACGCGTTGTAAAGGTTTCCCGCGCGGTTGAGGCGGGCTCATGATCCCAACCAAAGAGCCGGCCAACAAAAAAGCGGATGTCTAGGAGAGTGCGCACGGCCAGCGAGCGTGTAAGCAGACTCCCCTTTCTGCTACGACCATTTTCGCAGCAATCGCAACCCACTTGCGATCGCACGCTTGCCGTCCCCAAAAACTCATCGAGGGTGATGCCGGAGCGCGTACGCGGTAGATCGATGGCCCATACGTCATGAAGCGTTACGCCGGCAAGAAAATCGTGAACCCGCAGTGGCAGCCGTTCGAACTCGTGCGTCGAGATCTGTGGCATCGGGCCTCCCTCGTGGTCAATGAGTTCTATTACGATGTCACAATAACAGCCTGAACTTCCGAGTTACAGGCCACTGCTAGATAAACGCATCGGGCTTATACAAGACAGCTTTCAAGAAGTCCTTGGTCAGCGACAAACACAATTACTTTCTCGGCGAGCTTTGCCAAAACCTGCAGAGCGTGTTTTTCCCGTTCTGGGTCGGGGCCGGCGTCAACGCGCTGCTGCCCGACTTGTGCCGAAACGCTGCCAGAGGTTAGCCACAACGCGAGCATCAATATCAATTTCATTTTCTGTATGAGTACTTCTCCCCCTGAGCGGCAAAGCGCTGGACGCTCCGTCGCTCCATCTATTACGCTACAACTTAAAGTCGACTTTAAGACAAGGGGTTTTTATAAAAGAATCCGTCTACGTCCGGGATGTTGATCGGAAAGGGGTGATCTAGAATGTCCTTATGTCCGAATTAACGATTTCAGGGTGGCGCGACAAGTTGGACATCCAAGCATCGGCGATTCGCTATCACGAGAGAATTGGAATGCTTCCAGAGCCCCGCGAATGAGCGGGCAAAGAAGATACGATACCACAGCGCTTTACCGGGCTGGCAATCATTCGGCGTAATCTGCTACGGCGGCACGAACGTCTATAACGGTTTGACAACCTCCTATGGAAAGGACTAGTTATGCCTCCTACATTTGCGAACGGTAAGATCTACTACATCGAAATACCCTCCACTGATGCTACCCGGTCGGCCGATTTCTACCAACGAGTTTTCGGCTGGAACATCCGGAAACGCGGCGATGGCAGCATCGCCTTTGATGACACAGTGAACGAAGTGAGCGGCACCTGGGTCAAAGGGAGATCGCCTCAAGGCAATCCCGGGCTCATGGTTTACATCATGGTGGACAGCGTGGTCGCAACCGTTGACGCAATACTGGCCAACGGGGGTGAGATCGTGCAGCCGATCGGCGCCGATGCGCCAGAGATCACTGCGAGATTCCGCGATCCGGCTGGAAACATGATCGGCCTCTTTCAACAGGGGTGACGCGGCTCTCCTAGAACCGGTCGCCGTGGGCAAGATCGATTGGGACGCCGTGATTCGTTTGCCATGAGAGACGCCCGTCAATGACTCTGTTTTGGTTGACCAATTGCCGGCGATACCGTCTGAATTGAACGAGGTAGAAACAATGAGGCCTTTCCGCATCTTCTTTCTGGTTCTGCTGCTGCTCCCCATCGCATCTTTACAGTTGGAATCATCGAGTTCGTTGCCTGCCGAAGAATCTGTGTCCGCGGCAAGCCCGGAAATGGACAGACTGGCCAAAGGACTCGTGGGTGATTGGGACACGGTTGAGAAAATGGAGCGCGGCCCATCCTTTCCTGAAGGCGGCTCTCGCAAGGGGCAAGTGCACGTGAGACTGGACTCTGGAGGATATACATTGATTTATGAAGTGCACTCTGACGGTTCCGCGGGAAAACTGGATGGCTTCCTCACGATCTGGTGGAACAAGAATGCCAAGCTCTATTACTTCTTAGCCTGTTTCAATGACCCCAATGGCCCATGCAGAATGCGCGGCACGGCACGCTGGGAAGGCAATTCGTTTGTAAACGACTACTCCGAGGTCAATGGAAACAAGACGCAATGGCGTGACACGTTTACCCTTTCGCCGACTTCGCATACCTTGGTTGCCGCCGTGGACTCTGGTGGCGGAGCCATGAAACCCATGATTACCACCATTGCCACTCGCATCTCAGCCCGAGCACCGCAATGGGATGGACAACGGAAGCCGGAACACGAGACCGAGAAACTCTCGCTCGAGGAGCGCCTGTTGGTCGCTTCAAAGATCTATCGCATTGTCAGCACATTCTTTCCGAATCTGCCGCAGGAAGCATTCGACGCTCAATATGGCAAATACATCTCAAGCATTCTGAAATCAGAGGACCGTCGCGACTTCGACCTCTTATCAATGGAGTTCGTTGCAGAGCTCCGTGATGGACATACTTGGTTCTATGACAACTGGCTCGACAAAACCTACGGCCAGCCAGTTGGCTTTACAGCCTATCCGATCGACGGACAGTGGGTGGTAGTGCGCAGCGTGATTGAGACCGTGAAGCCGGGAGACGTGATCACAGCGATCGGCGGTACACCGATCGAGCAGTTCTTCCTCGCCAATCGCAAGTATGTGTCCGCCTCAAGCGATCGCGATGCTGGTTCCAGTTTCTTCGATACGCCTGCGATCTTTCCCGAACGGTTTACGCTTACACTCGATGGCGGGCGGCAAGTTGTCGTCGACCGCGCGAACGACAAGAAGAAGGAGGAAGGGACTCCGAAAACGGAGGGACGCTGGCTGGTTCAAGACACCATTGCCTATATTAAGGTTCCGACTTTTCACGGCATCGAAACTCAGGCACAGGCCATTCAGTACCTTCGCGAGTTTCACTCCTCCAAGGCGATCATTCTCGACGTTCGAGGTAATCCGGGCACAGGTCAGCCGACAGCACTGCAACTCGCCTTGATGAGCAAGCCTTACCACACGTGGACCATTTCCAGTTCGATTAAGGCGGGCGTGCTGCTGCGGAATTACGATGCGGCCTATCCCGAGCGATCTGAGATTACAACCACCGACGCATCGGTGAACCCCCAAGAGCCCGTTTACTCCGGACGCCTTCTTTTGTTGGTAGACCGCGGTTGCACTTGCGCGTGTGAAGATTTTGTTATGCCCTTCAAGGTGGCGAAGCGAGCAACCCTGGTTGGAGAAACCACTGCGGGAACATTTTCGTTTACCAACTTCAACGCATTTGACAATGGGATGATTTTGAACGTCGCTTCAATCCGGCACACGTTTCCTGATGGGTCGCAATTCGAAGGTGTTGGCATCGGTCCAGACGTGGAGATTCACCCAGCACCCGTGGATCTGAAGCAGGGACGAGATGTTGTTCTCAGCAAGGCACTCGAACTAGCGAGTGCTCCGTAGCTTCAAGTGATTTAACGGGACCGTCAGCTTTATCCGCCCACGGCCAGAATCAAAAGGCCGTCGCCATCGCGTTGGTGAGCCGGCATCCTCCAAGCTGCGCAGAGGGACTGCAACTTAAGACGAACTATGAGGCAGAAAGCTTGATCAAAAGCTGCTCCAGTCTCTCGTCTGAACTAATTCTGCGCCAGAGGGAATTGGATTTCGAGCATTTGACCAAGGTTGAGTTCGCGTTTTGGCCCGGCGAGACGATACCCCCTCACGTTCACCCACCTGCGAATCGCAGCATAGGCCTGCTCGGCACTCTCATCGTCGAGACCTGAGTAGGCGCAAGCCAGAGTTGCTTCAGGAAGCTGTTTCAGGTCGCAGGGAACGTGTGCCGGCACTCGCTTTTTCAGTGCAATGAAAGGCTCTGCCTCTAGTGATCCCGAGTCGGCACAACGATGCCACAGAACTCCACGCAAGTTCCCAAGGCACTCGGGTGGCAAAGCATTCGACAATTCCTGCTCGAATCGCGGAACTTCTGCATAGTTCTTTAGCTCGACTCGTAGAGAGGCAATGGGAATGGCCGGTCGCCGCTTTACGATTACAGAAATCGGAGAATGGCTTTCGTCTAGATCGTCTAAAGCTGCGTTGATCCAGTTTAGAGACTGGTTGGCCGCTTGGATCGAATCCTCCATGGTTCGCTTCAGCTGGTTGAGGATGGTTCTGCGGTCGACCGCAGAGCCTCTCTTGCTGGTCAGCTCTCGAACTTGTGCAAGCGACACTCCCAGGTTCTTGAGAGCGAGGATCGAAGCCAAGTCCTCGAGTTGTTGAGGTAGGTAACGGCGGTATCCGGTGCGTGGATCCACGCTGGCTGGCCGCAATACTCGAATCGCATCGTAAAAACGAAGCGTTTTGGCTGTGACTCCGCCCAATTCTGCGAACTCGCTTATCCGATAGTGAGTGCCCATGCGAACCCCACGAAACATTGTCTTGGATCACGATAACATCACCCTGCCCTTAGCGGCCTCAATTCTCGCTTGCACCTTCCCCTCCACTGGAATGCTTTACTCATAGCTGGGGATACCTGATCCCCGGAAGGGACCGTCACCCCTATGGCAGAACTGCGATCGCGCCACCTGTTCACGATTACCATGAAACTCCCTCCCACTCTAGAGCTGGGAGACACTCCGGCCGGCAACCGTCGCGTATTCACGGTGTCCGGTGGACGGTTTGCCGGCGATCGGATTCGCGGCGAGGTCTTGCCCGAGGCGAGTTCCGACCTGCTTTTAGTCCGTGGGGACGGCTCTTCCCAGCAAGACGTGCGATTGATCCTCCGAACCGATGACAGTGCGCTCATTCTCATGACCTACCGTGGTGTCCGCCATGCTTCGCCCGAAGTTGGCGCACGGATCGCTCGGGGCGAGGAAGTTGCTCCATCTGATTACTATCTTCGGACAGCTCCCTTTTT
>Ga0207141_10011_pt2 | contig 40862 bp, 41 predicted proteins | sample Alteio_BWMinHeat_5_FD_153553 | JGI IMG/M metagenome (GOLD analysis project Ga0207141, IMG submission 153553) | Enriched cells from forest soil in Barre Woods Harvard Forest LTER site, Petersham, Massachusetts, United States -... | ecosystem: Environmental > Terrestrial > Soil > Temperate forest >... | reverse complement strand
GTCACCCTTGTCCATGGTTGCCAGATCGCCTGCAAATCTGATGCTTCATCCGTAAAGACGTGAAAGCGCATTGCGTTCTATCGCCGTCCACAAAGTAAAGAGGGGTGGGCGCCTATCTTGCCCTCGTCATGCTCGGGTGGGCACTTGCTTCTCACCGACGCCCCGGTGCTTACTGGCGCAGCGCGCCCCGCGGCTTTGAAATATAGGGCGGCGCCTTTGACAAACCCTCGACCGTTCGCTCCCTATCTTATCGACCGCGACCCGCAATTTTTCTGCCTGCACGACGTCGTGACAGCTCTCGCCCTTTGTGAACCGTGCGCGCCTTGCCGGCGCGGGTTTACCTGTCAGGAGGCGCTCACTAAGCGGAACCCATAGCCATTGCCCTCTGCGTGCCCGGGTCTTGAATAGAGCCGGTGAGAGCTTCGCGTCCGCGGCGAGAAAACTTTCTTGGAACGATATTCCGGCTTGTGACGTTAAATGACTCCAAAGTCATTAGATGGACACCATGCCTGAGAACGAGCCTAAGTGGCGCAGACGCAAGGAGGCACGGCCCGCCGAAATCGTCGATGCGGCGCTTTGTGTGTTCGCTGAGAGTGGCTTTGCCGCCGCAAGGCTGGAGGACATCGCCCGCCGTGCGGGCGTCGCCAAAAGTTCGCTCTATCTCTATTTCGAAACCAAGGAAGAGCTGTTTCGCGCCGTGGTGCGAACTGCAATCTCTCCCAACATTGGGGCCATCAAAACGGCCGCCGAGGCCTTTGATGGCCCATTCAAAGAACTCGCGCCCATGCTTTTGCACCGCGCAGCACTACTGATGACGTCAAGCTACGTGCCCGCCGTCGCCAAAATGGTAATTGGCGAATCCCGCAATTTTCCCGACCTCGCCCGCATCTGGCATGACGATGTCGTCTCGCAAGTCATTGCAATCCTAAGCAACATCATCGCTTGCGGCCAAGCCCGGGGTGAGATCAAACCTGGCGATCCGCGTCTCTACGCCTTCTCGCTCGTCGGTCCACTTTTGATGGGGGTGCTGTTTCGCGATGTCTTCGCCGACATCGCGCCGGATCCGCCGGACCTCCACGCCCTCGCGGCGCAGCACGCACGCACCGTGCTTGGGGGACTTCTCTTGCAGACAAACAGAACCTAACGGAGAACACCATGACACGTAGCGACGTTTTGATTATCGGCGCTGGACCCACAGGTCTGGTGCTAGCGCTGTGGCTAACCAAGCTTGGCGCCACGGTCCGCATCATCGACAAGACCGCCGAGCCGGGCACCACCTCGCGCGCCCTCGCCGTCCATGCGCGCACGCTGGAACTTTACAGCCAGCTCGATCTAGCGGACGCCGTCATCGAGAAAGGTCACAAAGTACCGGCGATAGGTCTTTGGGTCGAGGGCAAGCAACAAGCGCGCTTGTCATTTGAAGATGTCGGGGCCAATGTCACGCCCTACCCTTTCCTGCACATCTTTCCCCAAGACGAGCATGAGCGGCTGCTGATCGCGCGACTGGAAGCACTGGGCGTTTCAGTCGAGCGACAAACCGAATTGATTGGCTATGACGAAGACGGTTCCGGTGTTGTCGCGCGGTTGCGTGGACCGAGCGGCCAAGAAGCACGCTGCGAGGCAGCCTATATTGCAGGCTGCGATGGCGCGCGTTCTCAAGTGCGCCAGGTCATGGGCACCGGGTTTCCCGGGGGAACCTACAAGCAGATCTTTTACGTCGCCGATGTCGAAGCTTCGGGCCAAGCGATCAATGGCGATCTTGCCGTCGATCTCGATGAGGCCGATTTCCTCGCCGTCTTTCCGCTAGCAGGTGAAGGGCGTGTACGACTTATCGGTACAGTCAGGGACGAGCGTGCCGAACACGCTGATACGCTCAAATTCGATGACGTCAGCGGGCGTGCCATTGAAAAGCTCAAGGTCACCGTCGAGAAAGTAAACTGGTTCTCGACCTATCATGTGCATCACCGCGTGACCGAGCATTTTCGCAACGGTCGCGCCTTTCTGCTCGGAGACGCGGCGCATATTCATAGCCCCGCCGGCGGCCAAGGGATGAACACCGGTATTGGCGATGCAATCAATTTGGCCTGGAAGTTAAAAGCGGTTCTGGATGGCCGTGCAAGCGACGCTCTTTTGAACAGTTACGAGGCAGAGCGCCAGCCTTTTGCCAAGCGGCTGGTCAATACCACGGATCGGGCCTTCACGCTGGCGACCGCTGAAGGCAAGTTCGCCGACTTCGTGCGTACTCGCATCGTCCCTGTAGTGCTTCCCGCTGCGGCGAAGTTTGAAGTCTGGCGCGAATGGATGTTCCGCACCGTATCGCAAGTCATGATCAATTATCGTGGAGGCCCCATCAGCAGTGGCGTGAGTGGCGATGTGCACGGTGGAGATCGTCTACCATGGGTTTTGATCGGCGGTGTCGATAATTATGAGCGGTTGATTGCTATGACCTGGCAGGTTCACGTTTACGGCGCCGCCAGCAATGACCTCACATCATGGTGCACGCGTCGCAACGTGCCACTACACGCCTTCGAATGGCAACCAGCTTACCAAAATGCGGGCTTGGCTCGCGATGCGATGTATTTGCTTAGGCCTGATACGTACGTGGCGCTCGCATGTAAATCGGAAGATCCCGAGGCCCTGGATCGATATTTCGCTGATAAGGGAATACGACCCGGCTAGCATGGAAAATTAGAGGTTACGCAACTTGTCAGGCGCCCCTACACGGCAGAAACCACAGACAGGGCTGATGGCAAACGGGCAAGACGGCTTATCTCACCGCGGAGGTTACGATCCTCGACGGCCATGCGCCAGCCCGACACCCTCGCCGCGCTTGTCCAGTGCCCGGAGCGACGGAAGAAACCGAAAATGCGGGTGCAACCATCGAGAGGGTTCTTAATCGGGTACCCACGCTCATGGGTGAGCATCTCCTGGCGAGGCGCTGTCACGTTGTTGAAGTGGACGCGGGGAAGTCGGCGAGCTCGCCGAGACCGAAGGCCATCACCCTAATATTAGTTTCGGTTGGGGTTATGTAACGATTTTCCTGAGCACCAATAAAATCAAAGGACTGCACGAGAACGATTTCATCATGGCGAGCAAGATCGATCGAATGGTCTTCGCTTGCTCTTTTTGCCGATATCGGACTTCGGCCAAGACGCAGAATAGAAACATGCGCTCGCCGCAAATGCAATTACGAGGACGATGCTTTGCGAATATTAAGAAATATTCATCGTGTTACCTCTGCCAAATAAGAACGTCGATTGCTGGTATAGCAGTTCTTATAAGGTCACTCGAACCGGCATTTGGCGTTCATTTGCCATAGTGACCTGAGTTGGGGGATTGATGCACCTACGCCGCGCCTTTTTGCACATCGGCGACACATAGCAGGAGTTGCGGTAGGCGAGTGTGCCGGCTTTCACATTTGGGTGTCACTACATGCTCATCCCACCACCAGGGGCACCTCCTTTAGGTGGGACGCTATGTACCCGTATCACCTGATCAGGCCTCGCGATTTTGCCTCGCCGATTGCAAACAGGGCGGCACCCCCAACAAGCATATCAGCCTCGTGTTCGCCCTTCTGGCCCGCATGAATATTACTCAGCATGAGCTCTTTTCCCTTCGGCCCTTCGCTGATTGTAAAGGTATAAATATGCTCCTCGATAAGGTGCCGGAGCGATATCTCCGCCTTGGAGTGGCTTTCGATTTTGAAGACTGGGTCTGGCATTTCCGTGAGATCCTTAGCGATCGTGGCTCGACCGCATAGCCTGATGCCGGTGAATGGTACCGCCCGAACCATCAACGCAAATGCGCGAAATCAACCCGTGATCGGGTTTTCAACGCGGATTGATGTGCCGCTCCAGTTCCCGAAGTTCGGCAAGAATGTTGCGAACGAACTTGTCCCCTTCGTCTACCGTAACTACGACCTGCGACCTGACGACGAAGCCTTCGGAGTCGAAGATTACAGCGAGGATTGGGTAATCGGCATTCTTTGACTCGTAAACAAAGCCCTTGTTCATGGCATCGTGCTCCCATCGTTAAGGCGCCAGAGGCTTAAACGCCGGAAACGACGGATTGATCCATTGGCCGCGACGAATGCCCCCAAAGTGTCACCATGAGAGTCGCAGAGCGACAAACTCAGGGTCGCCGCTACCCTCGCGGTCAAAACCAGACTTGCCGCCAACGGACTCGGGAAGCCTCGTGTGCTCAATGGCCCGGACACAATACCGGTTAACGGGAGGATCACGGCCACAGATGTCCGATAAGCTTGCCTTCTTTGAATTTGTGTCGGACGTTCGTAGCGGCGTCTATCCCGAGCAGCGTTGCGAGGTTGGCATTGAGCCTAACGAACTGCGTCGCTTTATCGAGAGCCTTCCACCCGTTTGATCAGGGCTACCCTGCCCCCTCTGCCACTTAGGCACAGCACATTCCGAATCAGACGTTATGCGAATCTGACATGGCTAATCACTCGTTCAATCGCCCCCCTGACGAACAGCCGCGGCACCGTGAGCCGAGCGGCTCAAGCTACTGATTCCTCTAGCACGTTGATAAAGGCGTACAGCCCTGCTTGATAATTAAGCATAATGCTTTAATAAATTAACAAAATGCCCATAATGGGCGTAGCTCGTTTTAGTTCGGGAGCGTGATGCCGACCATGTCCAGTCCTTCCGCACCTGTAAGCCGCAAGGGCAGCAATTCGGTCCAGGTGCGCCGCTATAATGAGCGCGTCGTACTCGAAGCGCTGCAACGTCTTCGGCAAGCCTCCAAGGCGGAGCTGGCCCGCTCCGCTAACCTGACACCTCAGGCTGTTGCCGTTATCGTCGATTATCTCGAAGAGGTCGGTCTGGTAAGGCATGAGGGCAAGCGGGTCGGGCAGGTCGGCCAGCCCTCCACACTCTATGCGCCTGCGCCGGACGGCGCGTTCTCAATCGGCCTGCACATCGGCCGCCGAGCCTTCGATGCGGTGCTCGTCGACTTCACGGGAAGGACCCTGCGTATCGAGACCTGCGAGTATGAATATCCGGAGCCCGGCGCCGTCGCGGATCTGGCCGCTGCCTATGTCCAAACATTCCGCGCAAGTCTGGCGCCGGACCTGCGCGGCAGGATCGTCGGAGTGGGTGTGGCGATGCCCTATTTCATGGACAGTTGGACCAAGGAACTGGGCATGCCGAGGTCAATCACCGAGGCCTGGGAAGGATTCGACTTTGCTAAAACTCTGGCGAACACGATAAATCTGCCTTTGTTTTTCGAGAACGATGCCTCAGGCGCAGCGACGGCCGAGCTGGTCTATGGCAAGGGACGGGACGTTAGGGATTTCATTTATCTGTTCATCTCCACCTTTATCGGCGGCGGGCTCATCATAAATGGCAATCTGGAAACGGGCCCGCATGGGAATTCAGCTGCGTTCGGACCGTATCCGGTAACACCATCTCTTCTTTCGACAGTACCGGCACCCAAAGGCCCCTTCGAGATCCTGCTGCACCGAGCTTCCATCTATGTCTTGACCAATCATTTGCGCCAGAATGGTGTGCCCATCAAACGAGCCCTAGAGCTGAACCTCATGGCGGACAGGGCTGAGCCTTTCCTCACCGAATGGGTCGAGGACTGTGCCGACAGCCTGGCTCAGGCCATCGTTGGCGCCATCGCCGTCGTCGATGTGTCGGGGGTCGTCATCGACGGCATCCTCCCCCCGGCAATCCTGCAGCGAACCGTCGAGGCAGTGTCGAGCCGCTTCGAAGCGATATTGCCCGAAGGTCTGGTCGCGCCGAAGATCGAGATGGGCATGATCGGCCCGCAGGCGGCAGCGATCGGCGCGGCCATATTGCCGCTCTATGCCATGTTCGCGCCGGACAGCGGCACGTTGGTCAAAGCCAAAACACCTGGCTCCGGGCGGAGCAACCTGCAAACCTATATTGGGGCGATGTAGTCGCCCAAGGCCCCACGCTGCAACTGCGCGGGCTGTGTATCCTATGCTGTGTTGCTTGACTTGACCCCGCAATTGATATAGCCATTTGCTTTAATAATTAAGAAATGGATTGGGAGGCGACAATGCGGGTAAAGACCACGAACTTTGTTGCGATATGCCGGATGCGCCTCTTGCGCAGCAGTACGCGCCTTGTCATCCCCGCATGCTCTATCGGCTCGGATTGTGATGAATAGCGCCGTTGCAAAAGAGCGTGAGAGCCTCCCGGCGTCTTCGGCTCCGGCAGCGACGGCTGGGCTGCTCAACGCCGCCAAGCGTTTTGGCGGAACGATCGCCCTTGCTGAAGCCAGTTTCGATTTGCTGCCCGGCCAGGTGCTCGCCCTGCTGGGAGAGAATGGGGCCGGCAAGAGCACATGCGTGAAGTTGCTCGCCGGCGTTTACCGGCCCGATACCGGGTCCGTCATCATTGACGGCCAGCCCGTGGAGCATTGGTCGCCGCTAGAAGCGCAGCGCCGCGGTATTGCCGTTATGCACCAACATCCCGGTCTTTTCGGCGATCTTTCGGTCCTCGAGAACATTTTCGTTGGGCACATGCCGCGCCGGGCACTGGGCAGCATCGATTATGAGCGCATGCGACAGGAGGCCAAGGACCTGCTCGAGGTGGTCGGACTGTCCTGCGCTCCAGAGGATACGCTGAAGCAATTGCGGACCTCTGAGCAGCAATTGGTCGAGATCGCCCGTGCCTTGTCGGTCGAGGCTAAGGTGCTGATCATGGACGAGCCGACAGCCGCACTCTCCCAGCGCGAGGTGGAGCGGCTGTTTGCCGTCGTCGCCCAGTTGAAGGCGCGCCAGGTGGCGATGATGTTCGTCGGCCACCGCATGGAGGAAATCTACCGGATAGCCGATCGTATCGCGGTTCTGCGCGACGGCCATTTGATCGGCGTGAAGACAGCCGCCGAACTCGACAGGGACCAGGCGGTCCAGATGATGATCGGGCGCCCGCTCAAGGCGATCTATCCCCAGTGGGAGTCGAAGCCGGGCCAGGAAGTGCTCGAAGTTGCCGGGCTCTCTCGCGACGACGCCTTCGCCAACGTCTCCTTCAAGGTCCGGGCCGGTGAAATCGTCGGGCTTGGTGGGCTCGTTGGCAGTGGGCGTACCGAGATCGCCCGTGTGATTTTCGGCATCGACCAGCCAACCGCTGGCAGTATCCGGATCGCCGGCAAGGATGTTTCTTTCGCGGACCCACCAGCTGCCATGGCCGCAGGGGTGGCTTATGTTTCGGAAGACAGGCTCGGGCAGAGCCTGGTGATGGACTTTCCCATCCTAGCCAATGCCTCGCTGCCAGTTATCGGAAAGGCCACCATGGCTGGCCTTGTCATGCGCCGCCAGGAGCTTGCGCTGGTCGAGCCGCATCTGCGCCGCCTGCGCCTCAAATTCCACAGTTTCGAGCAGCCCGTGAGGACGTTGTCGGGCGGCAACCAGCAAAAGGTCGTGCTTTCCAAGTGGCTCGCTGCCAATCCCCGCCTGCTGATCCTCGATGAACCGACCCAAGGGATCGATGTTCAGAGCAAGGCCGAAGTCCATAGCATGATCGCTGAACTGGCCCAGCAGGGGCTGGCGATCATCCTGATCTCATCGGAGCTGCCCGAACTCGTCAGTATGTGCGACCGTATCGTCGTGTTGCGCGAAGGACAGGTGACCGCAAACTTCTCGCGGGGCGACGTGGATCAGGAGCGGGTTATCCGGGCCGCGACCGATGCCGACAGCGTGGAATCCCAAGCCTCTGGGTTCGTTCCAGCGGCAGTTCGTCCAAATGAGGCCGAAAAGACGAATACGCAGCCGACTTCGCTGGTTCATCGGCTTTTGCGCAAGCGAGAAGTTGGCCTGGTATGCGCCATGGCCGCGGTCGCGTTGCCGGTGATGTTTCTCAACCCTCGCATGATCAGCCCCGAGAATCTGACTGCGGTGGCCATGGACGCGGCTTTGCTGATGATCGTGGCAGTCGCGCAGATGCTTGTTCTCCTCACCCGCAACATCGACCTTTCCGTCGCCTCCGTTATCGGCCTGTCGGCCTATGGCGCGGCTAGTTTCATGCACGCTTATCCCGACAGCTCGGTGATGCTCGGCATCACGGTAGCCTGCGGCATCGGCATTGCCTGCGGAGCAATCAATGGCGTGGTCGTTACCATTGGCAGGGTACCCGCCATCGTCGTCACGCTTGGCACACTTGCAGTCTTCCGCGGCCTGAACAGCCTATGGGCAGGGGGCAGGCAAATCAGCGCCGATCAGGTGCCCCAATCCTGGCTCGATATGACCAGCGCGCGTATTGCCGGCATTCCCGCCGTCATTCTCATCGCCATCGCCTGCATCGTCGCTATCGGCTTTGCGCTGCGGCATCTGCCCATCGGGCGCGAACTTTACGCTATCGGATCCAATCCCGAAGGCGCTTCGCTCATCGGGATCCGCAAGACGGCCCTGGTCCTGGGCGCCTTCGTGTTGGCGGGGCTTCTGGCCGGTTTCGACGGCGCACTGTGGGCTTCACGCTATGCGACCATCGATGCTCGTGTCGCGCTCGGCTTCGAGTTGACAGTTATTGCCTCCGTAGTGGTCGGCGGCGTCGCCATTCGTGGCGGTGCGGGGACGGTGCTTGGCGTGGCACTCGGCGCCCTCACGCTTCTAGTGATCCAGAACGGCCTCACGCTGGTGCGGGTCGACCCGCTCTGGCTCCAGGGCGTCTATGGCTTAGTCATCCTACTCGCAGTTGGCGTCGATACTGTCGTAGGTCGCAGAACCTTGCATTCGCGGAGGCGGCCATGAAGGCGAGCATGATCGAACGATTTGCGACCTGGGAAAGCTTCCTTGGCCTCCTTACGGTGGCTGTTCTGGCCTACGCGACGCTGGCGGTGCCCAACTTCGCTACCGTTTTCAATATCTCTCAGGCAATCGCAGGTGCGTCCGAACGCGCCCTGATCGTGCTGCCAATGGTGCTGTTGATCATTGCCCGCGAGATTGACCTGTCCGTCGCCAGCATTCTGGCGCTGTGCAGTGTGGTCTTCGGCGTGCTGATCCGGGAGGGGGTGTCGCTTGAGGTGGCGATCGCCTTCGCGCTGCTAGTGGGTGTGACCGCCGGAGCCTTCAACGGCGTGCTGGTGACCTATCTTGGGTTGCCCTCGCTTGTCGTGACGCTCGGCACGATGGCAATGTTCCGAGGCATCGGATACATCATTCTGGGGACAGGGTCCGTGAATGAGTTTCCCGATTCCTTCACCGACTTTGGCATCAACACGTTGGGTGAATCGCCTATCCCCTGGACGATAGTGCCCTTCCTGGTGCTCGCACCCGCCTTCGCCATCATGTTGCAGCAAAGCGCCATCGGCCGGCGCATCTACGCGCTCGGTGGAAGCCCGGACACGGCCCTTTATGCTGGCGTTCGGGTCGCCCGTATCCGCCTTTGCTTGTTCATTGTCAGCGGCCTCGTCTGCGCCATTGCGAGCATCGTCTTCACGGCCCGGTTGGCCAATTCTCGTGCCGACAATGCCATCGGGCTTGAACTCGATGTCATCACCATCGTGCTGCTCGGGGGAGTGAGCGTCTTTGGTGGCAAGGGCAAGCTGACCGGCGTGTTTCTGGCCCTCATCCTGATCGCTACCCTTCGCAATGTGCTGGGGCTGAGCCAGATCGGGGGCGACGCGCAGGGGACGGTGATCGGCCTGCTTCTCATCCTCTCGCTGCTGATGAGCACGACGGCGCAACGTTTCTACTCGACGTTTCAGAGCGCGTTGACGCCTGATCGCAAGGCTGGGCGGAGTTCAAGCGGCCGGCCGGACACTGAAAAAACATCTTGAACGATCAAGAGCAACAAGGAGGAAATAGTCCCATGAAACGACAACTGATCCTGACGACGGCAGTGATTTTATTCGGTGCCGCAGTAACTCCAACAGGTGCCTTCGCGGCTGAAAAATGCGCCAAGGAGCCGGTGACGGTCGGCTTCCTGCCCAAGCTCGATACCGATCCCTATTTCCAAGTGGCAAAGACCGGCGCCGACGAAGCGCAGGCCGAGATCGGCGGCAAGGTCGTCCAGCAGGCGCCGTCCCAGGCGACGGCCGAGGCCCAGATCGAATTCATCAACAATCTGGTGTCTCAGAAAGTCGACGTCATCGCGATCTCCGGCAATGACGCCAATGCCGTGGCACCGGCTCTCAAGCGCGCGATGAAGCAGGGCGTAAAGATCGTCTCCTATGATTCCGATGTCTCCGAAGCGGCCCGCGCGCTGTTCTTCAATCAGGCCAAGGGCGACAGCCTGGCCGAAATGATGCTTGAAAGCATGGGGCAGATGATTGGTTATGAGGGGGACTTCGCTATCCTCTCCTCAACGCCCACCGCCACCAACCAGAATGCCTGGATCGACTTCATTAAGAACAAAATGAAGGAGCCCAAATACGCGAAGATGAAGCTCGCCCAGATCGCCTATGGCCAGGAGAGTGAGCAGATCAATCAGCAGCAGGCGCTCGCTCTGGTGCAGGCCTTCCCGAATCTGAAGGGTATCATCATTCCGGCCGGCATCGGCCTGCCTGCGGCAGCTCGAGCCCTCGAACAGTCCGGCAGTCTGGGCAAGGTCAAGCTTACTGGCCTGGCGCCCGCGACGCTTATCAAGAAATATATCCAGAATGGCTCTGTCCAGGACATCTGGTGGAACGTCAAGGATCTCGGCTACCTCACCTATTACGGTGCCCAGCAATTGGCGCAATGCAAGATCGCGGGCAAGGCAGGTGACAAGTTCAAGGCTGGTCGCCTGGGAGACTACACCGTTGGTGCCAAGGGCGAAGTTGTGCTGGGGCCGGCCAAGATCGTGACCCCGGCCAATGTCGAGGAATTCAAGTTCTGAGAACTGCTCTGGGGCGGCGGCTATGGCTGCCGCGCCGTCATCCGCTCGCCAACGGCAATCCGAGAAATCGAAATGACGCAATCATGGTCGCTCGAGTGGTCGCATGGCCGCGTGACAGTTCATGCCGGCGCCGGTGCCATCGGGCGCACGCGCTTTCGCCTCGAGGATGAACGTTGGGTCGAGCCTTTCCATGAGGCACCATGGATCAGTGCGGGGGAAACTGTTGAACCGGGCCTTCAGAATCTGCGTGGGGACTGGCCCTGCCTGCCCTTTGGCCGAGCTTACGCGGTCACCGATGGCTTGCAGGAGCCCTGGAATACCCTCTCCAGCGGCCCCATGTCGCCGGCCGCTGATCCTCTGGTCGAAAGCGATCGGCTCCTGCATGGCTATGGCGCCGCAGCGAACTGGACCCTGGTATCGCAGACCAAGGACCGATTGATCCTCGGGCTCGACTATCCCAGCGATTCGCCGATCGAGCGGATCACCCGCACGGTTCAGCCACTAGACGGCCAGGCGACGCTCGACGTTTCCGTTGAAATTTGGGCTCGACGTCCGTGTCTGCGGCCTTTCGGTTTCCATCCGAACTTTGCCTTGCACGGTGCGCCGGGATCGTTCCGAATTGAGCCAGGCCCCTTCAAGTTCGGACTCACCCATCCCGGCAGCGATCCCGCAGGGCGAGCCCGGCCCAATAGCCTGTTCAGAGCTTTGGCAGACGTCCCCCTGAAGTCGGGCAGCAGTGAGTGCTTTGAGGCGCTCCCCTTCGCGGATGACAGCGAGGATATCTTGCAACTTTGCGGCATTGAGGGCGGCGTGCGCATGGTCGATCTGCATGATCAGGTCGCCTGGCATCTCAACTGGAACACGGAACGGCTACCCTCCTGTCTACTGTGGATGAGTAATCGAGGCCGCCGATTTCCGCCGTGGAACGGGCGCAATCTTTGCGTAGGGGTCGAGCCGGTCGCCTCGGCCTTCGATCTCGGCAGCGTGATCGCAAGCGCTGACAATCCAATAGCTCGGGCAGGCGTCGCAACCGCGATAACGCTTGAACCGGATATCCCGCTCGCGCTGGGCTACCGGCTTCGCGGCCAATCCGTGCTCGGATAGGTAGGCGCACAGTAGCGGTTCGGACGGCCGCACTGGGCTCAAATCTTCGGCGGGTCATTCTCGAGAATCCACGTTTAGCGGCAACTATTGAGCCACTGGAAAGCTTCTCGGCTCCGGCTATCAAGAGCGCGTCGCAGAAACCTGCTTAACATTCGCGGCCGCCAACCTCAGGCGCAAATATTCTCAAAATAATCGCAGTAAACGAAGTAGGGCTCTCATGTTAAAAAATATATTCTCAAATTAAGTAAGCGGGCCACCTTAGCTTCTCGTTTTCATCAATTAATGAAATGCGACAGTATCAATTCTGGAACTTTAGGAGCGCAAGGAGGTTGAGTTGATGGAGGCTAACAATGGATCATCACGAACTTAAGGAAATCAGCCAAATTACGTCGAGTGCGGGCGACGCAGAGCAATTTGTTCTCCTAGAAGAGGCTCACTGCTTTTTGCAGCACCGCTGGCCCTATCATAGTGGAAGAGGTTCCCGCCTCCACAGTCATGGGCTCGAAGGCGCCGCGATCGGATTTTGGGAGCACGCTATCGATGAGCCGTTCGTTTATAGACCGGATATGAACGTGGAAGACTGAGCAACGGCCCAAGCGCCAACCATAGGGCTGCCACTATCCGTCTCGGCGCAAATGCTGCAGGTTGCTATTTTTCAACGTGCCAGAAAATCAACGATTGTCACACTCGTCCGCATTCGAGAGTCGCCGCTTAGCGCGCCCGGATCGGGGGCACTGCCGAGAGAAAACTGAAGAATTCCTGCGTCCCGTGCTCTAGGAACAACAGCGCGGCAACGATGCGCAAGACACTAAGCACGTAGGGCCTCCACCTCGCGAGGCTCGCGTAGAATGATCTCATAGTCACCTCCGGTTCAGCTTCTGTCCCGACCAATCACAACACTAGGGCGAATGGGCCTCAAGAACACCTTTCCTTACAGCCAAACTATAGGAGGCGAAGGCCACCATAGAGCCATCTTTCTTCTGCGCAATGTTACAGAGCTGCCGTGTCAGTTTCGAAATGTTCGGTGCCCCATCTTGAACGAGGCAAGCACGGATGGCCGAAATGCGGGCCTCGCCATCGCGAGGCCCGGCCCGCGTCAGGTGGGCAAAGTCGTGCGCCGATCCAAACGTCTGGTTACTTCTGCAGGTTGTGAACTTCGAATGCGGTTTCCTGGGGCGGTTTGGTGAATCCGCCCGTGATGCCTTTCTGCATTTGAGGCATCAGGACACCGTCGCGAAATTGTTCCCAACTTTCCTTCGAATCGTGAACGGCTACAATCGTCCAGCCGCCAGCCGACGGACCAGCCAAGTGGAATATCTGGCCTTTTGGTAGGCTGTTTCTGCTCGGATGCACCGCTGCGATAGACGCCTCGTACTGCTCCTTCGTTCCGCCAGGAAAGTAATGCATGATCGCATAGGCCATTTTTTGTCCTCCCGATAAAGTCGACGGCAGCGTCTCTCGCGGCGCTCGTCAAAGCGATACTCGCGCGGACGTGTGTCGGCGACAAGAAGTTTACCGATGGTGTAAGGGCCATAATGCGCCATAACTTGTGATGACAGCATGGGCCGGGAATACCGCCGCTGTCGCTTGGCATCTTGGCGTAATACTCCGTGACTTTTCTCGCCGTTGGGCATTTGGGTTGGGACTGAAGCAAGCCCCGGTCTCAAGCTAGTCCAAAGCCAACAGAAATCTCACGTTAAGTGGACAAGCCCGTGCATTGAGCAGAACGCCAAACCATTGAAATTGTTCAACCTGCAACCTCACTCCATAATACCCCAGTGATGGGGCGCCTGCCCGTGGGGCATGCGGAACTGATAAAGGATGTCAGCCAGTCTGGTTATTTGTGGCTGAAGGATACATTGGAAGCGAACCCACCTTCGGGTATCGCCTCGACGGATCGGTCATGACACCTCGCAAGGCCCCCTCGCATTATTCTTCACGAACAGTGATATACGCTGCGATTGCGGGAAATCTTCTGGTCGCGTTGACCAAGTTCGGGGCCGCGGCTTGGACCGGCAGCTCGGCGATGCTCAGCGAGGGTATCCATTCCATCGTCGATACTGGAAACGAGATTCTGCTTCTCTACGGATTGAGCCGTGCCACCGTCCGACCCGATCGAGAGCATCCGCTGGGATATGGTCGGGAGATCTATTTTTGGAGCTTTGTCGTCGCTCTTTTGGTTTTTGCCGTTGGAGCAGGCTTTTCCGTCTACGAAGGTATTGCGCACGTCATCCGCCCGACGCCCGTTCGGGATCCGACGGTCAGCTACGTCGTATTGGCCCTATCGGCATTGTTCGAGGGCAGCACCTGGTGGATTGCCCTGCGCAACTTCAAAGGCCAGAAGCCTTACTCCAAACTTTTCGAGGCGTTTCGCGAAAGCAAGGATCCCCCTTCTTTCATGGTATTGTTCGAGGACAGCGCCGCCCTGGTCGGCCTCCTTATCGCCTTCGCGGGAACTTACTTCTCTGTGAGCCTGAGCCTTCCGATCCTTGACGGTGTCGCCTCGATCCTCATCGGCCTGGTGCTCGCGGCGACGGCTGCGCTTCTGGCCAGGGAAACCAAGGGTCTTCTGATCGGCGAGCGCGCGGACCAGAGCATCGTCGATGCGATCACCCGCATCGCGGAAGAGATAAGTGGCATTGCGCACGCAAATGGCATCCTGACGGTTCATCTTGCTCCACAGCAGATCGTTGCAGCACTCAGCCTTGAATTCGCAGATGAGCTTACGACGCCGGAGATAGAGGCCAAAGTCAGCGAACTTGAACGCAGTGTGCGCCGAATGCATCCCGAGGTCGTTGCCCTCTTTGTCAAGCCGCAGAGTCTTGGCGGCTTCAAGGAAACAATCGCCGATCGCTTTGGATAGTTCGCACAATCCCTACACCGCTCGGATGGTTCCAAGACAATGCAGCCTGGGCACTTTTTTCGATCGTGCCCAGGCGTTTCCCGGTTTTATTGCAAAGTTTCGGGCGGGTTAGGAATGCGGCAGGATAAATCCGCGTTTCATGCTGGAGCGAGGATGTCGAGCGGATCTATGTGGAACAGGTCCGGATCGACGAAGCCAAAGTGTTGCTGCTTCAAGGCCAATCGGAAAAGGGGCTACGACAAGAACTGCTCCCGGTGACGCGCATAGTAACAACAAACGCAGACCAGATGGTCCTAGCGCGCTCTGGCAAATGCCGCGAGAAGTACTCAAATCCCCGATTTGCGATGCCAAACCAGGTTACAAACCTCCATGTTGGAACGCCGCCAGATCGTCTTAAGGCGTACGCCTGCGTGACCGTTTTTGTCCAAGGAGCTCATCTGGGCTTTTTCAAATCATTCCGCGCACCCGTGCCCTCAACCATATGCCGCGCCCAGCCAAGCGGGTCTTGCTCCCTTGGAAGCCAATCTCCGCTAAGGGAACCTCCCCCAGTGTATTGCGTTGATGCACGCAAGCCAATTCATCACAGGCACAAAGGAGACCCCCGATGAGCAGCACAACCGACAAAGTCAAAGGCGCCGCAAATCAAGCAGCCGGTGCCATTAAAAAGGGCGTCGGCAAAGCTATTGGTAACGATAACCTTGAGGTTGAAGGCGATGCCCAAAAGACAAAAGGCAAGGCTCAGGAAGCGGTCGGAAAGGCCAAAGACACCATTAAGTCGGTCGTCGACAAGATTTAGTGGTTCAAACCGTATAGGAGGCGTCGATGGCGCCAGTTCCAATTCCCAGTGAAGCGCTAGTCACGCTCCGCGACCTCTTTGAAAATAGGAGCAGTCCCACAGTGTCGGCTCCGATGCTCTAATTCCTGATTTCTAGCGGTTACGTCGAGATGGAAGATGGGGCGCCAGTCGTCACAAACGCAGGGCTGGACGCCCCTGGATCGGGCAATACTCCGATCCCGCCGTTGACTCTAAACTTTTTCTAGTCAGACGGCTCGGCTGTACGCGATATACATTCATCAGCCGGGCCGTCGCCGCAATCAGGGCGTTCATGCGATTCAGCACACTACGTGCGCCATTTGCTAACAGGCGGTTTGGTGGGTGGCCGAACGTCCGATGGAATTCCGGTCAGGTCAGCGGATTGATTCTCCGGAGGCTTACTATGACCACCAAAACATTCACACCCGTGACGATCGAAACAGGCCTTGGTCGCTATCAGACCATTGCCAACGTCGACGCGGCCGCGCGATATATGCTCGACAGCTGGCCTGAGGCCCCTGGCCCGCTGCATTTTCGCGCCCGTCAAATCTGCCTGCAGGTGCTTAACGGAGAAAGGCCGCCCGATGACGCTCGCGTGGCCTTTATCGAAGCTCTCAACGAGGCCGAAATCTGGGTCAGGTGTTAGGAGCAAAAAAGCCAGCCGTGACGAAGGGCGCAGCGGCTGGCGAGGCTATCAAGGTATTTGCGACTAAATGCATACCACCGCATAGGCCGCCGCACCATCACGGCTTGCGCTTTGGCTTCTCTGGCTCGATCTCAATCGACTTTGCCAAACGAGCCTTCTTCAGGCGCGCCGTCTTCGCATCTCGTCGCAAAATCTCTGCGTCGATAATGGCTTGCGCCGCGTCGGTCAGCGCGTCGTGACGTTGAGTCCGGGTCTCGGGTTTGCGCTCGGTCATGACTCTTCGTTCCAGCCAGCCCCAATGAACAACGGGCCAAAGCGGCCCAAGAAAAAGCCGGCCGCTTCGAAACCGGCCGGCTAGGATATCTATGAGGTTACAACCTCACAATAGCGAGGACGTGGGACACGTCCAGATCTTCTTAAGGTGTACGCCGGCGCTGATGTCGGCGGGCTGTCGGTGATCAGTTCGCAAATTTCGCGATCTGCCATTTTTAACGCCTGTATGCCGGTTGCATGGGCACGGCCGCTCACTTGGCCCGAGCCCGACGCTCGCTGAGAAGCTGGCCGGCAACTTGCGTGATGTAATTCAGGGGATGGACCTTGCAGTGATTGTTCATCCACTCGAGCACGGCGTCACTAGGATCTGGAAGTGCTGAGACAAAGTTAGGGCCAATGTCCTCCCAGTTGACCCCACTCAGGAAACCAAGCAGCCAGGCAACAGGACGCCCTGGTGCTTCAGCAATTTGTACAGCCGCCTCGCAGCAGCCTGCTTGTTGCGCCGCTTCAAGGCGAGCACGTCCAGGACCTCACCCTCCTCATCGACGGCCCGCCACAGGAACATCCGCTTTCCGATCCTCACGACCCTCTCGTCCTAATACCACAGTGAAGTCGGCTTGGAGCGCGAGCGTCGAAGGTTTTGAGCGAACTGCGCCCCGAACTTCTGCGTCCAGGTCCCGATCGCCTCGTCGCTAACCTTGATCCCGCGCTCTGCCAGCAAATCCTCGACGTCCCGAAAGCTGAGCGTCAACCGGAAATACAGCCAGACCTCGTGGCGGATAATGGTCGGTGGGAAGCGGTGGCGCTGATATGAGATCGGCTTTATCGGCCACATTAGCCGCCGAGGCCGGCCCCCAAAAGGCCGGACCACCTTCCCATCGCCCAGCCACGCCAAACGCTCAGTGTTGCCCTGACAATGCCCCGATGATTATGTCTGGGGTGCCGAACGGTACCCTGAACATGGACTGCGGCCTCTTCGCCGACCTGCTTCTCCGCTGGCGGCCTAGTTCCATGCTTGTTCCCATGAGTGGTACGCAATGATCCCTTTCGCGTCGTCACCCCGGATCGACGCGAAAGCTGTTGAGCATCATGTCAGCGCCGAAATATTGAGGGCGTTCAAACGAGCAGTGGGTCTGAAAGCACACCACACCCGAGCGAACTTTTGTAAAAACGCAATGAGACTACACATAGTCGTGGAGAGTTAACTGCGACCATACTCCGCTCATTTTACCACCAACTTACTTCCTTTTTCAAACTTTGCGTGAATTCCGGCAGAAGAATGTCTACGAACATCTGCCGCGCGATTTGTGCCATATCGTCATCAAGTTCGGATTGTTCTTTTGGAGGCATCCTCGGCAGGTCCTTGATGTCTGAGTAGTTTCCGTACCTATCGGTCCGCCGTCCCGCGACGCTACGGTCATGACTTGAGGCAATTAATCTGCGGGTTCCCAGACGTGACGCACCATGCGCGGCCTTTCGGGAATGTGAATGCCTGCCCCGCTGCGAAAACGTCGGCGGAAACCTGGGTCCAGGAACGGGAGAGATCAATGCCGTTGCATAAGGTGAAGATCTCGGATCAACCGTGGATCGAAGACGTCTATGCCACTGAATCAGCGGAGCAATGCCTGCCGAAATATCGCATTCCGGAACACGCCGCTTCGGCACAGGCTATATACAACCTCGTCCACGACGAGCTGCTTTTGGACGGCAACTCGCGCCAGAATCTTGCAACGTTCTGCACCACATGGTCGGAGCCGGAGGCTCGGCTGTTGATGGGTGAATCGATCGACAAGAATATGATTGACAAGGACGAGTACCCGCAGACTGCGGAAATCGAGAGCCGTTGCGTCCACATGATCGCCGATCTCTGGCATGCCGCCAAAGCTGAAACGACTGTCGGGTGCTCGACCACCGGATCCAGCGAGGCCTGCATGTTAGGCGGCCTAGCATTGAAGTGGCGTTGGAAGACGCGACGCATCGCAGCGGGAAAGCCCTATGACAAGCCCAACTTCGTCTGCGGGCCGGTACAGATCTGCTGGGACAAGTTCGCCCGCTACTTTGACGTCGAAATCCGGCAGGTACCACTCAGGGGCGGCGCACTGGGATTGGAACCCGACGATCTGCGCCAATATTGCAACGAAAACACGATCGGGGTAATCGCCACGCTCGGCGTGACATTCACAGGGATCTATGAACCGGTGGCCGCGCTTGCAGGGGCCCTTGACAAAATCCAGAGCGACAACGGACTCGACATTCCAATCCATGTCGACGCAGCCAGCGGCGGTTTCATCGCGCCGTTTATCCAGCGGGAACTGGAATGGGATTTTCGCGTCGGGCGGGTGAAATCGATCAGTACATCAGGCCACAAATATGGTTTGGCGCCCCTTGGCGTGGGTTGGGTGATCTGGCGCGACACCGAGCAGCTCCCACGCGAATTGATCTTCAACGTCGACTACCTCGGCGGCGAAATGCCGACCTTTGCGCTTAACTTCAGCCGGCCTGGTGGTCAGATTATCGCGCAATACTACAACTTCTTGCGCCTGGGACATGCTGGATACAGGCGCATTCAGCAAGCCTGCGCGGATACGGCGCAATGGCTCGCCGGGGAAATCAGCAAGCTTGGTCCTTTGGAACTGATTTATGACGGCAACGGTGCGTTGCCACTGGTCTGCTACAAGCTGAAAGATGGGCACGACCACGGCTTTACGCTCTATGACCTGTCCGAACGAGTGCGGATGCATGGCTGGCTGATTGCGTCCTATCCACTTCCGAGCGACCGCTCCTCCACCATCATCCAGCGTATCTTAATCCGTCACGGTGTCAGCCGGGATCTTGCACAATTGCTGCTGGATGATCTTGGCCGGGCGCTCGATCACCTTCAGGCGAATCCGGTTCCAAATTCGAGCGCCGGCCCGACCTTTCATCACTAGAGCGTTTTCCAGAATAGCTCACAGGCTCTTCGGTTAAGAAAATGCGTCGAAACAAGAACATAGAGTTGTTCCCCATTCCTTGGGAAAACGCTCTGATCGCCAATCCCTCGGGAGGCATCGATGGCCCTTTCCAAGAAAAATGCAGTATCCACTTTCAGCATGGCAATGATGACCGCTGCGGCCGTCGTTAGCCTGCGCGGCCTTCCAATGATGGCCAAAGAACAGCTTACCCTCTTCGTTTATATCGCCTTCGCCACTTTCATCTTTCTGATCCCCGCCGCTTTGGTGTCGGCGGAACTTGGGGGCGCCTTCGGCGACAAGGGAGGTGGTGTTTATACCTGGGTGAAGGAGGCCTTTGGTTCACGCTGGGGATTTGTCGCCATCTGGCTGCAATGGATCCAGAATGTGGTCTGGTATCCGACCGTGCTGGCATTCTCGGCTGCCGCCATGGCCTATGTTGCAGGCAGGCCGGAGTTTGCAAATAACGGGCCATATGTCGGCGTTTTTTGCATCATCGCCTACTGGATTTCGACGCTGATCACTTTGCGCGGCGTGACTGCGATTGCAAAGGTGACAAGTTGGGCCTTTCTGTGGGGGACGGTGCTGCCCGGCATCGTCATTGCGATCCTTGCTTTAGTCTGGATCGCTCAAGGCAATCCAATTGCGATACTGCACCCTGTCGCGACAGACGCTCCCTCCGTCATGTCCCTGGTGGGAGGCCATCCGCATCCCCGATATTTCCCCTTCATCACCGGCATGGGCGATATCGCCTTCCTGGCTGGTATCATACTGCTCTTTGCGGGTGTCGAGGTGCATGCCGTGCATGCAAACGAAATGTCCAATCCAACCCGACAGTTTCCCGTAGCCATGCTGGTTGCATCAGTAGTGATTATTCTGCTGTTTACATTGGGGTCGTTCGCGGTTGCTACCGTTCTACCTAATCAGGACATCAATCTTCAGGAAGGGCTCATGAAAGCCTTCCAACAGATATTCACGCGTCTCGGCATCGACTGGGCGACACCGATCATCTGCCTGCTGCTGGCCTTTGGCGGGATCGGCGGTGTCATGTCATGGATCAGTGGCCCCAGCCGCGGACTGTTATGGACTGCGCAGGAGGGAGAAATTCCTCCTATTCTTGCAAAAACCAACAAAAACGGAGTGCAGATCAATATTCTGATAGTTCAAGGCGTGATCGTTACCCTGCTTGCACTCACCTATTTCGTCATGGCCGACGTGAGCGTGGCCTTCTTCATGCTCAGCGCGATGACGATCACACTTTATCTCATCATGTACATGCTGATGTATGCGGCGGCAATCAGGCTGCGGTATTCGCAGCCTGAGCTGAAGCGCAGCTATCGCGTACCAGGCGGGATCGTCGGCATGTGGTGCATTGCCGGCATCGGTTTTGCTGGTGTTGCCTTTGCCTTTATCGTCGGCTTTTTTCCGCCAACTCAATTGCCGGTCGGCAGCCCGGCACTTTATATCGGTCTGGTTGCTGCGGGAGCGGCAGTCTTTACAGGGCTGCCCCTACTTATCGGAATGGCCAAGCAAACATCCTGGCGAGTCGCATCTGCGCCGACACCGCCGCCAGCCACCGTTGCCTTGAAGACCCTATCGAAGCCGGCCGCATGATGGATGATGCTTATTCGACGTATTGTGCGCCTTCCTCGACCCACCGAAGCCGACGGCGGCCGCTGCCATCGCCAGACTCTTTAGCGTTGGCGTCCAGCTCAAGATCTTGTCCGGAGACGATCCCCTGGTCGTCAGACGCCTCGCCGGCCTCGCGGGGTTGAAAGTCGAAGACGTCCTCGCCGGCGCGGACGTCTCTGCCTTGAGCGACGAAGCGCTCGCAGTCCGAGTGCAAGCCCTCGACCCCTATGGCCGTCGGCGCTGGACCAAAAATCACGAATTATCAGGGCACTGCAAGCCAAAGGCGTACTCGTCGGCTTTCTTGGCGACGATACAAATGATGCGACCGCTTTGAAGGCGGCCGATATCGGGCTGTCGGTCGAGGGAGCAACTGGCGTCGCCCAGGCCGCCGCCGACATGATCCTGCTCGCCCCTGATCTCCAAGACGTGGCCGACGGAGTCGAGAAAGGTCGACGGACCTTCGCAAATACATTGAAATATTTGCGTATGGGAGCCAGTTCGAATTTTGGCAACCTGCTTGCGATGACGGTAGCCCTTATCGCCCTGCCCTTCCTTCTGTTGTTGATTACATAGATCTTGCTGAACAACCTGCTCTACGATCTATCTGAGTTCGCGTACTCCCCCGATCGTGTGCAACCGGAGGCGACCGCAAGACTGCAGATCTGGGACATGCGGGGCCCAATAAGGTTAGCCGCTGCGATGGGCCCGCTCTCATCTCTACTCGACTTCTTGACCTTCAGGGCGCTGCTGCTGGTGTTCAAGTCCTCGCCGGAGGAATATCGTACCGCTGGGTTCATTGAATCGATCACCGTCCATCGCGGGACTTCCCCCGCACAATACTTGCGATGTCGTCTCTGATCGCGCTGGCCGTTGCAATTTTGAGTCGGCAGGTCGAGGGCCGGCTTTGAGGCTCCCTGCATGCTTGAGTTGGAGTTGCTCTTCTCGTTGTCGTTTATCTTGCGTCGGTCGAGCTTCTGAAGCCCTTGGCGACAGGGCGAATCAAGCGGCGCGGTGCGTGACAGAGGCCGCGCGTGTTGAGCCCAGGCTGCGTAGTTTCCGAATCTACCTCGCATAGCCTGTCGGCGCCTATAGTGACAGCCAGCATACTCCATACAGGGCGTATCCCTATCCGACGTGAGCCGTTCACACGGCTATGCGTAGTTACTTTGTAGCGGCAGGACTTTGCGCGTGGAGTCCAGCCATACAAGGACACCTGTCATGGCCAAGGCAATCGACATCGATCTCGGAACGACCAATTCCTGCGTCGCCGTGATGGAGGGGCAATAGGCCAAAGTAATCGAAAATGCGGAACGTGCGCGCACGACGCTTTCGATGGTCGCCTTCAGCGACAGTGGCGAGGTTCTTGTCGGCCGGCATCGCAAAGCCCTCGCCACTGCGACAATGACGCCGCGCTCGAGTGGGCAAAGGAGGCCCACCTCAGATGCAACGATGCGTTTTGCAACAATCGTTGCCCACAAATTGACGGCAGTGGGTCACTGCTGATGTCAAAGATAAGCTTTGGCGATGGGTTCGCTTAGCAGTCTAACGATCGATTTCCCCTCACCAAACTGAATCGGATGAGAACAATGGCAGAATATAAAGAATATGATCGTGAAAGCTCAGAACGATTTATCGTATCTGAAAATATAAAGCACTTTTCGGCCCTTCTCGCAACGGACCTAAGAGACGAAGAGCGAGGAACAGTCCTAAGACTACTTGCCGAAGAGAAGTTGAAGCAGGTATCAAGCAATGGCGCAGAATGCATCCTCGACCGACGGCCGCGTTCGTAACTCAAAAGAACCGGGTTCTAACAGTCTTTGTTGCCCGATATATTTAGTCGAGAAATGCTACTTGCAACGGCCAAACGGCTAAGATCGAGAAATGCCCCAAGCGGCCTATCTGCGCAGGGGCTCGAGTAGTTTCCGAGCCTTCCTCGTATAGTCGCGAGCGCTTATGGTGGCTGCCTGCGTGCTTCATGCAGCAACATATCCGCATGCGCAGGCACGCCCTTTGCCGATGATGTGCAGCTACTCGGCAGCAACCGATGGTTTGCGTCGGGAATCCAGACACAAAAGGACGACCGTCATGACCAAGGCAATCGGTACCGATCTGGGAACGACCAATTCCTGCGTCGCCGTAATGGAGGGACAACAGGCCAAAATAACCGAAAATGCGGAAGGTGCATGCACTACGCCGTCAGAAGGGTCCTAAGCATCTAGTCGGGGTTCAGATCATCCATGGCGAAAGGAGCCGAACCGCCCGCTTACCTGTTCCAGTCTAAACCGGCACAGCCTTTGACGGTTAAACTCTCTAGTGCCCCTTAGCAAGGCACGAGCAAGAACATAGCGCCACCTCGCGGAGGGGACAATTTGCCAAAGACCTTGCTGGGGTTCATCTGGCGTGTGAGCGGTATGAACCAAGTTTGGCTCACGCTGGTATCGGTCTTGCTCTTCACGATCGGGACCGTATCCCTCGAATTCCAAAGGCGCATCGTAAATGACGCTTTCACGGGAGGCGTCTACAAGCCAATCCTCATCCTAGCAGTAATTTACTTTGCGACAACCCTGGTCGAAGGCCTCTTGAAGTTAGGCCTTAATCTCTACAGAAACTGGGTTGGAGAGGCGGCTGTACGGTGGCTGCGTTATGCCGTGTTCGCCGCGGCGGATCCATTGCCAGAGGACCCGCAAGCGGATGCTGCCGAAGGCGTGCAGCTCTCGATCGTGCTCGATGAGGCTGACCCCGTCGGAGGCTTTGTGGGCGAGTGCATCTCCGAACCGGTGCTGCAGGCCGGTGTCCTGGTAAGCGTTGCGGGCTACCTAGTCTATCTACAGCCGCTCATGGCACTAGTAATCGCCCTCGTCTTCATACCACAGATGGGCTTCGTGCCCCTCATGCAGGCGGCTATCAACCGTCGCATGCAAACCAGGATCTACGTTCTGCGCGAAGTAAGCGCGGCGATTGTCAAAGCAGGCGCCGCCACCACCAAGGACGGCCTGCAGCACCCTCGCATCCAAAAAATCTTCGTGATGAACATGGGCATCTACGTGCTCAAGTTTTCGATGAACTTTCTGATGAACTTCATGACCCAGACGGGGACTGCGGCAATTCTCGCCTTGGGAGGGTATTTCGTCGTGACCGGCAAGACCGAAGTCGGCACGGTGGTCGCATTTCTGTCCGGTCTGTCGAAGATGAATGATCCCTGGGGCGATCTGGTCAGCTGGTATCGCGATCTACAAGCGACCGGGGTGAAATATGCACTCGTGCGTGATGCCGCCAAAATTGGTGCTATCCAGCGAAATGCCGAAGGAGGTGCCGGCGCCATCGGTTGATGCTGGTCGTGGCAAGCTCAAATTCGTTACTGTTGGGCGAACCCTGACTCTCGAGCGCATAGCCAACGGCTGGCCCGAGATCACGCGCCGCCGCTAGGATGGCAGCTGCCAATGGATGCCAGCTCAGGATCTAAAGGCTGGCAGCGAGCATCAGAATATCGTCTCGAGAAAGATCCGCACCGGGCATGACGGCTGTCACTTTCGGCCGCCCCTCGGTCAAGGTCCCGGTTTTGTCGACAACCAGGTTGTTGCCCTTTTCCAGACGCTCCAAAGCTTCGGCAGATTTGATCAGCACACCAGCTCCCGCGCCTTTGCTGACCCCCACTCCAATATTCATCGGAGTAGCGAGGCCGAGCGCGCAGAGACAGGCAATAATCAGAACAGAAACGGCGACGATAAGGGCGTAGGACAGCGAAGGTCGTAGGCCCCATAAAGCCCAGGCCACGAAAGCCAGAATGGCGATAGTGAGAACAGCCGGCACAAAATAACTCGCAGCTCTATCAGCTAATCGCTGGATGGGAGCCCGGCTGCGCTGGGCTTGGGCAACCATCTCAACGATGCGAGCCAGCATCGTGGCCGCACCCACTTTTTCAGACCGCATGGTGAGCGAAGCGGTGTCGTTCAAGGTGCCTCCGATCCGCTTTGCCGTCGGAATGGACTCGCCAGTTACCATGGAACCGTCGACAGCACTTGTACCATCCAATACCTCGCCGTCCACCGGAACAGGGCCTCCAGGACGTATTCGCAGCGTGTCAGCCACATGCACCTGTTCGAGGAGGATTTCCTGATCCTCATCGGCGGCTCCCACTCGCCACGCCGTTTTAGGCGCAAGCTTGAGTAGGGCATGGATCGCGCCGCCGGTCTGTTCGCGAGCGCGCTGCTCCAGCACCTGACCGAGCAGCACCAGCACAACAATGACCGCAGCTGCCTCAAAATAGACAGCGACCACGCCGTGCATTTCATGAAATCCGGCGGGGAATAGGCCGGGCGCAAAGACCGCAAACAAGCTATAAATATAAGCTGCGCGCTCCCAGCGCGATCAGGCTGAACAAGTTGAGACTACGGTTCACAATCGGGCCCCAATCCCGTTGGAAGAATGGCCAACCGGCTACGCGATTGAGAACGCATTGAATCGAAAAGGACTCTCCACGATCACACCGTCGCTTGATCCCGCGGTCAGGATCTTGGTACGACATTCCGGGTTCGCCGAGCTGCCCGACCTAATCGACGATTATAGGATGTCCTTGCTTGATCATCCTGATCCTACTGAACGGGTAAGGGCGAAAGGGTACCTTCTACTGCAGGAAAGAGTTGCCCCTCAGGTTGCTGCGCAACTGCCTTTTCTTTCCAAACAGCCCCCGGTGCCCTTCTGACGGTTGTGAGGTTGCCGTTCTTTTAGGGTGCCTTGCCGCAGCGTCGACATCGACAGGGCCGGCGCTGACGCCCTGGCGCGCTGTTGCCCGCCCGCGCCCAACTAAACCGGTCTCCTCCTTGCTAGATGGCTCACATGAGCTTAAATTGAGGATCACATGGAGAGTCGCCAATGATCAATACCGCCAAAGTCTCCAACATGCTTGGGATCAATATCCGAACGGATATTGATTTCCTTTCCGCTGTCGAAAACGGCCTACCCGTGTCATCACTTGAACGGGTCACCGAGATTGTCGCGCCAGACAAGCCCCACGTCTTCCAGGCGCGCATCATCGCGCCGGCAACCCTAAAGCGGCGTCGCGCTGCGTCCAAATGGGTCGAGGAAAAATTGAAGGACCTCCCCAAGGCCACGATAATCTGGGGAAAGCCGCATACCAGCAGCAAGAAAAAAGGAATGCGAATTTGGTATCATGCCGCCAAAGGCATGGAGCTTCGCGAAATCGACGACGAGGCCTGGCGCGATCGGCAGGTCGTAAGAGTAACAATCACCACGACAGAGAAACACGCTTCTGCCAAATCATACAAGGCGATGATCGAGCAGTCCCACCTGTCCAGATTGGAAGGGCAAAAGGTCATCCGAGCCGCGGATACTTGGACGCTCGCCGAAGAGGTCTACGGCGATAAGGACACGGCGCGGATGTTCCTTGAACGTCCGCATCCGCTCCTACAAAATCGCGCACCCTTAGAGGTCGCCATTGAAACCGACGTCGGCGGCCAAATGGTGAAAGAAATACTACTCCAAATCCAATATGGAACTGCTGCGTGACCCTTCTAGCAACGCAGACGCTGACCGGATATAGAATAGGGGATAACGCGGCTCGTTTTGCAATATACAGTGCCGAAGGCTCGCGTATATCCCCGGGTCGCTGGAATACGGCGACCTCGCCCATGATCTATCTCAGCCAAAATTACAGCACTGCGATGCTTGAAAAACTGGTTTACGCCAACGGAATCATGCCTTCGAGCGCACACTTCATAAGTGTCACCATACCGGTGGGTGTAAGCTGCGAGACCTTTTCGGTCGCGCACTATCCAGGATGGGCTGATCAGGACAAGGTGGTCGCACGAGCTTATGGACAAACATGGTATGACGAACGCCGTTCGGCCATTCTCATCGTTCCCAGCGTGGTCGCCCGCCACGAGAAGAACTTCCTCCTCAACCCCACCCATCCCGACTTTGGAAAGATCACACCTAACCCGATCGCTGAGCCCGTATGGTGGGATACCCGACTATTCCCTCCAACTATCACGCCCTAAACCGGCAGCTCGCTCCAAAATAGGTTACTTCGAAGACCGACAGGCCTTCGGCGGCACTCCAAGTCGGTGCCCGATTTCAACGATTTCTGCGTCCGTTATGTGAGATAGATCCACGTTGACCGTTGCCAGAAGGCGGCGCGAGAGCTCGGTATCGTGGCTTTCCAGATATTCGGCGAAATATCTTCCCGCGCTGCTCTTGCCCGTGCCATCCGTGAGTACGACCAGGCTGGCCGCAGATTTCAGCGCGTCCGACACCCGCCCAAAGTATTCGTGGTCTTCTGGGACATGATCGCCTTCGAAGTTGGCTTCCTTTCGATGCTCCAAATGCCGCAGGAACCCATGAGGATTCTTAGGCGCGAATACGAGAGGTTCATCAGGATCACCGCCGCCAACACGCACCGGGAATAAGCGTGCTTTGTGATGATCCAGGGCCACGACGTACTAAACGACCGTGGATTAAATCGGCAAATCGACAACATCATCCGAGCCGGAATCCGCCGACCCCAGGCTGGCCTTTTCTAGAAAGTTTTGAAGACGCCTCAGTTCGTCAGGAGCAATGTCCTTGGCACGGGATCGGACGAAGATCGCATGCCTACCGCCAACGCTGACGTCGAATTCTCCGCTGGACCGCTCAGCCACGGTACCGATGTGGCCTAGAAGAGCCAAAACATCGTGCCATTCAAGGTTATGAGCGATCGGATGGTGAAATATACTGTCGAGTATTTTCTGCTGATGGCCGTTCAGATGAATGTCTTGCATGATGAATTCGTCTCCACATGTGAATCATGACCCGGGAGGGCGGTTTGTTGTCCAACTTCGGCATGGGCTACTCGAGCAAGCGACCGGAGAGGTGAATTCGCTAATGCCAGAAAGCTTTTTCGCGGCGAAAGCCGGCCCAGGCCTCAGGCAGGCGAGCCATTGCTGCATCGCGTCGCCGCGAGGTCCACTCGCTGAAAAGGTCGATGCCTGGGACGAGCCCCGCATCGTCGCCAAATGATAGCTTAGCCACAAGAGCATCAGCGGCAATCGCGTCGTTGACGGCACCGAGCACACTTTGAACCGCCTCGCACGCCAAGCAATAGCGCTTGGTCTCCTTTGCGCCGTAAAGCGTGCCGAGATCTTCGACGCCGTCTCGAAGCGTCTTGAGCATTTTGCGGACTTTGTGCAGTCGGTTCTCGAAACGCCGCTCGATGCGATGTCCCAGACGGCACGTCTTTGCTTCCACCGGGCCCAGTATGTTGGGAGCGATCTTGCTCAGCATCGTGGCGCGCAGTTTGCCCCGGTGTTTCACAGCCGCAGGCCAACACCCATTCTCGATCCAGGTTGAGAGCGCCAGGACCAGACCGGTGAATTTCGGGGCAGCTACCAAGCTCTCAACGGCCCTGTGAGCTTCAAGACGCGCCTCCTTTGCCCGGCCAAGGAGGCGGTCGAGCCAATCGCCGGCCACCCCCTCTTTCCGCGCATTGGGGATAGTCTCCAAAACGAAAACGTCGAGGTCGCGTGCCACCCCGAAAATACCGCCAAAATGCTTCAGCTTTCTCATGAAAACATGTGCCGCATCAGTTTCGAGGTACTGTTCGAACAACCTGAAAGCCGATCTCAATCGCTCGATCGCCACCCGCGCCTGGTGCAAGGCTTCTGCATCGTCGGCCAGTCCCAAAGCCGGCAAATTGGACAGCAATTGTCCGACCCCGCTTCCAATAATCGTCCGCAAACCACCTTCCAAGGTCACCTTGCGTGCCAATTTGACCTTGCCAGCCTTGCTCGCCCCAGGCGGAAGGCCAGTTATTAACCGATAGCCACGGGAGGATTTGCTCTCGCTGGCAATTTCCAACGGGCAAAGGGCGTGCAACTTGCGGGCAAACACGTAGAGAGCAGCAAGCGATCCATCTTTTAGTTCGATCTCCAGTTCGCGAACAGGCGCATGTACTGTCCCAGCGCGGATCTCACCCTCATCGATGGCGCACTCGGCCGTCGCGCCGTTGCCGAGCGAAATCGGATAGGTCGTTCTCTGTACGTCGGTGACGAAGACGGCTTCAAGACCCGGGATGTCGGTGGTGCCAACCAGTGCGAAAACGGGCGTGCCGACAAGGCGTTCAAGATCGGGCTTTTTGCCGTCGAGGGGCCATTCCTTCTCGAAACGTTGCGCAGCCGCTCCGCTCACGCTGGAAATCGACTTTAAGGTTTGAATGTTGGCACCACCCGCATGACGGACCCGAAGGCTGAATCCAGCGCGGGCCAGCGCAAATTTCGACGTGTCGAAGTAGGTTGTGACCTCACGGCGTTCCACCCCCACGGCACCACGCAGCTGTTTGGAGGCGAAGATTCCTTCGAGATGGGATCGGCTGTTTGCGGGAATCTTGAACTTCAGTTCAGTTTCCACGTTAAACCTCCTGGCCGGCCTGCGTTCAGCGCCGGAGCTGGGAATTGGTCGAAGCGATGAAAAGACACCCAGATCGCTTGGAAACGCGATGGCGCTCGGTTGTACGACCTCGAAGAGGGCCCCAAGGCGCCCATATTCGACCTGGCATCGAAACAAGCCCGCGCTCCGAAGCGTGCCAGCTGATTGCGCGTCTCATTTCGCAAGTTCCTCGCGGATAGACAGCAATTCATGCCGGCGCTTGGCATCCGTTTTGGGATAACTCAATTTCAGGCCTTCGAGCGTGTGGAGGACGATCTGGGATACGATTAACCGCGCGTTCGGCTTATCGTCCGCAGGAACGACATACCAGGGGGATTGGCTGGTGCTCGTTGCACCAAGGCATTCCTCGTAGGCTTGCATGTAGTCCTTCCAGAACTCGCGCTCTGCAATATCCGCCGAACTTAATTTCCAGTTCTTGTCCGGCTCATCGATGCGCTCGAGGAAGCGTTTGCGCTGCTCCTCTTTCGAAAGGTGAAGAAAGAATTTGATGATGCGAGTCCCGTTGTCATAAAGGTGCTTCTCCAAAGCGGCGATCGACCGATACCGGCCGTGCCAGATCGAGCCTTCGTCGGTGGGAGCGTCAGGCAAGCCTTCGCTGCGGAGAATTTCAGGATGGACGCGAGCGATCAGCACGTCCTCGTAGTACGATCGATTGAAGATACCGATACGCCCGCGCTCGGGAAGATCACGGGTGGTACGCCACAGAAAATCATGCTGCAGTTCCGTCGCGCTTGGATGTTTGAAGCTGAAGACCTGGCACCCCTGCGGATTGACCCCAGACATCACGTGTTTGATGGCGCCGTCTTTTCCGGCTGCGTCCATTGCCTGAAAAATCAGTAGAACAGCGTAGCGATTGGATGCATAGAAGAGTTGCTGTAAAGAGCTGAGCTGCGCAACATGCTCGTCCAGGAGATTTTGGTAATGCTCCTTCGATGTATATATGCGCGATACTTCTGTCGGCCACTTTCGGAGATTGACCCTGTCCCCTTCGTGTACACGAAAGTCCTTTGAATTAATCTTCATAATCGGCCCTTTTGTTCGTGCGGCCTCATCAGGTGGGTGAACCGAGCGACCGCCCAGACCTTTCGAGCAACTCAAGATGACAACGGGGCCAGTTGCGACAACAAGATCAAGGCGGCAATGGAGGGCGCTGATAAGGGGGTCAGGCCTCCAGCGCCCTCAGTGAGCCGCGCCATCGATCGGGGTCTCTACCGACGAAATGCGCAGTCATCGCAATCATTGCTGCGGCAACAAATGGTGCGAAGGTCCAGAGCACCAAAAGAGACGGACGCTCGATCTTATCAACTCGGGCACGCGCAGGGAGCGCGGCAGCCTTGCGGATCAGAACCAACGCCGGATCAAATGACATCATGATCTTGCTTATAAGCTTCGGGCTGTGAAGCGCGGCCCCTAACTGTCACCACCCTACGGGGGATTGCTTCCGCAAGGCAGCATCGGAAACTACTCAATCCATAACGAGGGAAAATACTGTCCTCAGATCCGGGCTCTCCGGATGCCAAGTAACAAATGGACCGACATGGCCGTCCGGGTCCAGGCAGGCGTTCGTCTTGATTGGGTAGTTTCCGACGCTATCGCGTTTGACTTGCAAAAGCCTAAGTTTCGCCCCCCTCGGACAACAAGCCCCATAACCCTCCGCGGGGCAGGAGCCAATAATGACTGACCAAACCGTCAAACAGAACGTCCTCGACGAGCTAAGCTGGGAACCCAGCATTCAGGCCGCCCATATCGGCGTGACCGCGCGCGATGGTGTCGTGACGTTGACCGGACACGTCGATAGCTATGCGGAAAAAGTTGCAGCGGAGCACGCCGCCGAACGTATATTCGGCGTTAAGGCGGTAGCCCAGGAACTTGAGGTTCGGTACCCGTTCACGCCCGCCGAGGGCGATGATGACGTCGCAAAACGCGTCTTGCAAACCCTATCCTGGGACATGTTTGTTCCCAGGGATAAGGTGAAGGTCAAGATCGAAAAGGGATATGTAACCCTGTCCGGTGACCTCGACTGGCAATATCAGAGAGAGTCAGCAGAGCACGCGGTCCGCCGGTTGAGCGGCGTTGTTGGCGTCAGCAACCAGATCGTAATCAAACCCACGGTCAAGGCCGCCGACGTGCGCGACAAGATCAAGGCTGCTTTCGGCCGTAGTTCCGAGATCGATGCCGATGACATCACCATCACAACGGATGGCGGCAAGGTCACTCTCAGCGGCCAGGTTAAAACCTACCATGAGCGGTTCTTGGCCCAGTCCAAGGCGTGGTCGGCGCCGGGCGTAACGCAGGTTGAAGATCTGCTGACCGTCAACTGACTTTCGGCGGTGGCGATCGTCGCACAAGCCGTTGCCACCGCCATGGAGCCTGTGTTGCAGTTTGAAGGAATTGGCGGATCCAACGATGCCGCTTTCCAGATGACCACTGCGCCCTGCGTTCAAAACGCCGGAAAAATTCTTGTCGAGAGAGGGTGCACCGTGGAAGCGGTTGATGAGACTGTTCAAGAGCCCCAGCTCAATAGTTTTCATACATTCTGGACTCAGACGCCCGATGCCCTTTGTTCGGAGCTACGATGCGGAATCCAGGGACTGAGCTCGGAAGAAGCTGAGCGAAGGGTTGCTGTCTACGGGCCAAACAGTGACGCTGAGGCGAAGAGTGACAGCCTCGCGCGAGCCATCTTCCGACGATTGCTCGAACCCCTCTCTTTGATCCTTCTGGCCGCGGGTGTTGTTTCGGTGGCAACCGGTGACGATGTCGGTGGGTCGATCATCGTCGCGATCCTGGCGCTTTCGATCGGGCTCGATACCTTGCAGGAGGGCCACGCCGTTAAGGCTGCCGATGTCCTGAGGCGTTCGGTGGCGCTCAAAGCCGAGGTGAAGCGCGACGGCGCCTTTCGTCAGACCCAGGTGGAAAAGGTTGTTCCCGGCGACATCGTAAGAGTGCGTGCTGGCGACATCATCCCTGCCGACGCGCTGATCCTCGAAAGTACGGCCTTTACTGCGGGCGAAGCAGCTTTGACCGGGGAGCCCTATCCCGTCGAGAAGCGGCCAGGCCTGGTTACCGCGGTGAGCGCCGGAGAAGCGTCGAACGCTTTGTTCCGCGGCGCCGTTGCCCAGACAGGCGAAGCCATCGCGCTCGTTGTCTGCACCGGGAGAGCGACGATATTCGGCGCTGCAGCAGCCGCGCTCGGCAACGCCGAGGCGCCCTCCCCCTTCCAGCGAGACCTACGAGAGTATGGGCTTGTGATCGCGAGGCTGACCCTCGCCCTTGTCATCATCGTTCTTGCAACACGGGTGTTGTTCGGCCGCCCTGTCCTCGACTCGCTCATGTTCTCTGTAGCTCTGGCAGTCGGCCTGACGCCGGAACTCCTGCCGATGATCACCACGGTCACCTTGTCACGCGGCGCGATGCGGATGGCCGTGCGAAAGGTCATCGTCAAGCGCCTCGCCTCGATCCACGATCTTGGCGCCATGACAGTGCTGTGCACCGACAAGACGGGCACACTCACCTCTGCCGAAATCACTCTTGCCCGCAGTATCGGCTCGGCCGGAATTGACGATCCCAGCGCCGCTCGGCTCGCTGCCATCGCAGCCGAACTCGGTGGGGATCGCGGTTCCCTCGATGCGGCGCTGATTCAGGGGTCCGCAGGCGCCGCGCAAGGCTGGACTCTCGCCGGCCGGCACGCCTTTGACTTCTCTCGCCGGTTGGGATCGGTCCTGGCCAAGGGTCCCGATGGTAACTTGCTCATCGTCAAAGGAGCACCAGAGGCAGTGCTGGCGCTCTGCTCAAAGCGCCGGCAGGATGCGAGTGCAGTTGCAATGGACGCGCAAGGGCGGGCCGAAGCAATAGAACAGGTGCACGCCCTGGCGCGCGACGGACTGCGCACTGTCGCGGTTGCATCCCGCACGTGGTCGGGAACCGCACGAGAGGTCCAGGCGGCCGACGAAACGGACCTTACATTCGAGGGATTATGCGCCTTCGCCGATCCGCCAAAGCCAACGGCTGCCGCGGCCATCGCCAGGCTCTCCAGCTTTGGAGTCCAGCTCAAGATACTGTCTGGCGATGATCCAGTTGTCGTCAAACGGCTCGCTGGCCTTGTCGGGCTTAAGGTCGAAAACGTTCTCTCCGGCGCTGACATCTCCGCTTTGAGCGATGAGGCGCTTGCTGTCCGAGTACAAACCGTCGATGCCTATGGTCGTTTGGCTCCGGACCAAAAATCACGAATAATCAGAGCATTGCAAGCCAAAGGTGCGCTCGTCGGCTTTCTCGGCGACGGTATCAACGATGCACCTGCTTTGAAGGCCGCAGATATCGGGCTGTCAGTCGAGGGCGCAACTGGCGTGGCGCAAGCCGCTGCTGACATGATCTTGCTTGCCCCGGATCTTGAGGTGGTGGCCGCCGGCGTTGAGGAAGGTCGACGCACCTTTGCCAACATCCTAAAATATGTGCGCATGGGCGCTAGTTCGAATTTTGGCAACATGCTGTCGATGGCGGTCGCTTCAATCGCCCTGCCCTTCCTTCCGATGCTGCCAACGCAGATCCTGTTGAATAACCTGCTCTACGATCTATCCGAAGTGGGCATCCCTTTCGATAGTGTGCGTCCCGAAGCAATCGCGAGACCGCAGGTCTGGGACATGCGAGGCCTCCTGCGGTTCGCCGCCGTGATGGGGCCGCTCTCCTCGCTGTTCGACTTCTTGACTTTCGGGGGGCTGCTTTTGGTGTTCAAGGCTTCGCCCGAGGAATTTCGCACCGCCTGGTTCCTTGAATCGATGGCAACCCAGATCTTGGTAATCTTCGTTATTCGAACCAATGGCCGACCATGGCGGGATCTTCCTCGCCCCATGCTCGCACTGTCGTCTCTGCTCGCGCTAGCCCTCGCGATGGCCCTACCTTTCACACCCGCGGGTCGTTGGTTCGGCTTCGAACTTCCCTCCATGATCGTGGTGCTTGGAATCGCTCTTCTCGTCGTCGTTTATCTTGCATCGGCGGAGCTACTAAAGCCCCTGGCGATAGGGCTGGTTAAGCGACGTGGGGCTAGATCAAGGCAGCGCTTATTGGAGCGGGCTGCGTAGTTTCCGATCCTGCCTCGCATAGTCGCGGGCGCTTATGGTGGCTGCCTGCGCTTTTCATGCAGCAACATATCCGCATGCGCAACCACGCGCTTTGCCGGTGATGTGGAGTTACCCGCAGCAACCGATGGTTTGCGTCGGGAATCCAGACGCATAGGGACAACTGTCATGGCTAAGGCAATCGGCATCGATCTCGGAACGACCAATTCCTGCGTCGCCGTGATGGAAGGACAACAGGCCAAGGTAATCGAAAATGCGGAAGGCGCACGTACTACACCGTCGATGGTTGCCTTCAGCGACAGCGGCGAGGTTCTTGTCGGACAGGCGGCCAAGCGCCAAAGCATCACCAATCCTGAAAATACGATCTTCGCCATCAAGCGGCTTATTGGCCGGCGGTACGACGATCCGATGACGGTCAAAGACAAGACCATGGTGCCTTACAACATTGTGCGCGCCGACAATGGCGACGCCTGGGTTGACGTGCGCGGCAAGAAATACAGCCCAAGCCAGATCAGTGCCTTCATTTTGAAAAAGATGAAGGAGACGGCGGAATCCTATCTTGGCCAACCCGTCAGCCAGGCAGTGATAACCGTGCCGGCCTATTTCAACGATGCCCAACGCCAGGCCACCAAGGACGCCGGCCAGATCGCCGGGCTGGAGGTGCTGCGGATCATCAACGAGCCGACCGCGGCAGCGCTCGCCTATGGCCTGGAAAAGAAGGGCTCCGGTAACGTTGCGGTCTACGACCTGGGTGGGGGGACGTTCGACGTCTCGATCTTGGAGATCGGGGATGGGGTTTTCCACGTCAAATCGACCAATGGCGACACCTTCCTCGGCGGCGAGGATTTCGACAACCGCATCATGGACCATCTGGCCACGGAATTTCTCAATGAGCAAGGTATCGATCTGCGCAAAGACCGTCTCGCCCTGCAACGTCTTAAGGATGCGGCCGAAAAGGCCAAGATCGAGCTGTCGAGCACGCTCCAAACCGAGATCAATCTACCGTTCATCACGGCCGACCAGAAGGGTCCTAAGCATCTGGCCATCAAGCTGAGCCGCGCCAAACTCGAGGCGCTGGTCGACGACCTGATTGCGCGAACGGTTGCTCCCTGCAAGGCCGCCTTGAAGGATGCCAGCATGCAGGCGAGCGACATCGGCGAGGTTGTTCTCGTCGGCGGACAAATCCGAATGCCCAAGGTTCAGGAGACCGTGCAATCCCTCTTCGGGCGCGAACCCCACAAAGGTGTCAATCCGGACGAAGTCGTTGCCATCGGAGCCGCGATTCAGGCTGGAGTCATTCAGGGCGACGTCAAGGACGTGCTGCTCCTCGATGTCACGCCCCTCTCGCTTGGCATCGAAACTCTGGGCGGCGTCATGACCAAACTGATCGAGCGCAACACGACCATCCCGACCAAGAAGGGCCAGACTTTCTCAACGGCGGACGACAATCAGACAGCCGTTACCATCAGCGTCTATCAGGGCGAGCGCGAAATGGCGTCAGACAACAAGAAGCTTGGTCAATTTGACCTTGTCGGCATCCCGCCAGCGCCGCGCAATACACCCCAGATCGAGGTTGCATTCGATATAGACGCGAACGGCATCGTCAATGTCTCGGCAAAAGACAAGGCGAGCGGCAAGCAGCAGACCATCCGCATCCAGGCCTCCGGCGGGCTCAGCGAAAGCGAGATCGAACGTATGGTGAAGGAGGCTGAGGTGCACGCAGAGGAAGACAAGCGCCGCAAGGAGCTCGCCGATGTTCGCAATCAGGCAGACGCAGCGGCGTATACAGCGGCGAAAGTCGTCGCTGAAGCAGGCGACCGCGTTTCTACCCTGTTGAAAGTCGAGATCGACCAAGCGCTCGCCGCACTCAAGGCTGCGGTCGGGGGCGAGAACATTTCAGCCATTCACTCAACCATGGGACGTCTGACGGCCGCCCTGCAGAAACTCGAGGGTACCCCGAAGCAGGGCCAGACCGGGGAGACAGCTCACCCAAAAGACGACGGCGTCGTCGACGCGGAATTCGAGGAGGTTGGCAATCCGGACCGCAAGGCATCGTAGAAACGTGAGCTAAGAGGGACGACAAACATGCAACATCGCGATGCAAGCCCGGATCTGGCCGTGCCTGCCGTTCAGGAGAGTGAAGCTTCGACATGTCCCGCTAACTATAACGATGCGGTCACTATTGACCGTCTGCAGCGCGCATTGGCCGACGCCGAAAATGCTCAACAGAGGGCGCAGCGATTGGCCGATGATGGCAAGCGCTTTGCAATAGCAACGTTCGCCGAGCGGCTTCTGCCGGTAGCGGACAACCTCGCTCGAGCAATTGCCGCGGCGGAGGGCAAGGTCGGAAAGGACGCAAAAAGTTCCGCCCTTGTGGTTGGCGTGCGGGCCACGCAGCGGATGCTGATCGATGCGCTGGCTCATGGTGGCGTGCATCGTATGGAAGCGCTCGGGGTCCCCTTCAATCCGAGATTGCACGAGGCTGTAATGGAAGACGACAATCCTGCGCTTGCACCCGATAGCGTCGCCAGGGTCCTGGAGGACGGCTACATGCTTCATGATCGGTTGCTGAGACCGGCAAGAGTTTCGGTGGCCAGAGCTCGGCGATTGCCCAACTTGAAGGTCCCTGAACCGCTGGCTGATCTGCCCCTGGTCGGAACTAGAACGACCTCCGTCGGCAAAGAGTAGGTAGTTTCCGCTTCTGCTTCGAGTGTCGTAGGGGAGCTATGATGATAGCGGTTTGGTTTGAATTCTATTGCCGCGAAAGAGATCATGATGGCCCCCGACAGCCCGCTGCCTCACGCGCCCAAAGCGATCGCCCATTTTGCTGGTATTTCGGCAGTTGATGCTAGGCGCCAGCTCATGTTCGGGCTGTGGATTCTTGCCCCTCTCGTTGGAGTACTCCTCGTCGGCGCAGTCATGCATTTCTTAGCTTGAGGGCGGGGTATCGCTCGAACCGGCCAGAAAAGCCTTTCATCATGTTATTGGTCGCATCATCACTCAAGGACTCCGCCATAGAGGCGAGTGACGGCAGAATCGGAAGCGTTAGCGACGTCCTGTTCGACGACCAGAACTGGAAAATCCGCTGGCTCGTTGTTTATACGGGAGGCTGGCTAACTGGGCGCAAGGTACTGATCCATCCCTCAGCCGTCAGCGAGTCGGACCACCCACGCAAGGAACTTCTTGTCCGATTGACAAAGGCGCAGGTGAAAAACGGCCCTGATATTTCACAGGACGCACCTGTCTCGCGGCAGATGGAAGCCCACCTGTATGACTACTATGGTTGGAACTCCATATGGGGCAGCAGCTATTTCGGCGCAGATCCTGTTGGTTCGCCTCTAGGGACACCCTTCGTTCCGAATACGAACAGTGCACACGAGATCCGCGATATTGCGCCTAATCAGGATGGTGCAGACCCACATCTGCGCAGCATTGGCTCCGTTACGGACTACTATGTGCACGCCACCGACGGCGATATCGGCCATATCGAGAATTTTCTCGTCGATGACGTGAATTGGGACATTCGCTATTTGATCATCGATACCCGTAACTGGTGGCCAGGCAAGCATGTGCTTGTGTCACCTTACGCGGTACATGAGATCGTCTGGTCAGACAGCAAAATAAGGCTCGGCGTGTCGCGCAGCAAAGTCAAGGCCAGCCCGCAATGGGATCCCAAAGACGTCATCGATTCGGCTTTTGAAGACAGGCTCCGTCGCCATTACGGCTGGCCTGGCCATGGGTATCGAGCGGCCTAAGATCCGCTCAAACCGTTCCCTGCGGCAGTGACACCTGCCTCGGCGCCCATCACTCGTCGCAAGCGTAATGCTTGTCTGCGAACTCAGCTGATCAAGCTCGTTCGCATTAATTGCCCGCTTCAACACATTCGTTGAGCGTCACTCAAGAGATTGCCTTCTCAAACCAAGTCATTTCGAAGGACCCTAAAATGACAGAAACAAACACCGTCATCGCTGTCTTCAATGAGCATCAAGAGGCGGAAAAAGCCGTCAAGAAGCTGGCCGCCGCTGGCATCGATATCAAGCACCTTAGCGTGATCGGCAAAGGCTACCATACCGACGAAAAGGTCGTGGGCTTCTACAACATAGGCGACCGAGTTAAATTCTGGGGCACGCGCGGAGCGTTTTGGGGGGGCCTTTGGGGCTGGCTCTTCGGTGGCGTGTTCCTTGCCATTCCCGTGATTGGCCATGTGGTCGTGCTTGGCTATCTCGCGGCAGCGGTGGTGTCCGCTATCGAAGGCGCTGTTCTCGTAGGCGGCCTAAGTGCTTTGGGTGCAGCGCTCTATAGCAGCGGCATTCCCAAAGACAGTGTGGTCGCCTACGAAACTGCCATCAAAGCCGATGACTTCTTAGTCATGGCCAACGGCCCGGGCGCGGAGATAGAGCGCGCCAAGACCATCCTGGCAACATTCAATCCGTCCCAGCTCGACTTGCATGGAAGCGCTGTACCTGCGTGATCGTCGTGCCTAGCCTTTCGGCGCCTCGAGGCCAGGGAGCAGCTGATGCTTGATTCACCCATTGGCCTGACAACCGTCCAAGCCCGCCAACGCCTCCAACAGGGCGGCGCGAATGCGGTTGTCGATGTCGCCCAGCACCCGGTTCGGCGCGCCTTGCAAAAGCTATGGGCGCCGGTGCCTTGGCTGCTGGAGGTTGCGATTGTAATACAGCTTGTGCTGGGGGACTACGCCGAGGCGTCCGTTGTCGCCTTGCTGCTCGTTTTCAATGCCGCCTTGGGCTTCTTTCAAGAAGGCCGGGCACAAGCGACATTGCAAGCCCTGAAATCGCGCCTGGCCCTGGTCGCGCCGGTCAAAAGGGACGGGAAGTGGATGACCGTTCCCGCGGCGGAGCTCGTGCCTGGCGATGTGGTGAAGCTTTCGCTGGGCGCAATCGTGGCGGCGGACGTCCGCCTGATTGAAGGATCGATCCTGATCGACCAATCCATGTTGACCGGCGAGTCGGTTCCCACCGAGGCCGGCGTCGGTGTCGAGGCCTATGCCGGCGCCCTCATTCGGCGCGGCGAAGCGGTGGGTCAGGTGATCGCGACCGGCGAACGGACAAAATTCGGGCGCACGGCGGAACTTGTTCGCACCGCGGCGGTAGAGAGCTCGCAACAAAAGACGGTCTTGCGGGTGGTGCGCAACCTCGTGCTGTTCAATGGCTCGGTGACCATTGCACTGGCGCTCTACGCGCTTTGGTTGCCCATGCCGGTCGCCGAGATCGTGCCGCTCATGCTTGTGGCGTTGCTGTCCTCGATCCCGGTCGCGTTGCCGTCCATGTTCACACTGGCAGCAGCTGTCGGCGCCCGTTCACTGGCATCGCACGGGGTCTTGCCTACCAGCCTATCTGAAGTGGACGAGGCGGCCGGCATCGACATCTTGTGTGCGGACAAGACCGGCACTTTGACACGCAACGAGCTCACGGTGACGGTGGTCCGGCCCATGCCGGCGTTTGATGAGGCGCATGTGCTGGCCCTAGCCTCCCTGGCGAGTTCCGACGGCGGCCAAGACCCGGTCGACGCCGCGATCCGAGCGGCGGCTTCTTCTAAGACCGTCGCCGATGCACCCCAGCTACTGGCATTCGTGCCGTTCGATCCTGCGGTGAAACGCTCCGAGGCAAGTGGGCGCAATGCCGATGGCGCCACCATCAAGATCGTCAAGGGCGCCTACGCCGTAATATCAGGCCTGGTGTCGCAACCTTTGCCTGAAGCCACGTCAATCGTGGACGAGTTGGAAGGAAAGGGGTTCAGGGTTCTCGCCGTTGCGGCGGGCCCACCGGACAAGCTGACGATGGCCGGACTTATTGCCCTCAGTGATCCTCCGCGCACAGACTCGGCTGCGCTCGTTGCTGAGTTGGAGGGACTGGGCGTTCGCACCGTTATGGTAACCGGCGACGCTAGGCAAACGGCGGAAGTCGTAGCGAGCACGGTCGGCATTTCGGGGAAAGTTTGGGCGACGACTCCCCTTCCCAATGATTTGCGCGCTGAAGATTATGCGATCTTTGCTGGCGTGTTGCCGCAAGACAAATTCCATCTGGTCAAGGCGTTGCAATCGGACGGACACAATGTGGGCATGTGCGGCGATGGCGCCAACGATGCCCCAGCCCTGCGTCAAGCACAGATGGGCATAGCCGTCTCGACCGCGACCGATGTCGCCAAATCAGCCGCTGGCATCGTGCTGACCGAACCAGGTCTCGGCGGCATCGTCACGGCGGTCAAAGAAGGCCGCACCACGTTCCAGCGCATCCTCACCTATACCC
>Ga0207141_10046_pt1 | contig 41127 bp, 33 predicted proteins | sample Alteio_BWMinHeat_5_FD_153553 | JGI IMG/M metagenome (GOLD analysis project Ga0207141, IMG submission 153553) | Enriched cells from forest soil in Barre Woods Harvard Forest LTER site, Petersham, Massachusetts, United States -... | ecosystem: Environmental > Terrestrial > Soil > Temperate forest >... | reverse complement strand
CAAGCCGCCCGAGGAAGCGATTTTTCAGGCGTGCCTGTTACGCTTCCGTCCTATCATGATGACCACGATGGCGGCTTTGCTTGGCGGTTTGCCATTGGCGCTCGGCTCTGGAACTGGGTCGGAGCTGCGGCATCCACTGGGAATCACGATCGTCGGCGGATTGCTCGTTAGCCAGGCGCTCACGCTGTACACCACTCCTGTGGTTTATTTGTGGTTTGACCGTTTGGCCAAGCGATTCGAAGGGTTGGGGATCATGAATCCGGTGGAAGAGCCGGCGGTTGGTGATTGAATCATGAATATTTCCGCTCCCTTCATTAAACGGCCGATCGGAACGTCGCTGCTGACGTTGGCACTGTTGATGTCGGGAGTTCTCGCCTTCACCAGGCTTCCAGTCGCTCCACTTCCTCAGGTGGAATTTCCGGTGATCCAGGTTTCGGCGAGTCTGCCGGGCGCGAGTCCAGAAACCATGGCCTCAGCGGTTGCGACTCCCTTGGAGCGGCAATTCGGGCGAATTGCCGGCATCAATCAAATGACGTCGGTCAGCCAGCTAGGCTCGACTGGCATTGTTCTGCAGTTTGATCTTAGCCGCAATATTGATGCCGCCGCCCGCGACGTACAGGCAGCCATTAACGCCGCACGAAGCCAACTGCCCTCGTATCTTCCCGGCAATCCCTGGTATCGCAAAGTGAACCCGGCGGATGCGCCGATTTTACTCATGTCGCTGACCTCCGATAGCGTTACCCTGCCCGATATTTACGATCAGGCGAACTCCATCCTGTCGCAGAGGCTGGCGCAAGTCGGTGGTGTGGGACAAGTGTATGTAGGCGGAGGCGCTAATCCTGCGGTCCGCGTAGAGTTGGATCCAAATCTGCTCAACAAGACAGGAGTCGGGCTGGATGCTGTCCGCACCGTTCTAGGAGCGGCGAATGCAAATCGTCCCAAGGGTGAGGTAGCCAACCCGACCAACGCCTGGACGGTTAGCGATAACGATCAGATTATGCACGCGGCGGACTATCGCCCGCTGATCGCGGCTTATAACCCGACCAACGGAGCCGCAATTCGCCTGGGCGATGTGGGCGACGTGCAGGATTCGGTCGAGGATGCTCACATCTATGGTCTGTCCAATGGAAAACGCGCCGTAATTATCGTTATCTTCCGCCAGCCCGGCGCAAATATTATTCAGACTGTCGATAACGTTCTCGGGTTGTTGCCACAGCTTCAGGCTTCCATTTCTCCTGCGATTAAGCTGGAAGTCGTGTCGGATCGCACCACGACGGTGCGCGCTTCGCTGCGAGATATTGAAATTACGCTCCTGATTTCGGTGGTTCTTGTAATTTTGGTGGTATTTGTTTTTCTGCGGACCGTCCGCGCCACTGTCATTCCCAGCATCTCGGTACCCCTGTCGCTGATCGGGACATTCGGCGTGATGTATCTTCTGGGGTACACCCTCGACAATTTGTCGTTAATGGCGCTGGCAATTTCGACGGGCTTCGTCGTGGACGATGCCATCGTTGTGCTGGAAAACATTACACGCTACCTGGAGCTGGGGTTGGCCCCGGTTCAGGCTGCGTATCGGGGTGCCCGTGAGATCGGATTCACTGTGCTCTCGATGAGCACGTCTCTGGTGGCGGTCTTCATTCCGATTCTGATGATGGGGGGAATTGTCGGCCGCTTGTTCCGTGAATTCGCGGTTACGCTCAGCATCGCGATTGGCGTATCGCTACTGGTTTCCCTGACCACCACGCCAGCCATGTGCGCGCAGTTGCTGAAGCCGCTTCATGAGGAAAGGCATGGGCGAGCTTATAACTTCAGCCAAAAAATGTTTGACGGTGTCCTGCGCATCTACAGCGCGGCTCTGGGTTGGGTCCTGCGCCACCAGTTTGCCGTGTTGGTCATTACCATCGCGACCGCTTGCCTGAGCGTCTATCTCTTCATAGGCGTTCCAAAGGGTTTTTTCCCTCAGCAGGATACCGGCCGAATCGGTGGAACCGTGCAGGCGGCGCAGGATATCTCTTTCGATGCCATGAGCCGCAAGATGCGCCGCTACGTCGATATCGGGATGAAGGATCCGAACGTCCTGAGCATGATTGGCTTTTGCGGGGGCACCACTGCGATGAACCAGGGACGCATGTTCATCACTCTGAAACCGCTAGGGCAACGAAAGTTGACCGCCGATCAAGTCATTGTCGAGCTCAGCAAGAAGTTTTCCGAGGTACCGGGGGCGACGCTGTACATGCAGGCCCAACAGGATCTGCAGATCGGTGGCCGTTTGAGCCAGGCGCAGTACCAGTACACGCTTCAGGGTGAGGATCTGAATGAGCTGAACACCTGGGCGCCGCAGTTGCTGCAAAAATTGCGGGCGCTCCGGGAACTGCAGCAGGTAAATACGGATCAGCAGGACAAAGGCCTCGAAGCCAATGTAATCATCGATCGTGACACGGCTTCGCGGCTGGGTGTCGCCGCGGCGGACATCGACGCCATTCTCTATGACGCTTTCGGGCAGCGGCAGGTTTCGACTATCTTCCAGCCTCTGAATCAGTATCACGTGGTCATGGAAGTGGCTCCGCAATTTCAGCAGAGTCCCGATACTCTGGAAAGTGTCTACGTGCATTCTTCCAACGGCAACATGGTACCGCTGTCCACGTTCGCACACTTTGGACCTGCCAACACGTCGCTTGCGGTCAGCCATCAGGGGCAATGGCCGGCCGTGACCATTTCGTTCAACCTCGCCCCCGGCGTATCTCTTGGTCAGGCGACCACAGCCATTGAGCGGGCCCAGCGCTCGATTAATTTTCCCGCGACCATTCACGCCAGCTTCCAGGGTACCGCGGCGGCTTTCCAGGATTCGCTGGCCAATCAACCGGTCCTCATCATTACGGCGCTGCTAGCGGTTTACATCGTTCTGGGAATTCTTTATGAGAGCTACATCCATCCCGTAACGATTCTCTCGACGATTCCCTCGGCCGGTGTAGGCGCTCTGCTGGCGCTGAAACTGACGCACAATGAACTTAATGTCATCGGGCTCATCGGCATTATCCTGCTGATCGGGCTGGTCAAGAAAAACGCCATAATGATGATCGACTTCGCTCTGGAGGCCGAGCGGAAAGAAGGCAAGGCGCCGATCGACGCGATTTACGAAGCCTGCGTATTGCGCTTCCGTCCGATCATGATGACAACCATGGCGGCGTTACTTGGGGGATTGCCGCTGGCACTCGGTACGGGCACGGGCTCGGAACTTCGGCGGCCACTTGGCCTCACGATCGTAGGCGGCTTGATCGTGAGTCAGGCGTTAACCCTGTTCACGACGCCAGTGGTCTACCTTTACATGGACCGGCTCCGTTTGCGATCCAGTCGCAAGAAAGGCCAGTTGCCGGGACCAGTCTCGCCGGCCACCAGCCACGCAGATTAGAACGCCGGAGGCAAAGTTAACGCGACGAAATTATTTCTTCTTTGAGATGAGTCCCAGGATTCTGCTCGCCAGTTCGTCGGAAAATCCGAACCGCGCCTTGGCCTTCGAATAAAGATTGAGGACCTGCTTATCAACCCAGATCATCGCGGACTGGCCTATGCCATCCCCTGGCCGCGCACGATAGTTGGTCGATCGCGGACTGTATTTCGAATCTTGCTCGATCGTGTAGTAATACAGCGCAACGCTCTTGCGCGAGAATCCTTCCGGGCAATCGAGTGGTTCTGGAAAGCCGTGCAACGATTTCTCGTTGGTGTTGAAGATCAATACGTGGTTGAGCAGGGGCAAATATTTCACCCGGCAACTGCGCATCCCCGCGTCCCAGAGTTCAATGGCGCCGCCCCATTCCGCATGCCACTCCGGATTCAAATAGAGAATAAGGTTGACCCGCCTCCGCCAGTTTTTGTGATAGTGGTGATGCGAGAAATCGGTGTGAACGTTGAGGAATCCGCCGCGGCTTGACTGGTGCAGACCGCCGCCCTCCAGGCCGGGGTCGGAGACCAGATCCGGAATGCCAGTCAGCTCAGACAGCCAACTGACAAAGCTCGGGGAATTCAGTGCATCGGTCACCTCTCCCAACACTTGTGGGAAAAGTTCCCGCTTCGCCATGCCTAGTTTGTTTTCGTTGTGATGCTTGTATTGCGTCCACGCATCAGTGTTCGGCTCGGGGAATTCTCCCGCGATTGCCTCAGCGACCTGAGGCTCAAGGAACTCTTTAACTAAAAGATGGGGTACGGGATCGCCTTGCCTGTACTGTTTAGCCAAAAGCGGGAGCCGTGAACTCCATCTCGGGTAAGAAAAAAAAGGGCTGGTTTGCTCTACGGTTTGCAAACAGGGCATGGGCTCGGATCCTCGTACAACGGTCCCTCAAGTTGATGGGTACATCAATTGTACCAACTAAACCCCTGATCGGCTCGACAGTTTCGCCGCTCAGGGAACCCGACAAACCAATACGGCCCCGTTTCGATACGGACATTCAAGGTCCGCAACTCCGGGCTGTTGCAGAACAACCCAGGTGACTCCGTATTCCGCATGCAATCGCTGAAAGTTGCGTGATTGAAAGGTCTTCCAAGCGCTCTGTGCCTGAACCTGCGTGAGCCATTCCTCCGCGATGGGAGGAAACATGGTTACTGCGCCACTGTCCTTGACTGCATCCGCCAACATACTTCGTTGCGCGATGGCCCGAAAACCGTTGGCGTCCTCTCCCGGAATATGCATGTGAAAAGGGTCCAGTGCAAAGACCGCATCGGTAGGGGTATTACTTCGAATCCACTCGAACGCCTGTACCCATTGGTTTGTCGGCGCCCTTCCCGGCCATTCAATATGTGCGCTGGCAGGAAACAAAGTCCGTTGAGCCACGATCATGCCCGCACATAAGGGCACAAAAAGTGCTGCCCATCGGCATACCCGGTCCTTCAACACATATTCGCCGAGGAGCCCGCCTGCGAACAAAACGAAAAGCAAATAGAGCAAATACAGGCATCGCATTGGCTGAAATCGCGCAAGGCTCTCGAATCGCGCAGATATGGACAGCACCACCCCCGCAGGCAAGTAGAGAAGCTCATAAACAATCAAACCCCGGCACAGCAGATCCAGATTGCGCAACTGTCGCGAACGGCCAACCCGGCTGAACCACCAGAGGATTGGGAGAGGCGCCACCACGCCCAGCAGTTCGTACCAATGCCATTGCAGGAGGTAATGAAAGGTGTGGGAAACCGCGACCTGATGATAGGCAGGCGACGGCGGCTCGAACGAGAGACCAAAGGGCAAGAGGCAGGCAAAACTGGCGAGACGCCGATCGAATTCCTTGACGCAGACAAGGACTGCACAATAAGTAAGACCGAAGACCGACATGAGTGGATGAATTGCCGCCGCAAACACGAGAAATATTGTGGCTTGAAAATATTTTCTGTCGATGACTTTGGCGATAGCAAAGATGACGGCGAAAGCGACCATGTTTCGCGGATTGATGTATTGATCCATGATGTACAACGCAGTTCCCGCGACCGGCAGAGTCAGAAGGGAGGCGACCATCGCCACGCCGGCCCACCGAGCTCTCGGATCGGGAAAGCACATACCGATCAACTGCCAGCAGGCCATCAGGAGCAAAAAAATGGATGTCAGTTGCCAAGCGAACAACACCGTCTCCAGCGGCAAATGAGTTAGGCGTACCGAGGCCGCAACCAGATTCGGGAAAGATGTCAGATGCGCATGCGATTCAAAAAACTGCGCGTTAAAGGGAAACAGCTCAGGTTGCAGGACTTTTTCAACCCCAGGAAGATAAATCTCCGAATCCTCGACCCAGGGATGGTAGCCATGGACCAGCAACGCTCCAAAAGTGAGGAATGAGAGAAGGAGGAAATCTTTGAGCTTCAAGCCGGGCTCCGTAATTGGTACGGCGTAATCTAACCGAAGTCTCTTCTTGCGAAGTGACTGGTGCGGATTGTACATCGTGAGAGTGGAGTGGACATCGGCCGGGCATGAGTCAATCGCCCGGCCTTTGAAATAAAGTTGCGCCCCAACGTCTCGCCTCTCGTTACTGGACGGTTAAAGTTAAATTCACTACGTGCTGCAGCGCTCCGCTGGTGGCCGTCACTACCACCGGATAAGTACCCAGCGGAGTGCCTGGATCGGGAGGCGGCGTTCGGGTGCTGTTGCCCCCGCCTCCGCAGGCAGAAAGGCTGAGGACGGCGACAATGATCAACGAAAGCAATGCGCTGCCGCGACGACGTCTGGGTGGAACGCCGAGTAAGAACACCCCCGCAAAGGTCATGCCGCCGGTCGCCATCCACCAACCGGGGCTCCGCTGATTATCAGGTGTCGATCTCTGAGGTTCTAATGTCGCGACAGTTGCGGCCTTGGTGGTAATCATGAGCGTTGTGGTCCCACTCCCTGTGATCGAAGCTGGAGTGAAGCTGCAAGTGGCTTCGGCAGGCAAGCCCGCGCACGATGAGGGGCCAAATTGAACGGTTCCGGGCAAGCCATTCACCGCCGTAATGGTCAGAACCACGTCTGCCGATCCACCCGGGGTAGCCACCAAGACTGTGCTTGCGCTAGCTGCGAGGGTAAAATCAACGGCGGTGGAGGAAGTGGAAGAGATGTAATTGGTATCACCGTTGTACATCGCCTTGAACGACTTCGCCGGCGGTTTACCAACCGTCAAGCTCGCCGTCGCCGATGCCCCGGTGATCACTACATCGGTTTGAGGATTGATGACGGCGGGAGTTTGCTGGACGATTGGAGAGGGGGAGCCAGCCTGCGCACCATCGACGAAGAAGGTGACTGTTCCGGTCGGGGGATTGCCCCCGCTGTTAGTGGTGATGTTGGCCGAGAGACTGGTTCCTTGATCTTGCACTACAGTCGTGGTGGCTGCCTGGGTCATCGTAAATGTATATGGTGGCGAAGACTGACTTGGCTGGTAGCTGCTATCGCCGAGATAGCTGGCAATCACCGAATGAGCGCCAGCGCCAAACGCGAAAAATCCGTTGGGCGTTGCCGTGTTGCCCTTGCTGTTAAGCACATAGACGTTGCCGCCATTCTGACCACCACCGACAGCAGCACCGTTATCAAGAAAGTTGAGATCGCCGGTCGCTACTCCACAATCCGGCGGACATGTGGACGTGCTCGAAGCCACATCAGCCCGCAGATACGCAAAGGTGCCGTACGGCCCTCCGGTAAACGGAGGGAAAATACCATTCTGCGGGTAACCAAGCACCGACAGACTGGTCGTGCTCCCTTCCGGGTTGACATTCATCGGGCCGAAAGGTGTGGAATCGCTGGGTGCGTAGGTACCATCGCCTGCGTAGCGAGCTGTGACCATCCATACACCACCGGGCAAAGAATTCGTGGGTTGGGAAACCATACCTCCGTTTAGTGTGAAAAATCCAATTGCCTTCTGTGTGCCACCGTTGCCAGCAATCAACGTGACATCGCCGGTTGGAGTTCCACCGTTGCCTGCCACGGTTATGTTGACATTCACTGCTTGACCATGAGTGATCGTCGTAGGGCTGAGGCTCAGGGTCGTGGTCGTCGGTTTGAACGTAGCCGTGCTCCACTTGTTCACGAGATTCGCAACATTCACCGAACCCAGTCCCGATGCCTGGTCGTACCCAACGCCGCTCTTGTACGGAGCGCTGGGATAGCCTTTTTCCCCGGGAACTTCATTGTTGCCAACTGTGGTGTCATTAAAGATGCAACTCTTGAGGTCGGGCGGAATGGTTGTGCTGGAACCGTTGCATTTCGAAAGGCTTTCGCTTGCCGCAAGTTTATACAGGACGTAGTTTGCCTGCCCAACCCCCACATTGTTCAGCGTTCCGTTTACTAATGCCATGACTCCGGCGAACGATGGTGTAGACGCAGACGTGCCCGCAGCAAGGAAAAGAAAGATCTGGCCATTCACATCAGGAATGCAGGAGCCTCGCAGGCAGATGAGGTAGGGATCGTGTTGTGCGGCGGTGAGCGAGACGTCGGGCAAGTCCCGTGCACCGTCATTCGGAATCCCTGCGACGCCAGACTGCCAGGATGGTTTCGCAAAGAAAGTACTAAAGCCTCCGCTACCCGCCAAAATATTCGCGTTCGTTCCACACTGGGCGGCGGTGCAGCTTTCGTTCCAGACGTTCTCGGGAATATAGGAAAGAGCCGATCCGAGAGTTGCCTGATTGTTGACTGAGTTCCAATACTTGCTACCCTGACCATTCTCGTTGAACATTGTTCCGCCAACCGCAACCGTGAACGGTGTGGAAGCCAGGAGGTTGACCGAAACTGGACCAGTCGCGACGGTCTCTGTACTGAAATCGTCGCACCCCTCAGCTCCATTGTCTCCACTCGACACTAAGTATGTAATGCCTTGAGCGGCCGCCTGCTCCGCGAGCGTTTCGATACCGGTTGCTTCGGCTTGTGTGCTCAAAGCTTCACAACCGCCAAAGCTTTCCGTCATTACAGTGGCCAGATTGTTGTCGATAATATAAAGCTCGGAAAGATCTATTCCGTCGGTGGTGTTGGTGGTCGCTGATACTACGAAATCCACCGTGGCACCTGGGGCGATCGCTCCCGACCACGTGGCATCCAGAGTGGCCTCCCCTTCCTCGCCTCCACCCAGATCACCAGGATCAGGACCATTCAGAATAATGTTAAGGAAAGGACAGCTCGCTCCGAACACATTGCAAAAATTCGAAACATCCTGGCCGGATTGAAAAAGGTTACTGCGTGCCACTACTGCGATAGCGCTTCCCTGCCCGCTGATTCCAGCGTTGTATAGCGGATTAATGTTGTAGATAGTGGCGTAATCCGCGGGGCCCAGGCCGTGCGTGCCATCCGAGAAACTAACCTCTGGCGGTTTGCCCCGCACGTACTTGGCGGCGACCTTCTGCTCCGAAAAATGAATCTGCGGCTGCTTCAGGAAGTTATGCAGGGTGTGCACACCCGCCACTACCGGCGTCAATGCCGTGGGAATCTGAGGGTCGCGGGAATTCGCCCAGTGCTCTTCTCCGTTGACCACGTACTTATGAACCGAAGTGTGCAGTGCCTCCTGAACCTGGGCCGCGGTGCCGGAGAACTCAACGATGTTCCGCCCCTTGGCAACCTGACCGATACGAAAACCATGCGACTGCAGCCATGACGTCACAATCTGAATGTCCTGATCAGCCGGGCCGAACTGCTTTCCGAATTGTTCCGGAGTTAACCACTTGTGGTAGTTGGGCGAGGCCTTGTCCTGCTGATTGTCGAGCAACGTCCGCAAGGCGGTTTCCTGCCCTGGACTGCGCTTTAGCACCAGGAGCATCCGCTCCATTGGCAAATCAGCGGGCGCTAAGCCCTGATCGAACTGAGCACGAGCCAAACGATGGGTGTTGCCTTTCAACACTGTCAGATTATTTTCGTCGAGTGGTTGCACGATGCGAGGCAGTACCGTGCCCGTTTGACCCAGTGCTTCTTGGGCCGGAGCAAAGACGGAGAACAAAACAAACAGAAAAACGCAGAAAGGCACAAACCTCGAAAGAGGTGCGGGGCGCGGTTCCATGGATTTCTCCTGAACTTGATTGTCCAACCGGTAGGCCGCTGCCCCCTCTGATAGCGGACTGATCCACGGACAAGGCTTCCAGAGCCCTAAGCCGCAGATTGGTTGCTCGCAGGGAATAATACATCAAGACGCAAGGATCGCAAGTGCAAACTGCAAGGGCATGTTCAGGGCTGTCGGCTGGGGGGAACGCTCGCCGCTAGAAGTTTCCCAAAAATAAGAAGCGCCTCGTGACTCTTGCGAGTCATGAGGCGCCCGAACAGCCCTCCCCCAGAACTGCTCGATCACAGAGTATGGTTTCCCATCTTGGATGTAAATTCCACGTTGGTGCCAGTGGCCGGCACGAAACGGCTATCTTCTATTCTGCCTTCAGTGACTTTCAGAAGCAGGATTCACGCTGCTCCTGCTAGATCAATGGTTACTGCCGTAATCTGTCTCCTGGGCATAACGATTGACGATTGCTGGTGGCATCCTTAGATTCGCAACAGGGGGTTGTATGAAGGACATCCATGAGGTGCTGCGGCTTAAGCAGGCCCGGTACGCGCAATTAGCGAAGCAGATTGAAATGCTCCAGCAGGCGGCGGAAAAACTGCGGGAGGTGGCCCCTCTTTTGGCTGAAATCGAGGATGACGACGCTGCGGTTTTATCCGAGGTCGATGAGGTACCGAGCACGGCGTCAAAAGCTGCGTCCGCTTCCGCGGGCGGTTCGGCTGCCCCTGCCAAGTTGGGCCGAGGCGTGGCTCCGCGCTGGCCATAATCTGAAATCCTATTCTCCCCATAATGAGCGGCCTATGACGTTTCACGCACTTTTGGTTTCCAAGGACGAGGAGGCAGCCGAAGTATTGACACAGCTACTGTCCCGCTGCGGCGTCGGTGCCGCCTGCTGCGGATATCCTGAAGCCCTGTGCCGTCTGGCCGAAGAAAAGTTTGATTCTGTCATCGTTGACTTTGACGATCCGCACAGTGCCTCGCTGGTGTTGCAAAACGCCAGTCAAGGCATCGCGGGGGTCAAGCCTGTAACCATCGTGCTGCTGAGCGACAAGACAAAAGTGCGCAACGTGTTCGGCGCCGGTGCAAATTTTGTCCTGTACAAACCAATCTCTGCCGAGCAAGCGGAAGCCAGCGTCCGCGCCGCTACTGCCCTGATTAAGCGTGAACGGCGACGCTCTTGCCGAGTTCCGGTGCAAGTTCCGATACAGCTTCAAATCGATAACGGGCCTCCGCTTGAAGGCATTCTGCTCGACCTCAGCGAAGATGGCATGGATATGCTAGCCGCCCAACCGCTTCACCTTGGCGTCACCATTAGCGCACAATTCAATCTTCCCGACACCAATACCGAAATCCAAGTCGTCGGCGAGATTGCCTGGGCTAGTCCTAACGGGCAAGCTGGCGTGCGCTTCCGCGATGTTCCGGAAAATCTTCGCGCCACGCTAAAAACCTGGGTATCGGCCAATGCAAGGCAGGCTCCCCCGCCGGAGTCGGAGCCGGCCACGCAATACATCTTGACCGATCTCAGTCTCGGAGGCTGTTACGTCGAAACGGATTTGCCTTTTCCCGAGGGCGCTGGAGTTACTCTCTGCCTGAAAGTCGAGGACGTGGAAGTCCAGGCGGAAGGCTGGGTTCGCGTAATGCACGCCGGGTTCGGCATGGGCATAGAGTTTGTCGCGCGCACGACCGACGAGCAGGCTCAGGTGGCAAGGTTTATTGGATTCCTTACCAGCCGTCCGGGGACCTTCCCTGTGTTGCTCATCACGGCTCGCATCCTCGCTGGCTGCGATCCTTACGATCAATCGGAAACAACCTTGACGGAAGAACTTGAGGACCCGCTTCTGGAGTTGCTGCGCAGCCATGACAAGCTTAACCAAGAAGAATTCCTGCAACGACTGCGCCAACAACGGAGCTCGGAAGAAGTTACCTCGGCCTGAAGTCCACCCTTCAGACTTCGAATCCCAAGTGCTCCGCAAACTGATGTGGCACGCTGCTGCTATTGCAGCTGTGCATACGGAGCATTCAGGCAAATCGCATTCGCCGTCGCCGGCGCAGCGTTCCAAGAGGCAGCTACGCGGATTACCCCGTCTTCGTTCGAGCAGAACCCGCGCACCCCGCTCTGATTGAACGCAGCGGGCGCGCCGCCTACGGTGTAACTCTGATTTGGAGGACCACCGGCAGGCACGCCCAAGCCAAAGTAGTATCCGGTCTTGGCTGCGGCGGGAGTTGTAGCGCTCGCCAGCCCGAAGTCGATCAGGCAAGCGTTTCCCGCGGCCGGGCCGCTCGCTGGGCAACCGGTTGCAGCCGGCGGTCCCAATGCCGCCATGGAATTCGAATAGCCCACTACTGGATAGGCGGACAGATAGCTTACCTGCGCGGTATTGACGGTTCGAACTGACTGGGATGCCGATGCCTCATTGGCGGAAATCCTCGCCCTCACCAGGCTTGGAATCGCGATGGCTGCGATGATCAGAATAATCGCCACGACAATCAGTAGCTCAATCAGCGAGAAACCCCTTTGTCTTTTCATCCGACTTCCCTCTTCGAGATTACATTATGTGGTAGACGCACTCCGTTGCCAGCGAGAGGGCTGGCTACGTCTCTAGAGGGAATAACGTGACGATGCGCGAAACTTGCGGATTTTCTTCGGGAGGGAGCTACTTCTTGCGTTGCCGAATTCGCACTTCGAAACTGATCACGCCGTTATAGTCGCGCAGGCCCAGGATGGAGAGATTCCGCGTCACGTTATATTCCCCTTGAATGATTTGCTGCGAGGTTTGCGAGACGTTGGTCGTGTAGGTCAGAGTGAGGTTGTCCTTCACCTGCTGCTCGATGGTGACCGCGGGCGAGCTCGTGGTGGGAGAAGTTTCCGTGTTCAGGCCCTGAGGATCGACCCTGATGTGGCTAATCCCGAAGAGGCTTCGAGAGCGATTACTGAGGGCGGAGTTCAAGGCCTCAGCCAGTATGGCGCTCGAGGCTTGTTGGGCAAATGGCGACTGTCCGGACTGCTGCAATTGTGCGGATTGCTGCTGGGTTTGCCCGAGAGCAAGCAGGCTGATGATATCCGCCACGGGCAGAGGCGGCTCGGAGTGATAGGTCAGGCTAAGCTTATCGATGCCACCGTTTAGATTGACCGTGATGTCGTAGTCTCGAACATGGGTTGACGCTTGCAGATCAAGCACCGGCGTTGTCGTAACCGGGTTGGCGAACGTGATGTCACCACGTTCCAGGCGGTACTTGGTTCCGTTGAAATATACTTCGCCCTCGGTTATGTCTGCGCGCCCCAGCAGAACCGGTTTTGCCGCCGTTCCCCGCAAGTGCAGATCAGCGTCGCCGGAAAGCCGGACCACGGCGGTCTGCATCTGCAGTTCGGGTGTGGTCACGATGTGTACGTCCATCCGGATCCGGTTCAGAAGAGGATTGGTTTGCGGCAGGGCTGAACTCTGTGCGGCACGTGCCAGCCCTGCGCCGAAGTCGAATCCCGGAGTCACTGCCAGCTTGGTGACCGTGATGTCTCCGGATAGTACGGAAGCGGCGGAAGTGCCTGCCCACCGCAAGTCAGCATTCGCCATGGAACTCACGCCCGGCGGATAGCGCAAGCGGACGTCCTGAGTTTGTAGTGTCAAATTGAAGTTAAGCTGACGGTTATACGCTGTGGCGTATCCACCCAGGGTCACGATACCGCCCCCTACGTGGGCGGTAAGAGTTTCGATTTGCAGCCGGTCTTGATTGAATACCGCCGATCCGTTAAGCCCGTTCAGTGCGCTGGGGAGATCGCTGTAGGCGATGGAGCCGTTGGTGACCTGCAACCTACCCTGGGTCGTAGGCTTGCTGAAGGTGCCTCCAACCGTTAAGTCAATCGCGACTTCGCCAGAGGTGGTGAAGTCGGAATTAAAATTCTGGATGAGTTGCAGATTCGCGTGACCCTGGGCGCGCAAGTCGAGTTCGCGTTCGCCGTCGATCCGTACTGTGCCGCCGACGGTAAGATCGGTGCCCTCGCCTATCAAATGGAACTGCTGAATCCTCAGGTATTGGTTGGAAATGGCAAAACTGATGGGACCGTTATTGCGAACCTTGATGTGCTCAACGTCGGCAAAGAAATCGCTGAGATTTCCAATTACTTCGAGTTCGCGCGGCTGGCGCAGGGGGCCTTGCAACTGCAGGTCTCCTGCCACCGCGGATTGGCCCGTCACTCGCCGCTTCAGATAAGTTCTGAAGATGGAATCCACATCGAGATGGTTGAAATGAAGATTGATCGTGGTCGGCCAGTCTCCACTCAGCTGAACCTTACCCTCGATGTTCAGCTCTGCATCTTTGAACTGAGAATGCCCGCTCACATGTAGTTCGGAGCCCTGAGTGCTGGCCTCGAATGTATAGTCACCCGCGCGTTCATGATCAAAACCGAGCCCGCGCAAATGGATGTTCGCGTTAATCACTGGCTGCTCCAGCGTGCCCGAAGCCTGAGCGGTGAAATCCATGCGGCCGTCCACGCTCACGCGACTGGACTGAAGTTGCGGGATACCGGCCAGATCAAAGTTGTCTCCGTTCAGGTTGAAGCGGAAGGCGTGGGTGGACAAATTGTAGGCACCGGCGCCGGCGACGTGCGCGTCGTAATAGGCGAGGTGGAGGTCATCCAAAGTGATTTCGTCGCGGTCGAAGTCCAACATGGCGTCCAGGTGCTGAACCGGTTTGCCACTAATTGTCGCGTCGGAAAGCTCAATGCGGCCGTTTCCGCGCGGATCAGCCTTCGTGCCTTCGATCTGCATAAAGAGGTTGACCGTACCGCTTACCGGGAGGTCGTATCCGCTGAGCGCCATAATTTCGCCCGCGTCGGCGCTGCGCACGTCAATACGACCTGCAATGGGACTCGAGTCAGTGAATTGTCTTTCTTGCAAACCAGTGCTGAGGTCAAAGGAGACTGTGGTCCCACCATGATGCAGCCTGCCGTTGTGGGCCGCGAACGCGTGCGGTGACAATTGCAGATCCGCAAGCAGGGAATCGCAGTGCACGTTTTTCTTAGGCGCACGAGACGTGGCGGGGATCAACAAATCAAAATCTTCTGACTGGAGTCTGCCGGCAAAGTCGATAGCCGATAGTTTGCCGGTGGCGGTCCCATTGAAGGTGGCATGTCCTTGGAGAACGACGGGGATTCGCTCCTGGTAGCCAACGGCCGTAAGCATCGGCTGCCACTCACTGAGATTGAAAGTCCGAACCGAGAGACTTACAGCGGCACTGGAAGAGAGACGTCCGGCGGCGCGAACCTGAGTGGCGCGCGTGGAGGCGTTGAATTCCATAACCTCTAATTCACCCGGAGCGGCTCGGTACCTTGCAGTCGCGTGGGCATTCAGCGGCATTTCTCCAGGCCGCGGTTGGGCCGGAGATGTCACATCCAATGTAATCTCGGTTTCCGCATTGCGAATCGAACCCCTCCACTGCGTATTGACGCTCCCGCTGGCGGCGCCTGCCAGGTTCATGCGCTGGAGGGGCCGAGCGGAAGAGGATAGGGCAGCCGCGGTTTCGGCAGCGGAAACATCCTTCAGCCGGAGGCGAACACTTCCCTTCTGCTCGTCAGAAGCGTTTGCCTTGGCTATCTTTTTTTCGGGAGTCGAATTGAGCCAGTTGATGACTTCGGCGTCCCCAATTACTTGTCCGCCCAGCAGCCTTGCCTGTAGTTGAGAAAACACAAGCCGCTGCGGATTGACTATGTAGTCGCCGCTCAAGGTCGCACCGCGCAAACCGACCGTCTGATCCCGCCAATCGAAGTTCTTGACCGAGAGTTTGCCGGAGGAAGAAAAGACCGTCGATGACCATGAGCCTTCGCCGATCGCCTGGAGAATACCTTGCCGTATTTCAGAATGGCGCGTAACCACGCTGGCCTCGGCAAGATCAACAGTGATGTCGTACTTGGCGACGATATTTGGCTGGCGGAAATTGACCAGGCGCCCACTGCCCTGCAGGCGTGAACGTCCAGTGTTTGCCCGGAACGACCTCACTTCGATACCGTCTCGGTCCAAGGAGAAGTGCGCTTCTGCCATCCAAGCGACGGGGCGGTAGTTTTCAAGTTTTGTATCGATTTTCGCGAGCAGGAGATTGCCGTCGTACCGGCGGTGCAGCAGAGAATAGCTCATGTCCGCCGATACATCGTTGGCGATGAAGTCGAAGGGAGTCTTCTGATCATTCCAAATCAACTCGCCGCGGCGTATTTCGAGCTGACCGATCGACATCGAGAACAGTTGCTCAACGGATGTTTTCGTTGATGTCGCGTTCAACCGGGGTGCGGGTTGATTGGTAGTGCCGTCAGGATAAACAACGACGTGAATCACAGGACGGTCGAGAACCAGAGACGAAAACCCGAATTCGGCGCCCAAGATCGAGATAAGTTTGATTCGAGCGACCAGGTGATCCACGTGGGCGTAAGGGACATCGCTCGCCGATTCACGCCCATGGAGAGTGAGATCCCGTATCTCCACTTGGAAGCGGAATGGTATGGTGTGGATCCCGCCTAAATCCACACGCCCGCCCGTGATGCGCTCGAGTGCGGCCACCACGCGACGTCGCATCAGGCCCTGGAAGGCGTCGGTTGTCGCGTACCAACTCAGAGCGCCTAACAGTAAAAGGCCCGCAAGTCCTGCGAGCAGGAGATAGTTGCGAAACCTGCGCCAGCGCGGCTTGGCGCCAGGCTCGCTCATCGCAATTGGCCTTCAAACCCCCGTGAGCCTGGGTCCATGCGGATCTGACTTCCGGAACGCAGATCTTGCAGCCAGGCAACCAACATCTGGTTCATCTTCTGCTGGGTGAGTAATTCCTTAATCTTAGGGGTGACTTCAGCCAGCGCGACTGGCTGGCCGCCGGATTGCCGAAGTTGGGGTAGAAGCTCCTGGTTGTAGTAACTTTCAATGCTCTTGGAGTCAATGACGACGCTCGGCCGCAAACGGGCGTCCACCAAACCCATCAGGTCGACCTGAAGAGCGACTCGCTTTTTCAGTTCGCTCTCAGTGAGGCCATATCGCGCGAGCGCTGCTTGCCAACTAGTTTCATCCTCAGGGCCGGCGTACCGCTTGCGAATCTCCCGAATACGCTTTTCCACTTCTTCGCCGTCGGCGTGCGGAAAGCCCGAAGAGCGCATTTGCTCCCGCAACAATTCCTGATCGATCAGGCGATCCAAGGCAGCTTTACGATCTGCCGCCTGCACCTGTTCGAACGCCCGGCCGGCAACGAAGGCCTCGTAACAGACAGCGTCCTCCCACTCGCTTTGCAGGATGATGTGATTGTTCACTGTGGCAACGATCCGATCCAAAACATCGCCCGCCCGGGCAGGCAAGGCAATTCCGATCAACCCTATAATGCAAACAAGAATCGAACACTTTCTATTCATCAGAAGCTCTGTCCAATACTAAAGTAAACGTTGAAGTGAGACGCGTGCTGCGGTACGAAAGTGGTACTCGTTACACCCGTCTTATCTGTGACTGTTTGGGTGCTGGGAAATGCCGGTGGATTCAAATTGTACCCGAAATCGAAACGAACCGGACCGATCGGAGTCTTATAGCGGATGCCGACTCCGACTGCGTGCGAGATGTAGCTGTAATCGCATTGGGTGGCCGTGCTTTGTTGCAAGCATAGTTGCGGATCTTTCTGGCGCCAGCGCAACAGGTTGTCCAACATCGTCCGGCCATCGGTAAAAATGTTGCCGGCGTCTTCGAAAATAGCGAAGCCGAGGTTATCCTGGAAATAAGGCAGCGTCGTCGGTGGGAAACGTAATTCCACATTATTCAGGAAAAGCGCGCTGCCGCCTACGGGAAACCCAGTCGTAGGGTCGCGAGGCCCTGCTTGATTTAACCCGAACCCGCGATGAGAGTTGCCGCCGCCAGTGAAAAAACGCTCAGCCAGGGGAATCACCGTGGTCGAGGGACAACTGGCTTGAGTCGGGTTGGGACACGCCTGGCCGGGCGGAAGAATTGCTGTATTGCCGAATGCCGTCTCTACCCCGATTCGCAATGAACGCGCGAACACGAATTTCTTCTCGGTCGGCCGGTTCTTGCCGAATGCGTGATACGTGGAGTTCTGGGCAAGAATCCGGCTGAAGTCTGCTTCCGAACCAAAGTAACTGGAGGCCACTCCGGCGTCGACTGTGGTGTAGCTGCCCTTGCTACTCTCCAGGTTATTGTCACGCTTATTGCGAATGTAGCTGAAGCCCGGCTCGCCAACGCGCACCGGGAGGGAAAGGAGCGGAATTTCAGCGGGGCTAATGTTTATGTTGCTGGCCTTGACCCGGCGATAGGTGAAGCGATAATCGATACTACTGGCTTTGCTGACGGTCTGTTCAGCCTGTACTGATCCCTCCAGACGTTGCGACGTGAATGTGGTGACGTCCAGGGTATTGTCATAGAAGGCCGTCAACGACAATCTCCAATTTTGGCTATTGAACCAGCGCGGCGCGGTATAACTGACAAGGCCACGCTGCTGCAGGCTGCCCACGTCGGACTTAAAGGTGATGGTATGGTTGCGGCCGCGGAAATTGAGACGGGTCACGTCCAGCGACACCCGCGGGCTTACTCCAGTTTGGCCCTTCGCTTGGTTTGTACCCACAGCCGAAGGCTGACCGGTTTGGAATTCCAATCCAAAGCCGTAATTGAATGTGTAACGCTTGGCTTCCCCGACATCCACTAAAACGTTCTTCGCGGGTTCGTTGCCGTTTGGATTTTGCACCGCCGTACCCACCTGGCTGAAGATACTCAGGTCGTAGAGGCGCTGCTGGGTTTGCAACATGTCGATCTGGCTAAGCGGGTCGCCGGATTTGATTTGCAGTTCGCGTTGCGCAACAAACGGCTTGGTGAAATTCAATCCCGAGACAAACACATTGTCCACGAAAACCTGGTCTCCTTCGTGGATTTTGAAGGTCACGTCCATGCGGTTAGGTTCGCTGGGCGCCGGTTTTGCTGTCGCCTCAAAACTGGCGCGTGGAAATCCATGGTTGAAATAGTAGTTCAGAAGATTATCGCGATCCTGCGCAATGTTGTACTCGGAGAAGGGCTGTCCCTCTGCCGTATTGATATAGGCCGCAAGTTGTTTTTCGGAGAAGGCCTGATCGCCCTCCATGTGAAACGTTCCCACTAGCGTTTGAGCGCCCTCCTCCACCGAGATAATCAGCGCAAGATCATTTTCGTGTCCGTTGTAGTCATCGATGACCCTCGGGGTGATCTTGACCTGTTCGAAACCATTTGCCCGGTAAAGATCCTCAAGTCCTCGAATGTCGCTATTGAGTAATCCTTGGCTGTAGCGGCCCCGCGACTCGAACCGCGCCGCGGGATGTACCTGCATGCGGGACCGAAGCTTTTCCGCCAAGAAGTATTTATTGTCTGTGATCTCGAGTTTGACCAACTTGTGCCGGGCGCCAGGATCGATGTCATAAATAATTTGCAGTTGATTTCCGGCAGGATCCGAATGCTGCTTCAGGCCAACTTTGGCATCGAAATAACCGCGGCTCTGAAGATAGTTGAGCAGATTCCGACGCCCCTCATTGAGCAGGTCCTCATCGACTGCGTTCTCCTCGAAGATCGGTACGTTCTGTTTGAGCAGCCCTCGTCTGATCTTAAACCCCTCTGCAATGACCTGAACTTTCGGTCCGGGCACGATGTCGAAGGTATATTCCACGGCGTTTGCCTCCTCACGGTAGGACTTCTTGGATATGGAAACCTGCGCCAACAGGCGATTCTGCTTCTGATATTTCTTGCGCAGTCGATCCAGCGCATTGCTTACCCGCTGCACGGCAACCGGATCACCGGGATGCATTTTCGCAATATCCTGAATATGCCCCTGAGAATATCCCGGATTGCCGGTCACGCTCACACTTCCAACCCGTGCTTGCGGTCCTGGATTGATTTGGAAAAGTATGTCGATCTGCTGCCTCTCAGGATACTTCCGCTCTTTTTCGTTGATCGAGGCGCGGTAATAGCCGTTCTCCTGCATCAGTTGCTTAATGTTTGTCAGCGCACGATCGACCTGGTCGGGAGTGAAAAGCTCGCCCAATTGAAACTTCGAGGCGTTCACCACCTGTCCCGCAGTAGGCCGGTTGGGGACGCCTTCCACGTCAACACCTCCAACGAAGTAGTTGGGCCTGGTAAAGAACGACAAAATAACCTTGCCATCAGAAGTCCGCTCGGCTTCTGCGCGGATATCCGCAAACCGCCCGGTGGCGTGAAGCTTATGAATACTTTCGCGGATGAGTTCGCGATCCAGGGGCTCTCCTACCTTTTGGGAAATAAGTTCGCGCCAGCGCTTCTGATCAACGGCAGAAAGGATGTCGGGCCAGCGTATCTCTGCAACCGTAAGACCCTGATACTGGGCCATGGCGTCTTCGGCGGGGACAACCGGCGATTGTGCTTCAACGGATTGACCCTGCGCTCGTGTTCCTCCCAACCTATCGGAGGAGCCCGCAGACGCTTCCACGGCAAACATCGCCGCGAGCGCCACCCCAATCAGGGTTGTGAGCAAATTCCCCCGCAGTTGCAAACAGGCTCCCCTATCACCGTGACCTGATTACTAAGTTCGATGAAACCGTGTAGAACAATGTTGTACTCGACAGCGTGAACTTCGCACTGCTCGTTCTGCGGTTCACCTTCCGGAAGCTCTGATGAATCTGCCGCGGCTCCCGGTTTTGCAAACAGCATGGCACCTATCATAATGGTTTGTAGGCGTGGAACTGATGACCTCTTGGGAACTGGACGAGAGATATTCGCGGCAGGTGTTGTTCCGCGGAATCGGAGTTGGGGGCCAGCGCAAGCTGACCGCATCGCGCGTTAATATTGTTGGATGCGGCGCCACCGGCTCGGCGCTCGCTTCCTTGCTTGCCCGTGCGGGTGTAGGCACGATCCGGATCATTGACCGGGATTACGTTGAGCCCAGCAATCTACAGCGGCAATCGCTGTTTGATGAGGCTGACGCCGCCGAATCTCTTCCTAAGGCAATCGCCGCTGCCAGAAAACTTGCATCTTTTAATTCCGCGATCGTGATCGAACCCCACGTCGCCGACCTGACTCCGGCCAACATCGGCGCCTTGTTCGAAAGCACACAGCTTATTCTCGACGGAACCGACAATTTTGAAACCCGCTATCTCATCAACGATTTCGCCGTGAACCATTCTATCCCCTGGATTTATACGGCGGCCGTAGGCAGCTATGGCGTGACTTTGAATGTGCTTCCCGGGAAAACTGCCTGTCTGGCTTGCCTCTTCTCCGAGCCTCCGCAAGGTACCTTTGAAACCTGCGAGACGGCGGGAATTCTGAACTCGGCAGTAAATCTCGCCGCTTCGATCGCGGCTACGGAAGCGATAAAACTGTTGGTCGGGGCAGATGAGTGGCTGCGGCGCACTTTGCTCTCCTTCGACGTGTGGAGGAACGAGCGCGCCGAGGTGGCGGCGGACAAGCCCCGTCCCGGTTGCCGAACCTGCGGCGAACACGAGTTCCCTCACCTGGCTGGAGAAGGCCGCCCGCACATTACGTTATGTGGACGCAACTCCGTGCAGATTCATGAACGCCAACGTCCAGTCGACCTGCTGCAACTGAGCGAACGTCTCAAGCCGCTGGGCACCGTTCGCCACAACGACTTTGTCCTGAAGTTCTGGCACGAGCCCTATGAAATGACGCTATTTCCCGATGGAAGGGCAATCATCAAGGGCACGACCGATAAGACTATAGCCAGAAGTCTCTACGCACGATACGTTGGATCCTGAATAAAAGCCGCTCCCAGAGCCAGTTTTCGGGTTATGATGATGTCGTTATGGTTCGATGCCGTATCGATGAGGAACGCTTTCGCGGTAAGGAATCACGGTGCGCTCACTCAGTATGGCCTGCGTCAAATCAGATTACCCAAGGTCTGTGGAGGATCGAATGCGTTCACTGGAAAATTTTTGCCTGATTTTATTACTGTCTGGATTGGCTGCCGCTCAAGCGACCGTAGTCGGCGGAACGGCTAGCAATTGGGTTCCCGCTTACGGCGTCTATGCAGCGCCTTTCGTGCCTCTGGTCACGACTCCATCTGTAACGTTCGCAACCGTCTCGCCTTCAGCGGCGGGAGCCAGTAATGCCACTTTTGGAAACGTAGCGGGCGCGACCAACGCCACGCTTTCCTATGTGTCACAACCGCCAACTGGAGCCTATACGCAGGCGATCTGGTCTCCTTCGTACACTCAGCCTAGCTGGCTCGGTCCGTCTGTCGTTAGCGAAACCGCGCCAGAGGGGATGACTGAAGGCAGGCCCGCGCACAGAGCCCATGCCTTCGACGTTGGCGTCGCTTCGTGGCAGAGCAGTACTGGCGCGGCACATCTGATGGCGAACTCGAGCACAAAGAGGGCTGGCCGAACCTACACCAACCAGGATGTCGACCAGCAGAATCAGAAAAACGGCACGGTAAAGTACCGCGGAAAAACGGAACACATCTGAGGTTTGTCGAAGAGGCTGTTGAGGTTGGGTCTCAGGTCCGGCGGACCAGGCCCAACCCTGCATCCATGCACCTTGGGTCTCATCTTTGCGATAAGCCTTCCAGCGCCCCGAAGAATCCCGGGCAGGAGATCACTGCCGCATCGGCTCGATGAATCGTGGTTTCACCTTCCGCACGCAAAGCCGCGACCGCGAAGGCCATCGCAATCCGGTGATCGCCAAAAGAATCTATTTCCGCGCCGTGCAATGTTTGTCCGCCCGGAATTTTCAGACCGTCCTCAAGTTCCTCGACTTCCGCTCCCATCGCCCGCAGATTGGTCACAATCGAGGCAATCCGATCTGACTCTTTCACTCGAAGTTCGCTGGCATCGCGGACTTCGATTCCAGTCGCACTGAATGGCGCAATGGCGGCGAGTACCGGGATCTCGTCGATCAGGGCCGCGGTATCCGCACCCGCAACCACTGCGCCTCGCAAATTTCGTCCGTTGACTTCCACGGTGCCAACCAGTTCGCCGTGTTTGTCCTCTAACTCGGCTACCGAGATGCCCACACCCATCAATATCAGTAGGTCGAGCAATCGGGCTCGCGTGGGATTCATCAACAAGCCGCTGATCAGCAGCCGTGACCCGGGAAACAATGCCGCCGCACAAAGAAAAAACGCTGCGCTTGAAAGATCGCCCGGAATCTCGGCCTCGATGGCATGCAGCTTCTGGCACCCTGCAATTCGTGCCTGGTTGCCATCCTGCTTCAGTTCCGCACCGAAGGCACGGAGCGCCAGTTCTCCGTGATCCCGGGTTCGAACCGGCTCCTCCACGCGAGTTTCTCCTTCAGCGAACAGCGCAGCGAACAGCAAAGCAGACTTTACCTGCGCGCTCGCCACCGGCATCTTGTAGTCAATCGCTTTTAGGTATTTGCCCGTAATCCGCAGGGGCGGGCGGCCCCCATCGTCAGCCACAATCTCCGCCCCCATCTTTTCAAGCGGTGCGATGATTCGCGCCATCGGGCGCCGCGACAGGGATTCGTCGCCCACAAGCTCACTGGCGAATCTCTGACCCGCCAGAATGCCACTGAGCATGCGCATGGTTGAACCTGAGTTGCCGCAATCCAATGGTCTCGCAGGTCGTTGGAGCTTCGGGCCGCCGCCGTGAATCAAGACGGCATTCTCGTTTCGTTCGAGTCCTACTCCCAGTGCTGCAAGACAACCCAGCGTGCTGGCACAGTCTTGTCCGGTAGAAAAATTCTCCAGCCGCGTCGTTCCCTCTGCGATAGCGGCCAGCATGGCGTAACGATGCGAGATGGACTTGTCTCCCGGCAGACGCAGAGCACCGGCGAGGTTCTTGGCTGGGCGAACCACGACCGTGGAATCCTTGGTGTGCGTTGACATGTTTCACTCAATATAGCGGAAAAAGAAAGGTTCGACTCTCAGACGGAAGGATCAAGGCCCGGATGCGAGCGGCAAAGCACACGATTCAATTGACAATCGTCAATGGTCTAAACCATCGCCTTCGCTTCGGCGGTAGCTTCTTTCAGAATCTCCGCCGGTACTTCCTTAATACTCACATGGAATTCGAACATCGGCGTCTCACTCCCGCGGCCCCAGCGGCTCGCTTCCCAGTGAGAGCGTAGAAACTTGACGTCTGCGTGCCCAGTCAAGTCCAGCAGCAGAGGATGCTGTGCCTGGTAGAACTTCTGCGGAAAGTTGGTGACCGGTTTCGCACCCCAGGTCGTACCGTCGGCCGATCCGTGAATGCTCACGTCCAACGACTCCTGCTCGACGATACCGGTGATGTTCAAACTCAAAAGGAAAACACGGTTCGACGCACTGCTAACGTCGACAACTGGACCATCGCCCTTAGCGTTGACCACGGTCTTTTCTGGAACCAGGAAAGTATCAATCATGACGCGAGCATTGTAACAAAACAGCCTTCGTGGCCTCTGCTAGGCTCCACGTGCCGTATCAAGGAACTGCCGCAGCAATTTTCCCACCGCCTCGGGTTGTTCCCAGGGAGAATAGTGCCCTGCCTTTGCGATCACCTTCATCTGACTGCCCACTATGTTTTGCCGCATCACTTCTGCCTCAGCCACGCCGGTAAGAATATCTTCGTCGCCCGTCACGATCAGGGTCGGCAAGTTGATCGTCTTCAGAGTCTCCACGGAATCGGGACGCTCCGCCATACCTCTCTGCACCATCGCCACATCTTCGGGAGACATTTTCCGCATCATGCGCAGTGCCCCTTCGACTAGGTCCGGCCGCGTGGTATGCGTCGTTTTCCCCAGTAGCTTGAGAATCATGCTTTCGAAGAACGCCTCCGTCCCGCGCTCCATCACTGCGGACGCCGCCTGCAGCCGTCCAGCGCGCGCATCGGCGGTATCTGCCTGGGCTTTGGTGTCGCACAGTACCAGGGCCTCGATCCGCGTGCGATACTTCCGCCAAAATTCGAACAACACATAGCCACCAATCGATACTCCGACAAACGGAGCACGCCTGACTTCTTCATGGTCCAGAATTCGGGCGATGTCCGCGCCATGCTTTTCCATAGTAGCCGGACCTTCGCCGATACCAGAGTCACCGTGCCCGCGCAAATCTGGCAGAATGACGCGGTAGTGCGAGACCAGCGCCTGGGCCGCTGGTTTCCAGAGGTCACGATTGGCCGGAAACGGATGGAGCAAAACAACCGGTGGACCGCTTCCTAAGACTTCGTAGAATATGTCGGCATCGCCGCTCTTGATAAGGGGCATGGTCAGATTTAAACATAGCAAACCATCGAGCGACGCAGCCCGTTGCGGTCAGACTACCAAATGAAGAATGGGATTTCGGGGCTACGGGGCAATCACTTGCTGCGCCGCCGACGAGGCCGGAAGCCGCGATGGTTCGTACGGCATAACGATCCACGCGATGGGATACGCCAGCAGGCCAACGCCGGTCATCAGCGCGACGAACAACCAAGCCAGGCGTATGACGGTAACATCCAAGTCGAAGTACTCCGCGAATCCCGCGCACACCCCGGCAATCTTCCGGCCGACCCGTGGACGCACCAGGCGTTTTCGCCCTGTAACCGCACCCACTCGGATACCGCAGTAAGCGCAAATATTAGCGTCGTCCTGGATCACTTTTCCGCAGTAATTGCAGTACATAGCATACCTCCTGGTCGCATATTAGATACGGATCAGCAACCTGGAATGTTCCAATTCTACTCTTCCCGGTAGCGCTCTTTCAGGTGCCGGTTGGCCGTCCCCGCGAAACCAGTGCCGGGGTCTGTGGCTAGCACAGCCTGGTATTTTTTTATGGCAAGGTCACGTTTCCCCTGCACATCATAAACTTCGCCGGCGGCCAAGTCTGCCTTTTGCAGGACTTCCGGATCGGGCTGTGCAGCCTCCTTCACCTGCTCATAGGCTACGACAGCATTGGCGTAGTCCTTCTGGCTGCGAAGCAAATCTCCCAGACTCAGTGCTGCGATTTCATAATGCAAGCCGTCGTAGCGTCCTTCCCGCCCCCCCTGCCAGACTCTTCGATAGATGGCTGCAGCGTCCGCATTATTACCGGCCGCTCGAAGCAGGTTTCCCTCTTCCAGCGCCATAAGCACGTCGCGCGGATAGCTTTGGAGCAGCCCACGGGCGATGAGCAGGGCCTCCTGGTAGCGATGTTCGCGGCGTAAGAACAGTACAAGTAGAATCTTAGCGTCGGTGCTGGTGTCACCCGTTCCTTGCGCGCACTCGTCAAGATACTTGAGTCCCTTTTCCTTATTTCCACCAATTCCCAGTACGGTCACGCTCGCTCGCAAGGCCAGGGGCAGGCTGCCCATGACGTAATTGTGGGCTCCGACGATCAGCTTCGCCGGCGTCTCCGCCGGAGAGAGTTCAAGAACCCGTTCGTGATCGTGGCGCGCCCCCAACGCATTTCTTAAAGCCGAAAACCACGCCCGCTCTACCATTGCGGTGTAAGTTGCGAACTGGGCCCGGGTCACGCCCCGGGCATAGAGAGCTTCCACATCCTTGGAATTTGCGTTGAGGGCCTTTTCCTCCAACTGCAGAGCCCGCTGCACCAAGTCCTGGATCTGCTGCTTTACCTTTGGATCAGCCGGGCGGTGGGCGGTTCGAATGAAACTGTCATTTGCATATTCACCCGTGTTCAGCGCCCCCATGCGGTAAAGCTCGCGGAATAGGACAACGGTCAGCAAGTGATTTACCGCGAACGGGTCGTCAGGATGCCGCTGCAATACCTGAGCAAACTCCTGCACGGCCCGATCGTAATCGAGGTTGTAAAAATGATCGAATGCCGCCCGATTCAGCGCGTCGTTCGGACGGAGCGACAAACTGTCCTCCGGGTGAACCCCCTGGGGGTTCGTCTGAGCCCCCGGCGCTGGCGAAAGCCCCAGGAGCAGTAGGGAGAGCAGCAGGTTGCAACAGGACAGGGTGCGGGAAAACAAATTGGGCGTTCCTCGGATTTGGTCTTGTGTACTGAGTTTATCTGATGCTCGCGCGCCCGGAGCGATGGAACCAAGAACATCAATCTCCAGACGTTTCTCTGCTATAAACCAGGCTTGGGCAGAAGCATAATTACTAAAGTACTGAACCCATCTTTGCTCTTGACGGGGTAATTCTTGCCTACCCTCGCGCGAGAAGCAGCTACTGGAGAGGCTGGAGGGTGCGGCGTTGCAATAACTTAGATCGCTCTCGCCTTTGGTCACTGGCTTGCGATTGATCGGTCAACTGGCTTCGGAGTCTCGGGAGAGTTCGTATGTCTGAAGTGATCGACAACACACCACAGGAATTCTGGCGTCCTCCAATTGCCCAACCCGAGGCTCCCCTGCCAGCCATGGTTGAGGTCTGCGATCGCTGTCAGACGGAGTTTATGGTCGGTGCAAGGTTTTGTCACGATTGCGGGGCGGCACGTCAACCACGGGGCAATCCGTTCGCCGACCGTAGCTGGACCCGCGCGCTGGAGTTTCTCCAGGTATTGGAATTCCACAATGTGAAGGAATGGCTGGGCCTTCCGATGCCTTCGCTCATCTGCTTCTTTGCCGGCCTAGGCTGCCTGCTGGCAGCAATTGCGGTCGGTCTCATCTACTCAGTTCAGAATCTGGCCGATTTTCAGGCCATTCAATCGTGGCGCATGCAGTGGCTGCTGGCCGCCCTGGTAGCCTTCGTCGCGGGAATATTGCTGAAGCAGGCTGGCCCGGCGAAGAAATAAGCTCTATTTGAGATCCCTCCCCCGATTCTCATCCCACTTCAACTTTTCTCACGTCTTGGGAATAAAAGCCTTTCACGCAGCCGGCCCAGCGCCTAGGTCACCGGCTCCGGATCCCCTGCGCTAACGCGACGCTGCTGCTGCATGCGATAGAGATGATGAACCGGACCGATTCCGTGTCCTAATGGATGAGCATGGCTGATCGCCGCCGCAACATAGGCCTTTGCCAACAAAACTGCCTCAGGCAATCCCCTTCCCATAGCCAGATGACAAGCCAGCGCGGTTGCGAAGGCACAACCCGTGCCATGAGTGGAGTTGGATTTCAACCGCACTGACTTAAACAGCTCTTGCTCGATGCCACGTTTGCCAGTAAAGCTCAACAGATCGATCGCTTTTTCAAGATGGCCGCCCGTAACTACAACTGCCGAAGCACCCATCTCGTGGAGTTTGCGGGCCGCCGCGCGCATCTGCTCGGGATCGGTTACGGTCAGTCCGGTTAGGGCGGAAGCCTCGTCAGTGTTGGGTGTCACGATCGTCGCCAGGGGAAGCAACATCTCGCTCAGCGACCGCATTCCGGCGGGGTCCAGCAAATCCGTTCCAGAAGAGCTCCTGAGAATCGGATCGAGCACCACATTCGGCATCTTATTCGCGGCCAGGAAGTCCGCAACCGCTCGGACTACCTTTGCCGACCCGAGCATTCCGATGTGCACCGCCGCAATTTCGACGTCAGATGCCAGTTCGGTGAGGAATTCCGTGACTAGTCCGGCATCGACGGCCTCCACTCGTCGCACGCCTACTGTCGATTGAACCGTCATCGCCGTGATGCAAGCTACCCCATAGCAGCCATGTGCCGCGATCGTCTTTATGTCAGCCGTGACTCCGGCGCCGGAACTGGGGTCAAAGCCGGCGATGGTAATGACGACGGGCGGAGTTAAGAGCATAGTCGAAATTCTCGAAAAGCTTATTCTTTGCCAACTTGTTTCGCAATCTCGATCTCACGAGCGGGACGTGCTAACAGGCTGAAAGCCAAGTAAATGAAGCCGTTAGGGTAGATTCTATCCGTAAGCCTAAGGAAACAGGGGCAGTGCAAATAATTCATGCCCTCCTGGACTTTGGTTATTTACTATTATGTAAACACGTAAGTCATTAGTATTACAGCGATAACCGTAGCTTTATTCAAGTCATACAGCAAGTTACGTAAGATATCCATAACTATCTCGTAACATTGCTACAGTCAATTCGCGATTGACAGCTCGTATTCGCGCCTATAGCATCGTTAGATCAATACGGACTGGGTCGTTGGGAGGACGACTTTCGGATGGACAGACTCTAGACATGAGGTGACACTGAATGCGAAATCAACTAGCTCATGGACTGGCGAGTATTTTGTTGGTCGTCAGCCTGGGGGCGGCTCAGGGGCCAACCAGCTCACAGTCGAAAGACAGCCAAAGTACGACGCCCAGAAGCGCGGTCGCGGAGTCCAAATCTGGATCTCGGGCCAAGACAACCCATCATCAGCCATACCAAATAGGAACTGCGTCCTGGTACGGCGAATATTTCGAGGGCCGGGCCACCGCAAGCGGCGAGCCCTATAACATGCACGATCTGACTGCGGCTCACCCTACGCTGCCTCTCGGAAGCTGGGTGCGAGTGACCAACCTTCACAACGGAAGAGTGGTCTACGTTCGCATCAACGACCGAGGACCAATCATTCCGGGCCGAATCATTGACCTCTCCTACGGCGCCGCCCAGGTGCTGCATTTCCAGGATAAGGGTCTCCAGCAGGTACGCCTTGACTTGGCCTCGCCGCGGGAAGCCGCGCCTCAGCAGCTAGCTATGCTCCAGTCACTGGCGTATTAGCCAGGTTCGATTTAAACTCCCCAAGGGATGTACGATCCGCGCCAGCGTCTGATCGTCGCATTGGATGTGCCGTCTGCGGCCGCCGCCCAAAAGATCGTGGCGGCCGTGGGCGACTCCGCCTCTTGCTATAAGGTGGGGATGCAGCTCTACACCGCGGAAGGACCCCGGGTGGTCAGCGATCTGATCGCCTCCGGACGCCGGGTTTTTCTCGACCTCAAGTACCATGACATCCCTAACACCGTCGCCGCGGCCGTCCGCGAGGCTGCGGCGCTCGGCGTTAACATGCTCACAATTCACGCCTCCGGCGGAGGCAAAATGATGCGCGCCGCTACGGAGGCAGCAAGGAGCACGCGGGACGCCCCCTTGATCCTTGGGGTTACGGTCTTGACCAGTCTCGACGACAACGATCTCGACAAACTGGGCGTGCATGGACGAGTCCAAGATCAGGTGCTACGCCTGGCAGCGCTCGCTCTCGCCGACGGATGCGACGGCGTGGTAGCCTCCGCCCGGGAAGCCTCCGCGCTGCGAAGTGAACTGGATGGCGACTTTGCCATCGTGTGTCCAGGAGTGCGGCTAGCGGGCGCGGAGCCTGGCGACCAAGCCCGGGTGGCCACCCCTGCCGAGGCTATCGCCGCCGGCGCAACCCACATTGTGGTAGGTCGGCCCATTACCGGCGCCGCCGATCCCGCCAGCGAAGCCCGCGCCATCCTCGGACAAATCAGCGTGTAGCCAGTTGCGCCCAGTGCTAGAATCTGGCTGCCGTTAGAAAGCTGGTTCATTTGAACTCGCGCCTGTGGCTCATACTTCTCTTTTTCCCGCCCATCATTTCACAGGCGCAGGATGTTCGAGTTCGCGAGAAAGCGGTCGAGTTGCTGGAACATGCAAATTCCATCAGCACTCCACATGACTTCGCCAGTTATGAACAGGTCATCGCCTTCCAATCTTTTTCTCCTGCCGGGACGAAGAATGGCCGGTTCACCAGCGTCGTGCATGGTCCCCGTTCCTATCGTGACGAATATGAGTTCGAGAATTACGACCTTCTCGTTGTGGTCAACGGCACCATGATCGCCGACGTAGGTGATAGGACGAAAGCTCCCCTCGAAGTCCGCAGAATGACCCGGCTCAATCATCCCTACACTGCGCGCTTCGATCAATCCGACATTATCCGTTCCATTCAGCGCAAAGTGATCAACGGTCGTCCGGCACGCTGCATCGAATTCGACACCGTGCTCGGAGAGACGAACTATGCCAATGAAATCTGTATCGACACGCAGCTAGGAGTTGTGCTGCGGGCTCACGCCAACAACGAAACCATTAGCAATTCCGATTTCTTCGCATATCGCGACACATACCTCCCCACCCACATCACCTACGAGCAAACCGATTTGCGCATGGAGCTTGTGCAGGCGAAAAAGGAGATTGAAGGCCCTTTCGACCCCGACTTTCTCACGCCCCCTCCGAATGCCCTCGTGGCCAATGTTTGTACGACGATGCGCCGACCCTTCGGGCAGGTTATGACCCAGCCAAGACCGAGCAGCGGAAGCACCAACGTAGACGTAATGGTTCACGGCACGATCCGCACCGACGGAAGAATCCGCTCCGTCAGTATCGACCGTTCCGACCGCCCAGATTTGAATCAGGAGGCTATGAAGCTATTCAGTACGTGGAAATTCATTCCGGCAATCTGCGACGGCGCTCCGATGGAAGTTCCACTGGACGCGACTCTTCATTTCCAAGGCCGTTAGCAGCACGAACGGCGTTATTATTACGCTGAGATAGAAAGCCCGAAGCTAGAGCCAGAAGCTGGAGGCGTTTTTCTTACAACTTCTCGAAAAATTCGCACGCCGAGCACGAAATAAACACGCCGCCGGGAACACCTCGCTCGCGGTCCTTCACCCGCTTTACAATTCGAGTCGGCTTGCCGCACTTCGGACAATCCGTGCTCTTGGATGTGTCCATTACCTTTTTACGATCCGCTGTCTTTGCAATCTTGGCCATGCTTTATCTCCTCGCAAAATTCTCCCACAGGCTACGAGCCTGCACGAAATGACAATCCTGAAATAAGTATTCGGGAGTAGCGTCTAGGGCTGGGAATCTATACTCGCCGCACTCGATTTTACATGAAGGACGCAGCGCCTGTCTTGGCCCAACCGATGGCATTTCCGCCAGACCTAGATCTTCTGCTTCTTCCACTTCCCCCGCTTGAACAGGATCGCACTGGCAAGAGCCATGGTACTCTCGGCAATCGCGATGGAATAGAAGACTCCATTCGAACGCGCATGCATCGGAATGGCCAGCCAATAGGCCAGGGGAATCTCGAACAGCCAGAAGCCGAAAAAATTCACAATGGTCGGGGTAATCGTGTCGCCCGCCCCGTTGAAGGCTTGCATCATGACCATGAAGTAGGCGTAGCCAAGGTTTCCGTAGCTGACGATGCGCAGACACGCCGCGCCGAGCGGCACTACGGCCGGATCGTGAGTGAACAAGCGGACTACGGGTTCTGCGAAAAATATGAAGAAGATTCCGACGGCCCCAAGAAAGGCCATGTTGTAGAGTCCTGTGCGCCATACGGCCTTCTCGGCGCGCTCGGGATGTCCGGCGCCCAGGTTCTGCCCGACCAGCGTGGCTGCCGCGTTGCTCAGTCCCCATGAGGGCAGGATCACGAAGATGACCACGCGGATGGCGATCGTGTATCCGGCAAGCGCAGCCGCGCCGAAGATGCTGACGATGCGCACCAGCCCAATCCAACTAGTGTGCGCGATGGCAAATTGGAGGATGCCGGTGAGCGACACGCGCAGCAGGCGCACCAATACGTCGTACTGCACTCGAATCTGACTCCGCAAGATGCGGATGCGCTCGGTGCCGCGCAGCAGGCGATAAAACTGGTACGAAACCCCAATGCTGCGTCCGATAAACGTGGCTAGCGCGGCTCCGGTGACGCCGAGTCGCGGGAACGGGCCAATCCCAAAAATCAGGCAAGGATCGAGAATCAGATTGATGATGTTTGAAATCCAAAGCAGGCGCATGGCGATGGCCGCATCTCCAGCGCCGCGGAACATCGCGTTATTAAGAAAAAGCAAGAGCACGGCAAAGCTGCCGCCCAGACAAATCCTGGTGTAGCCGCTGCCTACGGCGACGATCTCCGGCGAAGCACCCATCAGGCGAAGCAGTTGCGGTGCAAACAAAAAACACGGAACTCCAATAGCAACCGACACGACCAGACCCAGAATGATGGCCTGCACGCCAGCCACAGCCGCGCCCTCAGGGTCTTTCTCTCCGATGCGCCGCGCTACCATAGCTGTGGTGGACAGGCTGAGTCCCATGCCGACCGCGAATACGAGGCTCAACATGGACTCGGTCAGACCAACTATGGCCACTGCGTCCGCGCCTAGCCGTCCCACCCAAAAAACGTCGACTACCGCAAACAGCGACTCCAGAACCATCTCGAGCACCATGGGCACGGCCAGCAGCAAGATGGCGCGGTTGAGGCTGCCGGCGGTGTAGTCCTGGTGGGAGCCACGAATCGCTTCCATCAGGGAGGCCCACAGTGTGTGATCCCGCGGCTTTGCCGTGGTGACATCAGCTTGCATAGGAACCTGCGAACTCTCCACGCCTTCGCGGAAGCATGCGAATGACGCCGATCAGATTACATGAAGGATAGACGATGTCCGGCTGCGCCGGACTCAATGGGATGGCGAACTAGCGAGGGTTGAACATGGCTTGTCCTTGAGGACATCCATCTACGCGACTACAGCGATCCGTAAACGGACGGTATCCTCGCGGAATTGTATCTTGGGCCGACTGCCATCGCAAACGGAGTATGTGGTAGCCCTCCCGCTAAGCCATAACGTCTGCGGGTTCGCGGAACTCGCCTTCCGACTCTGCGTCCTGTTCCGGGGCCAGCGTGTGCGTCTTCGCCACCAGCATATAGATGGATGGCACTACAAAGAGCGTAAAGAGCGTTCCAATAATCATGCCACTGACCAGCATAATGCCGATGCTGTTGCGGGCCCCGGCTCCAGGTCCTTTTGCGAGCACCAGTGGGAAGTGACCGCACACGGTGGCGGCGGTCGTCATTAAAATCGGGCGAAGCCGCGTGCTGGACGCCTCGATGATCGCCGCCAGCTTCGCCTTCCCCGTTTCTTGAAGATGGTTCGCGAATTCCACGATGAGGATGCCATTCTTGGCAACCAGACCAACCAGCGTGATCAAGCCGACCTGACTGTAGATGTTGAGCGTCGTCAGTCCAAGGAATGAAAACATCAGCGCCCCCGAAAGGGCCAGCGGCACCGAACCCACCAGAATGATGAAAGGATCGCGAAAGCTTTCGAATTGAGCGGCCAGAACCAGGTAGATAAGGATGGCCGAAAGCAGGAAGGTCCCAAGGAACTTGCTTCCCTCAACCCGCAACTGGCGCGACTCCCCAGCGTAGTCAACAGTGAACCCCTGTGGCAAAAGCGTTTTGGATTCGTCTTCGAGGAAACGCAGTGCCTTGTCGAGCGGCACATTCGGCGGAATCACTCCCTGAACTGTCACCGCGTTGAGCTGTTGAAATTTATTCAACTGCCGCGGCTCAGTAGTGATCTTCAGTTTAGCGAAGGTGGAAAGGGGAACGAGTTTATTGTCCGATCCGGTGACGTAAATCTGTTCCAATTGCTCCGGGGTCAGACGTTCCGCACGTTTAATTTGCGGAATAACCTTGTAGCTCCGCCCCTGGATGCTGAAGCGGTTGACGTAGTCCCCTCCGAGCATGGTGGCAAGATCCTGGCCGGCCTGGGTCAGGTCAACTCCCTGCGAACGCAGTTTATCGCGGTCGAAGACTACCTCGGCCTGCGGCTGATCGAACTTCAAGTCGGTGTCAGCGTAAATGAACAGGCCGCTCGCGAACGCTTTCTGCACAAGTTGGTTGGCAAACGCGCTGAGCTGCCTGGGTTCGGCCGCTGACACAATCACGAACTCAACCGGAAAATTTCCGCCACCCGGCAATGGCGGCGGCGTCAGCGGGATCACGCGGATACCCGGAATTTTCGAAAGTGGCCCAACCGATTCGACGAGTAATTGCTGAGCCGTCTTCTTCCGCTGGCTCCACGGCTTCGTCACCATCCCACCGAAGCCGCCGCTCGGGGACGTGATCTGAAAGATGCTCTCACTCTCGGGGAACGAATGATAGACATCGTAGACCTGGGTGGTGAACAGATTGGTCTGATCAATCGTCGAGTTCGCGGAGGACTGAATGACTCCGAAGACAACTCCCTGGTCCTCAGCCGGCGCCAGTTCGCGCTGCGAGAACATGTAGAAAGGCACGATCAGCGCGACCACAATCACCCAGAGAACAAAAACCACAGGCCTGTACTGGAGGGTTCCAGCGAGCAAACGGGCATAGGTGCTGCGCACCCATTCAAAGCGGCGATTGATCACTCCCGCGAAGCCTCGCTCGGTATCCCCACCCCGCAACAGCTTCGAACCCATCATCGGAGATAGAGTCAACGCCACCACGCCGGAAACAATTACGGCGCCCGCAAGGGTGAACGCGAATTCGCGGAACAGCGCGCCGGTCAGACCGCCTTGAATGCCCACCGGAGCGTACACCGCAGCGAGTGTGATGGTCATCGCGATGATCGGGCCTACCAGTTCGCGGGCAGCATCAATGGCTGCCTTGAAGGGAGGCTTACCCAAGTGAAGGTGCCGCTCAACGTTTTCCACCATCACAATTGCGTCATCCACCACCAAGCCGACCGAGAGCACGATCGCGAGCAGGGTTAACAGGTTGATGGTGAATCCGGCTATCTGCATCAGAAAAACGGCGCCAATCAATGAAATCGGTATGGCGACGACTGGAATGAGCACGGAGCGGAACGATCCAAGAAAGAGAAATATGACCACAACGACGATGAGCAGGGTCTCAGTGAGCGTGCTCAACACTTCGTTAATTGCGTCCTGAATGTACGCCGTCGAATCGTAGGGGACGCCGATCTTCATGCCTGGGGGCAGTTGTGAGCGGATTTCTGGCAGCGCTGCACGCACATTCCGAATCACTTCCAGCGAGTTGGCGGTGGGAAGCACCCAAATCCCCATGAAAGTCGCCGTCTCGCCATTGAAACGAACATCCTGGTCGTAATCCACGGCGCCCAGCACGACATCCGCAATCTCGCCCAGCCGGACGACAACGCCTTTGTCCTGCTTAACCACTAACTGGCGAAATTCCTCTGGCGTGCGCAGATCGGTGTTGGCGATCAAGTTGACCGACACCATCGAACCCTTGGTTTGGCCGAGAGCGGAAAGGTGGTTATTCTTCGACAATGCGTCTCGCACCGCAGTAGCCGAAATGCCCAATGCTGCCATCTTCTCCGGTTTGAGCCAAATCCGCATCGCGAAGGTACGGTCGCCGAGGATGTCGGCGCGCTGCACACCACTGATGGCGCTTAACTTCGGCTGCACGACACGCGTCAGATAATCCGTGATCTGGTTCTGATCCAGATCGGCGGATGAGACGCCGATATACATCGCGGCAAACTCAGTATCCGCCGTTTCGAGGTCAATGACAGGGGCTTGGGATTCCGGGGGCAGGTCGTTCCGGACCTGGGCCAGTTTTGCCTGGATCTGGGTAAGCGCCGCGTTCGTGTCGTAATTCAACTTCAGGTGCACGGTGATCGTGCTCAAACCCTGGGCGCTCGACGACTCCATGTAATCGATGCCGTCCGCGCTGGCGATGACGCGCTCGATCGGAGTCGTGATGAAGCCGCGAACCAAATCCGCGTTGGCGCCGACATACACCGTCGTGACCTGAATGATGGCGATGTCACTGCGCGGGTATTGACGCACGCTCAACGAGCGTATGGACTGCAGGCCCGCAATCAGGATGACCAGACTCACGACCATCGCGAGGACCGGCCGCTTGATGAAGAGGTCGGTAAATTTCATTTAGGTGTCCTCGGGCTTAGGAGCGGGATTATTTCCCGGCTGAACTTTATTGTTGACTTGCACGGCGGCGCCATTGCGCAACTTGAAAACTCCAGAAGTCACGACTTCATCGCCGGGATTGACCCCGGAAATAATCGCGACCTGATCCCCGTGCGATCCTTCAACCTTGACGAACTGCTGCTGCACCCCTCGGTAGCTCTTGCCGGTCGGGTCCTTAAGGTCGGTAATCACGAAAACTGAGTCGCCGTAGGGCGCGTAATTGATCGCCGATGCCGGCAGCGCGATCACGGAACGGGCCGCTCCCAACGGAACCTCTACTTGCACGAACATACCGGGGCGCAGTTTGCCTTGGGGATTGGGAAGGGTCGCCTGTACCTGAATATTTCGCGTAGCCTCGTTCACGACCGAATCGACAGCCGTCACTCGCCCGGAGAACGCCGCGCTCTTGAGGTCTTCCTTCGTGACCCGCAGCGAGTGGCCGACTGCCACTTGAGAGAATGTCTGCTGGGGCAATCCGAAGTCTACATAGATCGGATTCAGCGCCTGTAGAGGAACAATAGCTTGCCCTGCCGAGAGGTATTGCCCAAGATTGACTTGACGAATGCCCAGGATTCCTGAAAACGGAGCCCGGATGGTCTTACGCTCAATCGTGGCTCGGACCTCCGCCACATTGGCGTCAGTCGCTTTTCGTTGCGAGGTGGCCTGGTCATACTCCACTCGCGAGATCACGCCTTGATCCACCAGCTGCTGCGCCCGGTCGTAACTCACACGCGCAAGATCGCGCTGCGCCTCGAGCGACGCCAACTGGGCCCGCTCCTGCCGAGTGTCAAGTTCGACCAGAATGTCTCCGGCATGAACCGACTTGCCGGAATCGAAAGCGATTCGCGATACCGTACCCGGCAGGTCGGCGCTGACTGTGACGCCTTGGACGGCCTCCATTGTGCCGATGACCGTCATCGTCGCCGGCCATTCCTCCCGATGCGCCACAATGCTGGTGACCGCCTCTGGGGGCGGCTGAAATGCAGAGGCCTGCACAGCCGAGTGAATTTGTCTGAATTTTATGAAGCCCAAGGCCGTGAGTAGAACTACCGTCACGCCCAACATCAGGATCATTCTTTTCGCCATGACTCCCCTTAAGTGGCTCTGCAGGATAGAAATACAGGTCCAAAGTCTGGCCGGCCCCGCAGTTCGCTAGTTAAAATTTGATTCGCAGCCTCACTACAAAGATTCGGTTTAAATTCGCCTGCCGCCATCCCCTCAAGCTATTGACGTTAGACCGGGACATTTCGTTGACGTCATTCTAGTCGATTTATTCGAATGGGAAGCACCTTACGAATACCTCTGTATTACGAATACCTCTGTATATAGTCGAACGTCCCCGCGCTAAATCGACACCGACTTGAGAGCTATTCACAAAAATTGCGCTTTTCCGCCGTCAGCAGCGCTCTATCGTTTTTGGATTTCAGATCAGATTATGTTCGCCCGATTAGGCTGTAAACCTTCCGCGGCGGCTTGCGAAATCCCGCACGGCTCAGCGCCTCCAAGATGGAGCGGGAGACCGGGATCGACCCGGCGACACCACCCAGCTTGGGAAGCTAACAATCTCTGTATATCGTTGAACTGATTAGGTCAGATTCCCAGCATTCGCAGCCTATATGCAGCGCGTAAATTCTTTCTGGTGCTGACCTGAGTGCTGACCTAGGACAGGCCGGAGCCTTGAGGGGCCAAGTGAGTCAGGCCAACTCCCACGATCCGAACTCAGGACCGGGGCCGGATTGCTTTGGCCCTAAACCTAGTCTGTCGAAGCGACTATCCGCTGTCTCCTTGCCGGCCTTGTCGAATGACACAAGGTGGTGCCTCCTGCCTATGAATTCTGTGTCCTTTGGGATTGTGGTTTCGCCCACGGATACAACCACACTCGACGAGGCAATCTCGACCACCTTTCCTTTGTTAGAGTAAATACCCTGAGTCATTTCAACTTTCTGACCGACCACGAATTTGGTTATGTCCATCATTGCCTCCGAGGAATCCGCTGGGAAGCGCTAGGGTCGTCTCAGGGTGAGACAGCTAAGGGACAGCCCTCCGGCCTGCTTTGCGTCGCGTGGTGGGCTTGCGGAGCCCTCTGCCGATGACATCCTTCACTCATTCGATTGTTAGAATGAAATCTGTACTCCACTGATGTGCAAGCACGCCGTTGTTTGGACCTGAGATATTCACCGATGTGGCATACCCCGGATGGAGGGTCCTTGGTTTGCCCTCCGGCGGCACAGTTGCGCTAGGAATTTCTACCGCGACAATCAGGAGGTCTTTGTAGACTCCGTAGCAGGACAGGTTGAGCCACGAATAACCCGTTCGCAGCAGTTCGTCAAACCTGTTTTCGTATTCCAAGGGCGTTCGAGGTTCTTTGCGACGGACATGAAGTGTTCTATCTTCAATATTCATTCTTTTGTCATCCACCTCAATGATGCGAACGTTCTGCGAAGGTGGTTGTAATCCAACGCTCACCAAGAATTGAATGAGCCTGTCAATATGGCTGGATAGAGAAGATGTGTGGTCGTTCTCCATTGTCCCACCTCGTTCTGGGAGTCTAGCAGTGGTAGCCCTTCGCAGCCCGTGGGGCAAGTTACGAAAGACCAGTCAAGCTGCAGCCATCTTGAGAGTTCATGTGCTGACCTGCGGTGTCAACGCCAAACTATTGAAGAATGGAGCGGGAGACCGGGATCGAACCGGCGACATCCAGCTTGGGAAGCTGGCGTTCTACCGCTGAACTACTCCCGCTCACTGGGTCAGAACCGAATCATAACACGGGAGTTGCTTCCTGAATCTCATCCGTTCCAATTTTTAGAGCCCCCGTTGCCGCCCCCGTTTTTCTACTGAACCGCCTCGGTTTTTGGCAACATGCGGCCCAACATCCGACCTTGAGCACCAATTCTCTCGGAATCCATGTGAGTGTAGATGAGCGTCGTGTCGATGTGACTTTGACGCAGCATCCTCCGCACTACATCCGGGTTCCGTCCCTCGGAGATCAAGAACGTCGCCAAACTGTGACGAAAGTTATGAAATCCGAATCGGGGCTCATCCTTCTTGATGATCCCGAGTTTGACCGCAATAGGCCTGATGTAATCGGCCACCATTGTGCTGGCCGTCCTTGGTTGCTTGCCTCTTAGCTTGAACGATGGAAAAACCCAATCTTCATCTTTCGCATAGGGCGTTTCCTTCCGCCAGTTTTCGAGGATCGTGGCCAAGATTGCATGCATCGGAACCGGGGCTTTGCTGGCCCTTGATTTTGTTGGTCCAATTCTGCCGCGCACCCAAGCACGCTGGACCTTGATCTGGTTTCTCTCCCATTCAATATCCAACCATTTCAGTGCGAGACATTCTGAGACCCGACAACCCGTCGCAGCGTCGGTAATGATAAGCGTGCGTTCGTACAGCGGCAGGTTCTCCGCTATAGACCACGCCTGCTCCGGTGTGACCACCTTCGCCTCATAATCGGACGTGGTACCAACGCTGACCCATCGCAGGGGGTTGCATTCTTCCCTACGCGGTATCATGTTGAACTTCTGCCCATGGCGGTAGATTGCGCTCATCAGGTTCCTGACCTTTGGGCGAATGCCTTTGGACAGGCCGTCGATCCAATTTTGGATTTCAAGTGGCTCGATCGTCATAGCCACACGATCTCCAAATTCCGGCTCTATGTAAGCCCTGACGAGTTGTGAGTGAAGCTCCTTGGTCGACTCTGCCTTGTCCTCCCCCGTCTTCTTCTTTCCGCGGGCGAGGTACACCGCAGCTACTTCGCCAAGGGTGTATTCGTGGTCCTTGGACTTGCCGACAAGCTTATTCAGCCCACGCTCCCCGACCTTGGTCCAGCCTCCGCGATCCGACAATGAGGCTGGCCCTATAACCTTGGAGCATTCCCGGCCTTCAGACGAAATCCAGCAATACACCAGCGATCCTCTCTTTCTGCGAAACCATCCCCGTGATTCTTTAGCCATCAGAATTTCCCTTCCGGCCAATTGGGGACTGCCGCAGGGATTGTACCTGCTTTGGTGCTTTGGCAAAACGCAGCTTCGGGCGATTTCTTCGGGCCAGCAGTTACGATAGCGTCGATCTCGGTCAACTTATACCGCCACACTCTCCTGCTCGATCCGGTGCCCAGCGGGTATCCGGGAAGGACGCCCCGGCGCGTCATCTCCAGTATTTGGCGACGCGTGACTTTCAAGTGCGCCGCTACTTCCTCCGCTGATATGAATGGCTCCGGCGTCATGACCTCACCTTGGGCTCCTGGCGATTAGTATTCTTGAACTCGCAGCCGCTGACCATGCAAAACGATGGGCTCGAACAACGGAAATTCTTCTGCGTCACCGCGCTCGAATAATTCCACCAATCCCCAAGTAGAGTTTGACGCCCAGTGCAGGTTGACCACGTAAACTTCCCCGAATTGCGAGAATAAATCGCGGAGATCGAGGAGTGTTGTTGTGTCCGGAAGGTTTTCGAGGCGCAGTTTGATGAGGTCGCCACGCCTTCCCCATGACGTGGTTTTACGATGCACTGGTTGGGGCTCACGGTCGGACTTCTGTTTTTCATCTCTATTCATGATTTCTCTCCTCCTGTAAAAATTGGATAAAGGATCGATGTCCTCACGACTCGGCTTCAGATTGCGCCGCTTTGGGCCCCCGATCCCGGTAAACAAAGGCGTTCACGACGACTGCCAGAGGCTTTCCCTGTTGTCTTCCAGAATCACTTCCGACGGAAAGTCCTCTTCGATGACCCGACGTCTGCGCCGGGGGTTAGGTTTCGTAGTTGTTACGTTTGTCTCAATTTCTGCCATTATCTTGCTCTCCTTTGTATTTGTAATTTGCCAGAAGTGTTCCCACTCCCGTCGTCCCAACACTTTGATTCTGACGTATCTCTGAGATCCCGCAGCAAGCGAATTAATTCAGTTAAAACGCTCAGATTTTACTTAAATACTTTGGGGTGATTGCCGCAGGCCCATCCTCACACGCTGGCTTTTGTTTCCCACCGGGCTGTACCTGTCCTTTGGATTTGTCCCTCCGCTGAACCAGCCTGGCCGCTAAGTTTTCAGTACGCGGAATCGATTTCGCTTCAACATTGAGCATTTTGTCGTTCTCCACCTCACGAACTTTCCGGAGCAAGAGTTTCAATGGTTTGTCCATGATCGGGTAGGGAACATTGAAATGGTGGGCCACCATTTTAGAGTCGGTGCAAATTCGCACCGGCTCATAGTCATCCCACT
>Ga0207141_10005_pt1 | contig 42308 bp, 39 predicted proteins | sample Alteio_BWMinHeat_5_FD_153553 | JGI IMG/M metagenome (GOLD analysis project Ga0207141, IMG submission 153553) | Enriched cells from forest soil in Barre Woods Harvard Forest LTER site, Petersham, Massachusetts, United States -... | ecosystem: Environmental > Terrestrial > Soil > Temperate forest >... | reverse complement strand
CCTCAAAGATATCGTTGACCCGCGACAGATTTTGCTTGGCGTCCTCCAAGCGCGCTTCGGCGAGCCGCTTCTTGGTCTTGAACTTGGTGATGCCAGCAGCTTCTTCGATGATGGAGCGGCGATCAGTCGGACGGCTGCTGAGAATCTGTCCAATGCGACCCTGCTCAATCAGGGCATACGACTCCGGCCCGAGTCCGGTGCCCATGAATAATTCCTGAATATCGCGGAGACGGCAGAGTTTGCCATTCAGCAGGTACTCGCTGTCTCCGGAGCGGAACAGACGGCGCGTTACCACGATCTCGCCTGCGCGGAACGACTGCTGAAACTTGCGGCGGCGGATTTTGAGGATCACTTGGGAACTCTTGTCGGCCGAAGCCAGCGTCAGACCCGAATTGCCCGGCGCGGCCAACTTGCCTGAAACAGGAAGTGACGGGTTGGTAAACACCGCGAAGGTTGGCTCGTCCTCCGGGTAGATAGCGGCGAGTGCTGTTGGCGAACTGGCTTGCTCCGCTTCCTCTGTTTTCCCCGGCTGAGCTTCCTCAGTTAACCGCTCAGTTTCTTCCGCAGCTCGGGCGCGCACTTCCGCTTCATCCCAATCGTCGGCGCTTGCGGGCAAGTCATTCTGGACGTCGATCTCAGTGGGATTATGCGCGTCGGGGCCGTCGTATACCTCGGGATCGATCAAGGTGAGCGCAACCTCGGCCATGCCCGTCGGCTTGCGATCGCGCGTGCCCGCGAAGATGACGTCCTCCATGCGCGAACCGCGTAGAGTCTTGGCTGATTGCTCGCCCAGAACCCACGAAATCGCATCCGCGATGTTGGACTTGCCGCATCCGTTGGGACCGATGATGGCCGCGATGCCGTCCCCGTGGAACTTGAGTTCGGTGCGGTCACAGAAAGATTTGAAGCCGAGAATCTGAAGCTTTTTCAGTTTGAGCAACTTCTACTCCTTGAGAGCCGGTGTAGTTGCGCCAGCATCAAGCCGGCTGTCGCGACGGCGCTGCGGCAGTTGGCACACGTATTTACCAATTAGATTCCTTCACGGCTCGCTCCGAAAAACGGCTGCCTGTGGCTGGACAGGGCGGCACAGATTGGAGCTACTGTAATGGCGAATTGATGCCGGGGTCAAGCAAGAAAACACCATATATAGGGTCGCCTTTTGCACAACCACGTCATTTTGCACACACAATGCAGCATTGGCGTGTGAAATGGGTGTGAGTAGGGAAGGAAGGGAGAATCGCGAGAGCCAGATAACTCTAGCTCAAAAGGTTATCCAAAACAATGACGTTCAAAAGATTGGTAGTGTCCGCGAAGCGGATTGACAAGGGGCTTATCCTGAAGGCACTCGAAAAGAAGGCGGGATAATGAAGAAGCTCACCAATGAAGAAATCAAGCTACTTTGTTTTTACTGATCTTTTTGCTCATTTTGCTTCTGCCGTGGTTTTGGCTTGTTCCTCTATCAGCGATGGCATTCGACCCTGGCCCGAGCGTCGGGGCCTACCTGTTCGTCCTGCCTGTCTTGACATACCCGGTGCCTGTAATAATCGCGGCAATCTACCGAAAGAAGGCACCGCTAATCGTTTCATTCCACTCTTGAATATTATCGTTCTTGCGGTCGCATCCGTTGAAACTTCCTTGTTGAAATCAAACTGACCCACTACCCAGAGATTATCAGTGTTACGCAGTTGAAGTAGGTTCTGCCGAGCTTTGCTGGGCTCGGCCGGGTCAAAGACCCGGCCCCACAGAGTTCTTGCTTTTACTGCCCTAGCTTCTCGAAGAACAAACAAATCGATTCGATCCCGCGATGGAAGTTGGGGATGTGAAACTTTTCGTTCGGAGCGTGCAGATTGTCGTCAGGCAACCCGAAGCCCATCATCACACTGGGGATTTTCAGCACGTCCTGGAAATCGGTCACGATTGGAATCGAGCCGCCGGAGCGGATGAAGACTGTGTCTTTCTTGAATACCTCGTGCATCGCTTCGGTGGACGCTTTTACATATTTATTATCTGTGCCCACGACGCAGGCGGGGCCTTTGCTCCAGACTTTGATTTTGGTCTCAATGCCCTTGGGCGTGAGCTTCTTTACGTAGGCGGTATATCGTTTGAGGATGTGGTCCGGATCCTGGTTGGGAACCATGCGCATGGAAACCTTCGCGGACGCTTTTGCCGGAATCACGGTCTTGGCACCGGGTGCGGTAAATCCGCCGGGCATGCCGTGGACTTCCAGCGTGGGACGCGCCCAGGTGCGATAGAGCACCGAGAATCCAGGCTCTCCCGTCAGCACCTTGGAACCAACTTCGGTTTTGCGATAGTGCTCTTCGTTGAAGGGCAGCCGCTTCCATGCTTTAAGTTCGGCTGCGGTTGGAGCTTTCACGTTTTTGTAGAAGCCCGGAATTAAGATTTTGCCTTTTGCATCTTTCAGTTTGCTGATGATCTCGATTAATGCGAAAAATGGGTTGGGCGCCGCGCCGCCGTACATCCCCGAGTGCAGATCGGTCTTCGCTCCAAGCGCCTCGATTTCGGTGTACACCAGCCCGCGCAGCCCGACGCAGAGCGTTGGAAGATCCGGGGCGAACAGTTCGGTATCGCAGACCAGCGCGAAGTCGGCCTTCAGCTTGGTTTTCTGCTTGCGCACATATTCGGCAATAGACTCGCCGCCGACTTCCTCTTCGCCCTCGATGAGGAACTTAACATTCAGCGGCAGCTTGCCGTCGTGGCCTTTCATCAGGGCTTCGATGGCTTTGATCTCCATCCAGAGCTGGCCTTTGTCGTCGACCGCTCCGCGGGCATAGATGTTGTTATTGCGTTCTGTAGGCTCGAAGGGCGGGCTGACCCACTCGTCGAGCGGATCGGGAGGCTGCACATCGTAATGCGCATAACAAAGCACCGTCGGCTTGCCGGGCGCGTGCAGCCAGTCCGCGTAAATCAGCGGATGGCCTTTGGTCGGGATGAGTTCCACGTTCTCCATGCCAATTCGCCCAAGTTCGTTGGCTACGTAATCGGCGGCCTTCCGCACGTCGGGCTTATGCTCCTCCAAGGTGCTGATGCTGGGGATGCGAAGCAGATCCTTCAGTTCATTCACGAATCGCTGTTGATTCGAACGCGCGTAATCCACTGCCGGGGAAGCCATAAAATGTGTTCCTTTCTCTCGGAGCTGATCTGGCTAGAATATTTCGGAAACGCATAAGTATACCTGAAGCCGCGACGGTGGTTCTTTGTCCGCCAGCCGCCGTCGAAGCCGGGTGTCGGTCGCTTCGGGATGCGCTATGCTCTGACATGACCGAAGCCCGAGTCACAGACGATGAACCACGACGGGTTGGGCTGTGCTTCGACTGCTTGCACGCGCAGCGGATTCAGTCAGCACGCGGATCAATTTTCTATCGCTGTAAACTCTCGGAAACCGATCCGAGGTTTCCGAAATATCCGCGCCTGCCGGTTTTGCGATGTGCCGGTTACATTCGGAAGGTCGGCACGCCGTGAGGCTGAGGAGGCTTCTCCACCCAACCACAACGGAAGTTCCTTTTGGAATCGTTAACAGGACTGCCCCTGACGCAGAGTACAATGCCCTGTGCTTGATCAGTGGGAAGGAAGCACAGTTTCTGTATTCAGCATGTCTGCCAAGGCGAGAACGGCCAACCAACGGACGGAGACGAGGCGGCAGATCACGCCGGAACGAATTAGCGTTCGGCAAAGGGTCGAGCGCAGCATGCTGGGATCTGCGCGAAACCGCGATCTTGCAATTTGCCTTCTGTTCGCGGTAGTCACGTTCGCTGTCTATAGTCCTGCTATTGGACATCCTTTTATTTTCAATTACGACGACGATCTTTACGTGATCAACAACTCGCACGTGCAAGCTGGCGTAACCTGGGCTACGTTTAGCTGGGCTTTGAAATCGACTGACGCCTCCAACTGGCACCCAGTGACCTGGCTTTCGCATGCTCTGGATTGCGAACTGTATGCTCTGAATCCTCATGGGCATCACGTCACTAATGTGTTGCTGCATGTTTTGAACGTTGTGCTCCTATTTCTACTGCTGACGTACGCCACCGGGGCTGTGGGACGCAGCTTTCTGGTGGCGGCGCTGTTTGCGATTCATCCCATGAATGTGGAGTCGGTGGCCTGGATCGCCGAACGGAAAAATGTCCTGAGTACGTTTTTCTTCTTGCTGACACTCGGTGCTTACGGTTGGTACGCGTTCAAGCCCTCCGTAAACCGCTACCTGGCCGTGGCTGCTTTGTTCGTGCTCGGACTTGCTTCGAAGCCCATGGTGGTCACGCTGCCTTGCGTGCTTTTGCTGCTTGATTTCTGGCCGTTAAGACGAATCCAGGGACAGTCGAGCTTCGAAACGGTCTTGCCCGTCCCTCAGGAGCGTTTTTCGCGACTCATCCTGGAAAAGATGCCATTCTTTGCGCTTTCCGCGGCCGCCTGCGCCATCACTATTTTCGCGCAGCGCTCCGCCGGTTCTATGCGGTTGGTGCTTCCCCTGAGCGTGCGCCTGGAAAACGCGATCTACGCCTACACGACGTACGTGTGGAAGGCGTTTTTGCCAGTGCGATTGGCGGTGTTTTATCCTCACCCAGGCGCCACGCTCGCTGGCTGGCGAGTGGGACTGGCTACGCTCTTTCTGCTCTCCGTAAGCGGTCTAGTCTGGTGGCGGCGCGCTGCGCGGCCCTACCTCATCACGGCGTGGCTATGGTTCCTTGGCACACTGGTTCCAGTCATCGGACTGATCCAGGTGGGCGAGCAAGCAATCGCCGACCGCTACGCCTACATCCCGCTGATTGGAATTTTCGTAATGGCAGTGTGGGGTGCTGCTGACTTCACCGATAGCAGGCAATTCAGTTTCCGGTCGCGCGCCAAGGCCGCCGCAATCGTAATGGCCCTGTTTGTGCTTTTTACCAGCGACCAGATCCGATATTGGCGGAGCGCTGTCGATCTCTGGTCGCACACAGTCGATGTCACAAAGGACAATTTTCTCGGCGAGCAGAACCTGGGGGCTGCGCTTCTGCAGGCGGAACGCTATCCGGAAGCGTTGCCGCATTTCCAGAAGGCAGTTGGACTCAGGCCTTTGGACCCGTCTGCCCATCTGAATCTGGCGGGAGACTTCGCTCTCAGCGAACGTCCTCGCGACGCGATCGTGGAGTACGAGACTGCGATTCCGCTGGTTCCCGACCCCAGCATGCGCGTTGGGGCCTACGCAACTCTGGGCCGTTTGTATAGCCAACTCGGAAATTATTCGAAGGCACGAACAAGTTACCAGGAAACTCTGCGGATTGATCCCCAGCGGTCGGATGCCAGGGACGGGTTAGCGAAATTGGAGTTCTCCGACGCTCTTCGAAATGTGGCTGAGTCGCCATCTGGCGACAGTTATCTGCAACTGGGGCGGGTTCTCCAGGAGGAAGGCCGTCCTGCTGAAGCCCGCTCTGCGTATGCGCGGGCTCTCGAACTCAACCCTAAACTAGATGCAGCACGGAAAGCTCTCGACGCGTTGAAACAGCACGGTAAGTGATACGGAATTATCCGGATAGTGACGCCCCGCCGCTTTCACTCCCCTTTCCCTTATGTTCTAATCAAATGTTTTGCATTAGCCGTGGGGATACCGAATCTTCAATGCGGTCTCCCGTGGTCTACCGGAGGAACCTTGGATTTTCTACTGAACGAGGAACAGCTTCACCTGAAAAAGAGCGTGCGCGAGTTTGCCGAGCGCGAGATCCTGCCCAATGTCATGACATGGGACGAGGCGGGCGAGTTTCCCCTGGCTACTATCAAGGAACTTGGCAAGCTGGGCCTGCTCGGCACAGTTTTTCCCATTGAATACGGCGGCGCCGGGATGGGATACATCGAATACGTTACCGCGATTGAGGAACTCTCCCGCGTCGACGGTTCGGTGGGCATTATCTTGGCTGCGCACACCTCGCTCTGCTCGAACCATATTTTTCTTGCCGGCACCGAGGAGCAGAAGAAGAAATACGTCAGCAAGCTGGCAACGGGCGAGCATATCGGCGCTTGGGGGCTCACGGAGCCATCGTCCGGGTCGGATGCGGGCAGTGCGCGCATGACTGCAGTGCGCCGGGGAAATACCTGGGTGCTGAACGGGACCAAGACTTTTTGTACCAATGGACACTACGCCGACGTGCTGGTGGTGATTGCGGTGACCGATCGGGCGGCGCATACGCACGGGTTGTCGGCGTTCATTGTGGAGAAGGGCGCCAAGGGATTTCGTCCGGGAAAGAAAGAAAACAAGCTGGGGCTCCGGGCGAGCGATACGGCCGAGCTGATTTTCGAAGACTGCGTCATTCCGGTGGAAAATCTTCTGGGCAAGGAAGGCGACGGGTTCATCGACGCCATGCGCGTGCTCGACGGCGGACGTATCTCGATCGCGGCACTTTCACTGGGCATGGCGGAAGGTGCGTACGAGGCGGCGCTGAAGTATTCCAAGCAGCGCAAACAGTTTGGCAAGGCGATCAGCGAATTCCAGGCGATCCAGTGGAAGCTGGCGGATATGGCGACGGAGATCGAAGCGGCCAAGCTACTGACATTCCGGGCCGCATCGCTGAAAGATGCGGGGTCGAAGAGTACGCTGGAATCGTCCATGGCGAAGCTGTATGCGAGCGAAGTGGCTGTCCGTTGCGCGAACGAGGGCGTGCAGATTCACGGCGGCTACGGGTTCATCAAGGACTATCCGGCGGAGAAGTTCTATCGCGACGTGAAGCTGTGCACCATTGGGGAAGGGACGAGCGAAGTCCAGCGCTTGGTGATCGCGCGGCAGTTGCTGAAGGACTGAGGAGCTAATGAAAGAAAAAGAAAAGGCACTATTAGAAGATATTTCCAACGCGGTGACTCGTTATTACGATTCGCTTACCGACGAGGAGATTGCCTAAGACTGCGCATGGGGAGAATTCGCTGCGAAGCAGTTTCCGGAACGTGAGTAAGGCGCTCCGAAGCGCGAAGGGAATTAACATGCTCGAGCCTTACGCACCGCCGCACAGCTTTGTAGCCAGGTCTTCAAGAGTTCGTTGCGGGTCGTCAGTCCATCTATTTGCTTCGTCGTGTACAATCGTCGAATCCTGTTCAGCTCTATCCTTAAGAACGGCGACCGCGTCTCTTGGTAGTTGGCAAGCCGGCAATGCCGCTGGGTTGTCGTAGAAGTTCGACAAATAGCGCACCGGTTCGCCAACAGGGCACTCAGGCTTCAGAAATAGGATGGCGCCCAGGCGGGCCAACGCAGGCTCTCTCAGAAACCCTCTAACTTGGCCGTCGATAATGCCACGTGCCTCGGCAGGCGAGAGCATAAGATCGTCCACGACTACCACCATGTTGGGTCGGTCGTCCGTAAATTTCTTCAGTGCGTTGTCTCGAATCACTCTGAAAGGAATCTCAACCGCACTAGCGGCTCGGCCCTCGCCGTCGACATATTTGCCGAGCGCTTTTCTCTCGAAGAATTCCTTTTTCTCTAGTTCGCCTTCGAACTCTCCCTCCCAATCGGGGCATTTGACCTCGACGAAAATCGGCGCAGGGGTTTTCGCTTGAACAAGTAGATCCCCCGGGCATCCCGTAAGAGAAGGCGGCTCCCAGGCAAGAATTCGGAAACCGTGACTGTGCAAAAAACGACCCGCGCGACCTTCGGCGAGTTCTGCGGCTAGCTCGCGCCACTTGCCCTGGAGTCTCGGCAGACGCCGTTGAAGCTGATTCTGTTCATCGAAGAATCGAAGCACGTCCTCCATCTCCTTGGTCCAAGAGTTCGAAATGGTGTAGTTGCCATCCCGGACCCACTTGGCGCTTACGGCGATTCTCCGCAGATAAGGGCCGGCACTGTTTGGAATTGTCACTGGCATAAACTAAGATGATCCCTGACTTCTAAGGGTAAGCGCGGGTAGGTGAGGCGTCAACCGTGCATCGGGGAAAGCTTCTCATAGGTTTCCCTGGCATGCCGACTCTGCTTTACACTGACAGATTGAGCTTCGACTTCCAACCATTGATCAAACTGTTGTGTTCCGGCGATGCGCGGACTTTGGCGCGGGCTATCAGCATGGTCGAGAATCGTTCGCCGGGCTGGGCGGAACTGCTGAAAGCCTTGTTCCCGCAAACTGGGCGGGCGCGGATATTGGGTCTTACTGGGGCTCCCGGCGCGGGCAAGAGCACGCTGGTCGATCAACTGGCCAAGCACTATCGCAAACAGGATCGCACGGTGGGAATCATCGCAGTCGATCCTTCCAGCCCTTACACTGGTGGGGCGATTCTGGGGGACCGCATTCGCATGCAGGATCATTTTTCTGATCCTGGGATTTACATTCGTAGTATGGCGACGCGGGGCTCGCTGGGTGGGTTGGCGCGGACCACGGCCGATGTGGCTACAGTCATGGATGCTTCCGGCCGCGACTTGATCATGATTGAAACTGTCGGGGTTGGGCAGGACGAAGTTGATATTGTGCGTCTGGCCGACGTCACGGTGGTGATTCTGGTGCCGGGGATGGGCGACGATGTGCAGAGCATCAAGGCGGGCATCATGGAGATTGCCGACATCTTTGTGATTAACAAGAGCGATCGCGACGGCGCGGAGCGGGTGGAGCGGGAGATTCGCGCTCTGCAGTCGTTGGCGATTCGCAGTGATCATTTCCGGGGCGATCATTGGACTCCACCGATTGTGAAGACTGTGGCCAGCGACGGGACTGGAATCAGCGAATTGGCCGCGGCGATTGCGGATTACGAGGCTTATCTGCATAAAGAAAACCTGACGCTGCAGCACAACACGGAAAACTGGCAGGAGCGTTTAATTGAAATGCTGCGCGACGCGTTGCTGGAAAAAGCTCTTAAACAAATGGAGGATGGCAATGTCGCGCGCTATGCGGCCGAGGTTGCCGAGCATAAGCGCGATCCCTATACACTGGTGGAAGAGCTTGTTGGCAAGATCGGTAAGGCAGATTCTTGACTTCGCAGCCCACGAGGAATCTGCAGTTTCGCGGCTCGATGAAAATGCAGATCCCTCGCTAACCCTCACCGCGCGAGCGCGGCTCGGGCGTCATTCGGGATGACAAGGACGAAGGAAGAACAGTGAGCAAAGCAGATTTGATGTTTACCATTGACCACTTGGGAATCGCGGTGAAGTCGCTGGCAGCGGCGAAAAATATCTACGAGAAGTTGGGGCTGACCGCGTCCGCGGAGGAGAATGTCGAAGGCGAGCTGGTGCGGGTGGCGATGCTGCCCGTGGGAGGGAGCCGTTTGGAGTTGATGGAGGCAACGTCGGAAAATTCGGCGGTCGCGAAATTCATCGCTAAACGCGGCGAAGGCTTGCATCACGTTTGTCTACAAGTGCCTGACTTGAGCGCGGTGGTCGCACGCCTCAAGAATGATGGCGTCAGGCTGGTCTCGAACGACATCAAGATTGGCGCCGGCGGTCATCGATATGTCTTTGTGCATCCTTCGAGCGCCGGTGGGGTGTTGTTGGAATTGGTGGAATCCGGCTAGGTTTCGCCGCAGAAGGAAGCGCTGACTGCAGTAAAGGATGAGATCGAGGAAATCGTAAATCGTGAGACCTGAGCTTGGGACAGCAAAGATGTGGAGTTGATGATGACAATCCTGCACCCTGATATGGTTTGGCCGTTCCCCAGAACTCCGCAATCCCACGACCCGATGGACTGGGTGATGGTCCTGGGGAGATACGACCGCGAACGCTGGAAAAAGGGCTGGCAGGAACTCTTCGACACGCGCAAGCTGATTCATAATCGTCGGGAGATAAAAAAATTGAGGTCTCAGAACAACGAGATGGCGCATTCGCCGTTGTAGATGTCGACACACTCTGGCGCGACGCGAACGGCAAAGACTTTCATTGGAAGGGACGCGCCTGCAAGATTTACGCGAAAGTAGGCCGCGACTGGAAGATGACTATGCAGACGGGCCTTCTCGAGTATTAAAATGGCGCCCTGCGGCCAGACCTCACGCCTGCACGCTTCTTATGCTTCTTCTCGCGGTTGATACCTCCGGTAAGCACGGCAGCATTGCTCTGGCGAGATGCGGGCCAGAAGATGCCTGCGAGGTCATTGAGGTCGCCCCGCTTTCGGGAGGAACATTCTCGGCGGAACTGGTTCCAGAAATCGCGGCACTGCTCGATAAACACCGATTCCGCAAAGCAGACATTGGAGCGTTCGCGGTGGTTTCCGGGCCCGGATCGTTTACCGGATTGCGTATTGGATTGGCGGTCATCAAGGCTCTCGCTGAGGTGCTGGCAAAACCGATTGCTGCCCTGTCGCTGTTAGAGGCGTTGGCAAGTGCCAGTCAAGCGCGAGGAAAGATTATGGCTGCGCTCGATGGTGGGCGAAATGAGGTTTTCGTGGGTGAATATGAGCTTGGCAATGAGTCAACAATCCTTATTCGTGAGCGCTTATTGATCCGCAATGAATGGTTGGAGTCAGCCGCTGGTGCGGTGATTGTGACGCCGGATAGCGCGCTCGCGGAAGCGGCACGGGCGAAGGGATTTCACGTCGTCGAGGTGGAGCGTCCACGCAGCGAGGCCATCGCGAAGCTGGGATGGACGAAGATTGCACGCGCCCAGACCGTCTCGGCGGAAGCGCTGGAAGCGAACTATACCGGACGTTCAGAGGCGGAGCTTTTTGTGAAGGGCGGTTAGCGTTGTAATGCGTATTCGTTATGCGTATTCGTTATGCCACGGCGGCAGACATCCCCAACCTGATGGCGCTGGAGAAGCACGTCGCCACCGCGGCGCATTGGTCAATGAAGCAGTATGAAACCGTCTTCTCCGCCCAACCACCCCCTCGCGTAATGCTGATCATTGAGAACGAAGCTGGCGTGCAAGGATTCATTGTTGGCAGGACGTTGGAGAAAGAATGGGAAATCGAGAACATCGTCGTCGCGGGGTCGGTAAGGCGCTGCGGGTTGGGCGCGCGGGCGGTGGCAGATTTTCTTGAGTTGGCTCGCGACCGGGGTGCAGACACGGTTTTCCTGGAAGTCCGGGAATCGAATGTGGCGGCACGTCGGCTGTATGAAAAGTTGGCTTTCATGGAGCGCGGTCGACGCAAGCTCTATTATCAGGATCCTGCAGAGGATGCCATCGTTTACCAGTTCACTTTGCCCTGATATTGCCTCGGGATTTGTGCAATTGTTTGGAAGCTGATGAAAAATCAGGTGGATACCTCGACAAGATTCTAGAGACGATTGCCCGTCGATGTCGTTCAAATGGTGCTATTTTTTCCTTTCGCATTGAAGCCTGCAGAGTCCTGTGGTAATTTTTAGGTCTGACAACCCGGTTAGGAGGTCTGCTGGATGCTAACTGCTAGGGACCAGCTCTTCGCCAATCATGATGAATTCAGAAAGCTGGCTATGGAGCACACACTCTACGAAAAACGTCTTGATTCACTCACTGAAAAACGCTATCTCACCGACGACGAAAAATTGGAAGAAGTGCGATTAAAAAAGCTGAAGCTCCGTCTTAAAGATCAGATGGAGAGTATTCAGCGGCAGTACCGGCAACAGCCGCAGAACCAGGTCGCTTAATCAGGCTCCAATCTCACGCGGCTTAGCCGCAGGAGGGAGTATCTGTCTCCAACCCAAGGCGCTTACAAGCGCCTTTTTTGTTTGCATTTACAGGAAACCCTGCGATGCCTGCGCCTGCACTATAATCTTCTATACGTCCGAAAATGGTTCGTGACGCCTATTACTACGCACTTCCGCTTCTGGCGGCTGCCGCGCTGATCGGCTGGCTTACCAGCCCGCGTTGGGCGTTGCCTGCGTTGTTGCTGGCAGTGTTCTTTTTATGGTTTTTTCGCGATCCCGACCGATCGATTCCAGGTGAGCCAGGGGCTCTCGTATCGCCAGCCGACGGCAAGGTCACCGACATTGCGCCGGTTACTTGGAATGGCGCCCCGCGCCTCCGCATCAGCATATTTTTGAATGTCTTTGATGTTCACGTAAATCGGTCTCCTATTGCCGGCATCATACGCGCGGTCCGATATCAGAAGGGGAAGTTCGTTAATGCCATGAACGCGGCGTCGGCCGAGCAAAACGAGCAGAATGTGGTAACCGTCGAAGGTGAGGGGCGGACCGTGGTGTTCAAACAGATCGCCGGCTTGCTTGCGCGCAGGATTGTGTTTACCAAAAAGGTCGGAGACCTAGTGGAACGGGGAGAGCGCGTCGGCTTGATCAAGTTCGGCTCGCGTGTGGATGTCTTGCTGGATGCCTCCGCAGTTGTTGAAGTGAAAATCGGGGATCGGGTGAAAGGCGGATCGAGCGTGCTGGCCTACCTGAACGCTGAGCGAGCACTGGCGGCAGGCAGAGCCGGTCAGGCTCAGATAGGAGCACCGTGATGGACCCAGAAGTTCTAGTGATTCCAAAACGGCGAAAAGAGGACCGGCCTTCGGGCCGCCTGCGCAAGGGTTTGTATATTTTGCCTTCGCTGTTCACCGCGGCGAATATGGCGATGGGGTACTACGCCATCTTGCAGACGACGCACGCCACAGTCGCGGAACCCTGGCACTTTGACTTCGCGGCCAAGGCGATAGGCTTTGCCGTCTTGTTTGACGGATTGGACGGGCGTATTGCCCGCATCACTCATACGAGTAGCGACTTTGGCCGAGAGCTGGATTCGTTGGCTGATGTCATCACCTTTGGGGTCGCTCCCGCTCTGCTGGCATGGATGTGGGGATTCCGTCAGTTACCGGTATTTCTCGGGTCTAGCGAATTGACCGGCAAGATGATTCAACTAGGCTCGATCGCGAGCTTTCTATTCTTGATGGCCGGTGCCAGCCGTTTGGCGCGCTTCAATATTACTTCCAATCCGCAACCGTCAAACCCCGGACGTCCTGGGAAGAAGTATTTTGTAGGAATGCCCATTCCAGCGGGAGCCGGAGTGATTGCCGCCGTGGTGCACTTTTCCGGAGGGGACCCGATTTCTTCGCTATGGAGCTGCATCACCTGGATGCTGATCATTGTGTCCGCGGGATACCTGATGGTGAGCACGTGGCGCTTTTACAGTTTCAAAGACATCGATTTTCGCGCCCGTCAGCCCTTCCAGCTGGTTATCCTGTTGGGTTTGCTGTTCGCTGCTGTCTGGGTCTTCTCTCAGTGGGTGCTATTTATAATCGCGCTGACTTATATGTTTTCGGGGGTGTTCTGGCGTTTGCAATGGATTTTCCGGCGCAAGCGGAATCTCCCGCCTCCTCCGTATAAAGAGGCCTCGCAAACATCATGACTTCAAACTTCAAGCCGGCTCCGGCGGCGCACCTCGACGCGGTGCGCGGAGGCAATTTCTACCGGCTCGCGATCGTCGGCGCAGGCACACTCAAAGGCAAGGAAGTCGCGGACGTGCTCAACGACCGCAATTTTCCTTCGCTGGATGTCAAGTTGCTGGATGACGATGAGGCGCTAGGGAAGTTGGAAGCGGTCGGAGGTGAGGTCACATTCATCCAGAATGTACGCACCGAACAATTTCAGAATACAGATTTTACTTTCTTCGCTGCAGACGCGGAATCCACGCGCAAGAACTGGAAGACAGCGCGTAATGGGGGCAGCGCGATCATCGATCTTTCAGCAGCTTTGGAGGACGAGCCCGGCGCCACGGTCCGTTCCCCTTGGATCGAGCGGCAACTGGGGCAACCTTTGATTCCTGAGTTGCAACCTGGACCGGCGGTGGTTGCCCATCCCGCAGCTGTCGTCCTCGCGCTGCTTCTATTGCGGGTGCAGAGAGCCGCGAAAATTGTGCGGGCAGTGGCTACGGTGTTTGAGCCCGCCTCGGAACACGGTCAAAAGGGCATGGACGAATTACACGAGCAGACCGTGAACTTGCTTTCGTTCCAACAGCTGCCGAAGAACGTTTTTGATACCCAGGTAGCCTTCAACATAGTGGCTCGTTACGGTGAACACTCGGTACCTGCGCTGGCTACGGTGCAGAGCCGGATCCTGAAGCATTATCAAAGAATCACCGCAAAGGACGCTCTCTTGCCGTCGCTGCTATTAGTGCAGGCTCCTATTTTTCACGGACACGCCTTCGCGGTTCACCTCGAGCTCAGCGAGGCCGCAGATGTCAAAAATATTTCCAGAGCGTTAGCTGGCGAACATGTGAACCTCGCACATGGAGCGGAAGAGGCTCCGTCGAACGTGAATGCAGCCGGCCAGAGCGATATCCAGGTGTCGATTGCAGCCGACACGAGTCAGCCCAATGGAGTTTGGCTGTGGGCCTCTTCGGATAATCTACGCATCGCAGCGGCGAATGCAGTGGAGTGTGCGGAAGCCATGGCAGCAAGCCGGCCGCGAGGCAAAATCCAGTGAGCCGTCGCATGGCGCTGGCCGTGTTCCTCAGCGTTCTAGGTGCGGGGTGCGGCTATCATACTGCTGGTCACGCGGTAACCATCCCCGACAACGTCCGAACCATTGCAATTCCAGCATTCGTGAACCAAACTCAAACCTTCAAGATTGAACAGATGTTGACCGCTGCCGTGGTGAGAGAATTCGTCACGCGAACTCATTACCACGTCATCAACCAGATGAATGATGATGCGGACGCGACGCTGCATGGGACTGTGCTTGCAACCTATACCACACCGCTCACCTATGACTCGCGCACCGGGCGCGCCGCAAGCGTTCTGGTCGTGATCTCCATGAAAGTGTCGTTGCTCGATAAGCAGGGCAAGGTTGTTTACCAGAATCCTTCGTATCTGTTTCGCGAGCAGTACGAGGTGCCGCGCGACGTGAATAGCTTCTTCGAGGAGGACACTCCGGCATTTCAGCGCCTGTCACGCGACTTTGCGCAAACCCTGGTATCGAATATTCTTGAGGGATTCTGATGCGAGCCTTCGCGCAGACCGACCGCTTTGTCTCGGAGGTGCAAGCTCGCAAGCTCCGCCCGGCCTATGTTTTCGTAGGAGCCGAAGTTTTCTTCCGCGAACGTTGCCGCGAAGCCATTCTCCAACACTTGGTAACGCCTGATTTGCGGGACTTCAGCCTTTTTGAATTCGATCTGGCGGAAACCGATCTGGTCGAAGTCCTCGATCGGGCGCGTACGCCTTCGCTGATGGCGTCGTTTCAAGTTTTTTTTGTGCGGGGCGTCAAGAACCTGTTCGGACGCGGGTCGAACGAGGAGAAACTGGCGGCCATCGAGGCCTACTGCAAGGATGCTAATCCCGCGGCAGTATTGATCTTTGTTGCCGATCACATCAGTATTCCCGCAGACCCTCGCCGCATGGACCTGACCGACAAAGAACGCTACGAGCGAATTCGCGAGACGCTGGGACAGTACTGCGCCATCGTCGAACTGGCGAGAGTCGAAGAAAGCGAGGCGGTACGTTGGATTGGCGAATACGGTGCCACCCGGAACGTCAAGATCGATGCCGATGCTGCCCGTGAACTGGTGGACGCTCTCGGCGGCGACATGATGATGGTTTCCAATGAACTAGAGAAGCTGATGCTTTACGTGGGCGAGAAGAAGCGCATTACGCTAGGCGATGTTGAGACCATGGTGTTGGCCGCAAAGCAACGGTCTCTCTACGAACTGACCGACGCGATTTCCTCGAAAGATCGGGTGCGGGCGCTCGAAATGCTGGACGCGATTCTGACCACCGGCGAAGGCGACGAGGCTGCCATTGGGCATCTCTACATGCTGGCGAAAACTTTTCGCCAGATGCTGGTCATCCTCGAGCGAAATGTACACGACCAGCGCATGTTGTGGGCCGCGCTCTGGCAGGGCTTCCGCGTGCCTCCATTTGCCGCGGACGACATCATCAAGCAGGCTCGACGCTACAAGTCGAAACGAGAGTTGACGCGCGCCATCCGGTTGGTGGCTAAAACGGATCTGGCTTTGCGTTCGAATCCACCAAGTAAACGAATGGTGCTGGAGAAATTAGTCCTCGACCTGACGTCGGAGCCGAAGCCAGAGGCTGGATGGATGCAGGAAGAGTTGCCGGTCTAATCGGTACCCACGTGGGGATAGCCGCCCCCCCGCTGTCCAGCCCAGCGGGGTTCGGCATCCCGCTATGCTCAACGTTCCCGCCTATCTCGACCGCATCGCGTACACTGGACCGCTTGTCCCAACGGTTGAGGTGTTGCGAAACCTGCATCGCGCTCACCTGCTAAGCGTTCCCTTTGAGAATCTCGACATAGCTTTGGGTCGAGAGATCGTGTGTGACGAAAGCGCTTTCATCCGGAAGATCGTGGAGTGTCGACGCGGCGGGTTTTGCTACGAACTGAATGGAGCGTTCGCGAGCTTGCTGCGCGCAATCGGGTTCGAGGTCACTCTGCTTTCGGCTCGCGCGCCCCGCGATGATGGCAGCGACGGCCCGGAGTTCGATCATCTTGCGTTACGAGTGGATCTGGATGAGCCCTGGCTTGCCGACGTGGGATTTGGAGACTCGTTTGTCGAGCCGCTTAGACTGCGGTCCGGCGCGGAGCAATCACAGGGCGGTTGGACGTATCGAGTGGTGGAGTGCGGGAGTTCGCTATGCTTGGAGAGGGCGGAGCGCGATGCGGTTTGGAAGGTGCAGTATTCTTTCACTCTGACGCTGCGAAGCCTCGACGACTTTGCAGCTATGTGCCACTACCATCAGACGTCGCCCGAGTCGCCGTTTACCCGGAAGGATGTGTGTTCAGTGGCGACACCCGATGGAAGAATTACCTTGACGGACCGGAAGGTGATCTTTACGCGCAATGGGTGCAGAGAAGAACGGTTGCTCGCCTCGGATGCGGAATGGCAGGCAGCGCTGAAAGAACAGTTCGGAATAGTGCTCTCAAAATCTAAATCCCGCAGAGCTCTGCGCGAAGAACACTGAGGCTTGCGTTTACAGCCAGCAATCGCTACTTTTTGGCGATTGCGTTCAAGCGGGCGCTCAGACGGGACTTGTAGCGCGACGCGGTATTTTCGTGAAGCACACCCTTCTGGACTGCTTTGTCGAGAGCGGAGACTGTCTGTCGAAAAACCTGATCGGCGCTTTGGCGGTCGGCCTTGGCGAGTGACTCGCGCAAGTCACGCAGTGAACTGCGCAGGCGGGAGGTGTTGGCGCGGTTGCGAACCGTGCGTTTCTCAGTCTGACGGGCGCGTTTCAGCGCCGAAAAATGATTTGCCATGTAATTCGTTTACCTTTGTTCTTGGTTTTCCAACTCTAACAAGGTGATTTCGAGTGGATGCGAATAGTTATTCTACGGGAGTAAGTCGCTGTCGGTCAAATGGATATGGTCGCAAACCGACTTGCCCTTCGATAGTCGTGCGGTTGGCGGGTCTTTGACCGTCCAGAGAGGTCGAAGACCCGTCCCTACGCAACCACCTCGGAGGAATTCCTGTCGGCATTGACTCTTGTCCAACCCTGGGGGTACCCTTACCTCAATGGTAGTTGCTTGCACCTCGGGAGCGAGCATTCCGGTTGGTTCCACCTGCACAGAGAAGAATTTTGTCGTCGCTCAGACGGGCATAGGGTGCTCCTATGTCGTAGCCGTGCCATCTAAGCACTGACACGCAAGCAAGGCGTCGCTGGCGAGGGAGGGATGCGCCAAAACTGAATGAAGAAGAGCATTGAGATTACTCCTCACATTGAAGCCCTGTTCGGTACCAGGGACGAAAACCTGCATGTGCTGGAAGACGGTTTGAACATTAACATCGACCTGCGCTCCAATTCCATCGAACTGGAAGGTGCAGCCCGCGATGTTGCCCGGGCCGAGCAAGTCTTTGACGATTACAACCATCTGCAGCGCTCCGGACATACCTTCAACAACGGCGACCTGAACAGCATGCTGCGCGTTCTCATCGCGGACCCAAAAGCCACTCTGCGCGGTTTAGCGGAAGCTGGACGGCAGCGCTCGTTCGGACGGCGAACGGTTCAGCCCAAGAGCTTGAATCAGAAACGATACGTGGAAGCCATCGAACACCATGACATGGTGTTCGGGATCGGTCCCGCAGGTACGGGTAAGACCTACCTGGCCGTGGCCATGGCCATTTCGGCGCTGCTGGCAAAAAGGGTGAACCGGATCATTCTGGCGCGTCCAGCTGTCGAGGCGGGCGAACGCCTGGGATTCCTTCCCGGGACATTGCAGGACAAGATCGACCCGTATCTGCGCCCGCTTTACGACGCGCTCTACGACATGCTCGATCCCGAGAAAGTTGATCGTTACCTGGAGAAGAATGTCATCGAGATTGCGCCGATTGCGTTCATGCGCGGCCGTACCTTGAACGATTCGTTCGTGATTCTGGATGAAGCCCAGAATACAACCTCCGAGCAGATGAAGATGTTCGTTACCCGTCTGGGATTCAATTCCAAGGCAGTGATAACCGGCGACGTAACCCAAATTGATCTGCCGAACGCCCGCCGCAGCGGGTTGCTGGAGGCGGTCGATATCTTGAAGCGCGTGGAAGGATTGACGTTCGTCTACTTCGATGAAGGCGACGTGGTTCGCCACCATCTGGTGCAGCGTATCATTCGAGCTTACGACGAGCACAAGACAAAACTGGCGGAACAGCAACTATCGCTGCTCGAACCCAAGGGTGGGAACGGCAAGACCAACGGAGCGGACAGTACTCCTCTACAGAAGAATACTGGGACAACTACGGAAGCAGGCGCGAAAGAATAAAGCGAGCACGATTGGGTTGGAGGGCTGCGGTTTGGCCCTCCTGTTTATTTGGAGAGTGTCCAGGGAGAGAGTGGTCATCTTTCAACATAGAGTAAGCGGGTTGAGCGAGGCATCGCTGGCGAAGTTTGTGAGGCGCGCGCGTCGGGCGATAGGGCTTCGAGGTGGCGTCAGTGTGCTCGTAGCCGGCAGCCGGGAATTGCGGAGATTGAATCGTCGCTTCCGTGGCAAGAATAAGCCGACGGACGTGCTCTCGTTTCCCGCCTCGCCTGGTCTGATACAGGAACTTGCCGGAGACGTGGCCATTTCGGGGGAGATTGCGACCGGTAATGCACGTCGACTGGGACATACGGCAGCTGAGGAAGTCAGGATTCTCGTCTTGCATGGACTGCTTCACCTTGCCGGGTACGACCACGAAAACGATGACGGCGAAATGGAACGAAAGGAAGAGCGTTTGCGGAAGTCGCTAGGATTGCCCATAGGATTGATTGAGAGAAATAGACGTCACACTGACGAAAAAGTTTTAAGATCCAGTAAAAGTAAGTCGAGCGGTCGAGTGCCTATTGTTTCCACGCGAGCCAGAGTTGGCACGGCCTCCACCGCCAAAAAGGCATAACCATGAACATCATCATCGCGGTTGTGTTGCTGATGTTGCTGGGGCTGCTGACCCTGGTTTCCTACGTGGACCGCCTCTATACCGAGATTGGCAAATTCCTTTCCCGTGAGTTCCAGGACAATATCGACGCGTTCGAGCATGACGTAGAGCCGAGGCTGCACGTCAGCCGCGCCCGCGCGGCGCAATCAATGGCAGTGCTGACCCAAATAACCACCGCCGCCATTGCCATGCTGGTAGGTTTTACCGTATTCCGAGACCGGGCCTGGAGCATCTACGAAATTCTGCAGGCAACGCTCAGCCTGATCCTCATCGTCATCGTTTTTAACCAGTTTCTACCCTTCGTTTTCTTCTCGCGGACAAAAGGAAAATGGCTGGTCCGCTGGACACCTTTTTTCCGAATTGTGATCTACCTGGTTTTGCCCGTAACCCTCGTGTTGGGTTTTTTGCAGTCGGTGGCGGCTCTGACCAAAGAGCATTCGGACGAACAGCCGGAGAGCCAGGCAGAAGCCGTGGACGCATTGATTGAAGCGGGGCAGGAAGAAGGCATCCTCGACGAAAGCAATCGCGACATGATCCAGTCGGTCGTGGAGTTTGGCGAGAAGACGGTGCGCGAGGCCATGAAGCCGCGGCCTGAAATCGTTGCGGTTCCCACCAATACGACCGTTGAGCAGTTTATTGAGTTGCTGCGCACGAAGCCGTTTTCCCGGGTTCCGGTTTTTGAAGGCACCATCCACAACATCAAAGGTATCGTTTACGCGCAAGATGTCCTGCAGGTGCCGGACACGGTGGCCCACACGCGCACGGTCGATACGCTGATGCGCAAAGATGTGTATTTCGTCCCCGAAAGCAAACTGGGAAGCGAGCTCCTGCGCGAGATGCAAAAGCACAACATTCGCATGGCAATCGTGGTTGACGAATACGGGGGGGTAGCGGGACTGGTCACGATCGAGGACCTGGTCGAAGAAATTGTCGGCGAGATCGACGACGACCACCAGAAAGCCGAAGTCGTGCGGGAAAGCGATCAGTCCTATATCGTTCCCGGAAACATGGATGTCGACCGGCTGGATGAGTTGCTGGGCACGCGGCCTGAAGGCAAAGAGTCGGCCACGGTGGCGGGATTGGTGAGCGAGATGGCCGGCCGCATTCCGCAAAAGGGCGAAGTGATAGAAGAAGACGGCCTGCGCTTCGAGGTGCTGGAGTCGACTGAGCGGCGCGTGGAGCGCGTGCGGATCTCGGTAGTCCAACCGAAACAGATGCGCCTGATATAGGATTGAGCAATTGGGTAATTTGAATTTTGGGTAATTTAACAATTCTTCCAATTGCGAACCTGCCAAATTACTCAACTACCAAATTAAGAACTTTCTCAATTCCTATGGCCTTTCATTCCGGATTCGTCTGCATTCTTGGTCGTCCTAACGCCGGCAAGTCTACCCTGCTGAACGCGCTCGTCGGGGAAAGGCTGGCTATCGTCAGCCCCAAGCCGCAAACCACCCGCAACCGCATCCTGGGCATTGTTCAGGTTCCCAAGCAAAAGAAACGTGTGGGAGGGCAGATCGTGCTCATCGACACGCCGGGCGTACACAAGCCGGACACCTCACTTGGCCGCAAGATGATGTCGGAGGTGCGCGAAGCGCTGGAAGGCTGCGATCTGCTCTTGCTGATTGTCGATGTGACCCGCAAATTCGGCCGGGAAGATGAGGCCGTCCTCGAGATGGCGAAGAAATCCAGGACGCCCGTTTTTCTGCTATTGAACAAGATCGATTTGTTGCGAAATCAGAAAGACAAGCTGCTGCCCATCATCGATCAATATCGCAAGCTTCACGCCTTCAAGGAAATTATTCCACTTTCCGCGCGCAAGCCCGAAGGGTTAGACCTTTTACTCGAAAGCGTGATCAGGACTCTGCCCGAGGGGCCCCGCTACTTTCCTGAGGACCAGGTAACCGATCAACCCACCCGATTCATGGTTGCCGAGATTATCCGCGAGCAGGTGTTGATGGAAACCAGCGAAGAAGTTCCCTATGCGACTACGGTGTTAGTCGAACAGTTTGAAGAAGGAACCAGGCTCATGCGAATTGCCGCGGCGATTTATTGCGAGCGGGAGGGGCAGAGGCGGATTTTGATCGGGAAGCAAGCGCAGATGTTGAAGAAAATCGGTACGGCTGCTCGGTTGCAGATCGAAAAAATGGTTGGTACTAAGGTCTTTCTCGAGCTTTTCGTGAAAGTAAGCCCAGACTGGCGGGAGTCGCACAGCTTTATCGAGGAACTAGACTGGCGCCGGCAGTTGGAGCTGTTAACCCATATCGCGAAGACTTAGCACCACAGGTGGTGGAAACGCGCTACTCTGCGAGCTTTTCAGATTGCCGGAGTCGCGTTCCATCTGTAGAATCGCAGAGGCCAAGTTGCGACCAACCATCGCGAAACATGACGTTCATTTAATGTCCTCTAACTCCGAACCCACTTTCGATTTCCTGGCCGACAAGTTACTTTTCAAGCTTCAGGTCACGCTGGCCGCCGACAAGGCAGCGGTGGATTCCGTGGTGCAGCGGATTATGGAGTCCATCCGCGAGAAAGATTGTGCGAGAGGGAAGGAATCGGAAATCGAACTGGCTCTGTCAGAGGCGCTCGCGAATGCCGTGGTCCACGGAGCCAAGTCTGACATCTCAAAAATCGTCGAATGCGACGTAGCCTGCGACCAAAACCGGAGCCTGCTGATCGTGGTGCGTGACCCGGGAGACGGTTTCGATCCGGCGGCAATCCCCAGTCCGGTCGTAGGGCAAAACATCTTTTCCGGCCACGGTCGCGGCGTTTATCTCATCACTCAGCTTATGGATGAGGTGAAGTTCCTCAAGAACGGCACTGAGATCCACATGATTAAGAGGTAAGCCTTCGACGAGAGCCCGCAAACCTGGGCATTACTCTTTGACAGCAATGCCCAACGTTTTCATCTTGCGGTAAAGATGGCTGCGTTCGAGCCCCAGCACCTCGGCTGTGCGGGTAACGTTGCCATGATTCTCGTCCAGCTTTTTGAGGATGAAGTCGCGCTCGTAGGCGGCGCGAGCCTGATGCAAAGTGGAGAACTCACCGGCGGCGCGCCGTGTGCCATCGCGATGAACCAACGGTGGCAGGTGTTTGCGTTCGAATCGGATGGTCGTGGGATTCATGATGACGATCCGCTCGATCACATTCCGCAACTCCCGCACATTGCCTGGCCAGGAATAGCGCATGAGTGTCTCGATTGCATCATCGGTGATCTCGCGCAGCCGGCGTCCATAAGTTGCAGAAAACTCCTTGAGGAAATGACGCCCCAGCAGCGGAATGTCCTCCTTGCGTTCGCGCAGCGGCGGCACCGAAAAAGGGATGACGTTGAGACGGTAAAACAGGTCCTCGCGAAAGTTCCCCCGCGAGATTTCCTCTTCCAAATCCTTGTTGGTCGACGCAATCACGCGGGCATCGACGGTAATCGGTTCGTCGCTGCCAACCGGGACAAACCGTTGCTCGTCGAGAGTGCGCAAAACCTTCGATTGTGTTTTCAAGCTCATATCGCCGATCTCATCAAGAAAAAGAGTCCCGCCATGAGCTTTTTGAAATGTTCCCTCTTTGTCTCCCGTGGCTCCAGGAAAAGATCCCTTGCGATGACCGAACAGTTCGCTCTCGATCAGATCCTCCGGAATCGCGGCACAGTTTACTTCGACGAACATCTCATCTTTGCGCAGACCTTGCGCGTGGATGGCGTGGGCCACTAATTCTTTGCCGGTCCCTGACTCTCCATAGATAAGAACGCGGCCGTTGGTGGGAGCCATGATCTGAATTTGCTGGCGCAGCGCCTTCATCGGGATACTGTCGCCCACGATCACACTTTTTGGTATGAGCTGCTTCTTGAGTTCCCGGTTTTCCGCCCGCAACCGCTTGGCATCAATCGCGTTCTTGATGAGGATGAGGGTCTTGTCAATCGACAGCGGCTTTTCAAGGAAGTCATAAGCCCCCAACTTGGTGGCGCGAACGGCAGTCTCGATGGTGCCGTGTCCTGAGATCATAATGACCTCGGGAGCATTTTCCTTTTCGCGAATCTTCTCCAGGGTTTCGAGACCGTCGATTCCCGGCAGCCATACGTCCAGCAACACTACGTCGAATGCGTGCTTGCTAATGATCTCCAGGCCGGCTTCGCCGCTTTCGGCCATCGAGGTTTTGAAGCCTTCGTCTTCGAGGACGCCTTTGAGCGACTGGCGAATCGTAGGTTCATCATCAACGATAAGAATGTTATGCATGCTGGTTTATCGGGGGTGCGACGACCGCATCCGAAACGATCGGGAGCTCAACCACGAAGCGGGCGCCAACCGGCTGATTCTCTTCGACACGAATGGAGCCGTGATGATCTTCAATAATCCGGTTTACGATGGCAAGCCCAAGGCCGGTGCCGCGCTTCTTGGTGGAGAAGTAGGGCAGGAACAGCCGCTCTTTTAATTCCCGAGTAACTCCGTGGCCGGTATCGGCCACGCTGATCTCAACCACGTCGCGGGTAGCCACGAGCGCAGTGGAAATCTGAATTTCGCGGAAGAGCGCATCCTGCATCGCTTCCGCCGCATTGTCCAGCAGATTGGCCAGGGCGCGCTTGATGGCCTCGGGGTCGGCCATGACATTGGGCAACTCGGGTGACAGAAATGTGCGTACCCGAATGTTGTCCAGTCGCCCATCGAACATTGCCAGAGTGCTATCCACGATTGAGTTGATATTGGCGGATTGTGGCCGCGCTGTAGGGAAACGCGCTAAAGTCGAAAACTCGTCCACCAAAGTGCGGACGGTTTCGACCGCCCCGGCAATCGTGTCGGCGCAACTGTTCAGTACCTGAATTGAGGCTGCGTCAGGTGGTGTGCCACGTTGCAGGTGCCGGCGAATGCGTTCGGCGGAAAGTGCAATTGGGGTTAGCGGATTCTTGATTTCATGAGCGACGCGGCGAGCCACCTCGCGCCAGGCAGCCTGCTTTTGTGCCTTCAGCAATTCAGAAAGGTCCTCGAATACGAGGACATATCCCAGCCCCTGTCCATCGTGCTTGAGTGTAGCCACCGTAACCGCGACGTTCAGGGTGGCGCGCTGTATGAGCATTTCCATCTGAGTAGTGGTGGTGGCCATACGGTCGGCACGGCGCAGTAGCGGTTCAAGATCTTCGAGGACCTCAGCTCCGAAAACGTCTCTCAACGGCGCGCCGATCAACACACTCGGTGTCCCGGATTCCGCCCCGGCGGGATGGAACAGACGAAGCAAAGCGTGGTTCACATGCGTGACGCGCCGCTCCGCGTTCAGTGAAAGCACACCGTTGGGAATGCTTTCCAGGATAGTCTCGATATGACGGCGTCGCTGTTCTAAAGCGACATTCGCCGCGCTGAGTTCATGGCTCGAGGCCTCAATCTGACGGCGGCTGGATTCCAATTCCTCAGCCATGCGGTTGAACGAGTGCACTAGATCGCCGATTTCATCGGCGGCACGGACTTCCACGCGGTAGTCGAGGCGGCCGCGAGAAATCTCCTGCGTCGCTTCAGCCAGAGCGACCATGGGACGGGTCACCAGCTTGGAGAGAAATAAGGCGAACCAGGTGGTAGCAAAAAGTACCGTCACGGTGAGCAGTAGCAATACTTCCATGTAAGTTCGTCGAACCAGTCTTCGTTCTCGAGCTAACTCGAGATAGCGCTGCTGGCTGGCTTCTACCTGCCTAACGGTTTCGGAAAATTTCTTGGGCAAGGGCATGCCCACCAGGATCAAACCAGAATCACCAATTTTCGCCGTGCCCAGAATGTAATCTGTTTGTTCCCATGCGAACGGAATTGGGGCGTCCGGCTTCAGTCGGTCCAGAGGAACCTTAGCTTTCAGTTGCGTCCAGGGCGCGGGCAGACCAAAGCTAGCCTCCTCGTCGCCGTCGACGATCGCCAGGGCAAACCCCGCTTGAAGCGTAGACGCGTGACGCTGAAACTCCCTGGTCACTACAGAGAAGTCGTGGTTCGCAAAAGCAAATTGCGTCTCCGCCGCCGCGGCTATGGCCTCGGCCTCGCCTCGCGTGTTTTGTGCCGCATAGTTGGAAAGCAGCGATGCCATGGTCGCCGTATCCCGCCGCACTTCCTCCACCGGGGTGGAGAACCACTTGTCAATCGACCGGTTCATCAGCACATAAGCGAAGAAAAACATGCCAATGACGGGAAGAAAGGAAAGCAAAAGGCTGCCCACGACCAGGCGCGTCCGGAATTTCGATCCCAGAACTCCGAGTCTTCGTTCGGCAAAAAGCTTCAGGAGATTCCGTGCGAGGACGAACGTCAGTGCTACGAATAGAAGGAAGATCAGTGCAGAGAGTGAAGCAAAAACCAGCAACTGCTGGTTGGTGCCGGGATTCAGAGGCAGGTCAAAAGAGGTCAGTGAAAGCAGCACCCCAAAAAGCAGGGCGATCCCCACTGCCAGCGGAATAATGACCTTCTTCCGGCTAGGCGGTTTTGGTTCCCGTCGAATTGGATTGGGCGACGACACGTCTGCTGGCCGCCGGCAAGGCTGGTCTGTAAAGCTTGCAGGCCTCCCCGGCCCATTATAAGCGGACGCGCTTAAGAGGGTACGTTCAGCTCAACCAACCTTTAGCCCCAGCAGTGTAAGAGTGTGTTCTATCCGCGCCGGGAGCACTCCCCGAACTCCGCCCTGCGGTAAGAATGTTTGCAGCGGGCACTGTTCGCAGCGAGGTTTTGACTTGAAACAATAATGTTTTCCGACTGCAACAATTAGTCCATGCATCTCGTTATATACCTGCGCTAGCGGCGAGCGTGGGGCAAGACTCATGGCGGATGGAAGATGGGGAACGGGACGAGCCGCAGTTCCAAGTTCGGGGTTCTCAGGTCTCAGTTTCGCAGGCTTTGGCAAGACCCGACGCAAGGCCTGCTCAAAGACTTCCCGCAACTCTTCATACTTCGCGTTCTTAGAGGCGACCCCGTGGCGTTCGACGATGCGGCGGGCGTAGGTATCGACGACAAAAACCGGATGCTGGCCGGCATAGAGCAAAATTGAATCCGCAGTCTCAGGGCCAACGCCATTCAGCGCGAGCAATTCCGGTCGCACTTTTTGCGTGGGTTGCGCGAAAAGGCGCCGGAGTGAACTTTCATAATGCTGGTCAGCAAATGCGACAAAGGTTTTTAGCCGAGCGGCCTTCTCGCGGAAGTATCCTGCTGGCCGAATTAGCGCTTCTAGATGCTCTCGAGCTACATTCCGGATGCCGGCGAGATTCAACAAACCCTCGCGACGCAAATGGCGTAAGGCAATCTCAACATTTCTCCACGACGTATTTTGGGTGAGATAAGCGCCCACGATGACTTCAAAGCGGGTGCGAGCTGGCCACCAGTGCTGCGACCCCCAGGCGTCGTAAAGCACCCTGTAATATTTGCGGATTTGTTCCTCAGCTGCGGCTGGACTCATGGTGACTTGTCCAGTGTAAAGGAATGCAAGTCGCAGCAGTCCAAGCCAAAGAACTCTAACGCAACGGGAAGGGGTTGACTTCGCAGACTGTCAGACTTACCTAAGTTCATGCCCACCTGAACAGCTCGGTTCTACAAAAGCGCATCTGACGGGGCATTCGACGAGGCGTAAAGGTGTTATGCGCTCCTTGTCGCGCGGTACAAGTACCAAAGTCACTGGCGAAGTAACGCTTGTGCTGTGACAATTTGTGTCAACGCGATAGGCTGTCTTTTCTCCCCCATAGTCAGCAATGTTGCGCGAGCAAACGAAGTCGACGTCATCCCTCTGCCGCTCAGATAGGAGATCGAGGTATGTCTCAACGGCTGGGTGATCTTCTGGTCAAAGAGAAGGTCATAACCCCAGAGCAGTTGGAACAAGCAACGAAGGCTCAGAAGGAGACCAACGTTCGCCTGGGCGCCGCCCTGGTGAAGCTGGGATTCCTGACTGACGAAGACGTCACCAACTTCCTTTCCCGCCAGTACGGCGTTCCGGCAATCAACCTATCCTATTTCGAAATTGATCCTGCGGTCGTCAAACTGATTCCGTTTGAAACCGCCAAACGCTATCAAATCCTGCCCTTGAGCCGTGTTGGCGCTTCTCTGACGATCGCGATGGTGGACCCGACGAATGTGTTCGCCATGGACGATATCAAGTTCATGACCGGGTTCAATATCGAACCGGTCGTAGCGTCAGAAAGTTCCATTCTCGAGGGCATTGATAAAGCCTACGGAGCTACCAAGGAGGAAGATCTCGAGCAGGTGATGTTGTCGATGTCGGAGATGGATGAGTCCGACGTCGAATTGCAGGCGGATCAGGCGGAATTGGGGCTGGCCGACTTGGAGCGGGCGGCCGATGAAGCTCCGATCGTCAAGTTAGTCAACTTAGTTTTAACCGACGCGGTCAAGCGTGGAGCCAGCGACATCCACATGGAGCCCTACGAAAGAGAATTTCGTGTGCGCTTCCGTATTGATGGTGTGCTGCAGAGCATCATGACTCCGCCCTTGAAGTTGAAGGATGCCATTATTTCACGCGTAAAGATCATGTCGAAGCTCGACATCAGCGAGAAGCGGTTACCGCAGGACGGCCGCATCATGCTCAAGATGAATATCGGCGGCCGCAAGAAACAACTGGATTTCCGTGTCAGCACGCTGCCCACGTTGTGGGGAGAGAAAATCGTGCTCCGCTTGCTCGATAAAGAGAACCTTCGTTTGGATATGACCAAGCTGGGCTTCGAGCCAGAGTCGCTGGTCAAGTTTGAAAAAGCGATTCTTAAGCCTTACGGGATGGTGCTGGTGACCGGGCCGACCGGGTCAGGCAAGACCAACACCCTCTACTCGTCCATCTCGCAATTGAACAAGCCAGACACCAATATCATGACGGCGGAGGATCCAGTCGAGTTCCAGTTAGCCGGCGTCAATCAGGTGCAGATGAAGGAGCAGATTGGGCTGAATTTCGCCACTGCCTTGCGCGCCTTTCTACGGCAAGACCCGAACATTATTCTGGTGGGCGAAATCCGAGACTTCGAAACCGCGGAGATCGCCATTAAAGCTGCGCTCACTGGACACCTGGTGCTCTCCACTCTACACACCAACGGCGCGCCAGAAACCATCACCCGGCTTATGAACATGGGAATTGAACCCTTCCTCGTGGCCACTTCGGTTCACCTGATTTGCGCTCAGCGGTTGGTCCGGCGCATTTGCAAGGAATGTGCAGAAGTCGTAGATGTTCCCCCTCAAACCCTGATCGAAGAAGGTTATAGCCCGGAAGAAGCCAAGACCGTAAAAATCCAAAAGGGTAAAGGATGCGGAGTCTGCAACAGCACCGGCTACAAGGGCCGCTGCGGTTTGTATGAAGTCATGGAAGTCGATGATGAGATCAAAGAACTGGTCCTGGTGGGCGCTTCGGCAGTGGAACTGAAGAAGAAGGCGATTGAGCGCGGAATGATTACATTGCGCCGCAGTGGGCTGATCAAGGTTGCGGCTGGCATGACCACGCTCGAAGAGGTCGCACGCGAGACTATTCACTAGAGTTTGTAACGAGGAAGAAAGGGAATAAAACAGATGTCGCTCGCATTAAGTGATCTGCTGAAAAGAATGTTGGAGATGTCGGGAAGCGATCTTCACCTTACCACCAATTCGCCGCCACAGATCCGCGTTCACGGGCACCTGGTCCCGCTGGACTTGCCACAGATGACGCCAGCCGAAACCAAACAATTGGCATACAGCGTCATGACCGATTCTCAGAAGCATCGTTTCGAGGAGAATTTGGAGTTGGATTTTTCTTTCGGATTGAAAGGTCTGGCCCGTTTCCGCGCCAACGTATTTAACCAGCGCGGCGCAACCTCGGCCGTCTTCCGTCTGATTCCCTTCGAGATCAAGTCCTTTAACCAGTTGGGACTTCCCGCCGTGGTCAGTAAGATGTGCGACAAGCCTCGCGGTTTAGTGCTGGTTACCGGCCCAACCGGTTCGGGCAAATCCACTACCCTCGCCGCCATGATTGACAAGATCAATACCGAGCGGCACGACCACATCCTCACCATTGAGGATCCAATTGAATTCGTGCACATGAACAAGAATTGCGTGGTCAACCAGCGCGAAGTGCATGCCGACACAAAGAGCTTTACGGATGCGTTGCGAGCCGCGCTCCGTGAAGATCCCGATGTCGTACTGATCGGTGAAATGCGCGATTTGGAGACCATTGAGGCGGCACTGCGTATCGCTGAAACCGGCCACCTTACGTTCGGCACGCTGCACACCAACTCCGCATCGTCCACCATTAACCGAATTATCGATGTCTTCCCGGCGCACCAGCAATCCCAGATTCGGGCGCAGTTGTCGCTGGTGCTGGAAGGCATCATGTGCCAGAGCCTGTTGCCCAGCGCGGACGGGAAGGGCCGGGCCATGGGTATGGAAATCCTGGTACCGAACGCCGCGGTTCGCAACCTGATCCGCGAAGACAAGATCCATCAAATTTATTCGTCCATGCAATCCGGCCAGGACAAGTTTGGCATGCAGACATTCAATCAGGCGCTGGCCACGCTTTATCACCAGAAGCAGATCACTTTGGAAGTTGCGATGGCCCGCTCCAGCAACATGGACGAGTTGCAGGAGATGATCAACCGTGGCGCCGGACTATTGAATCGCAACCAGTCGGCTACGGCTAAGGGAGCGGCGACTGGAAAGCATTAAAGAGTCTCATCCGAGCTGCGAGTTCCGGTTTGAGCGGGCAGTTTAGGAAGTAGTAATCCGGTCTGCGAACGAATCAGCGCACCGGAGGAAACGCTAGGGAAGCTAGGAGGGGTCACCATGCCAGTTTTTACATTTTCTGGAAAGAGCGAAAACGGCGAAAAAGTCAGCGGTGAAAGAGCCGCGCCCAATAAACAAGCCTTGGCCGCTCAGTTGCGTAAGGAGCGGATCAACGCGGCCGCCATAAGGGAAAAAGGCAAAGAGTTTGCCATGCCGACTTTCGGCTCAAACAAGGTCAAGACCAAGGAAATCGCCATCTTCTTCCGCCAGTTCTCGGTCATGATCGATGCTGGTTTGCCGCTGGTGCAGTGTCTGGAAATTCTGGCCGCGAACCAGGAGAATCAGGCATTCCAGAAGACGCTCACGGGCGTGCGGACCACGGTGGAAGGCGGTTCAACCCTGGCTAACGCCATGCGGCAGTTTCCCAAAATCTTCGACGACCTGTCCACCAACATGATTGAAGCCGGCGAAACCGGCGGTATTCTGGACATCATTCTGCAACGGCTGGCGCAGTACGTCGAAAAAGCAGTGAAACTGCGCGGGGCGGTGAAGTCCGCTTTGATCTACCCCGTCTCGGTTATCGGTATGGCCGTCCTGATCGTGGCTGCGCTGCTGAAATGGGTGGTTCCCATCTTCGCCAACCTCTTCGCGGGATTGGGCGTGGCTCTCCCTTTGCCTACCCGCATCGTGGTGGGGCTGAGCGGATTCGTGGGCCAGTTCTGGTGGTTCTTCATCATCGGCGTTGGAGGCCTTGTCTTTGGCGTCAAGCAGATACGCAAGAATCCCAAAGGCCGCTATTACCTGGACTACGGATTGCTGAAAATGCCCATCGTCGGCCTGCTGTTGCGCAAAATCGCAGTCGCGCGCTTCACTCGAACGCTGGGGACGCTAATTACTTCCGGCGTGCCTATTCTTGAGGGCCTGAGCATCACCGCCAGAACCTCGGGGAACGCCGTTCTGGAAGAAGCCTTGATGAAAGTGCGCAAGGCCATTGAAGAGGGCCGCACCATCGTCGATCCACTACGAGAATCCGGCGTATTCCCCAGCATGGTGACCCAGATGATCGGCGTTGGCGAAGCCACGGGCGCGATGGATGCCATGTTGCAAAAAATCGCCGATTTCTACGAGGACGAAGTCGATACCGCGACCAAAGACATGCTGGCCATGCTGGAACCGGTCTTGATCGCCTTCCTGGGATTCGCGGTCGGCGGCATCGTTATTTCGCTGTATATGCCGCTGTTCTCGCTGATTGCCAAGATGGCTGGCTAAGCACGAAAAATTCTGGGCGGAGTTCACTGGCTGGAGAACAACCCTTGCAGCGGGTTCCGCCCACTAGAAATAAGTTCTACCGAGGGAAATTGGGTTAGGCATGCAATCCATGTTCGATGAGCGGCTGTGGCTGGCTTGGCTGGTCAAGGTTCGCATCCTGATCCTCACGCTTCTGTTGGGAATTGAGCTAGCCATCTCGCGGCTCACTCCTACTCCTTTGCCGCTACGGCTGTTTGTCAATGCCATCCTCCTCTGGTACGCGATCTCCATCTTTTACGTTCTGCTGCTGTCGTTTTGGCAGGAGTATCGAATTCAGGCTGTTCTGCAGGTGCTTACGGATCTGGCTCTGGTCAGCCTGGTCGTCTACTCCACGGGCGGCGTAGACAGCTCCCTCAACTTTCTTTACCCGCTGGTCATCATCGTGGCGTGCATTCTCTTGCCGCGGGTCTGGGCCTATCTTACGGCTGCGCTGGCCTTCATTCTCTATGGGGCCGTGCTTGAGGCCACGTATTTCGCAATTATTCCTTCGTACTCGACCACCCACCCGGAACTGAAGGCGCTGCAAGCCATTATTTTCGTCAACCTGTTCGGCTACCTGGCAGTTTCCTACCTTGCCGGGCTGCTGGCGAACAAGTTGCGCCAAGTCGACGTAAAGCTGAAGGACACCAGCGGAGCGCTCGAAGACCTGCAGGCCCTGCATGAGAACATCATCCAGTCCATCACCGGCGGGCTGATCACCACCGGACTGGACGGACACATTACGCTGGCCAACACTGCGGCCCAGAAACTATTGGAGCGGCCGGAAGACGATCTGCTGGGCCAGCCCGTTAATCAGCTTTTCCTGGACCCACTACCCCATGTCGATGCGGAACCGGCTCACGGTGAAGTCCGATGGGTTGCGCCCAATGGTTACCGTAAGACTTTTCGCGTGCTGGTTTCCGCGCTGGCGGTTCCGGAGCGGGGTACTCTAGGTTTTGTCTACACCTTCGACGATCTGACAGAAGTCCGCCGACTGGAACGAGAAGTTCGAATGCAGGACCGTTTGGCCGCTGTGGGGCGGCTGGCGGCAGCCATCGCGCATGAGATCCGAAACCCTCTGACCTCGATCGCTGGGTCGGTAAGCATGCTTTCCGAAATTCCCGACTTGGGCGATGAACACCGGCAACTGCTGCAGATTGTTACCCGGGAGTCTGAACGCCTTAACAGCATCATCACGGATTTTCTCGCCTATTCGCGGGGCCGCCAGTATAGGTTCGTCAAGGTGGATCTGTTGCCGCTGCTCGAAGATACTCTGACCCTGCTGGAACATCGGCTGGCCGCACAGAATACCGGCATCCGGGTCGAACGAAAGTACGGCGTGAAACAAGCGTGGACTTCGGCGGATGGCGACAAACTCAAGCAGGTCTTCTGGAATTTTTGCGAGAATGCCGTGCGTGCCATGGCTACCGGAGGCACTCTTACCGTCTCGCTGGAGTCCGCGGGAGAAGACTGGCAGGTCAATTTCGCCGATACCGGTCCGGGGATGAGCCAGCAGTTGATTGAGAAGGTATTCGAGCCGTTCCAGTCGCAATTCGAAGGTGGTACCGGCCTGGGTTTGGCGATCGTCTACCAGATCGTTCAGGCTCACGAAGGTAAAGTTTGGGCTCGTTCCAAGCTAGGGCAGGGCAGCACGTTTGTGCTGCGGTTGCGCCGTTTTGCAGTGGGAGAAGCCTTAATTGCTTCACCGGCAGGTCCGGCCAACCAGTCGCAACCTGCGCTTCTCGAAACCACCATTGCCGCGGCGGTGGGAGGAGGAGCGCATGGGTAATATTCTGGTTTGCGATGACGAGCGCTCCATCTGCGAAATGCTGGACATCGCACTGCGCCGAGAAGGCCACAAGGTTGAGACCGCAAACTCGGGCGAGATCGCGAAAAGAAAACTCGACGGCGCTTTGTACGACGTGATCGTGACCGATATCAAGATGCCGAATATCGACGGTATCGAGGTGCTGCGCCACGCGCACCAGATGTCGCCCGACTCCGCGGTGATTCTGATCACCGCAGTCGATGATTACGAAGCTGCGGTCCAAGCGGTTAAGGCCGGCGGCGCGACGGATTACATCCGCAAGTCGCCCGGGCTGGTCGATGAAATCAAGCTGGCCATCAATCGGGCGCTGGAGAAAGTGTCTCTCAGCCGGCAGAATTTTGCCTTCAAACGTGATGCCGCCACCCGCAACTCGCTCGATAACATCGTCGGTGTAAGTCCCGCCATGGAGAAACTGAAGCAGACGATTCGCACCGTGGCTTCGACCCAAAGCACGGTCTTGATTTACGGCGAGAGCGGTACCGGCAAGGAACTCGTCGCGCGCGCGTTGCATGTGTGCTCACCGCGTGCCGCCGAGCCATTCGTTTCCATTAACTGCGGCGCATTTCCCGAAACACTTCTCGAGAGCGAACTGTTCGGCTATGTGAAAGGCGCATTTACCGGCGCGAACCAGAACAAACGCGGGCTATTCGAAGTTGCGGACAAAGGGACCATTTTTCTCGACGAGATCAGCGAGATGAGCCTGACCATGCAGGTCAAACTGTTACGGGTGCTGCAGGAGCGCACGGTGCGGCCGGTGGGCGGAACCAATGAAATCCCCATTGACGTACGCGTGATTGCGGCCACCAACCGCGATCTCGACAAGCAGGTCGCGGACAATACCTTTCGCGAGGATCTCTATTACCGGCTCAGCGTGATTCCGGTTTCCGTGCCCCCTTTGCGCCAGCGCCGCGAAGACATTCCACTCCTGGTCAATCACTTCCTCAAGGAGTATGCGCCGGGAGCAGGGAAGAGCATTCAGCGTGTAAATGCCCAGTCGCTGGAAGCATTGGCAGGCTATGAATGGCCCGGGAACGTCCGTCAACTTGAAAATACAATCGAACGCGCTGTCGCCTTGGAAACTGGGGATGAGCTCTGCGTCGAACTGCCCGTGGAAAAAGCAAAAGCTCGAGCTGCGGCCGCCGGGATAGGCTTGCCTGGTTCCGCGATAACCGGCCCCGTGGGCGCTCTGCCCGATGGAATGGATATGGAGAAGTACGTGGCCGACATCGAGAAGTCGCTGCTGCTAACCGCGTTGACCCAATCCAACGGAGTTCAGACTCGCGCCGCCGACCTGCTGAAGATTTCGTACCGCTCGTTCCGGCATTTGATGAAGAAGTACGAACTCTAGCCGTTGGCCGTTGGTCATTGGTCGTTGGCCAGGGACGAGACAATGGCGGCTTTTGCGAAGAAAGACCAGCGACTAACGACCAACGACTAAGCACTGCCTTTCTTTAACTGTTGCTTCCATCCCAGCAGCCGCGCCTTAGCGCCTTCGGCTTCCGCTTCCGGAATCATGCCCTTCTTCTGGTAAAGGACCGACAGACTGGTGTAGGCCAACACATCTTCAGGATCGACTTCGGCAATACGCTTCGCTATTGTAATCGCTTCATCGAGGCGTCCAAGATCCTGCAGGGCCCGCGCCAAACCGTGCATGGCTTCCGTAAAGGTCGGGTCGGCCTCCAGAGACTTCTGGTATTCCTCAACGGCGCGCTCATGCTCGCCTTCGGAGACTAAGTCCAGAGCCGAATAGTAGTGATCTTCGGCTTTCTGGCGGGCTTCAGGGTCAGGCATAGGGCACGAATCCTCAGGCAGAAAAAGGATTCTAGCACGCGCATCCGGTGGGAACGATGTCGGGCGCCAGGCAGTTCAGCGGCGTGATCAGCTAAGATAGCCCCATGCGTTACATGGTTCGATTCCTGTGGAACGCGACACGCGGCCACCACCTGGCTCCGTGGCGCAGCCCGTATCTGTTGTGGCGGATCGAAACTTATTGCGGGGTGAAAATGCAACAGATCGGACTCTTGGAGTTCTGGGAATTTACCTGGCGGGAGCGCAAGAATTTGTGGCGTTTTCTGAAGTGGACAGCGGAGATGGAGCGCTACGCCCATCCCAAGCCGAAAGGTTCGTGAGTCTACTTTCCGTTGGCGGCCGCCGTGGTGCCTTCCAGAACGATATTCACTTCACTACCTTTGCCCGATCCAATGATCTGCGCGGCAGCGGCGCGATTGGCGGCAATCTCCAGATAGCCCATGCTCCCCAGGATACCGAAGACCTCGTTGGGCGCACCCTCGGCGTAGTTGGTATGAATCTCGGTGATCTCGCGCTTTCCCACCAGAATCTTGAACGCGGGCGGGGTCGGTTGAAACAAAGCCGGAACGTCTTGCGGGGTGAAGTTCGTGACCATGTTGCCGAAGCGGTCCACTTTGAGGACGACGCCCCGGAGCGTTTGGGCATCCACTGGCTTGGGCTTGGGCGCGTTGAAGCGGATGAAATCGGTAATCTGCTCACCAAACTTCGCAACTTCGACGCCTTTGGCCAGATACGCAGCTACAGGCGCAAAAATATCACGCGCGTGAAAAGTGTTACTCACTGGCTGCCGGTAGTAGTGCTCTGCATCGATGTGGTGAACCTGCAACCGCTCTTCGCGGGCATAAACCAATGAAAGTACGCCATTGTCAGGCGCGACAAAGTAGTGTCTTCCGGTGGACAAAAGAATGGGACGCCGGGCCGTGCCCACGCCGGGATCCACAATCACCATATGGACCGTGCCGTTGGGAAAATATGAATATGCCTGGGCGATGGTCAGCGCGCCGTCGAGGACATCAAAAGCCTGGACCGCGTGGCAAACATCCACGATTTCAGCTTCCGGAACGATATCCAGAATGACGCCTTTCATGGTCCCAACGAAATGATCGTTGAGTCCGAAGTCGGTAGTCAGAGTGATAAGCGGACGGTTGGCCAATGTTCTTCCTTGCCCTAAGCAGGGTTCTGCCGGGAGAACTCGAAAGTAACCTGCTGCGACGAGCGCCGTCAAGGCACCGAGGTAATAGCAAGTGGTCCGATTTCGGCAGAGGGCACGGAGAAACCCGGCTGACAGCAACTTACCTTACCGCTATAGAGCCGTGGGCCGCTACTCGTAGCGCAACGCTTCGACGGGATCGAGGCGTGAAGCTTTCAGCGCCGGGAAAAACCCTGAGACTATGCCTACCAGCGACAGGATCGTGAAAGAAACCGCAATCACGATGGACGACGCATGCAGGAAGATGTCGCCCTCGTGATTGGCCGTCTTGTAGAGTTGACTATAAAGCGGCATCGGTGGAATCACCCAGGTAAGAAGGACGGCGACGCCGATTCCGACGAGGCCGCCGGAGAATGTCAGCACCAGCGCTTCGAGCAGAAACTGCGCCAGGACCTGCACTCTCCGCGCCCCAAGCGCCTTTCGCAATCCAATCTCGCGCGTGCGCTCGGTAACCGAAACCAGCATGATATTCATCACGCCGACACCGCCGACACCGAGCGTGACTGCTCCAATGAGTCCAAGCACGGCCTGCAAACCGAAGGAGAATCCGTTAATCATGTCGCGATCTTCGATAGTGTCCCACACCGGTGTTGCTTTCTCGTCCTTCGGATCGAAGTGATGCCGCCGTGCAAGGACTTCCCGCACCGCCGCCAACGCCTTCTTGTTCAGTTCCGGTGCCGTAGGCTGGATAATGAACAGATCCGGGTCGCGGATGTTCTTGAGATCGCGGTACAGTTCGAACGGGACGAATCCATCGTCATTATCAGGGCCGTTGTAGGACGAGTCCTGAATCTTGTTCCGCAAAACTCCGATCACTTCAAAATTCAGACCGCCGATGCTCACCGACTGGCCCACAGAAGGCGCACCCTGAAAAACCCTCTTGTTCGCGCTATGGCCAAGGATCACGACCCGGCTGTGCTCTACGAAATCGCGGTCGCTGAAATAGCGGCCATCTTCAATATCGAGTTTGCGCATTTGTCCGTAGGGCAGTTCTACTCCCCGCACCTTGAGCGAAACTACCCGCGTGCCGTATTTGAAAGGGAGGTTCCGGTTCACCTCGGCGCTGACCCCGCGCACGATCGGTACTTCCTCGCGTACGGCTTGGACGTCCTCCAGTTCGAAGGAGACTTTCTTGCCCGCCCGTTGCCCGCCTGCCTGCATGCTGGTTTGTCCAGGCATAACCACGATTATGTTGTCGCCCATGTTCATGAAGGCCTGCAGGACACTGCCGCCCAATCCTTGCCCGTAGGCCAGCAGAATCACCACCGACACTAATCCCCACACAATGCCCAGCATGGTAAGGACCGAGCGAAGGCGGTTGCGCATTAGTGCCTGCCAGCTTTGCGTGATCAGTTCTTTCAGGAACACGCAGCCAGTTGAATTGCGGAATTTCCAATTGTCAACGGGAAATTTAAAATCGATAATTTTCCGGAAGGCAAGTCTCGATTTTGGACGTTTGCACCCTTTTATGGTTCTGCATTCGCCGATCTCAAGCCACAAGGGGGCAACTACTGAATCTCGATATTTCCCGATCCTGTTTCCACTTCCACCGGAACCCCACCGCCATGAACTTTTCCACGCAACTCCTTGCGTCCCATGGACCCTTGGACAGTAACCGGCTGGCTTACCGAGATGGATCCCGAACTGGTGTGAGCGTCAAGGTCAAAAGCCGCGTCGGATGCCAGCTTCAGCCGTATAGTGCCGGATCCGGAATGCACCGTCCATGAACCCGTGGGGTTGCCCTCGGCAGTGATTGTGCCACTCCCGGCTTGTGCCTCGAGCGAACCATGAATACCCCGCAGTTCCATACCGCCCGAACCAGTGTCCGCGCGTACCGAGCCCGATGCGGTTTGCTCCAGGGTTATGCGTCCGCTGCCGGTGTGGCCCTCGAATCCCCCGGCAATATCGGTTGCACGAATCGAGCCGCTTCCGGCCTTGGTGCGCACACTGCCTTTGACCTGATCGATGGCAATCTCTCCTGATCCGGTTTCGGCGCGAACCGTATCGCCAATATCGGAGATCTTCAGACTACCCGATCCCGACTCGATCTTGACCTGCCTTCGAATGCCTTCTACACTCTGACTGCCCGAACCGGTGTGGGAGTGCAACTGAGTCTCTGCCGGAACCACCAAGTCGTAGCTGATAGAAATGTTGTGCAAGAGCTGCGTGTCATCGACGTGGCCAATCCGAATGTCATTGCCGCTTTGCTGGATCGGGGGATTCGCCTCGATTCGCTTGACCCGCTCGTCGGCATCGCCTCCAAACCAGTTCGTAACCTTGATGTGGCCCGTGACCTGCACTTCGGTTGAACTTCCCGTACGCACGTTGATACTCCCTGATCCGGTTGTAAGGTCGAGGTTGACGGGGCCATTCACCTGCAGAGTGCGCTGGAACGACCCCTCGGACGCAGCTGTGGCCGGCAACCACGTTGCAGCCAGCAGGAATAAAAGGAATGCAAACAATCGACTAGCCGATCGAGGCGAAACTGATCTCATCATGAAATCCTCCGGACTGTCGTCATTCATAACGTAACGAATCCACCGGCGTCATCTCAGCGGCGCGTTGCGCAGGATAGATGCCGGCCGTAAGCGTAATCACGGAAAGCGTTAGCACCGACGCTACGATAGACGCGCCAGAAACGATTGGGTGAGGAACAAAGTCAGGCAGCGGGATGGCCGCCATGACCGCGCAGAGGCTTGCACCGGCGGTCACGCCTAGAACACCACTCACGACCGTCAGAATCGCAGACTCGGCAAAAAACTGGCGCAAGATGTCATTGTGGGTAGCTCCCATCGCCTTGCGCACACCAATCTCCCGGGTTCGCTCCGACACTGAAACAAGCATAATATTCATCACCCCGATGCCACCCAGGCACAGCGTGATAATAGCCACGCAACCGAAAAAGATGGTAATCACGCTAAAGATGTTCTCGACCAGTTTGGCCCCGTCCATTGTGTCCCAGATGAAAAGGGCGTCCTTATCTTTGGCATCAAAGTGGTGTCCTCGGCCGAGCAAACTGCGCACCTGTTGGACAGTTTCTTCATGCAGGTCGGGGTCGCCAACCTCGAAAACGATATCGTTCACATAGCCGCGCACGATGCCAGGCTTTTCCGGCCGGGGGAAATCACGGGCCACCGCCGAATACGGTGCGAACAGGAAATCGTTATCAGGCCCGCTGTAATTGGAATTTTGAGTCTTCTTTTCAAGCACGCCGATCACGGTGTAGGGAACACTCTTAATTTCAAGGCTGGCACCCAAGGCAGGTTTGCCGCTGAATAGTTGCTTACGGGTTGCGTCTCCGAGGATCACTACGCGGCGTCCTTCGGACTCGTCCTGCTCGGTGATTAGCCGGCCTTCGCCGAGCCGCAGCGACCGAAAATTCTGGAAAGCAGGCCACATTCCCACAATTTCCCGATTCGCCGAGTTGAACTGGCTGACCTCCGGAACCGCGCGCCTCAGTTCGGGACTGACATTTTTCACCATATAGCACTGATCCCGGATCACGCGGGCATCGTCCACCGTCAAAGTGATCTCCCGCCCCGCGGCTAAGCCCCCCACTTGTGAACTCGTCCGTCCGCCCCAGATAATAACCAGGTCTTTGCCCAGAGTCTCCATTCGGGTTTTCTGGTCGACACTGAATCCCCGCCCCAACCCAACTAGCAGAATGACTGACGCGATTCCCCAAACAATGCCAAACATGGTCAGAAAAACCCGCATTTTGTGCGCTCTAAATGTGGCCAGCGTCTGACGAGTAATCTCCAAAAGGTTCATGGAACTAAGGGGCCCCAGATTGAACGATGGAAAGGAGGATACAACGTTAGGATGGTGATTGGTAGGTCTTAGCAGTCAAAAACAATCGTTGTCATCCCGAGTGGAACGAGGAACCTGGGTTCTTGGCTCGGGCCGCGAGAACCCAGATTCCTCGTCGCTTGCGCTCCTCGAAATGACAGGAGGATGTATTCCCAGTTGACCTCACGCCCTCACTGCAACACGACCTGATCGCCTTCCTTCAGACCGCTGAGAACCTCGGTCTTGGCGCCATTTGAAATGCCAATGTTGACCGCCAGTTTCGTCTTTCCGTCTTTGGCTTTAGGGGAAGGAATCTCGACCGATGCTTTCTTGTCTTTATCGTAGATAATCGCGCCCTCCGGAATCTGCAGCACATTTTTATGCTCTTCCAGAATGATTTCCGCGTTAGCGGTCATCTCCGCTTTCAATTCGCCGCCCGGGTTATTGATGGATACCCGCACCTCGAACGTGGTCACGTTATCCTTTTCGACGCCCATAGGCGAGATCTTGGTTACCTTTCCGTTGAAGGTCTTGTCTTTGAAGGACTCGACTTTGATCCGCGCTGGCTGTCCCAGATAGACCTTGCCGATATCGCTCTCGTCCACTTTGCCTTTTACGTAAACCTCACTGGTGTCGCCCAAAGTCATGACCAGGGTTGCGGAAGAACCCAGCACCAGGATGGAACTGACCGCGTCGCCCATTTCAACGTCGCGAGAGAGCACGATGCCATCGATGGGCGAAACAATATCGGTATAGCTAAGCTGCTCGTCCAGTTGCTTCAGATTCGCTTGATCGCGCACCATTTCCGCCTGGGACTGCGCGATCTTCGCTTTTAGAACCATCATCTGCGCCTTGGCAACGTTCTGCTTGTTCTGCGCCATCTGGTAGTTCTTCTGGGCATCGTCCAGCGCGGATTCTGAAACCACACCATCCTTCGCCATGCCCACAGCGCGATCGTAGGCCCGCTTCAGCAAAGGCACGTCTGGTCCTTCGGCATCGACTTTGGCGCGCTCGTAGTCGGCTTGGGAGCTGGCATAGTTGGCCTGCGCCGCCTGCAACGCGGCGCGGGACTGATCCACCTGCGCTTCGATCTCGACCTTATCCAATTGCGCCAGAAGTTGCCCCTTCTTAACCCTGTCGCCATACTCCACCAGGAGCTTCTTTACGATGCCGCTGGCTTTCGACTTAACCTCGACTTTGGTAATGGGAGTGACCTTGCCGGTCGCCACCACGCTCTTGGCCAAATCACCCTTCTCAACCTTGGCCAGCTTCGATGGATCAATCTTGGTGCCTCCGCGAGTGAAAGCGAATAGCGCCCCCGCAAACACCAGCAGAACCGCTACAACAACGCCGACGATTATGATCCGCTTGCGCCGCTTCTTTTTACCATTGCTGTTGCCGTTCACATCCGCCTCCGCTCAATCAGGTTTCTTGCCTTGTCTATGGTTACTACGAAGAGGTTCAGGGTTTTGTTCCTCAGATACTCAGTTCTTAAGCCCACCTGCCGATCATGCTCGTTGCATTAGACCGGGGAACTTCAGAAATGGAAGCAGGGATTTGACAATTCTGCGCACGACAAAGTTGGACAATCCACGCACCAACAGCTACGCACGCCTCCAAAGCTACAGCCTATCCTACAATGTCTTTAGCCTCATAGGAATGCCATACTGGCTTTGAAATGTTAGAATTACGCTATCCATGATCGCATTTGTGCTGATCCGGGTGTTCTTGATCTTGCTCCTGGTCGCAGCCAACGCTTTCTTTGCCGCGGCCGAGTTCGCCCTGGTAAGCATTCGTGAAACCCGCATCCAGCAACTCATCGAAGCCCGCCGCATCGGTGCCCGAATTGTCCAGAAGCTGCACCGCAACCTCGACGAAGTGGTCAACGGTGTTCAACTGGGAATCACAGTAGTAAGCCTCACTTTGGGCTGGGTCGGCGAGCCCTTGCTGGCCCGCATAGTCGAGGGGCTTCTCGGCCAGGCGACATCCCACGTAACTCTCTATGCCCATGGAATTGCCATCGCGATCGCCTTCATTCTCATCACTTGCCTGCACGTAATTCTAGGTGAACTAGTTCCGAAGTCCCTGGCCTTGCAGCGGGGAGAGCAAGTAGCGCTTGCGGTCGCTGCTCCCATGGAGTTCTGGCTCACCTTGACCCGGCCCTTTATTTTCGCCATGAGCGCAGCCGCCGGATCGGTTCTGCGAATATTCGGCTCGCGCAAGGTTCGCCAGGGCCCTATCCATTCTCCTGACGAGCTCAAACTCATCGTTACCGCCAGCCGTCAATTCGGCCAGATTCCACCATTTCAGGAAGAAATGATCCATCACGCCCTGGAACTCGAAAGCATCACGGTACGCGAAGTGATGGTGCCCAGGCCCGACATTTTCTCACTCCCGGGGGACCTTTCGCTCGACGAAGCCCTGGCTCGAGTCGTCGAAGAGCAGCATTCCCGCATTCCCGTCTATGACCCGCAGCGCGGACCGGAGCACATT
>Ga0207141_10044_pt1 | contig 42325 bp, 38 predicted proteins | sample Alteio_BWMinHeat_5_FD_153553 | JGI IMG/M metagenome (GOLD analysis project Ga0207141, IMG submission 153553) | Enriched cells from forest soil in Barre Woods Harvard Forest LTER site, Petersham, Massachusetts, United States -... | ecosystem: Environmental > Terrestrial > Soil > Temperate forest >... | reverse complement strand
TTGGGCCAGGTCAGAAGCTGAAGAGTCGCTACCTTCAAGGTTTTCCCATTTGCCCTTGATCCTCTCCAGCATTCTCCAGCCCTCGCGTTGACCCCGCTCCCCCGGCCCTGCTACCGTCAAATGTTTGCCCTTCCGCGCACGCTGTTTCTGCCGATGGCAAACCTCTGGCCTCGGCGCTGGTTCCAGGCTAGAGATTCATTTTTCACGGAGACTTATCATGTCTGCCATCAAATTTCGCGGCGTCGATTTTATTCAGTACGATTCTCTGCTTACGGAAGAAGAACGCTTGGTTCGCGATACTACCCGCCAGTTTATCGAGGAGAATCTCGTCCCCATCATCGAAGAGTGCAACCGCGCCGGACGCTTTCCGCGCGAACTGGTCAAGCCCATGGCCGATCTTGGATTTTTTGGCGCGTCGCTGAAAGGCTATGGCTGCGCCGGCATGGGCAATGTCGAATATGGATTGATGACTCAGGAGCTCGAACGTGGAGACTCCGGCGTGCGCAGCTTCGTCAGCGTGCAATCCGGACTCTGCATGTACCCGATCTATGAATTTGGCAGCGAAGAGCAAAAACAAGCATGGTTGCCGCCCATGCAGAAGGGTGAAAAGCTCGGCTGCTTCGGCCTTACCGAACCCGGTTTCGGCTCGAATCCTGGCGGCATGCTAACGCGCGCCCGCAAAGTAGGGAACGAATACATTCTGAACGGCGAGAAGATGTGGATCACTTCCGGAACGATTGCCGATGTAGCGATCATCTGGGCCAAAGTTGAAAACGAAGACAATAAGATTCGCGGTTTTCTGGTCGAAACCAACCGCCCCGGCTTCTCGGCCGCCGATGTTCATGGCAAGTGGTCGCTGCGCGCGTCAGTTACGTCAGGGCTGTCATTGCAGGACGTTCACATCCCCGAGTCGAACTTGCTGCCAAAGACCGACGGACTAAAATCGCCGTTGATGTGCCTGAACCAGGCGCGCTACGGAATTGCCTGGGGAGCGATCGGCGCTGCCATGTCCTGCTACGACTGTGCGCTGCAGTATTCGATTCTGCGCAAGCAGTGGCGCGATCAACCCATCGCCTCACACCAGCTTGTCCAGGACAAGCTCACGTGGATGATCAGCGAGATCACCAAGGCGCAACTGCTCGTGCTGCAGGTGGGACGTCTCAAAGATGCGGGCAAGGTGGAGCATCAGCACATCTCCATGGCGAAGCGGAACAATGTCTGGATGGCTCTGGAGTGCGCCCGCATCGCGCGCGACATCCTCGGAGCGAACGGCGTCGCCGACGATTATCCCATCATGCGCCACATGATGAACCTGGAATCAGTTAAGACCTACGAAGGCACGCACGACGTGCACTCGCTGATCATCGGACAGAGCGTGACCGGGATTGACGCGTTCTGACCATCAGGACTGCGATGGCTCGGGCCTCAAGACTTTCACGAGGTCGGTTTCTCTCTTGGCGGTTCGACCGCCGTGAATTCCTGCGCGAAGCGCGGGGCATAGCTCTCCAGTAACTGCGGCAGGCGTTGAGGATCGCTCGATTGCAGAACCAATCCCGCGTGGTGGTGCTTCTTGATGCGCAAGAACACTTCGGGATCGTTATACGCGGAGGTATCGGGATCTTCCTGACGCGCTAAAGACAGAATTACTCCGGCGTACTCTTCGCGCGCCGGAGGAAGTTTGTACGAGCCGTCGCCGCTGGCGATCTCGATGCGGGCCCACTCCCGCCACAGGTTGATCCCGGACGCGGCCTCGACCATTTCGTTGATATAAGCTCCGCCCACGCGCGCTGCGCACTCAAGAAAATAGAAATGTCCATCGGCGTGCGCCTGAATGAATTCCGCATGCGCAACACCGCGCAAAAGTCCGAGTGCCGCAATCAAGTCACGGTTAATCTGCCGCAAGGCGCTGTCGGCATCACCACCGCGAGGAACGGTGAACGTGGTGAAGACTCCGCCGCCTTGCGCCACGTTCATGGGCGGCTTGCCATACTTGCTCACATTGGCGAAGACCACTTCGTTTTCGGAGACTACCGAATCCACGTGGTAGACGTCGCCGGGAACAAACTTCTCCAGCAGATAAGCAGACTGCTTGTCCCCCAGTTGGTCGAGGATCGGCCGTAGTTCGTCCGCGGTGTGAATTTTCTTGATGCCAATGGCCGAGGCCTCCTGCCGCGGCTTCAGTACCCACGGCCCTGAAACGTGTTCAAAGTAGTAGAGAACGTCACTGTGATTAAAGACTGGGACGAAATCCGGCACGCGAACTCCGCGATCGAGCGCGCGCATGCGCATGGCCAGCTTATCGCGGAAATAGCGCATTGTGGTGAGGCCCATGCCGGGCACGCGCAGGTGTTCGCGCAGAGTCGATGCCGTTTCCATGTCAAACTCGTCGAGTGCGACGATGCGGTCAATTTTGTGTGTTCGCGCCAGGTGCGTCACGGCCTGCACAGTATCCGCCAGCGGAAGGTCGGCGGGAAGATAGAACGTGTCATCGAGGCTTTCGCGGGGCCAGTCGGCATCGCGCAACTTCTCCGCCGTGAGCAGAATGACGCGGCATCCTTGACGCTTGCACTCGCGCATGAATTCCTGGCCTTTCTCGTAGGTCGTTATGCAGAGAAAAGTCAGTGGGTTGGATTCCGGCATAAGGGCTCAATTCCGAATCAGGTCAGAGAGGATATCACGACAGAGACTGCTTTGGAGCAAGCCACTGGAATGAATGTTCGATCAGATTGTTGGGGATGGAACGGTCAACGGTCAACGGTAAGCTGGAACTCTGACTAGCTTTTGAGCCCAATCGCGGCCGCTTCGAGCTGGTCGTGTACGTCCCGAGCGCGGTGAAGGGCGGATTGTACGTTGTCGCAGATATTCTGTGCACCGACCACCTCCTCGAACTCGGCCTGATGAATGAGGCTGGCGGGCTGTTCGCGCGCACCGCAGAGAATCAGGATTCGATTCGTGGCCTGTAGAGTACGGGCGACCTCCTCGATGGCGAATAGTCCAGTGGCGTCAAGCGCGGTCATGTTGCGCAGGCGAAGGATGACGACTGGAGGGAGTGTGTGCAGATCCTGGGTGACGGCGTTAATTTTGTCGGTGGCGCCGAACAGGAACGGTCCGTGGATGCGGAAGATGGTGGCGTAGTAAGGGATGTCCTTATCTTGCAGAATGTGCATGCGGCCATCCTCGACATATTCGTCGGTGACCTGGGAAACCGTGGTGGTGGCGGCAACGCGGCTGATGAACAACAGGGCGGCCAGGATCATACCGGCTTCAACGGCGACGGTGAGGTCTGCGAAAACGGTGAGAGCCAGAGTGACCAGCCAGACGCTGATGTCAGTTTTTGTGAGCTTGAGCAGTTGTGGAATCTCGCGCCACTCGCCCATGTTGTAGGCGACTACCATGAGAATGCCCGCGAGAACGGCCAAAGGCACATGGCTCACCAGTGGCGCTGCGAAAACCAAAATGCACAACAGCGTGAGTGCGTGAATCATTCCGGCCACCGGGGACTGAGCTCCGGAGCGGATATTGGTTGCGGTGCGCGCGATGGCGCCGGTGGCGGGAAGTCCACCAAACATCGGCGAGACGATATTGGCTACGCCTTGTCCTATGAGTTCGACGTTAGGATTGTGATGATCATTGCTCATGCGGTCGGACACCACAGCCGACATCAGAGATTCGATCGCCCCCAGCATGGCAACCGTGAGCGCGGGACCAAGCAGTCCATGGATAAGGTCGGCGCGAAAACGGGGAATCACGAAGTGAGGCAGGCCGGCGGGGATTCCTCCGAAACGTGAGCCGATGGTTTCTACCGGCAGTTTGAACAAGACTACGGTCGCAGTGCCGAAGATGAAGACTACAATCGCGCCAGGAATGCGGTTTGACACTGCCCGGCACAGGATCATTACCACAACTGTACTGGCGGCCAGTGCGGTCGCGGTGTAGGAAATCGTGTGGAAGTTCGAAGCGAGAGCTTCCAGGCGCTGCCAGAAGACTCCAGGAACTTTGGCGAGTTGCAGGCCGAAGAAATCTTTCACCTGAGTGCTGGCGATCAGAATTGCAATGCCATTGGTGAATCCGATGACGACGGGGCGGGGAATGAACTTGACAGCCGTGCCCATGCCCGCGATACCCATGATCATGAGCAGAACTCCGGCCATTACGGTGCACATGAAGAGTCCATCGATGCCGTGAAGAGCAACGATGCCGGAGATGACGACGACGAAGGCGCCGGTTGGTCCGCCAATCTGTGTTTTGGAACCGCCCAGAGCGGAAATCAAAAAGCCGGTAACGATGGCGCAATAGATGCCGGCCTGCGGCGTGAGTCCGGAGGCGATAGCAAAGGCCATGGCCAGCGGCAGCGCCACAAGCCCCACAGTGATGCCGGCAATCAGATCGCGGATAAATTTGTTGGCATTGTAATCCCGCAGGCAAACAACTGATTTCGGGAGCCAACGTTCTTCCAGGAAAACCTGCCCCATTTTTCTATTATGTCGCAGAGTCGATTAAGACCCGCAAGAAATCGGGCAACGGGAACACTCTAAGGAACATGGCCGAGTGAAACCGCACGTTGCTTCCGCCTTGACTGTCTTGCGCGACGGCGCTTGCTTTGGGCACAATGCTCCCTGGAATAATCGGAATGAATAAAACACTGAGAATCTTGTGCTGGGTGCTCATCGGAGGTCTAGGGGCGGTGGCCGTTGGCGCGATTGCGCTGCGTCGTGGAGAACCAATCAACGCATTGTGGCTGGTTGCAGCCGCGACTTGCTGCTATGCGCTTGGATACCGCTTCTATAGCCGATTCATTGCAACGAAAATTCTTGCGTTGGACGGCCTGCGCGCGACTCCAGCGGAGCGCATGGAGAACGGCCGGGACTTTCTTGTCACGAATAAGTGGGTGGTTTTTGGACATCATTTTGCGGCGATTGCCGGGCCAGGGCCTCTGGTGGGTCCAGTCCTGGCGGCCCAGTTTGGATATTTGCCAGGGACACTGTGGGTGCTGGTAGGCGCGGTGTTTGCGGGGTGCGTGCAGGACTTCGTGATCCTGCTGTTCTCCGTGCGGCGCGACGGCAAGTCGTTGACTGAGATGGCGAAGGACGAGGTCGGAGTCATTGGCGGATTCGTCGCATATGTGGCGGTGATCGCAATTCTGATTATTTTATTGGGGGTAGCGGCTCTGATTGTGGTGAACGCGCTGAAGGCCAGTCCCTGGGGAACCTTCACAATCGCGATGACGATGCCGATCGCTCTATTGATGGGTGTCTATCTCCGGCGGATTCGTCCCGGCAAAGTGCTGGAAGTTTCCGCGCTGGGATTTGTTCTGGTGATGGTGGCGATCTGGGGCGGTCAGTATGTTTCGCAGAATGCCGCGTTGGCGCAGGTGTTCACCTTTAGCGCGCCGACGTTGGCGATTCTGATTATGGTTTATGGATTTGCTGCGTCGGCGCTGCCGGTATGGCTGCTGCTGGCGCCTCGGGATTATCTCAGCACCTTCGTGAAGTTGGGGACGATTGCTCTGCTGGGTATCGGCATTGTGGCGCTACATCCCACGCTGAATATGCCCGCGCTGACTCGCTTTGTCGACGGCACCGGACCGGTTTTTGCGGGGAAGATATTTCCGTTCGCGTTCATCACGATTGCCTGTGGCGCGATCAGCGGATTCCACGCGCTCATTTCCAGTGGGACGACGCCGAAGCTGATTGCGCGCGAGACCGAGACCCGAATGGTCGGTTATGGGGCGATGATGGCCGAGTCCGCCGTAGCGGTGATGGCGATCATTGCGGCCTCTGTGATGCAGCCGGGAGTGTATTTTGCCATTAACAGTCCAGCGGGAATTGTGGGGCAGGCTCCCGTAACCGCGGCGGCCACGATTTCCAGTTGGGGATTTCCCGTGACTACGGCTCAGATGCAGGCGCTGGCCCACGCGGTGGGCGAGCAGACACTTTATAACCGAACCGGTGGCGCGCCGGCGTTTGCGGTTGGGATGGCGCACATCTTCTCGCACACTCTTGGCGGCGAGACTCTGATGGCTCTGTGGTATCACTTCGCCATCATGTTTGAAGCGCTGTTCATATTGACCATCCTGGATGCGGGAACGCGGGTGGCGCGTTTCATGGTGCAGGACGCCTTGGGACATCTTTATAAACCTTTGGGGAGGACGAGTTGGTATCCCTCGATCCTCGCGACCAGCGCGCTGATTGTTGCTGCCTGGGGATATTTCTTGTGGCAAGGGGTGAAGGACCCGCTGGGCGGGATTAATTCGTTGTGGCCGCTGTTTGGGATTTCCAATCAACTGCTGGCGACGGTTGCGCTGTGCGTAGCTACGACGATCATCGTCAAAATGCATCGGGCGAAATATGCGGCAGTCACGCTGGTACCGCTCGCGTGGCTGGTTGCGGTCACTTTCACAGCATCGTGGCACAAGATGTTCGACCCGAATCCGCGGGTGGGGTTTTTGGCCCAGGCGCGCGTGCTAGCCGCGGCTCCCGGCCCAATGACGAGTGCCACGGCGCGGGTGATCTTCAACAACCGGCTGGATGCGGCGGTGACTGGAATTCTGGTCGTCATGGTGACGCTGGTGCTGGTGGAATCGGCACGGCAGTGGACGGGGATTCTGAGTGGAGCGAGGGAAGCGCGGATAAAGGAGTCGCCGTTTGTGCGGACGCGGCTCGCGGAGGAGCGGGGATGAAAGTGCGAAATGCGATCTGCTATTTTGCCAGGACTATGCTCGCGGCCTTGCAGGAGATTTTTGACGAAGCCGCTTACACGCGGTTTTTGAATCGCACTGGGATGCTCTCATCGTGTGAAGCTTATGCGGCCTTTCGGCGGGAGTTCGAAGAGGGAAAGGCGCGGCGACCGAAGTGCTGTTGAGGGTTCGCTTTGGCGGCCGGGGAATTCCTTTCCTAGAAACTGCGCTGGTTCCACGATAGACTGCATTCAACATGCGAGTTCTGGGCATTGATTGTGGCGGAGCGTATACCGGGTACGGAGTGGTAGAGATGGATTCCGGCGGCGGATTGGTATGCCTGTCGTGCGGGGCGATCAAGCTGTCGCCGCGGGAGCCGCTGGCGCGTCGATTGTCGCGAATCTACGATGGACTCGGGGCCCTCATTGCGGAGCATCGTCCCGACGAAGTGGCGATTGAAGGAATCTTCTATGCGCTGAATGTGAAGTCGGCGCTGCTGCTGGGGCAGGTGCGGGGAGTGGCGATGCTGGCTGCGGCGACCGCCGGACTCGAGGTGGCGGAGTATTCGCCGTTGACCATCAAGTCGTCGGTAGTGGGCTATGGGCGGGCGGAAAAGCAGCAGGTGCAACACATGGTGACGCGTCTATTGAGCATGGCGAAGGCTCCGGAGCCGATGGATGCATCGGATGCTCTGGCCATTGCGATCTGCCATTTGCATACCGCGGGAACGTTGGCGCGGCAGAGGGCCCTGGCGCGGTGAGAATGCCGGCTCACCTGATGGGATATTCTCTGTTTTACCGGTGGCTCCCGGTCACGAGTGCCGTGGTCTTAGTGGCAGCAGTCTCTACTTACGCGGGCTCGCCGCAAGCGTTGAACTCTGCTCCGGATGCGACGGTTACCTTCACGCTGGACTTTCCGGAGTCGGATCCTACGCACTACTCCATCGCGGTGGATAGTAGTGGTCACGCGACTTATGAGTGTACGGCGAAGGTTCAGGAAAAATCCGAGGAACAGACGTACAGGGCGGAGTTCAATCTATCGGCGAGCAATCGGGAGCGGATTTTCGAATGGGCGCGGCAGGCGAAGTATTTTTCCGGGAAGATCGATTCGGGGAAGCGGAACCTGGCTTTTACCGGACAGAAAACACTGAGCTACCACGATTGGCAGCGGTCTTTTTCCGCGCAGTACAACTACTCAACTCTTGAACCGGTTCGGCAGTTGACGGTGCTGTTCCAGAACATGGCGGGCGCGCAGGACTACGGACGGCGTCTGGCCTATTACCATCGCTACCAGAAACTCGCACTGGATGAGGAGTTGAAGCATATGGAGACGCAGGCGAGGAATAACGAACTGAGCGAGATCCAGGGCGTGGCGCCTGTGCTCGAGGAAATTGTCGAGGACACATCTGTGATCAACGTGGTACGGGCGCGGGCCAAGGCCTTGATTCAGATGGGTAGCGTTGCCGGAAACGGGCATTGAGCAGGGTGGGCCGCCGGAGCCGGCCCCAAATTTCAATGTCACGTCAGGCAAGAAACCGTGATTAAATAGGCCGGTAAGCATCCAGCATTTTGGGGGCTGCTATGCGCAAGCTAGGATTTCGCTCGATGGTATTGACGGTGTTGGTCGGCGTGCTTTGCGCGCTACCCGCCGCCGCTGAATCGCAGGCGCGCATCGTTCGCTTGAGCGATGTGCAGGGTGGAGTGCAAATTGACAAGAATGCGGGATTGGGATTTGAGAATGCCTTTCTCAATCTCCCGGTCATACAAGGGACGCAACTGCGAACCCGCGCCAATGGGCGCGCCGAGATTGAGTTCGAGGATGGCAGTACGCTGCGGGTTACTCCCAACACGACGGTTGTGTTCAGTGCGCTGGGAGTGAGCGAAGCGGGCAAGCGATTTTCGATTGTCGATCTTGTGGGAGGACGCGCGTACTTGAACTGGATCGGAAAAAGCGGGGATGCGTTCACGCTGAATTTTTCGCAGGAGAAAGTGGAACTTACCCAGGCGGCGCACTTCCGCGCGCAAACCTCGTCGAACGCTGCGGAGGTTGCCAGCTTCAAGAACGAGTTGGTAGTTGTGGGTCCGTCGGGCACGGTTAGGGTAAACAAAAAGAAGATGGTGGCCTTCGATGTGAACCATGACGATCAGCCCTCTGCGGCGAAAAATCTTGAAGCGGATTCCTACGATGAGTGGGACAAACAGTCCGTTGAGTATCACGATCAGTATGCGAAGAATAATTCAACGCCGTATGGGTATGGATACAGCGATCTGAGCTATTACGGCGGATATACCAACTTGCCCGGCTACGGCATGTTGTGGCAGCCGTACTTCACCGGAATCGGTTGGAATCCGTTCATGGATGGAGCATGGTCGTGGTATCCGGGCACAGGATATATGTGGGCTTCGGCATACCCATGGGGCTGGATGCCTTACTACTACGGGAACTGGACGTTCGCCCCGGGATTTGGCTGGGGATGGCAGCCTGGTGGCTGGAACACGTGGCGGGGCGGTATTCATTACGTAGGAGCGGTGGCCGGATTCCAGGGGCCGGTCGAGCCCCGGGGCACGGTAGGTACCGTAGTTGTAGGAAAGGGTGGTCCCGTCCTGACGAAGGGTCCAACAGATGGCTTTGTGGTCAGCCGCGGATCGGCGGGGATAGGAGTTCCGCGGGGATCGGTGAATAACCTTCATCACTTGAATGTGCAGGTGGCGAAAACCGGTTCGGCGGAATTACATGCGGCGTCGCAGTTTTCGGCGAGTTCGCCTCGTGCGGGCGGGTCGGCCTACGCCGAAGCGCAGCCTGCGAACCGGGCTGGCGCACCGGGGCGCGCGAGCGCAGCGCCTGCGGGACACTCCTCTAGCGGGGGCAGCAGTCACCGGTAAGTTTTTGTTTGCGCGAGTTTTCATGGGCGGCCAGTTGGCCGCCCTATTTTCTTCTACGGGGCGAAGCTGGAGTATTAGGGGCGCAGAAATACAGCATCCACTGGATACGATCCGCCTCCTGCCATAGCTAACCTTGCTTCGCGGGAACATTCTTAGAGGAGAACCGCGATGCCACAGCAAGGTGACGATATGGTGGCCGTCCGGCGAGAGATGCTGGATTTGCTCCGCGAGCAAATGGAAGTGCTCGATTCCGGATTGGAACTGACAGACGGTCAGCTGCGAGAGTGCTTCGACCGGCACGGCCGAGTGCAGGAATTGCGGGAGAAGCTGCAAGCCGCGGTGGATGAGGAGTCGAAGAATGGTTCTTCAGGCGAACTGAATTCCGTTGGAGCATCGACCGTCAAGCCGTCGGCGAGGGGTTCTTCGGTCCATACGATAGAGCCGCGCCGCGAGAGCCTCGCCAATCTGTAAGGCGTCTTGAAGTGATCAGGCAGCCGCGTTAGGAAAATTCCACAGAATAAATAAACGGAGGAATCATGCATCGAGGATACAAATATTTCAGCACCATACTTTTGGCGGCAGCGCTGGCAACGCCGCTGGCAATGGCGAAGCCTATGCAGGATCACGACGATCACGATCGCGATGATCATCGGGTCTATGACCGGGATCACAAGGATTATCACAACTGGGACGCCAACGAAGACAGGTTGTATCGCCACTGGTTAGAGACGAAGCACGAAGTTTATCGTGATTTCACCCGGCTCGATGCAAAACGACAGAGAGAATATTGGGAGTGGCGACATAACCACGAAGAGCATGAGGAACACGAGCACGATCACAACTAACGTGCGGGTACGATAATTCCAGCGTATCCGACAACCGCATCGCGGTCGCCGGAAATGTCACCGGAGGTCGCATATTTCACCAGCTCGGCGGAGACTCCGCCGAGCTTTTTTGCTGCCGTCAACATGGCGACCGCCGGGCCGAAGCCACACATACTGACGTTCCGTTGAGTGACCACCTCGTGGAGGGCGCGGGCGTCGAGGCGGAGAATGGGTGCGATGGCGCTCTGATCCTTCACGCGAGTGTTTGCGTCCGATTCATGGTGGTTCATGTCGCTGGAGGCAACGAGGAGAATGGGTTCGTGGTGCGCGTTGATTGAATCCGCCAGCGCGAGGCCGAGTTGCTCGAGAGCTTCGAATTGCGCTGTGCCGAGAGCGATGGGAACGAATTTCAGTTTGGGCTGGCGGATTTGCAGGAAAGGGAGCTCCACTTCTATCGCGTGTTCAGAGTGGTGCGCTGTTAAATCTTCTTGCAAAAGCGGGCAGCGCTGCTTGAGGGCGGCCGCTAAATCGGTAGCAATCGTGACCGAGCCGAGTGGAGTCTCCCAAGTGCCTTCGCTCATGATGGCTAAGGGACGTCCCATGCCCGTGTGGTTGGGACACATCACGACGCAGAGTTCCGGAACCTCCAATGCGGCAAGGACTGCGCCGGCGACGTGTCCGGAATACACGTAACCCGCGTGGGGGACAACGCAACCTAGCGCACGAACTGTTTTGTGAGGAGGAGTCTGAGAAAGATAAGTGTGAACATCTTCGCGGAGAACTTCTGGATCGCGAGGATAGAAACGTCCGGCGACGGCGGGATGGCGAACTGGAGTCGCGGTCATAGGGGTTCCGCGAAACGGTTACTGCGAAAAAACGGGCTGACTCAACCCATGCTACGAGGGGTCGTGGTGCTGACGCAAGGCGCGATACAGGGTCGCGCTTTCTTCCAGAGTCAACGTCTCGGCGCGGGCGGCGGGCTTCACTCGGGCCTCCGCCAGCGCGGCGCGAAGGCGCGTCTCATCGTAGGTCGACTTCAAATTGTTCCACAACGTTTTGCGCTTCTGGCCGAAGGAGAGTTTGAGGAAATCGATGAAGCCATGCTTGAATCCGTTGGCGTTCAGACCCAACTCCTGGTCTCGTGGAGCTATGGTGAGACGCAGCGCGGTGGAATGTACTTTGGGCGGTGGTGCAAAAGCTCCCGGCGGAAGAGTGAAGAGTTTCTCGACGCGGGCATGGAGTTGCGCGGTGGCGGAGAGCAGACCATAGTCGCGGCTGCCCGGTTTAGCAGCGATCCGATCGGCTACTTCGCGTTGGACGAGGATCACGAGAGTCTCAAAGTATTTCGAATAGTCGAACAGACGTAACAGGATGTCGGAGGTGATGTAGTAGGGAAGATTGCCGATGACTTTAGCCGGAGTGGGCTTGAATTCCATGCCGGGACGGCTCAAGCCGGGCTTGGGGCCAAACAGGGAATCGAAATCGATGGAGAGAATATCGGCTTCGATGACCTCGACGTTGGGAAACATGCCGAAACGAAGGCGAAGCTGCGCGGCCAGGACGCGATCGAGTTCCACCGCGATGAGACGGCGTGCGCTCTTGGCAAGAAGGGAAGTGAGAACGCCGCGTCCGGGGCCGATCTCGAGCACGGTATTTTGCGAGACGTCGCCGAGTGCCTGGACAATCTGCGAGGCGAAGGTGTCGCTGGCGAGAAAATGCTGTCCCAACCGGGGCTTCAGTTGTGGGCGGCGAGTGGAGACGACCTTCGGCACGTTGACCCTCTTTTCCTTGGGCATATAGACTGACACTTCAGCCCGCGTGCATGGTGCGCGGGAGGTTCAGGTCCCGCGACACATTCCATCATAATAACGTGCGCCCGCGAAAAGCGGGTCTTACCCGGGAGGGATTCATGCATATCGCATTCGCGGCTTCAGAAGGTGTGCCGTTTTCGAAAACCGGGGGATTAGCGGACGTGGTTGGCGCATTGCCGAGGGCCCTGGCCGCATTGGGGCATCAGGTGAGTGTGTATTTGCCGCGGTACAGGCAGACGAAGCTGGCGGATCCGGCGACTGTGGTGCGCAGCATTACCGTTCCTTTCGACGACAAATACCGCTTTTCCGCGGTTGTGACCGGGGGAAGCCAATCCGGAGTGCGGTTTTACTTTGTCGACTATCCGGAATACTTTGATCGCGACGCGCTTTACGGGACCCCTGCGGGGGACTATCCGGACAATGCCGAGCGCTTCGCGCTATTCTCCCGCACCGTGCTGGAAGCGTCGAAAATTCTGGGCGTTCCGCATGTGTTTCATTGTCACGACTGGCAGTCGGCGCTGGTGCCGGTGTTGCTGCGCACGGTTTACGCCGAGGATCCGGCCTTTCGCGACCTGGCTACCGTGTTCACCATCCACAATATGGGCTACCAGGGATTGTTTCCACCGGAAACTTTGCCGTTGCTGATGCTGCCGTGGGATTTATTCACAATGTCGAAGATGGAATTTTTCGGGCAGGTGAATTTTCTGAAAGGCGCGCTTACTTACTCCGATTACGTGACTACGGTGAGCCGGAAATATAGCCAGGAAATTCAAACCGCCGAGTACGGATTCGGACTGGAAGGCGTGCTGCGCGACCGGGCGGCGACCGTGACTGGCATTCTGAATGGTGTGGATTACGATGAGTGGAGCCCGCAGGCCGATAAATTCACCGCGGCAAAATTTTCGCCAGAAGATCTCTCCGGCAAAGCCCAGTGCAAGCAGGATCTTCTGACGGCGTTCGGGGTGAAGAATGCCGATCCCAAAGTGCCGGTGATTGGGATTGTTTCGCGGTTTGCGGCACAGAAAGGTTTTGACCTGATCGCGCAGATCATGGACCGGCTGGCGCGCGAAGAAATGATCATGGTAGTTCTTGGTTCCGGTGACAAGCAGTACGAAGAAATGTTTGCCCGCCTCAATAAACAGTTTCCCAACAAGATTGCGTTGAAGGTGGCTTACGACAACGCCGTCGCGCACAAGATCGAGGCTGGGTCTGACATGTTTCTAATGCCTTCAAAATATGAGCCTTGCGGGCTGAATCAGATCTATAGCTTGAAGTATGGGACGGTGCCCATTGTTCGCGCTACGGGCGGCCTCGACGATACGATCGAGCCCTGGGACGCGCGCTCGGGGAAAGGTACGGGGTTCAAGTTTACGGAATATAACGGCGAGTCTCTGCTGCTGACCATCAAACATGCAGTGCAGGCTTTTCGTGACCAGACTTCTTGGCAGGTACTGATGCGAAATGGCATGAATAAAGACTTTTCCTGGAACGCTTCGGCGCGGGAGTATGGGAAGGTTTATGAGCGGGTAAGGCAGATGCGGAGTGCGGCGCCCGTGCAGGAGAAGGTATTGGTGTAAGCGTTGTCATGCAGGTTGCGTCCAAAGGACGCCTGAGAATAGCCCGGCGTTTCAACGCCGGGCAGATTCCCTGATCCGGAGCGGCATCCCGTAGGGGTGCCTGAGACTGGCCAGGTATATTGAGGACTTGACCTTCCCCTCGGGGCTGCGTGGGGGAAAAACTTAATGGAGAGTTCGGCGGTCAACGGAACACTTCACCCGTCCCTACGGGGCGGGATTCGACCTCCATATCCTACCCGGCGTTGAAAACACGGGGCTATGATCAAGCGGCCTCCGGACGCGGGTCGGCCTCGCCGAACTCGCGCCGTCGGCTGCTAAAATTTGTTCGACATGGCGGCGTCGCACAACCCGGCCTTCCCTCGCACCATCTTCCACGTCGACATGGACGCGTTCTTCGTCTCGGTGGAAGAGTTGTTCGATCCTTCGTTGAAGGGGAAAGCTGTCGTCGTCGGTGGGCAGCGGCATGAGCGTGGTGTGGTTTCGGCTGCTTCGTATGAGGCGAGAAGGTTTGGTGTGCATTCGGCGCTGCCGCTGCGGACGGCGGCGAAGCTTTGTCCGCAGGCTATTTTTGTCGACGGGCATCCGGAGCGATATCGCGAGTGCTCGGAAAATGTCTACAAGGTGTTGACGGCATTTTCTCCGCAGGTGGAGATGGCTTCCATCGACGAAGCCTATCTCGACATGACTGGAACAGCACGGTTGCACGGACCTCCGCTGCGCGCCGCACACAAATTGCATCTGCGGATGAAGGAAGAAACGCGGCTGAATTGTTCGATTGGTATCGGGTCGTCGCGGTTGATTGCGAAAGTTTCGTCCGCGCAGGCGAAGCCCAATGGCGTGCTGTGGATTGTCCCCGGAGAAGAGTCCAAGTTTCTGGGGCCGCTGGATGTGCGCGAAATTCCCGGAGTCGGAAAAGTGATGGAGAGCCATCTGCACGCGCTGGGTATCAAGAAGGTCGGAGATCTGGCGCGGCTGGAAGACTCCGAGCTTGAGGGGCGATTCGGCAAGTGGGGACTGGCGCTGGCGGGCAAGGCGCGCGGAGAAGATGCAGGGGGATGGTTCGACTCCGAAGTTGGCGCGGACACGAGGGCGAAGTCCATTAGCCATGAACATACGTACAACGAAGACACAGCGGACGCGAGCCAGTTGGAAGCCACTCTGATGCGGCTCTCCGAGATGGTGGGTCGACGTTTGCGCGAGGCGAAGTTTTACGCGCGGACCATTCAGCTTAAATTGCGCTACAAGGATTTCACGACCATCACCCGGGCGCATAGTTTACCAGCGGCAACTCAACTCGATGGCGAGATATTCGAAGAAGCACGTAAACTTTTTCGCAAGAACTGGAAGCCGGGCAGAGAAGTCCGGCTGCTCGGAGTGCACGCTTCTTCGTTTGAAGAGCAAACAGAACAGATCAACCTACTCGAAGGTGGCCGACAGCAGCGCTGGAAAGATGCTCTGGCCGTAGCAGATCGTTTGCGGGACAAGTTTGGCGAGTCGAGCGTTTCGCTGGCTGCTGGGATGCGCGGAAGCTTTCGCGAGCGGACGCACGAGAATCCGGCGGGGCTGCCCGGAAAAGCCAAACCTAAGTAGATTCTATTTGCTGGATGCTTCATCTCGATTACCGGGATTTGCCCGCTTGGACAGCCGAGGGCGGCGGCGGTCCCCACATGCGCACACAACAAACGAAGGGCCGGGTATCCCGGAAGGTGATTCCGGATCCCGGCCCTCGTCTTATTGCAACTTGGAGTAAAAGTTGTTAGTTGCCTGAAGGTGCGTTGGCAGCAGTGCTCGGCGCGGGGGCCGTGGTGCTCGATGCTCCCCAGCGTGCCAACCGCGGATAGAAGGGCGTGACTTCAAACGGCATTTTGTCACGCGCCGAGGTGATGGCCACCGGAGCCGTCTTCACCATTTCTGCCTTGTCATCCCAGGGATTGATCTTGACGCGTCCGCCCAGGGGCAGGGCCGCGACCTGATCGAGTTTGTTGTTGTCGAGAGCGGGACCCTTGCTGGCCAGAGCAGACAGGCGGCTGATGGCTCCATTTTCCGCCAGCGGGTTGCCCAGGTGCGTGGTGAGCAGGGCATTGAGCTGAGGAGCGCGAGCTTGCAGTGCTTTGAAGAACAGGCCGACATTGTCGAGCTTCTGAGCGTAAGGCGAATTGTTCAACAGATCGATCGCCTTCTTGTCGGCGGCGGTTTCTTCTTCAGGAATGTGTTTGAATCCCAGGTTGTTGTAAGTGGAATCGTCAGAGAACAGCATGCGGTCGTTGAAGGCATACTTGCTGCCCAGGTTGTGGCCGAGCACGATGTGCGCGAGTTCGTGCGAAAGCACAGCGGCCAGGCTGGCCTCATCGGGAAGCACATCGATTAATCCGCGGCTGATGACGATGGTGTTGCCTACGCTGAAAGTTTCGAGCGGCGCCGTGAGGAGCACGCGAGTGCGAACCGGTCGCGGCAGGTCGATGTTGTTGGTGACTTCAAGGTTGTTGACCACAGTCTGAAGGATGTGATCGACATCGCCTTCGGGCGCGAGTAAGCCCGCGCTAGTAAGGCGCTCGACTACGTTATCTTCGGCCTGTTGCTGCCACACGCGCTCAGCTTGTAGCGGCGAAGCATCCTGAGTGGTGGCGCTCTCATCCTTCACGCTGTCGACGCGAATCTGAGTAAGTTCGTCGTCCTTGCCTCCTTTTTTAAGGTCGTAGCCCCAGATGCGGGTCTGCGCTTTGAAGGCCATCTTGTTCTTGACGCCTGCACTGAAGTCGCCTTCTTCACTGTAGATGTAAGCGGGCACCCAGTAACCAGGGATGAGGTTGAGGCGCCAGCTATCCATGTGGAAGAAGTAGGAATTGCGCGGAGCCGGATAGTAAGTGCCGTTGAGCCGGACGATGTTGTACTCCTGATCTTCGACCCAGACGCGGCCCAGGAAGCGGCCTCTGCCCGAGCCCTTCTTCGGGGTGACATCGAATACCAGGCAGCGGACGTCGCCCAGAAATTCGCGGCGAATATAGTGAAACTCATAGTGCGAGCGATCAAAATCCGTGCGGTCAGCGTAGACCATCCAGGAGAAGCCGATGGGCTGGTACTCCACCTTGAAGAGCTTGTTAAAGCCACCCATGAGACGGGTTTCCATGCCCTTGTCCTGCTCCTTCAGATAGTCCTTGCGATCGACTGTCTCGCCCATGTCCAAGCGTCCCAGGAAATAGTGGTCTGCGCTGGGGACCGGGCCGAGTTGGGGATCGGCGGTCAGATTCTGCAGGTAAGTCTCGACCACAGGGGTGCGATTGGAGAGCGCCTTCATTAGGCCATGCTCGCGCTCGATGAAGCGATCCACCACCTGATCCATGGTGGTAGGCTGAGGCAGAGCCGAGGGCGTTGGCGCCGGAGCTGTTGCGGCCGAGTTCGCAGCACTCTGTGCCGGCCCCGCTTGCGCAGCATCGGAAGAGGCTGACGTTTGCACCGTCTGCGTGGCCGTAGGTGCGTTGGGTTGTGACGAAGGCTGTGAATCAGACGCTTGCTGTGCGGCGGCGCTCACCGAGACCAGCAGTGCGGCTGTGAACATCCATTTCGAAGTGCGCATGACTTTCTCTCCAAGTTTCTTGATACCGATATTTCGACAATCCAAAGCCACTCAGAATCGTCCGCAAGTTACCGACCGCGAACCCGACCTTCTAGACGAAGCCTTTCGTGTATCCCAACTTTCCTGCATGCAAACTTTTAATAAGCCAACTGAAACAGCACATGCACGATCGCCGTCGAATCAACCGGCTGTCCCATGCGCAGTGCGGGTTTGAAGCGCATCTTGTTAGCCGCGGCGATGGCGGCTTCATCCAGGCCGTGACCTAGGCCGCGGACCACGCGATTTACGTGCAGCGTCCCGTTCGCTCCGAAACTTACCTCTAACAAAACTTCACCTTGGAGCTTCAGATTGCGGGCATCGTCCGTATAGACAGGCTGCGGCTTGTATATGATTTCAACGGATGTAGTGGCCGGACCGGAGTCCGCCTGAGCGATCTTGGGCCCGCCGTGGACGACTTGCTCGGCACCGAATCCGCCAGTAGCGACGCCAGCTCCATTGCTACGGCCGTCGCCCTTGCCTCCGGTCGCTATGCCATTGCCGAAATCAGCGCTGGCGACTGTGCCTTTGATGCCTTTCGCTCCACCCGACCCGTTGCCTTGTCCTGGGCCGGCGGGCATGTCAAAGGAACCAGCCTGCGCGGCATACAGCTTGGCGCCCTGCTTGCCCGTACCCTGCAAGCCGTTGGGATCGCCAAACCCTCCGGTCTGAACCTTTTGCACGGCGACGTTCACCGTAGGGGCTACTGAGCTTCCCGAAAAATCTCCGGTGTGGAGAAGTTGGGGACGAGCTCCGCCTGCAGTCATCTTGATCTGGGGAGCGGCGAATGTGTTGATCACGACCTTGGGAGCTTCCACGGGTTCGGGTGTGGGCGCAGCGCGATGAACTTCATGCGGCACGACCAGCTTCGGCTGCTCAAAAACCGGGGCAGGAGGAAGTAGCTTCACTTTCAGCGGCTTCACCTTGACGGGCGCGGGCTCCGGCCTCATCGAGGGCAGCGGAATCAACTCCGTGACGCGGTACTGTTTGAGCTGGAGTCTGTCGGGGAACAGAAGCCCGAGATTCACCAGCAGCAAGAGAAGCAACACCATAAAGGTGTAGCTGGCGGCCAGGGCGCGTTTGTCGATCTTGCGCTCCGGCAAAATCCCGAGCTGAAAACCATGTTGAGGCGTAGCCATCGATTCACTCCAAGAGATTCCCGGCCGAGGGAGCGGACCGAGATTGGAGTTCTCACATTAAGGGAAAAAGTACAGTGGGGGAACGTGTCCACGGCTCTTGACCTTAGGTAACCGGGGAAGATCACCGATAGGAATTACGCTCGAAATGGGCTTGGGACACGGGTTATGACGGAGTCAGCTTCTGACGCCGCCGGCTAAACCAGGAGAAAACCGGTACGCCAGCCAGAATTACAAGGAGTCCATACAGCGAGTTCGGCCAGTTTTCCCGAAAAGTGTAGTAAAGAAGGACCGCCGCGACGACAATGAATAGTGCTGGCACGAATGGATAGCCGAGTACGCGGTAGGGGCGAGCCGCCTGCGGATCGCGCCAGCGGAAGATGAAGATAGTGCTGCTGGCGATCATGTAGAAGAGCCATTCCGCAAAGATGGCCAGGGAAAAGAGCTGGCGAAAAGTTCCTCCCAGCAACAAGAGGAGGATCGACAGCGCAGCCTGCACTACGATTGCCGCCGAGGGAGTGTGAAAGCGGGGATGCACCTCAGCAAGAGCGCGAAAAAAATATCCGTCCCGTGCCATGGCGTACGGCACGCGGGCGCCGCTCATGATGGTGCCATTCAGCGTGACCAGCATCGACACAGCCATTCCGATGGAAACGATGGCTGCCCCCATGTGTCCCATGACCAACGCAACGGCGTCTGAGGCGGGGCGAGGGGAAGCGGCGATCACACTTGCGGGCAGTACATATTGCACTCCCGCATTCACCAGTACGTAGAGGATTCCGACCGTGGCGACTCCGGCAATCAGAGCGATAGGAATATTGCGCTCGGGATGGTTGATCTCGCCGGCGACCATATTGAGGTCGTTCCATCCGTCATAAGCCCAGAGCGCGGCGACCAACGCGGCCATGAATCCGGCGATGCCGCCTTTGGCTCCGGTAAATGTTCCGGCAAAGTTGTTCCAGCCTCGTCCGGCGGCGCTGCCGGAGCCGCTGAAACAGACGATGACAATACCGAGAATGATGGCCACTTTCAGCAACGTAAAAACGAGTTGAAACTCGCCAGCCTTCTTCACTCCCAGGTAATTGAGTGCTGAAATAAGAATGGCTGCGGCAACAGAGATGAGTTGTCCCCAGGTAACGGCGAAGGAGTGAGAGGAGAGATTTGCGACAAAGATATTTTCAGAAAAAAAAGAAAAAACTGAAAATGTCCCCAGAATTCGCACGAGGCCGGTTGCGATGGTTGCCACGGAGGCAGGCTTTGCGATTACAAACCACGTCCAGCCGTAGAGGAATCCGCCGAGCGGACCATAGGCGTCGCGGACGTAAACGTATTCTCCACCGGCTTGGGGTTTCATGGCGCCAAGTTCGGCATAGGTGAGCGCGCCAAAGAAAGAAAGCAGACCGCCAACCAACCATGCAAGATAGACGAGCTTCGCGGAGCCGACGGCCTGCATCATTTCAGCGGGAACGAGAAAGATTCCGCTGCCGATGATCGTTCCCACTACGATTGCGGAGGCGTGGCTTACGCCCAGGTCGCGTGCGAGTTCGGGGCGCTGCGTGAGAGCTGCCATGGTTGAAGTGTGCAAGTATACGGCAGCGGTGGGTTCCTACCTGCGACGAAGATGAAAAATCTTAGCCGCAGACTTCGCGAAGAAAGCCACGCGAAGCAAAAACTACTTCTGCATTAGCAGGCTCGCAGTATAACCTACCGCGAACGTCACGATGGTCCCGATCAACACCCACCAGGTCCACGGGACGTGCGTCCAGCGCCATAGGTATAGATCGACGCTGAATCCAAAAAGCATTCCCACAATTGCTCCGCGCTGGTTTGTCCGCTTCGTGAGGACCCCGAGCAGGAAGACTCCCAGCAGCGCGCCATAGGCTACGGATGCAATTTGTAGTCCTACTTCGACCACGCGGCCAGCTTTGTGAAGGGAAAAAACAGCGAGGGAAAATAACAGGAGCGCGAAAACGAACGTTGCCAGCCGCGACAGGAGCATCCGCCTCTGCTCAGGGGCCTGCGGCCAAAGCCGCACATAGAAGTCCATGATCGCGCTGGAGGACAGCGAATTCAGAGCTGCGCTCAAGTTCGACATCGCCGCCGCTAGGATCGCGGCGATCAGCAGGCCGGAAATTCCGTGCGGCATTTGCTTGACAATGAACGTGGGATAAATGCGATCTGGTTTTCCGAAGGTGGCCGAAGGTACGCGATAGTAGGCCCACAGCATGATTCCAACCATCAGGAACAAAGCAAACTGAAACAGGATTGCAACGCCGCTCGAAATGAGTGCCACCGCAGACTGCTTCTGCCCGCGCGCTGCCAGAAGTCGTTGGACGAAGAGTTGGTCCGTACCATGACTCGCGGTAGTAAAAGCGGTTCCCCCAATCACGCCCGCCCAGAATGTATATGGGATCCACAGACTTGGGGTGAAATCGAATACCTGAAGTTTGCCAGCGCTTGCTGCCGCAGCATGGATGGCAGACCATCCACCTGGCACCAGGTGCAGAATCGTCCACAATCCCACGAGGGTTCCCGCCACGTAGATGAGGGTCTGAACCACATCAGTCCAAATCACGGCGGCTAGCCCGCCTTCGAACGTATAGATGAGTGTCAATATAGTGATGATTGCGATCGAGGATATTTCGCCGGTTCCTAGCGCAATCGCAACCACAATCGATACGGCATATACCCGAACGCCCTCCGCGGCGGTCCGGGTCAGCAGGAACAAGCCGGCGGTAAGCGAGCGCAGACCTCGTCCGAAGCGGCGTTCGATCAATTCGTAGGCGGTATAAAGATCGCCACGGAAATAATGCGGTAGAAGAACAAAGCTGATTACAAAGCGTCCGACCACGTATCCCATGACGACCTGCAGGAAAGTCAGATTGGTGTCGTAGGCGAGACCGGGAATGCTGATGATGGTGAGTGTGCTGGTCTCGGCCGCGACGATGGAGAGCGAGATGGCCCACCATGGAATATCGCGTCCGGCGAGAAAGTAATCGCGAAGCGAGCGCTGGCGCTTTCGAAAGCGTAATCCGAACAGAGTAATGCCGATTAAGTAGAGCGCGATAATCGCCAGATCGAGTTTGTCGAGGCCCATTGCGTTCTGCCGCTATACGACTCTTCGCGCCACAGATTCTGATGGATCATAAGGCAGAGACGAACACGCTACCAGCCACAAGAGAGTTTCGCCATCATTGCGCACTGCGTGAGAAGCGCCGGGCGAAACCAGCACGAGGGTGGCGCTGCTGCCGTCAAAGCGGCGATGCTGTGTTTCCGTGCCCTCGCCTTCGTCCCAATGCAGCGACCAGGGCGTGCCGGGAAGCAGGACGATGGTCTCGCGGCGCCGCAGGTGATAGTGATTTCCGCGAATCGCTCCAGGTCCGGTGGAAGCCAGATGGATATCCGCCACGTTCCCGAGGAAATCGAGGGCTTGCGCTGGGGTAGTAAAGCTGAAACCGCGTGCGTCGCCATTGTTGGCGAGTTCCGATATCTGAATCTTCATGTGGGTGGCTTCAATTATGGCGGCAATCGGCAAGGCGCGCGAGTGAGTGTTCGTAGACCTGGGTCTTAAGACCTCCCGGCTTTTCGTGGCTGCCGTCAGAAACGCAGCCAGCTACACCTCTACAACGAAGCGCCTGTGATAGAAATGACCCGTGGCTTACTACCTGGGGATCGATGGCGGAGGCACCAAGACAACGTGTGTGGTGGGCGATGAGGTTTCGCCACTTGGGTCGGCGGTGACAGGGCCAAGCAACATTACTCGCGTGGGAGAAGCACGCGCGCGCGAGTCCCTGCAGGACGCCGTACGTCACGCATGCGCCGCTGCGAAAATCGATCTGCGACAAGTCCAACGCGCATGCGTCGGCGTGGCGGGTGCGGGACGTCAAGAAATTGTAGTCGCAGTTCGCAAGGTTATTACCGAGATAGTTACCGGGGAAATCGAAGTGGTCGGCGACATGGAGATCGCGATGGAAGCAGCTTTCGGCGCGGGGCCGGGCGTGATTGTTATTGCCGGCACGGGCTCGATTGCTTACGGTCGCGATGCGCAAGGAAAAACAGCCCGCGCCGGAGGTTGGGGCTTTGTGAGTTCTGATGAAGGTTCGGGCTACTGGATCGGACGTACAGCGGTCTCAGCTTTGCTGCGCGCGGCTGATGAAGGTGCGGATGGCCGAACTGATGAGCAACGCTCTGATGAGCAGTTCTTTCCACTCTTCCGAGGGATGAAGTCTGCCTGGAAGTTGGAATCAATCGAGGAGTTAGCCCGTACTTCCAACTCGAGTCCCGACTTCGCGACGCTGCTTCCCGCTGTTCTTGCCGCTGCGGATGCTGGAGATGAACTGGCACGGCAGGTATTGCGGCAAGCGGGCAGGGAACTAGCGCAACTCGCCAGCATCGTTGCGCGAAAGCTTTTTGCGCAGGACATTTTCCACATCCCGCTCGCTATGGCGGGTGGTGTGTTTCGGTATGCAACTATAGTGCGGGAGGTCTTCTGCGACGCAGTTCACCGCTTTGATCCGCGACTCGACGTGAATCGGCAAGTTGTTGAACCTGTCGATGGCGCGCTGCAAATGGCTCGAAGTACGGATGTCTAACAGAAAGCAGATGAGAATCTAGATCGGCGGACATCACCACCGGCTAGCGCCCGCCGCCGATCTCGAGGATGGCGCCGGTAGTGTAGGACGCCGCGGGAGAGAGCAGCCAAAGCACGCCCTCAGCGACCTCGATCGGTGTACCCGGTCTTTGCATCGGGATGGTAGCGGCTAGCCGCGCCAACCGGTCAGGGGCGCCGTTGGCGGCGTGCAGCCCGGTTTCGATGAGACCGGGAGCAACCGCATTCACGCGAATGCCTTCAGTCGCGACTTCCCGCGCCAGTCCAATCGTAAAGCTATCAACTGCGCCCTTGGACGCTGCATAGTGGACCCACTCGCCGGCAGAGCCGGTGCGGGCCGCGCGCGAAGAAATATTCACGATGGCGCCGCCGGATCCACCATGCCGGGTTGACATGCGGCGCACCGCTTCGCGCGCACACAAAATCGCTCCAGTTACATTGACCGCCATTACTTGCGTGAGAGTCTTTGCGCTGACCGAATCGACACGCGAAAATCCGCCGGTGATTGCGGCATTATTGACCAGAGCCTTAATTAATCCTAATTCGCGCTCGGCAGTTTGAAAGAGGAGGACGACATCTTCTTCACGCGAAACATCTGCGTGAATTGCGCGGGCGCGCCCGCCGTCAGAAATAATTTGTTCAGCAACTGTTTTGGCTTCGGTCTCGCCCGTGGAGAAATTGATGGCCACGGAGAATCCGCGCTCTCCGGCCAGTGTAGCGATCGCCGCCCCGATTCCGCGACTCGCACCGGTCACGATCAGTGTGCCAAGATTATTGTCGTTTGGCATGGCCATTCGGCGATGACGCCGGGCTACTGCTTTACTTCCTCGCGCTTCCCGTGCATCAACTCGACTATAGCTTCGTACAGACGTTTGCGGGTTTCGTGACGCTCGTAGGCGCGCGTGATGTAGCGCACGCGTACTTCGACTCCAGACCCGGTCGGGCGTACGCTGATGGCCGGCTCTGCTGAAAATCCCTGCACATGGTAACGGGTGTCACTGTGCTGCCATTCTTCTTCGGCCTTGAGCGAGTTTGCTTCCGTATCCTTGACTACGAGTTTTTGCAATTTATCGATGACGGCATAGGGATCCTGATCCGCCGAAATCGTCAGCTGCAGTTCGTCCCACATCCATTGGCCGGATGTCGAGAAATTGAAGTAGTGACCCTCGATGGCGAAGCTGTTCACGAAGGAAACCCGCCGTCCCGTTGGATGGCCCGCATCCGTCCAGTTTCCGGTTTCGAGCAAAACCGTTTTCAGCAGTCCGATCTCGATTACCTCGCCGCCGACTCCTTCGATCTCGACCCAGTCGCCCACTCGGATGCCGTTGCGCCCCATCAGCAGAAACCATCCGAAGAATGCCATGATTACGTCTTTGCTGGCGACGGTGAGTCCGGCGCCGGCGAGTCCCAGGACTGTGGTGGTCTGGCTGGGCCAGCCGAAAACAATAAATGCGATTACGATCGCGCCCAGGATCTCCGCTGCGACCTTGGCCATGGCACGCAGAGTATCGATGCGCTTATTTTCTGCCTTCATGCTGGTGAACAGCCGGTCAATCAGGCGAGCGACCAGGTACACCGCCAGCAGCACGAGCAGCATCCAAAGAACGCATCCAATCAGGTTGTGCAGTGCTGCCTGCCGGCGGGCATCGACCAGCAGGATCCAGCTTGCGTAAATGTCGCTCAGTTCTTTTTCATCCTGGACACGCTTGCCCAGGTCGGCGAGATTTTTCTGGTCGCGGCCATATTGCAACAGGGAATCGAGCGCTACCTGGGCTCCTGCCTTAGACTCGGCGCGGCTTGCCGCCGTACTTCCCTTCGCAAAGCCTCTTGCCTGTTGCTTGGCGCCCTCGCGATTTAGTTTCTCCTTTTCCACTTGCACTGCGAGAGCGTCATGCCGCTGTCCGAGGCGCTCCGCCTTGGCAACGGTCTCCTGACGAGCCTCTTCCAGTTCAGTCGTTTTCTCGCGCAATGCTTTCCACGCACGGAAGACCGTCAGCATGGTGTGCGCCTGGTAGTCAAGTTCGTAAGGATTCAATGTGGAGGTTGACTGCGCGGCACTGTGATCGCTGGCATCGTGCTCTGCCTTAAGGCGCTTGATCTTCGATTGCGGATCTCCTCCCGCCCGCTCCAGATCATCGGAAGCATCGTCGAACTCATCCTGATCGAGATCGGCCTGGGCTTTTGCAACCTCGATCTGATCCTGCAAGTTATCTTTTTGCGAGTCAGGGGCGGCAGCAAGTTTGCGGGTCAGGAGAGCGATGTTTTCCTGATCCTCCTTGAGCGTTAGTGCGGTCCTGTTTTTTCGATCGGCAATCTCCCTGGCTTCAGGGCTCAGCTTGGGTGGATTTTCTTCCGTGGTGCGCAAGGCATCGAAGAAGGCCAAGTCGACTTCGTGGTCGCCGACCTTTTCGGCCTGGTGCGCCAGGGCCTTCTCTTCTGGAGTTGCGGCCAGACCCGCCATCCGGCGGGCAGTTTGCAAGGGACGCTGATCCACTAACGGCCGCGGTGCGCCCGGGGTGTTCTTGGCCAGAAATGCTTTGGAGGGCGTCTTGGCCCCATCGTCAGCTTCGGCCGGCTGGACTCGGGGTCGAGTCCATATCATGCCTACGATGGACGCAGCCACTAAGAGGAGCAGTACGATTGCGGTAATCCAGTGGCGGAGTTTCATAGGGATAGGGAGCTAGTTGTCGGCGTTGTGGGGTCAGCAATCATTTTCGGATGAACTAGTTTAGCAAAGCCATGAATATCACCACAGGGCACAGAGGGGCACTAAAAAAACGCGTGTAGAATGTTGCGATTCGGGAGGCTATATGAAATCGGTTCTGCTGATTGTCATTCTTACATTGGTAATTGGAATCGCTGTAGTGCCCAGCGTTCGTCCGTTCGCCGAAGCATCGGAAAAGGTTGGCGGGGAGACGCTGAAACAGATGGAAGGCGAATTTATGAAGGCCGCAGTGGAGCACGGGTCCGCGGGCTATATGTCCTACTATGCCGACGACGCTGTCGAAGTGCCTAACGGCGAGGGAATCATCACGGGCAAGGTGAACATCGCCAGGACAATGGGTTTTCTCGATGAGAAGACCAATCATCTTACGTGGACTCCCGTAGGGGCCGATATTTCCGCTTCAGGCGATCTGGGCTATACCTACGGCAACTACGAGTTCAGTTCGCTGGGCAAAGATGGCAAGCCGGTTGTTGAGCATGGCAAATACACCAGCATTTGGAAGAAACAGAAGGATGGAAGGTGGAAGGTTGTGCTCGACATGGGAAACTCAAGCCCGGCACAGTAGCCGGGCAGAAGAGCCAGTTATTTCCGGAAATGATTGCTGATGGCTTCCGCCTGCACCCGGGTCACAACTGCGGACAGAGCCGAGGGGTCCGCCTGCTTGACGGCCTGGAGGCTGCCGAAGTGTTCGAGAAGGCGGCGAGTGGTGCTCTCGCCCACGCCGGGAATTTCCAGTAGTTCGGTGGAGCGATCGCGCATCTGGCGGCGTTTGCGATGGAAGGTGACGGCGAATCGATGAGCTTCGTCACGAATGAGTTGAATCAGATGCAGTACTGGTGAGTGATGATACAAAGCGATCGGATCTTTTTCCTGGCCGTAGACGTAAAGAATTTCCTCGCGCTTGGCAATGGCGGCGAGCGGCTGGTTGATGATTTCGAGTGCTTCCAGAGCCTCGGCAGCGGCATGCAACTGGCCGAGTCCGCCATCGATCAGCACCAGGCTGGGCATGGCTTTCTCTTCTTGTTGAAAGCGCTTGTAGCGGCGCGTGACTACCTCGCGCATAGAGGCAAAATCGTCGACTCCCTCAACGGTGCGAATGATGAATTTGCGGTAGTCCGATTTCTTCATCCTGCCCTCTTCCCACACCACCATCGAGGCCACGGTCTCCGCGCCTTGAATATGGGAAATGTCGAAGCACTCGATGCGCTTCGGCAGTTCGGGCAGGCTGAGAACGTCCTGCAACTCTTCCTGGATGGCTTTCGCGTTGGGCTTGAGGACGCGAAAGCGCTGATCGTAGGACTGCTTGGCGTTGGTGCCGGCGAGGTCGATCAGAGCTCGTTTGTCACCGCGTTGCGGAACCAGAATGTGAACCCTGGCGGCCCGGGGATCGGAGCCCGCTACTTGCTCAGATAGTAAGTCCTCCAGAGTGGCACGATCTTCGAACTCCACTGGTACGTAGAGATTCCGCGGAACATAAGGCTGAGCAATGTAGAGCTGTTTGAGAAGAGCAGAGAAGAATTCACCAGGCGAGAAATCCGTCGACGCATGGTTTGCAACGTCTAGTCCAGCGAGGCTCGCAGTTTCCGCATCGGCAATGCGGCTGTCAGATACGTGGCCAGCTGCGTCTACGGGTTGATCATCCGGCGTTTCCTTCGCTTCCGGAAAGGCGAACTCCGGCAGGTCCTCCCAGAAGAATTCGCGGCGGTCGACTACGCGGCCGCCACGCATATGAAATAAATTTACCGCGAGCATGCCGTTTTCATAGTGATAGCCGAAGACGTCGGCGTCATCGCCTTCAGCGGCGGCGATGCGCTGTCGTTCTTGAAGCTGCTCGACCGTCGAAATCAAATCGCGATACCGGGCGGCGCGTTCGTACTCTTGCGCGGCGGCGGCTTGCTCCATGCGTTGCTCAAGTGAGCGGGCCAGATCGGTGGGGCGGCCTTCCAGGAACAGCTTCACGTCGCGCACCGCCTCCTGATAATTGTCGGGTGTCGTCAAGTCCTCGACGCAGGGTCCCAGGCAGCGCTTGATGTAGTACTGAAGGCAGGGGCGCGGGTGAAAGCGCGTGAGATCTACCTTGCAGGACGGGATCAGAAAGTTGCGGTGAATGAGATCGACGATGCGGTAGGCGAGGTTGGCAGGGAAGTATGGGCCGTAATAGGCACTGCCATCCTTGCGGAGACGGCGGGTGACATAGACGCGCGGCCAGCGTTCGCCCAAAGTGAGCTTCACATAGGGATAAGTCTTGTCGTCGCGCAGCAGGATGTTGAAACGGGGCTTGCGCTGCTTGATGAGATTGTTCTCAAGAGCCAGCGCCTCTTTGTTGTTGCGGACCACGATGTAGTCGACATCAACCGCCTCGCGCACCAGCGTGCCGGTCTTCGAATCCTCCCAGCGGCCTTGGTGGAAGTAGCTGGCCACCCGGCTGCGCAGATTTTTCGCCTTCCCCACGTAAATAACTTCGCCTTCAGCGTTCTTGTAGAGATACACGCCGGGCTCGGTTGGAATGGTGCGGATTTTCTTTAGGAGGTCCATCGGGCGATCTTTTTATTCTATGCGATCAACGGAAATGCGAGGGTGTTACAAGAATCTGAGATGAGCTCAACGTTGTCCGTCCGCGCGGGATTGTCCCGGAATCCAGTTTTGGATATGGTGAAGGAAGGAAGCCGGCAAGATCCCAAGGTGCTCGATCGCCACTACACCCATTACAGCGTGTTGCGCACGATTGAAGACAATTTCGACCTGGAGCCACTGGCGGAGGGAGATCGTAATGCAGAACCGATTACGGATATTTGGAAATAAGAATTATTAAGACTTGGCGCTATACCACGATTCATCTCAAGAATGCGCGATATTGCTTACAAAGACATATGAGGCCGACCCGCTAGCGAGGAAGGACTTGAAGAACTTCCTGCGCCACGCTGGCGCGATCGGGGGGCCGGCCAAGCCTCTCATCTCAGAAAGGACTCTCCAAGAAGTAGCGCGTCCGACCGTATAAAAATTCCCTACGTCATGTGAGCTTTGCGTTGCCTGGACGCAAAGCAGTTAATGGTCTGTACTGGCAGGTTCGGCCCAAATCGTTGAAAACGTTTATACTTATGGGTGGAGATGCCGGTTCGGGAAACTGGCACGTCCCGTGCAAAAGTAGCAGCGGGATTTGTGGTACCAACGGCTGTCCCAGGGTTCGCATCAGATGTGTACGCGCGCGGGAAAACCCAGTCGCGCTGAGACAAGTAATCAAGGAGCCTCTTCCAATATGAACCGCACTTCGTTGACGATTTTACTGTCGGCCAGTATGGCATTGACCATCGGCTGCAGCAGCAAGAATTACGTGAAACAGCAGACAACGCCGCTGATCAACAAGACGAACGAACTTGATGATATGACGGCGAAAAACAGCAAAGACATTAAGGACGTGGACGCCCGAGCTCAGGCCGGCATCCAGGCGGTGAATGCAAAGACAACAGAAGTCGACCAGAAAGCACAGACCGCAGGGCAGAACGCAGCCCAAGCGCAGCAGATGGCGGACGCAGCCAATGGCCGCGTGGGGATCCTAACCAACACCGTAGTGAACCTTGACAACTATCGTCCGGTAGCGGAGACGTCAGTTAAATTTGGTTTTAATCGGGACAATCTCACGCAGCAGGCGAAAGATGCTCTCGATCAGATGGCGGGAAATATCGCGAGCACCAAGGGCTACATCATTACGCTGGAGGGCAGCACGGATTCCGTCGGATCGGCTGAGTACAACTACGACCTGAGCCAGAGGCGGGCGAACTCCGTGATCCAATACCTGGCATCGAAATTTAATGTGCCCGCGCACAAGATTTATGTGATCGGACTGGGCAAAGATAAGCCAGTCGAGACCAACAAGACGAAACAAGGGCGGGCTGACAATCGCCGCGTCGATGTTCGATTGATGACCAATACCGTTGGCGACACACCGTCGACAACACCGACGACCACAGGACAGAACAATCCATCGTCGATGTAAAGCGTTTTTGAACAATTCAGGTTTCCTCCTCCCCGGAGGACTTTGCCAAACAGGCTGCTCAACTCCCCCTGAGCGGCCTGCTTTTTTCTGTAAGTGTGGTTCCGCGGGATCTGGCTCAGAAGGTAAAATAGGGGCTATGCGAGTTTGCCTGCGGTTAGGGTTGCTTTTCATCTTAGGGGGTGTGATGTGGGCGCAACAGGATGGCGCGCCGCCAGCCCCGCCGACACAATCCTCCGAGAACAGGGATTCCTCAAAAGAGACGCACCCGCCAAGGCCGGGTCCGCCACGATCAGACCGGGTGCAGGCGGATGATTTGGGATCTGAATTGGGGGAGAGCTCGAGTAAAGATACGCAGACTGACTTGAGCGCGCCGGAAGATGACGCGAAGGCACATCCCAAGAGTTCGGCGGCAGTGGCCGAGGCCGAAGCCGAGACGCTGGGTGGCAAGAGCGGGATCACTGAGTTTCACGTCTACGATCCGCACAAGGCGGCGAAAAGTATCGAAGTCGGGGATTTTTACTTCAAGCGGAAAAACTACCGGGCCGCTGAGGAGCGCTACCGGGAGGCGCTCCGCTACAAAGACAATGATGCGACGGCGACGATTCGGCTGGCGATTTCTCTCGAAAAGTTGGGCATCCTGGATGATGCACGGAGCGCGTATGAGAGCTATTTGAAGATCCTGCCACACGGCCCGGAGTCCGAACAGGCGCAGAAGGCAATTGACCGGCTGAACGCACAGCCGGGAGCAACAACCGCCCGCTAGCCGACTACGGGGCGGTGCGCGGCCGCTTGGTTTTTTGCTTCTTCCGGGCGAAGTGTCCGCCCGATTTTGCATTACCGCTGTCCTCACTGTGGCTCACCTTGCTCTCGGCCTCCTCTCCCAGAATCAGATTGGCCGGCCACTTGGGGCCGGAACGCGCCTTGCTTTTGGACCGCGAAGTTTCTGCGACCACGACCTCAACGGCGTCAAGACAGGCGTGGAACATCTGCGTGCGCAGCGGGCCAACCGCGCCTCCCCGGATCATCAGCATCGCGGTGCCGTGCATCAAAGACCACAGCGAAAGCATGAGGCGGGTGTGCTGGCGGGGAGTTCCGCCCAGGCGCCTGGTCAGACGCTCGCGCAACAGATTGAACGACGGCCAGGGCTCATGCAAGGACGGAGGCTCGGCGAACTTGTCATAGAGAACTTCGTAGGCATGGCGGTTCTCCAGGGCGAATTCGAGATAGGAGTGGCAGGCTTCCGCCCAGGTGCGGGAACCGCGCAGTCTGGCGAAAAGTTGCACCCGACACTGAATTCGCAGGGCTCGAAGAATATCGTCGCGGTCACGATACCGCTCGTAAACGGTGGGTGTGGTGGTCCCGGCGGCCTTGGCGACAGCGCGCATGGTGAGGGCCTTTTCGCCGCCCCTGGCGCGCAGCCGGCTGGCTGCTTCCAGGATGCGCTGTTCGAGCTGAGGATCCGCTTGTCTGGGCAACGACTCTACTCCGGAAATAGACGATCAAATGCGGGGCCCGTGAAACGCAATCCTATAATTTGAACCATGTTCAACTGACAATGTATAATCTATTCATACTAGCAAGTTAGTTGATCCCGCAGGCTGCGTCCTGTCGTGCCACGCAACATCTGGCTGAAGCCTTCCCCCAGGGCAGAGTGGCCCGGCAGGACGCCCCAATCCAGCAGAAGAGTGAAAGCCAAGGAGTAAGGATGTTAAACGATGATTTAAAAAGGCAGGCGGGGATTGCTCGCTTAGTCTCTGACCTTCGTGCGGCGAAAATAGAACTGCTCAGCGCGCGGTGCGCCACGGATCGCCTCCGGTTGCAATATTCCCTTGAAGACATTGTTTCCTTCGGAGACCGCCATGCCCTAGAAGGCGCGATCGCCTCTGCCGGCGCGCTGTTGCCGCTTTTTTTCCTCCGTAGAGGATCAGCTCAAGCAAGCTAAGCAGCAGGAGTAAACCCCCACCGCTATTCTTCGTTTTGCTCCCCTAGGCCCTTCTTCAAACCGGACCCGTCTATTTCTCCACTCGGATGAATTCACCGGTCGAGGCATTCACCGCAATAGTCAGTTTCGCGTTATCACGAGTAGATCCGTAGATGACGTGCCAAACCAATTCGTTGGTGTTGTGGTTCCAGTCGCAGACGTAGATCACAGGAGTCGATGGATCTTTCTCCAAAATCTTGTCCCCGCCGTGTTTTTGCGCCGTGGTAAACGCCTGGTCGGAATCAACTTTGAGGAAAGCGACATCAAAGATTTGGGTCGAGGCGTTGCCGGGATTGTATACATCTTCGTTTCCGGGGGACACTCCGCGGGAGGGAGCGTCCGGCGCATTGCTGCCGGACCAGATGAAAGGTTTCGCGCCGTGTTGGGTGGGAGAGGCGAAGCTGGCTCGCCACACTGCCGACTTGCCGTCCTGACCATTGCCATCGGCGGTGGGAGTGGACTCGATGCGGAACGGCTTTACGTCTGCTGCATAGTTGCGGGCGGCGATGAATACCTTCTGGAAAGCCGCGCGTGCGGTGAGCAATTCGGGTACTTTGGGCTCCGGCTTGACGGCTGTCGTTTTGGGGGTATTCGAATCACAGGCCAAAAGCATCGCGAGACCTACAAGGAGGATTGCGGAAAAAATCTGGCTCGCTGCGGCCACCCGAAGGTGCGGTTTCAAAGTAGAGTCTCCGACCTTCGTGGTTCTTGTCATCTTTGTCGAGGCTGACGGCTGGACGAAGTCCCGCATATTCATGCCGACCTTCCTGTTATAACTGAGATAATTTTGATGTCGCGCAACATTCTAACTGAAGTGTACGGAAACACAGGTTGGCAGCATGGATACCTTGCTCGAAGAATTGAGACAAGCTCTGGAGTCGGCGGTCGAGGGCATGTCGATCGAAGAGATGAGCTGGCATCCCCCCGAAAAGTGGTGCGCCGCGGAGGTACTGGAGCATCTGTACTTGACCTACACGGGAACGATAAAAGGTTTCGAACGGGTTCTCGAAGCGGACAAACCGTTGGTGGCGCGGGCCTCGCTGAGACAGCGCTGGCGGACATTTGTCGTATTGCATTTCAGCTACCTGCCGGAAGGGCGAAAAGCGCCGAAGCAAACTGTTCCGCGCGGGTTGCCGGCGGAGAAAGTGCGCAGCGAAGTAGAAATGAAGATTGCGGCGATGGATGTGATCATCGCGCAATGCGAGACTCGATTCGGGAGCGATAAGGTTCTCGATCATCCAATCCTGGGACCGCTGACCGTGGCGCAGTGGAGAAAGTTTCATCTCATTCATGGGCGTCATCATGTGAAGCAGATTTTGAGGCTTCGCCAGCTGGCTAAGGACGGGTTGACGCGCTGAACGGAACTGACACAGGAAGAAGCCGGCCAACAACCGGCTTCTTGTTAGTTGCAACAGAGATCTTGACTCTTCCTGCTTGAGTCTTGGCTGCCGAATATTTGTGCATACGGGGGATTACGGTTCGCGCATGGCGGCGGGAACGCCGGCCTTACGGGCTTCTTCCTGCATGTCTTCGAGCTTCTGCTTGGCGTCATCGACCGCTTTTTGTTTGTCCGCGATCTTTTGTTTGTACTCGCCTTCTTCCTTGTCCCACTGAGTGGAGTTGCGCAACCGGTTGCCTACATCAGCGTACATAGCGGCGGCGCGAAGTTGATATTCCTTTTGCAGCACGTCGAGTTCTCGCGAGGCGAGATCGATCGAACTTTTCTGACCCGACAGCTTGTCCTGCCAGACTTTCCATTCAGCCTGTTTGTTAGCCTGATCCTCCTCGGGTTTTGTTCCGGCAGGGTTGCTGTCGGCCGCTCGGGTAGTTGAGTTGGCAGAGGCGCTGTCTGCTGCACCCGCCGCAGGGGCATCTCCAACGATGGAGAGTTTGTCGTCCTTTGGAAGATTATCGTTGTCATACACCTTGGGCTTGGCCTTGACGGCCGGGTCTTTGTGGACCTTGCGGGCATAGTCGCCCAGCGACGATTGATCAGGCGAAGGTGTGGTCGTCTGTGCCACGGCTAGAGAAGCAGCCATAATGGTGAACAGTGCGAATACGATCTGTGTCATGCGCTTCATAGCTTCCATCCTTTTTGTGTGCACCGGGCGGACCTTTAAATCTGGACCTGCCCGTCAATCTTGATCGTTCACAACTCAAGTCGCTGGGCTGGCTGAACTGGCTCGAACGCCAGAATCAACCGTAGAGTGTTTTTCCGCAAGAAATCCTCCGATGCGGCGATCCAGGCTGGCGGCCTCGTTGGCGATGTCTGAAGCTAGTTGCGGAGCCAGATCTGGATCGCGATTCCGCGCCAACTGCTGGGCGTACCCGGCTATGGTTGTCAATGAGGTGCGAAGCTCCAAAGCCATCTCTGCCGAGAGTTCACCATGCAATTGTTGTTGGCGGCGGATGTTTTCAAAATCACTGCGGTCGCTGATCAGGCACGCCACACCGAGCAGGCTGCCATCAATGGAGGGAACGGCGGAAACCGTAACCGCGAGATGAAGCTGCTTTCCGCTGGGAGTGCTGTAGTCGGCCTCGATCTGGCGGTGCTTACTGCCCTCGTGCAACACGGCACGGACTTCTTCGGCGAGCCGCACGGGCATGTTTGCAAGTCCGTCAGAGTAGACGGCGGAGGAGTCCGTCGAGCAAACCGCAGCGTCGCGGAAAATATCCTCCGCGCTCATTCCCGCAAGGGAGCGGAAGCCCAGGATTTCCTTGGCAGCGGGATTGGTCTGCTTCACCAGGCCATTAAGTCCGAAGACTAATACGCCGGATGGAAGATTCGACAGCAGGGTCTGGCTAAAATTTTCCGTGGTCCGGGCACGGCGTTGTTCGGTGAGGGTTTGTACTTGTAGTTCGTGCTTCTGCTGTTTCAGCTGCTGGATAACGGTGTTATAGAGGTGGACCGGCAAGTTTTCCAGAGTGGGAGCGGCGACGGAGTCAAGATCAGCCTCGGCAGCGATATTGCGGCGCAGAAGACGCATTAGCCAGAGGGCGAACACGAATGCGGATCCCGCGGCCAGAAGCAGAAGGGTGGCGCGCAACGCTATCGGATTGCTAAGCAACCTTACCACCACAACCTCCCGTACCAGCGCAGGAACTGGTTGCCGACGAAGAGCGCGAGCAGGGCCGTGCTGCCAAGAAAGACGCCAAAAGGCATCTGGTAATGGCGGTACACCATTTGCGCGGATTGCCATCCCCGGCGGCGGGCGGCTTGCAGGTTAGCGAGCCTTCGCATGAAGCGGTGAGTGCGTTTGATCCAGACCATCAGGACTGTAGCGAGGCCAAATAACGAGCCCGCCAACGATGCGGTGAAGATGGTGAAGATGGTGAGCTTCATCCCGAGAAATGCCCCCACCATGGCCATCAGCTTTACGTCGCCGAAGCCCATACCTTCCATTCCTCGCCAGCGCAAGTAAACCGCTCCCGCGCCGTAAATGAAGGAAGCACCAAGTGCCGCACCCAGCAGGGAATCGAGGAGCGAAATCATGTGAGCGGCCAAGTCCGCGCTGAAGGGAAGATTCAACATTGCCGGTAGAAACTGCGAAGCCAAGTCATTGACTGGAACAACCAGACTGAAGGCCAAGCCCAGCGCCAGGCCAGGTAGGGTGAGTTTGTCGGGAAGGAGCTTGGTCTCGGCGTCCGTGAAGATGAGGCCGAAGAGGAGAAAGCCAAAGACGCAGTATTTCAGCATAGCCAGCGTAAGGCCGAAATAGGCGTAACAGCCGAGAAATAGAGCTCCGGTAAGCAGTTCGATGAACAGGTAGCGCGGAGAAATTCTTGTTTTGCAGAGGCGGCACCGGCCCCGCAACAGCAGCCAACTGATGACCGGAATATTGTCATAGAAGGCAATACGCTGCTTGCAGCGCGGGCAAGCCGAGTGCGGCTTGACCACTGATATGTCCAAGGGCAGGCGATAGATACACACGTTCAGAAAGCTGCCAAAGGCGAGCCCGAGGAAGAAAATCGTGAATGCGTATACAGGGTCCACGGATTTTGTGGCGTTATTCGGAAAGCGGGCCCTTTCGAGCGAGCCTTCCTTGGAACGCGAATGTGCCTCAATCTTGAGTGGATTATAAGGCGGCGATGGCGGTGAGGACTAAGGTACTGAAGTCACTGTCCGAACGGACGATGCGTTCAAGGGTAGGAGAGTCGTAGCAACTCGCCCTCTAGTGCGATGGACAAGGAATCTGAGGCCGGAAGCCGCCCGTCCCAGAGAGTCCAGTTGCGGGGGATGAGACGAGTCTCGGGCGTTGGGCGGATGCGCCAGTCTTGGGCGATTTGCTCGCGCACAAACATGGAAAAAGATGTCTTTCCGCCGGAATTGAGAGGGGGGAAGGAATTCCACTCAAACAGAGTCGATTGGAGGCCTTCGGTAATGGATTCCGCGGGGTCCAGACACAGAATCCAATCGTGCCGCGCCTGATCAAGATAGTCCTTCGCGGTGGCCTGGATATCGCCAGGCAAGATGCGCGCTCCATATTCGCGGGCGATGCGGCCAGTGGAGTCCGTGGATTGGTGGTCCACAATCAGAATTTCGGCGCAGGGCAGAAGGGTTTCCAACGCTCGACCTAGGCGTAGGGCATCATTAGAAGTGTGCAGCAATGCCGTGATTGGGGGCATGGGGTGGAATTAACCGGCCTCCAAGAGTGTACGACGGAGGATGGGGCTGGGTTTACTTTGTGGGATAAATGACGGATTGACCGGTCGATTCCCGTGTGAGAGACTTCTCGCGCCACTATGAGCCGTAGAAGTATACAGCGGGTACAGTCTCGTTTTGCTCATTCCATTGCCATTCTAGCCGTGAGTTTGCTCCTTGCCGCAACTGCTGTGGCGCAGCGTGGGGATGCCTTCAATGCGTCAGGCGCTACTACTGATTTGACTCCCAACTACGACAGCCGGGGTGGCGGCACCGTGCTCTTGCTCACGGTTTACGCCGAAAGTAACAAGCGACGTTTGGATCGGCAATCGGTTGTCAAACTCACAAACCAGACCACCCAAACCAATAGTTGGCAAACAACAAATGACCAGTCCCAAGCATCCTTCGGAGACGTTCCCTTCGGACACTATGACATTGAAGTGAGCGCGGTGGGATATCTCACCACCCACAAGGAGTTCCAGGTTATAAGCGCCCTAAACACTGTCGATTTGGAGGTCGTGCTGCAGAGAGATCCGACGGCATTTAAGCTGGACGTTGAAGAAGGGATGCCGACGAAGGCCCGCAGGGACACCAAGCACGGGGTAACAGCGCTCAAATCCGGAAATCTCAAACAAGCCCAGAGGTGGCTGGATGCCGCCTACCAATTAGCCCCTGACAACTCCGACCTGAACTTTCTGATGGGATACCTGCGCTACCAGCAGAAGGATTTCGACCATGCGCAAACTTTTCTAGGCACGGCAGCAACGCTAAATCCGCGGGACGTGCAGTCGCTAACACTGCTGGGAAGGTTGGGCCTCCAACGAGAAGACTATGTTGCCGCCAGTTCGGTCCTGGAAAAAGCGGTGGCCGCCGATTCGGAATATTGGATGGCGCACGATTTACTTGCCGGCACCTATCTGAAACAGAAGAAATATGACCAGGCCCGGCAGCAGGCGGAACTCGCCATCGAGAAAGGTAAGGGCGGAGCTACCTCCGCGCGCCTCGTGCTGGGCCAGGCATTGGTAAATCTTGGACAGAAAAAAGAGGGCATTGACGCGCTGAAGTCTTACTTGAAAGATTCGCCGAAGAGCCCCACCGCTCCTCAAGTAACTAATCTGATCGCGGAACTTGAACGGCCGGAGGCATTGGCTGGCTCGGCTGTGGGTGCAAGCCTAGTGCCGCTTGCCGGAGTTGATCCTTTGTTCGCGTCCCCAGAATTGTCCTTCACGATGAAACCGTGGCAGCCTCCGGGCATCGACGAGGCCAAACTGTCTGTGGCGGCGGACGTGGCCTGCCCTCTGGCTAACGTGATTGAGATGTCGGGTAACCGAGTAAAGGATCTGGTCACCGACGTTTCGCGGATCGCCGCCATAGAGCGGCTGCTCCATGAACAGGTAGACGAGATCGGCAATCCCATCACCAAGGAAACACGCGATTACAACTACGTGGCATCCATCACCGAAGAGAAACCGGGATTTCTCGAGGTGGATGAATATCGCGCCGCTCACTTGGGTCTTAGCGATTTCCCGGATCAAATTTCAAGCAGTGGTTTTGCCGCCCTGGCGCTGGTTTTTCATCCGGATATGCGTGAGAACTTCGATATGACCTGTGAAGGACTGGGCGACTGGCATGGCCAGTCGGTCTGGTTCGTTCATTTCCGCCAGCGCGACGACCGCCCCGCCCGCATTCACGACTACAAAGTGGGAGCGGAAACTTACGCGGTTAAGCTTAAGGGACGAGCCTGGATCACTACCGATAAATTTCAGATTGTGCGCATCGAATCGGAACTGGTCAGTCCGATGAAGCCGATTCAACTCCTTAGTGAACACCAGATTGTTGAGTATGGCCCGGTTCCGTTCCAAAAGAAGAATATGGAACTTTGGCTGCCGAAGACGGCGGAGATCTACTTTGATTTCCGACGTCACCGTTACTACAGGCGACACAGCTTCGATCATTACATGCTGTTTGCGGTAGACGCCAATGAGAAGCGCAAAGAACCCACCGCGCCGCCGGAAAACAAACTCAACCCGGCTCCAAACTAGTCCTCTGCAATTCTCAAGCGCTGAATTATTCAGTCGCCGCATTGCTTGCAGGTCGCGCTGTCGGATAGGACGCGCGGCCAAACAGTATTCCGGTTTCCACCTCCACCGGTTGTCCTTCGCGCAGATACCGCTTGAACTTCCACTGCCTTAAGGCATCGCTAATGGCTTTTGCCTGATCGGGAAATGCGCTGAGAAAGTGAATGTGTTTTACCTTGCCTTCTTTATCGATGATGATTCGCACCGGGACGGGGTTAAATTTGTGCTCGGTGAACACGGGATCAACCCGCGTAATCAGGTTGTCGTCGCTGGCGTAGTCTTTGATACATGCGGGGAATGCGCCTCCACCCGTCCCGCCGGTGGGACTGGCTTCCTCAGGCAACTTCATTTTGTTCAGGTCTAAAATCAAACTTTCGAGCAGCTTTGTGTCGCGGCTGGTGAGGACTATCTGCAGCGCGTGGCAACGCACTTCGGTGGCAAGAACATACCAATGCATCTCCGCTACCGGCGACCAGTAAGCAAAGAAGGTAAAGGGATGGCCGCCAACCGTGGTCTGTGTTGGCGGCAGTTCAACTTTGTAGTCGGCCTGCAAATGGCTTTTCGAATAGTGGATGAGATCCAGCGCGTTGGCCGCGGGCAGCGGGGTAAAGAACATGTCTTGGGCGGTAATCAGAATCGTGCCGCGATCCGGCCTTTTGTAGGTCGCCGCCGGACTGATTTGCGCCAGCACGTAGCGGCCAGTGTCCGAAGGAGGTGGCCCCTTGTATTTCTCCGCCCAATCGGCGGGCAGATTATAAGTCATTTCAAAGTATCGATTGCTGAGGACATTGTTCGTTACGCTTCCGCCCTCCGGCACAGGAGTCACGGAATCGCTTGCGCTTGACCACGCGCCCTTCACTAGAATGACTCCTGTGGGGACTTTGTTTCCGGGCTGAACGTTGTCAGAAAAATCGCCACCGTTTCGGGAAGGGTTTTGCGGTTTAGTACTCTGACTCCAAGACGACACAGACAACGCCAGAACGATCGCGCAACACAGAAATTGACAGCGCATATTCCTCCTGCGAATCCAGAAGTGCGGTGGACCGGCTTTCCTAAATCCGTCGCTTATCTTTCCGTTCTTAGCTTGAAAAGCGTTCTGGCGAGATATTTTGGATCTCGCCAGAACGTGGCTACAGGGACCGCAGGAAGTCCAATATTTCCTGCTGTTGAGTACTGTTGAGGTTGAAGAACTGTTCTTCGACGAAGCTGGCTTCACTGCCGTGGCCGGCGTGATCCTGAATGGCCGTGATCAGATTCGTCGTGCGGCCATCGTGTAGCAGGAAAATGCGTTGCCCCAACCCCCACAAGGGAGCCGTGCGGAACTGATCTCCGCCCGCGCCGCCCTGGGAGACGTTATCCGCCAAGCCGGTGCCCATGTGATGAATCTCAATGTCAGAGTAAGCATTCACGGGGACCTTGCTTAACGATGTGGTGACGTTCGACACCTGTGTGGTGCCCACAGTCGGATTGTGACAGGTCGCGCAGCCAGTAGAGACAAACAAAGCGCTGCCGGCCGAGATGGTACCGGAGGAGACGGACTGTCCATTCAGCACCACGCCACCGACCGGCGGCGGAGCCAACAAACGCATGAAGTTGGCAAAGGCCGAGACGTCGTCAAGAATCGCCGCGCCCGCCGATGCCGGATTACTCACGTCTTCCGGGTAACCGGTTCCAGAGAGATTGAGGCAACTCGACGGCAGCCCAGTTAGTAGCTGGTCTTCCCCAGGCAGCGGACGATCTTGCGTGAACAACAGGTTGCTGATGCCCATTTCCACGTTATAAGCCTCACCCGCAAAGATGTGCAGCGACTTGTTCTGAGCCTTCCAGCCGAAGCGGCTGATCGTGCCGTCGTTGCCGTTGTGGTTGAAAGAGCCGGAAACGCCAACGTTGTTGTTGAGATTGACCAGCTGGTTGTTTAACAGGGTTGAGTCGTCCAGATTCTCGATCAGGCCTGTACCGAAGGTCGGCGTGGGAATCCGGAAAATAACGTTGTTCTCTGATACGGCAGTGGCGAAGCTGGGCTGGGGCAGCGTGGTGCTGCTGTTGCACGTACTGGCATCGGAGCGTCCAGTGACGGTGTACAGGTCTTCCACCCCACCGTTGGGGGCATTGAAGTTGACCGTACCGTTGTTGTTAAAGAAGAACGGGAACCGGGCCTCACGCGTCGGCCCGGTGGCCGTTATGAAGGACGGTACCGTATTGCCGGGAGCGACTCCGTTGGTGGGGAAACTGAATTCGGGATTGGTAGCAGCGCCCGTGCCTCCAATGGCGGGTTGGGCATGGCATGAACTGCAACTATTGGAGTTAAACCGCGGTCCCAGGCCGTTGTTGGCTCCGCCGGAAACGGACTCTACTTCCTGGAAGCGCCCCTGGCCATCCGTGAAGAAGGACAGTATTCCCGAGGGGCTGTTCGACAACACTGACGAGAGGGCAGCCCCGGTTCCGCGGCTTCCACTCTGAACTCCGGGGTCGGTCTGGGCAAATGCCATTCCAGCGAGGAACAGCATCAGTAAAGTAAAACTGGACGCGAGTCTGGCTGTTTTGATCACGACTACCTCCTTAAGGGTCTTTCCTGGCTAGCCTGGATCCACACAGGACCATGGTGGGAACGTCCGGGACCGATTTCCCGGGGCATGAGGGAATGGGTCTTGCCTTCTCTCAAAGTGGCGAAATTCGTCGACTGGAGAATTGCTCCTCCTTTCGGGATGGGCGACGAAGTCCGGTAACAGAAACAGCGCGGGAGTGCACAAATGAATCCGGACAGTGAAGGTGCAGGGGTGTCCAGAATCAGTGCTGGGCTTTGTACCTCAAAATTGTGGATACGTCAAAAAAAAATGCTGTGTGTTACGGAGTTAGAACAAGCGGAATTCCATCATGACCGGGATCATCAGGTTTTTGTTGGAGATACAGCGAATTATGCAGCGATGGCCTTTGATCGGAACAAAAGCAAAAAGTGAGGGGTGCCGTTCGGAATAACGAAAATAGGAAGGACATCGTTCTGGTGGGAAAGCAACAGCGCAGCACTTTGTCTGGAAACAAACCTCCCCGCGAGCTGTGCCTCAGTGTGAATCGTCCAGCTTTGGCCGCGCGGAGTTCGTATCTGGCGGCTTGATCACCGTGACCGGGGCTTGCAGCGTAAAGGTCAGGACGGTCTCCGAGGGCAGCTTGACCTGCTGACTCTTGCTGGCGGCCTGTGCGCCGCCACCGACTCCGGCGCCCGCCGCGGTGCCGATGGCCGCGCCCTTGCCGCCACCCGCGATTGCACCAATGATGCCGCCCAGAATTGCGCCGCCGCCGACCTTCTCCGCGGTGCTCTTGCCGCGCGAACTCCCTTCTTTCCTGAACTGGTCGGTCTGCAGGCTGTAGCTTCTACCGTTCGACGTAATGCTGTCGAGTTGCAGCACCACCACCGACTGTCCCGCAAATTTGCCGGCGCTCTTGAGCTCGACAATGTGCCCCGTAATATCGGTGCCCGCTGGAATCGCCTCCGATCCTTCCGCCGAGAGTGGAGCATTCAGCGTGGCGTGAAAAGTGTCTCCCGCCTGATTTTTTTCGCTGTCGAGGCTGTCGATGAGGCGGACGGACATCGGCGCCCCTTGCTCAATCGTTACCTTTAACGGCAGCGGCGCGGACGGTTGCGAGGGCGGTAATGCGTCGGACGAGGGTCCAGCGGATGGAGATTGTGCAAGCGGCGGGGACGTTTGGGAATACTCCGCGTTTGCGCCATCACTGTTGGCGGAAGGCTCGTCGCCCGCGTTCACATCTTCGGCAGCGCGAGAA
>Ga0207141_10040_pt1 | contig 43209 bp, 44 predicted proteins | sample Alteio_BWMinHeat_5_FD_153553 | JGI IMG/M metagenome (GOLD analysis project Ga0207141, IMG submission 153553) | Enriched cells from forest soil in Barre Woods Harvard Forest LTER site, Petersham, Massachusetts, United States -... | ecosystem: Environmental > Terrestrial > Soil > Temperate forest >... | reverse complement strand
CGGTATAGAGCACGAGGGTCTCGGCCTGGCTCGCCTGCACAGCGGTGCCAAGCATCAAGGCTGACGATAGTGCGGTAAGAATAATACTCTTCATCATTGTCTCCATACATGATATGTAGGACGTAATTGGCGTATTAATCTTACATTATATTTATGACATTACCTTAAAGAGAAAGACATACTGTTAGATTTTACTTCGACCCATGCCGCGCTTGAGCCAGGCTTTGTCTATCGTTCCCCGCAGAACGCTGAGCGACTCGAGACTTGAGATCGCTCTGGCGCGATCGCGCGCCGCCAGGCCGACGATCATCGCTTCGATCAGCACCATCGTGCCGCTATGCATGGCCAGATGATCTGCCCGTCCACGCGGTACCGGCAGGACTTCCGCCATGTGTTCGGCGACAAAGGGGCCAAGACTGTCGCTGATAAGGACGATGGGGTTGCCGAGCTGCCGGGCGCGCTCGATGACGATCTCGATCTCCCGATAGAGAGGGGCATAGGCGATCATCAGGACTGCGTCGCCTTCGCCAAGCGCCAGCAGCCGGTCCGCGAGCGCCACTCCCGAAGCCGAAAGTGCGGTCGAAGCGAGACCGATGCGGTTGAATTGCAGGCTCGCATAATCGGCAACTGCCCCCGATGGGCCGATTCCGAAAACATGCCGTCTTTTGCCGGCAAAGAGGATGTCGACCGATCGTGAGAAGCTGGCCTGAAAGGACGGGGTCTTCATCGCCGCGAGCGCTTCTTCGTGCATCCCGATCACATGGTCGAGGACCTGTGCGCTGTCGTCGCCCGCACCTTCGAGCGTGAGGCGAAGCCGTGCGCTCGGCGTCGGGGTGGCAATGATATCGGCAAGCAGCGTCTGCCGCAGATCGGAGAGGCCATCGAAGCCAAGGGAGCGAACAGTCCGCACAACGGTTGCATCACTCGTTCCCGCCAAGGCCGCGATCGCAGCCGCCGAACCCAGCAGAGCCGCATCTTTCTGCTCGACCAGACAGCGCGCGACACGCTGCTCGGCGGGCGACAATCGGCCAACGGACTCGGCCACACGATCGGCGAACGGCGCCCGGTCGGGAGTTGGTACCAAAAGCGGTGACGCACCCATTTTTCGCCTACATGTCGTGGTCACTACATGCATTTGATATATGTAGTGAATGTTACGGGATGATGACGCCCTCCCTGATTCAACTCGCGTTGCGATGGCGGGCTTCGCCCTCATTCGGGCCGGCGATCCACCAGCCATGAATAGTCCTCTTCCATGCGGCAGGACAGGCATTGAGTTTTCAATCGCCGGCGCAATACGCCGGCGGAGCTTTGCCAATCGATCGACACGGGATTTGCGATTGATTTCGACGCGGCACATCCCCAAGAGGCCTGTCGAGGCACGGTATCGTCGACGATTTCGCGCCATGCTTCCAGGAATGCCTCGTCCGCGACAAGGCAGATTGTATTACGGAGCAGCGGGCTCCCACCGGCTTCCAGGAACAAACGTTGGTAAGGCCTGCTCGGGGTCGAAAGCAGCCCCGTCGTTCAACCCGTCAAAACCTCTGTGCAAGGCTACTAGTCAAAGTCAGGCACTCAGATTCTAGTCGCGGCGAGGCCGCCGCGCCGAACCAAGGCATCTTCCACCCAGAACGCGAATAGCTCAATTCGCCGGCCTCTGCCTTGTTCGGGGCGAATTTGGCGATCGGGAGCACGTCCAGTTCTTTTTGCCGGAAGATATCAAACCGCTGAGCGGCCTTAGTCTGCCCAATCACCTTGGCAATTTCGGTTCGAAAGGCCTCTTCCTTGCCCTCGTACAGCGTCTTGATCGCCGCGGCGGCATCCTTGGGCGCGAGAACTGCAGGGGCATGATCGAATGGATCCCGCTGGCAGGCAAGCCACTCATTAAGCATATAGAAGTCTGTCCTCTCGCCCGCCCGGGCCGAGCACAAGGGCAAGCCGCGCTACCTATGAGGCGGCCCCTTTGCCCCAGGGCCCATACATTGGTAGACTCGCTCCCACATGTGTTGATGGAGCCTGGCCCCGTGCTATCCACGCTATTGCTGCTGGCGGTCTTGCCTGCTCCGCTTCCGATATTTTTGACGCCGCCCCTCACATTGGTTTTGTTCGCGCCCGCGATCTTCGTCCTGGCGTAAAAGCCGGCTCTACTGCTGTGCCCTGGACTCGCTTTCGGCACAAGACAGCGCCATTGTCTGGCCGCAACAGCAATGTTGCATGACAGACAAAAGTCCCCGAGCGCTTCGTTTGCAAGTTGGCTAAACTATAGTCTGCGATGAGGCTGTGATCATGCAAGGCCATGGCCGATCGTTTTTGATGCACGATCCTCTTGTTTACAAACTGAAGCCCGCTCTCAAGGCGGGCTTTTTTCGCGTGGGTGGGGCCCTGCCTACGACAACAGTAGGCTCGGTCATCCGCTGCACCGTGCGAACCCGTGCCAAGCACCGGCCCGCCCCGCCCGGTCGCCGATTTTTGGATTGCACCCTTTCTGAAGGTAAGTTTGAAGCACGAAGGCACGAAGCGCGGATGGCAGATAACCGAAATTGAAGTTCCGGTTGACACGCTCAATCAAGTCAGCCCGGCTCGCCTCAAAACTGCTCGGGATTTCTGCCAGCCAACTCCAGAACGGGGCCTTGATCGAGATGCTTGTCTGCCGGCCAGCTAAATACGCCCAGTGCTTCAACACGCCGACAAATGCAGGTTAGGCAATGCCAAGCACTGCCCCTCATCTGGCCGTCCGATGCAGAGCTAATGTAGGGCCGCCTTCGTGCGCTAATCCGCGTCTTGCTTTATGAAGCGGTCCGTGGCCGCCGAAATGGCCTTCGGTATGTCTTCGGTCAGCCTGCCTCTCTTCCTGAGAGATATTCCAAATAGATTCTAATCCCCGAGCGGCAATGAGTTCTAGGCATCGTTGCCCTCGCTCCAACGCAGGCAGGCTAGGATCTGCGAAATGTTGTCGCCGTGATCGATTGCAACGAGAGTTGCCTCTTCATACTCCAGCGCCAGATGCTTCCAGCGTGGCTGCGCAACATTCCTTATAATGCCTGAATTGCGACTACCGCATCGCCCAGCTCGATCACCGTCAGCATGTCGTCCGGCAGCGGCAGTTGCAACACCTTGTCCTCCGCCCATGCTGGATCCCGAATCTGGCATCTTTCGCGCCTCGATTTGAGCGACCCAAATGGAGCGATAAGGGTCGATTCGGTCAGCCTACCCTGGCGGCACCCGATGGACGCCTTCCGCAATGGGGCTCGCACTGGTTGTATTTCAAATCACGCGTGTCTCACGAAGCTCATGTGAAGCGTTCCAGAGTTGGCTGAAAAAGTTCTGCTCACCCTTCGCACTCGGATCGCTGCAATGCCTCAAGACGACATCACTCCGCCTGAAGACACCACGTCGGGCTGGAAAAGCGCTGCGATTATCCTGATAGTGCTTGTAGTGGTAGCTGGGTTTCTGGTTTACCGCGAATTGGGGACGACAATCGGTGTCGCTCACTAGAGACGCCTTGCCGCGAAGGCGTAATCCGTAGGGCGTAAGTCGGTCGCTCGTCGCTGGCGCCCATCGTGCTGAGACTGCCACGATTATCAGCGATTTGATTGCCGGCCCTAAAGCATCATCGAAATCGTTCTGATTGTCGGGGTGAGTGCGGGCAAACTTGGGACCGCGAGCGTTCATCAGCGACGGCCTAGCAATGTCCATGGCACCTCTCCAACGTTGTAATACGCCCAATATTGAATGCGCCACCCGATGCCACGTGCAAAAACGATGACACCATCGCAGGGCCAAGCGGCGACGGCGTTTTTCATTTGGCGTGTTCGATCTCAGCGGGTCCGAAGATGGTCGTAAGCTGGGTCACGATTTGGGCAACGGCGCGGGTAAAGATGGCCCCGGCCATCCGGCATTGAATAGTCCGCGTGCGGGCCATACAGGCGCGTCAGGCGTTCAGGCGCGCCAAGGGCACCATGGCCGCGAAACACAGGTTTATCTCGAAACGCCCCGATAACTGCGCTGATGGAGTAACCTAGGTTGCTGGCAACCACGCAGAATATGACCCGGCCGACGATCAGACCGAGCGGCACAAGAACGATGATCACGATTAACGCCCCCTCCGAACCTGGTGGACGCGATCGCGGGCCCTGTCGAAGGTTACCCTTGTGACTGCGGACCACGTCAGGAGGATAGCGACGTAGTTGAGCATTTCGATCGTTCCGGTCATCCACCATCTGACCCATAACCGATAACGCCTATGTTATCACGGTTTGCAGGTGACATGTCCATACGCGTTATCGCTTAGTAGGTGTATTTGACTAAGATGGCAGAGCCGGTTACAGGGCGACGCATGGGACGCCCATCGCTCGGAGTGAAAGCAACACAGGTCCGCCTGCCGGAAGGTATGGGGGAGCGCATTGATGCTGTTGCGGGCAAGAACCGCCGCGCGATATTCATTCGAGACGCCGTTGCGAAAGAGCTTATCCGACAAGAGCAGCAGCTCAAACGTGGCGGGGCGAAGCGCGATGATAACGAGCGCGAACTGTAAAGCAGGCGCCATCGGCGCTCCGCCCTCGCCTGTTACCACGTGGCCGGCCACGCATTAGCTAGTTGGTATTTCGAGCATCCGATCAATCTGGCGCTCGTTTACACCAAAGCACAGGTCAAGGCGGGCACCGTCTATGTCGCCCCCAGCGCGGAGACGCTAGGGGGTGGCGAGGCCTCATAGACGGCCCGGCTATTTGTCGATATCCGGAGTTTTTGCGGGACTTCCCTGACGGTCTAGATACCTATGAAACTAGGCGCGTAATCGAGGCTGAGATAACGCAAGCTCTGATCGTGGCGTACGCCGGGCCGATAGCCGAGGCTCGCTACACAAAGCAATAGACCTTCAAGGTATGGCTTGGTCATGGAGCTACTGTCAGCATCAAAATCGCGGAGTTGTTGGCCGCGATTGCCCAAGATGACGAAACAGAACAAACGATCAGGGCCTTCGTCCAAGAATGCGTATCAGCCCTTATCCGCTCCGGTCCCGGCTGGCGTGCAATTGCCGCCATAGCAACGGGGTTGATATAGAATGGCAAGCTGAAGGGCGGGCAAATCGAAACCTTGTGTTCCCAGGCATACGCAAGTCGCATACCGCCCCGCAATTGGGTATCTGAAGCGGACTTGATCCTGACTCCGAAGATGATCCGCGCCGGCTACCTGCCGTCATAGGGCGAAATTGTACGCGTGCAGCTCGTGACCTCGGGAGAATGGGGCAGACGTATCAGCGCATGGCGGCAGAGGCAGAACGACGTATCCAATCTGTCGAAGCGATAAGGCCATGCATCACGAAGGTCCAACCGTCCATTACACCGCGCGCACAGTGCCGATCGACCATGGCAGTACTGGTGTGGGCTAACGGCGAATGAGCGCGCCTTAGTCGTCGTCAAGAGCATATTCGAGCGGGCGAGGTCTTGGTGTTCGTTTGCCTAGCGCCTTCTCGCATTTAGCTAGGTGCTTGTAATACGTTCTGAGAAGGTCTCCAACCAGTTGCACGTCGGAGGGGGAACCGTTGGATGCGATCAGCTCCTTACCAGTGGCGTAGAAGTCTCCAGCTGCCACGCGGCAAGCATCGAACTTGTCATAGCTGGCATCTTCGGCTGCCTTCTGGAAATAGGCATCGCGAGCATCGAGCAGTGCATTAAGCACCGGGTGCAGCATGGCGTAGGCCTTCGGCCCGGTCGTAGCCGTCTTATATTCGGCGTTGGATGTCGCATCATAGAGTGCGGCAGCATCCGTCGCCGCGTCGTTCGCACGAGCCGACATAGTGGCGAAAATCGAAAGCGTCACGGCGGTTGCGATCACTGTGTGCTTCATAGCTAGTTTCCTCCCGGCCGTCTCATTGGGGCTTCCAGCCAAAGCGGGATACCCTAGTGAATTATAGTGCCGCCGGACCTCGCCGGCCATCTCGCTCATTATCGATGGTCCTGCCTCGGGCCAGCGATGCCGAGGACGGCACGCAGGCGCTGCAGGCCTTTGAGGCCGGCGAGTGGGACCAAAAATATCCGGCGATCGGTTAGAGCTGGCGGCGCAATTGGCAGCACGTTATCCTTTTCTCCGCCTGTCGCGAAGCGGCCCGCCGGATCATCAACACCCCCCAACGTCGTCGAGGCCTTGAACGCCAAGCTGCGCCGTGCGGTGCGGACCAGGGGGCATCTTCCCAATGACGATGCCGCCATGAAATTGTCATATCTGGTGCTCAACCATGCCGCATAGGAAAGGAAGCGCTCTTCAAGGGAATGAGTTGAGGGGCTTTGTCACGGGAACCTGATTTTGTCTGCCAACCTGATTTTTCGCGAGTAGGTGCCACAAGCAAAATCAAGCACTTGGGACGCCAGTTGGCGCTCGGAAATATGCGGTTATGACCCCCTACACGGACCAACGCTCCCGGTTATGGCAACGAACAGCTTACCTATTGCAGAAGGCTATAACACCGCTCAAAATGCCCCTTTCGTACTTGCGGCCGAGCGTTTGGCAGCCTAGACCTCGGCTTCTCGATGCTCTTGGCGGGCTGCTTCCCAAACCTCACGAGCCGCATCTGCATTCATTGCCGCAATGCCAAGGCCAACCAAAAGGTCTGGCCAAGCAGATTGCCATATGAACGCTGTCACCAGTCCCGCGAGGATTATCGCCACATTGGCGAACGCATCATTCCTGGCCGAGAGGAATGCGGCCCGCGTAAGGCTCCCGCTATGGTGCCTGAAGCGAGCCAGCGTGTAGGCGCAGGAAAAGTTGACTGCCAGTGCGCCCAAGCCGGTGAGTGAAAGGGCGACTGGCGATGGCGGGGCGGGAAGACTAAACTTCTCCCAAGCTGTCCAGAGGGTCGCGAGACCAGGTATGAGCAGGATAGCCGCCAGCGACATGCCTATCCGCGCTCGGTTGCGGGCCGTCCATCCCAGTGCAACGACGATCAACAAATTGATCGAGGCATCTTCAAGAAAGTCGACACTGTCAGCGAATAACGAGACTGAGCCGATAGCGAGTGCTACAGCGAACTCAATCGCGAAATAGCATAGGTTTAGGAGCGCCACCATGCCAACGACCCGGCGCAGGCCGACTTGCGTGACCGGCATTGACATGGATCGATCACCCTTAGTCCTTCGAAGTGTGATCACCTTGCTACAAGATGCCGGTTACAATGCGATCAGCCCTCGTGCCTTCCCAGTAAAGCAACCGAATGACCCCCGCCGCGACGAGCCCAGTCGACGCTCCGCCCAGCACATCGCTAACATAGTGCGTTCCGACGTAGACACGAGAAACGCACACAACCAACGCAGCAACCAGGAAGGCCAATCCTCTCCGCCCGAAGCCATGGAGCAGAAAGCTCGCAGCGATGGCGAACACCGCGGTGGCGTGATCAGAGGGGAACGACCAATCGCTACTTCCACTGATAATGAGATGGCTGACGCCCGCATCGTAAGGGCGAAGACGGTGCAGGAAAAGGAGAATAACTTGGTTCACGCCCAGGCCGACGAGGAAGGAAAGCCCGGCCGCAACGCACACATGCCTGACATGAATTCGCTCGCTTTTACCCCACCATTGCACGACCACGAGCAGCACGAGGAGAGGAACGCCGAACTGGGTGACCGCTATCATCAGCGAGTCCAGCAGGGCATTGTTGCCGGCTTGGGCATTAAGCCATCGTGTAATGCTTTGATCCATAGACACTAATCACTCAAGCTCGTTGCAGAGGACCCGCCGGGCATGGACGAACATCGTATTCGCCAAATATTTCAGATTAGCGTGCTACTGAAGGGGGCACACGCGGCGATCGAATGCATAGGTGGGATGGCGCTGGCTTTGATCAGCACGACCACAATCGTAAACTGGGTCAGCGCGCTTACACAAGACGAATTGATCGAAGACCCAAACGATTTCCTCGCGACACATCTACTAGCCTGGGCGCAGGGCTTCTCTGTGGAGACCAGGCATTTCTATGCCTTTTATTTGCTAAGCCACGGCCTTGTGAAATTGCTTCTTGTCGTTGGCCTGCTCCGGAACAAACTCTGGTCGTACCCGGCTTCATTGGCCATCCTCGGGCTTTTCATTATCTATCAGCTCTACCGCTTCTCCTACACGCATGGCACGGGGCTCATTCTCCTCACCGTCTTCGACGTGCTGGTAATGGGGCTGGTCTGGCATGAATACAATCTCATACGCCGCCACCTGCCGACCGACTAAGGCTAAGCCACAAGGAGGCATGCTGCAGTCCTGTCGGGATAGATCGCTGCGGTGCCATCATGGCCCTGTGCAGAAGTCGAGTAAGACGCCGTTCAAACCAAGCGGATATTCGGCCTATGCTTTGTATTACCCACTTCGCTGCGTGGTCCGCGCAATCAAACGTTCGATTAGTCCAGCTCCCAAGATCAACGCTGCGACCACGAGGACGACGGCAGCCGAAAGTCTGGCCCATTCTTGCGCCTCGGCACTGGCCTGTTGCTTTCGCGCGAACATTTGGGAAGCACGAAGCGGGTTGCAAGTAGGAGCGCCAATACGGTCGCTGTGCCGAAGATTAAGCGAATTTCCAAGGTAACCGCGAGGAAGGAGCTTCCAAGAAAGCCCACGGCGACGAGACGGAGAGCGATGGCGACCCAGGTCATTCTGTGATGGAACCGTGTCAGACCATATACGGCGAGGCTGCTAAGGGTCACCGTCAACGCAGTCGATGATACCGCGAAGATCACCGAATTGAGATAGCGCGAAAAGGGGGCATCGCCTGAGTCGAAGAGGACATAGGTCCGGGGGCCGAGGTTCGGCGCATAGTCAATAAAGGGCAGATGATATGGACTGTCAACGATGTTTAGCGGCCCCTTCAGCGACATTGCTACAGCCCAATAGATGGGAAATGGACAGATGAAAGCCCAGAACCCAGAGCCGCATATGTAAGTATCGCGCCGCGCCGCGGAGGCTTTCGATGCGAAGGCGTGGTAGCTAAGTGGAGGGCGGGCCGTGCCAATGCCGCTTCATTCGGGTGAACGGGGGTTTGTCTTGCGTATGAGCACAACCAAGCCCGCGAGAACCAAAAGCACGAACAGAAGCAAAGACCAGTGGATTAATGTCATGTTTGCCATGCCGGTGTTAGAACGTTTGAAATTAACTAGCGCCAAACCGCGGTTGTCCGCCAGCGACTTCGGCTTGTGAAACCCTCTCGTGACCCACATCGATAATCGCAAGTGGTCTGCAATTCTACTCGCCATTAAAGGAGCAACGAGAGCCCCTCAATGGCACCTATAGAACTCGCAAGTCGAATGTAGAATTACCCCTCAAAGTCAATGACATCCCATACCCAACGCGGCCCGTAGAGGGTCACGCGAACGGAAAGCCATATGCAAAGTGCAAGACAAGGAACCACGCGGCATTGTCAGACAGACGTGTGGACGAGGGATGACGTCGATTTCAACACTTTCAACGTCGAACGTCGCTACATTCACGCAAATGGCTGAAGTCACTGCGCGCCGCAGCCATGAGCGAGCTCTGCGCCGATGGCGCAGTTGTGTTCCCCGCCGCCCGCGGACTGGCCGTTGCCAAGGTCTACTATGCCCAGCCCTTGCTCGACAAAATGGCGCGCAAGTTCAGGATTGGCCAAGCAAGGCTCGGGTTAGTCCTCACGATGACGCAGACTGTCTATAGGCTCGGGCTGATCCTGGTGGCGCCGCTCGGCGATCTTTTGAATCGCCGGCGTGTGGTCTCGGCCACTCGCTTCTAAAAGTTGCGCATTGCGGAGGCAAAGATTCCCCGAGACCTGTGTGGTTCAGCGTGTGGATCGCTGCGTTCCCGCGTGTTGGGCGAACCATCTCAGCATCTGCGCCGAACGCCGGGCGTCCCCGCCTGATGTCGGATCGGATAAATCCGCCTTCGGGCGGCCGCAGCGTGACCAATCGCTATTCAGCAGATCAGCGCCATAGCCTATGGGAACCCGATAGGCCCAATCCCCAGGAATCTCTTGAACCGCCTTCGCCGCGCGTTCCATCTCATGTTGGTCGCATAGCGTTCGCCCAATATTGTCGGCAAGCCGTCTGAGACGGCCGTTGTCTTGCGACGTTCCCCAATAGCCTAACGCCTCGCGAGCCGACCGCAGCACCAGCGTGGCCGACAATGAGAACATATGGTAGATCAGCGCCCTATGGCTGCGGGCCATCTCCACATCGATTGTGCCGTCGTCATGGATCGCCTCCATCGCTTCGCGCCAGACGCGATCTTGGAAATTCAAGGCATCCACATCCCGTTCTATGAGGGCATAGAGGGCGGCTGCGGCGGCTGACCAGATGCGCAGATTGCCGCGATTGGTCCCACGCTCGTAGGAAAGCGTGTTGGCACGATTCAAACTGCGCAGCCACGCGAGCATGTTTGGGTCCATCGTAAAGCCTGCTGCTTTGAATTTTAGGGCAAGAATATTGATCCCTATCAGATATTCACTTCGCTTCGCCGCCCCTTCGCGACTAAAGGGCTTCGGCTCGGTGGTCAGCGCGCCCGCCTTCGCCCAAGTAGCAAAATTCCCATAGGCGCAGGCGGCAGAGCTTTCGCCTGGACGTGCATCGGGATTGTCGAGCGCCTTTTCCAGATAGCGCATGAACTCATCAACCCCAGCGGTTAGATCTCGGTTCTTATGCACGACCGCCTCATTGGGAACGGATCCTTGAGCATCGGCGTAGATATCGCCCAGTGAAAGCGACATGACGGGCGAAAAAACGGGACAGCTTTTGCCTGCTGGCGATGCCGCATAACTATGGGCACCGACGACAGTAGACAGCAACGCTGCGATAAACACCTTCGGCAAAAAATTTGTCATTGCTCTCCTCCGAGCATAAAGACCATGGCTATCCGTCCAACGATTCATGAGCCAATCCTTGGCAAACGGATATCGTAGCGTGTCTTGGAGGCGGGCCACGACCAACGACGATGAGCACTACGTCTACCCCCGTCTGATTGATCTCCAGACGGTTGCCGCAAACAGTGATCTGGCTTCGATTCGGGCAGTCGTCTTGCCCAACTGCGTCTCTTAGAAAATTCAGAGGCGACTCACTCGGCGAAGGTTAGCCGGCAAGCACCGCCGATATGCGGGTCCGTGCAAACGGTGCCAATTGCTCATAGCGTGCCGCTGTCGCTCAGCAAGGATTGCCGGCAGGTTTTGAAGGTCTTGTTCCCAAGCTGCCCAGCATAGTCGATGACGTAAGGCGGCGTTGGGATCGCAGACGAGCTCGATGCAGCGCCGTCACATTGGTAGATTTTGATCTGCCAATCACTGCCCGTTGGGGAGATTTCCGCCCATTGGCGCTGGTTGCCGGCGACATCAATCGCGACAACGGATCCCGGTTCGGCAAACACGTCCTTGTAGGTGGAAGCCACCCGCATAAAAATACCCGCGCGCGAAACGCTAACGTAACGTTCGGCCCCGACGTTGACCTGCCATCGCAGGCGCCATTGTGGATTGGCGTCTTCGCTGGCGATTCGGCTGATCGTGACGGTCTCCTTGTGTTCCTTGTGTTGCGCCGTCGCGGCGAAGGAGACCGGCTTGCCCTGCCGGTATTCATCTTCGCGGTCCGCCGCCACGAGAAGCTTGCGGAAGGCGCCACCCGACAAACCCGTCGAGTTGAACTCCCAACGAAAGTCCGGTTGCGGGACCGTGTCGTTGGCATAGGTTCCCCACATCCACATGCCGGCGTGGCCCGTCGCCTTGGCCGCCAAGAAGGCGTGAAACAGGTTGGCATGGACCTGCAGATCATGGATCGGAGCGTCCGATCCGGCTTCGGCAATAATGACTTTCTTGCCCGGAACAATGCGCCGCAGATAGGCGATCAGTTTAACGACCCCAGTCGTGACGGCCTCTGGCTCGACACCGGCCTTTGTGTATTCGTGGACGTTGATATAGGGCTCCACAGCCAAGTCACCGGCGCTATCTAGGCTGTGCGCCACCCTTTCGTTCCAATAAGCAACGCCCGAATAGATCGGGATTTTGCGAAGCGATGGATCACGCGCATAGAGTGCGCCTCGGATTTTGGCGATGGTACGTCCAAATTCCGGTTTCTGTGTCTCGACAAAATTGGGTTCATTGAACATTTCCAGCGCACCCAGAGCCGGAAAGGGTTTCAGGTACTCGGCCATACGGAAAAACCGGTCCGTAAGATGCGCCGAGCGTGTCGCATCTTCGAATATCGCGTCTGGCTGGACACTGCCGAAATAGCCGTTCTGGAAACTTTGCTCACACGGCGCCGCAGAAGAAACAGTCCCACCGAGCGCCAGGTGCGTCTGACGATACTGCTTCCAACCCAAAACCACCGCCGACCGCTTGTCCTGGGAAGACGGCAGGCCGGCAAAGGTGCCATTGGCCGTGTCGGCCATGACGACAACGACGGAAATACCCTCCTTCTGCGCCTGTTTCAGCAGGATGCGGCTGATGGTGAACCATGCCGGATCAAGCTCGCCGTTTGATTGGTCCTCTGGATCGCGAGCGCATCGATATTGCGGCCAGACATCGCTTACGAACCAGCGCACGGTACGACCGCCATCCATCTTGACCGAATGTAGAATACCCGCCACCTGTTCCGTAAGGTCCTCCTCAGTCTTGCCTGGCTCCGTGGGATTGATGAGCGCTTCGTCGATATTGTTGCCATAGGCTAGCGGGTCGAGATTGCTGGCAGCATGAGACGGACGAGGCAAATCCAGCAGAAGAAACAGGATGCCAGCGAAAATAAACTTCAACACATTGCGCGCGCTCGGAAATATTGTCGTTTTTATCTTCATTTTCTCTCCCGGATGGTTGAGTTCACGATTACAGCCCCTTTTCGACCTTTCACGCAGATAAAACCTCGCCCGTGGGAGGAAACCAACGTCGCTACCGGTTTAGGCCTCACGATCGACACGACAATCTCCGCTGACGTTTCCTGCACGTGTTGGCCGAGGCGCTCGATGTTCCACTGCTCACGCTCGACCGGCGCTTGGCCGCAGCCGCGGGCCATCACGCACAGACCTAGTTGGTACAGCTCCGTCCGGCGTTCGCAGCTACGCAGCAAGCATGTCACACCGCCGGATTAGCAATCGCAAGAATCGGGTGTCGCGGACCCGTGACACGATTGTCTTCAATTTCACATTTGAGAGTGCTCCGATTAGGACAAACAAGCGAAACATGATTTTACTTAGGTCTCAGCTTTATTAGAACATGAAGTAGCTTTGCGGGCCCTGGTTCATTGCACGCTGGCGTACGCGTTTACGCGAACTCTATAGAAATGCGGGCCTTCCTCATCAGTGGCATGATGACTGCCCGGGATGCCCGCAAATCGGACGTCGATGGGCCGCAGCACGTAGAGCTGCCTGTTGCTGTGCCCTTTGCTGAGCGGCACGTTGGGCTGCCTGCCGCTGGAGGGCGACGCGTAGAGCTGCCTGTTGCTGTGCCCTTTGCTGAGCGGCACGTTGGGCTGCCTGCTGCTGGAGGGCGGCGCGTTGAGCTGCCTGTTGCTGTACCCTTTGCTGAACAGCACGTCGGGCTGCCTGCTGCTGGAGGGCAGCCCGTTGAGCTGCCTGTTGCTGTGCCCTTTGCTGAGTGGCACGTTGGGCCGCCTGCTGCCGGAGGGCGGCGCGTTGAGCTGCCTGTTGCTGCGCCCTTTGCTGAGCGGCACGTTGGGCGGCTTGCTGCTGGAGGGCGGGTCGTTGCGCAGCCTGTTGCTGCCCCCTTTGATAGGCGGCGACCGGCACCGCCTTCTTTTGCTGCCGCTGGAGAGCATTGGGAGTTGGCAAAGGCTGGGCGCCTTTCAACGGTTTGGCCGGAGCCGGCGAGGGCTGAGTTGCCTTTGACGCTCCGGCCGGGGCCGGGAGCGGCTGCGCCCCTTTTACTAATGCGGGTGGGCCTGCCAAGGGCTGAGTGCTTTTCAGCGTTGCGGCTGGGCTCGGTTCCGATCGCTGGCCCTTCGGTATTATACTTGGCGCGGCTGGGGTCGGTGTCGTCGAGCCCGCCCGGCTCGGCGTGCCAGCCTGTCCCGTCGTTGCAGTATTTGCTGCGTTCCCTTTGTGCTGAGCTCGCAGCGCGGCTGCGGCGGGCAGCGCAACGGCGATCGCTGTACTGGCGACTGGATGAGCCTTGATAAAGTTCTGTGCGTTCGGAGCCTGTGCAGGTGCACCCAGAGCTGGCGCAACCGCTTGCGGTGTCACGAGATTGGCGGGAAGAGGTGCTACCTGTTGTCCGGCTGGGTTCGTGATAACTGCCGTTTGGGTCTGTTGATTGACTACGATGGTATTGTGGATGTTGACATTGACGATATTGATTGGCGCCGGAGCGACATACGCCGGGCGCTCAACCCAGAGGGCAACCGGGTGGTAGACCGGAATCGGCAGCAAGAACTCGGCAATGGGTGGCGGCGGCGGCGGTAGTTCGGCGAAATAGCTTGGCGGCGGTGGCAAGAAGAAGAACGGCACAGGTGGTGGTGGCACAAAATCGTAGGTCGGATCGGCGAAATAGATCGCGGGACGCTCAACATAAACAATCTCGTCGGGCGGTGGCGGTGGAACGTCATAGTCCAGCAGCGTAAAGGCTGGCGGCGGCTCAAGCGCGGCAGCGAGATGCGTGAGGCGGCGGTCGGCCTCACCCGCATGCGGCCCGCGTGGATAACGCCTGAGATAGGACCAATAGGCATCGGGTGTATCGACGATGGCACTTTCACGCCAGGTCGCGGCTTCACGACGAGCGGCAAGGATAGCACGCACGCGCTTGGCCAGCGGGTCGTCTGGATAGGCAGCGAGAAAATCCGTGTAGCCGCGCAAGGTGTCGCGGGCGAGTGCCGCGATGAAAGCATCGCGCGCGTCAAAATCTCTTATGGGTTTGGTGCGTAATTCGGCGAAGCGGGTCGCCTCAGCGGCAGGTGCGGTCGCTGTACGCTCAAAAAACAGGAAAGGCGCCTGGATACGCGAAGCATGCCAGGTAATTTCGTTGCCGTTGGTCAGCTCGCTGACGCGCAGCCGAACGCGCTCGAAAAGGTCGTCGAGGGGTAGTCCGCCCTCCTTTATCATCTCTACCAGGGCCGTCGCATAGGCCCCGTACGCGACCTTGCTTTCCGGACCGATCGTGCCTGGCGTTGCGTTGAAGGCAATCAATGTTCCGGCGTCAGGCTGCATCAACGCCAAACCACCGGCCAGCGGCGGCCGGCTAGTCTGGGCGAAATTATTGGCACGCGCAGCGTCGAGAATGACGATACGGGCCTTTAAAGCCAGGGCCGCGAGGGGCTTGGTGAGATCCGTCACACGCACGGCCTCGAGCGGCACGTCGCTGTCATGGGCTATCCGTGCGTCTATGGGAACAAGATAGTTCTCTCCCTCGAACTGTAAAGTGTAGCCGGCGAAATAGACCATAGCGACGGTATCAGGACCTGATGTACTTGCCTTGTTCAGGAATTCCCGGAAGGAGGAGCGCAGCGTCTCTGCATCGAGATCGCGCGCGCCGACAACGTCGAAACCCGCCGCTTGGAGGGTCTGCGCGATCAATCCGGCGTCATTTGCTGGTGTCGTCAACGCGCCGGCCTGATAGCCGCTGTTGCCCACGACCAGCGCGATGCGTTTTTCCAAGGTCTGGGCGTTGCTGAGGTTCAGACCAGCAATCATGGTGACGAGAACAACTGCCAATTGCAGGAATCGATGACCACGCATCGAATTCTCCGTTCAAATGATGGGAGAAGGATGGGTTGAAAGTCGGTATTTCGCTCTTAATCTCGAATAAACAGATCGCGGTGAAATTGTGATTGCGCCGGGAAAACGTCTGCTGCCTGCGAACCGACCTTTGTTTCCGCCCAGGGCGTTCGTTCTCAGCTTTGAAAGCCATAAAGAACTAGCTGCCCACTGGCCTAAACCAAGCTACCAGCAGCGCCAACAGCGATGATAGTCGCCGTAATAGGGGTGGTAATAGTAGGGATGATAATAGTAAGTGCGGTAATAGTAGGGGCTGGATTCCGCGCAGCTGGCCAATCCAACTGCGAGGACTAGCGTCGCACAAAAGCTCAAACCAATTCGTCGCATGATAGCCTCATCAGAAAACCATCCACCCAGGTAGTCGTTGAACGGTGCGAACGGGATATTCCGTCGCTTGCCAGCAACTTTTTTTAATCCCCTCCGCGCTTAGGCGCGCGAATGTAGAAATGCAGTGAAGCCGGGCCTCTGATGAATGAGTGCCTGCGCGCTGAAACCACTGGGGAAATCGGCAGAGTGGCACGATCAAGGTCGGGGCCGAGCAAATTCCCATCGTGAGCTCGACTTTCGTCGGGCTGTCAGCGCTTTGAGCCTGATTTGAGGCAAGGTTCGACGTCGGTGGGCGCGCGCAAACAACTCGCCATTGCGGCTCTTCTCGCTTTCAGCTCGTCACATCAGTGTCGTCTCGATATGCACCTGTGGAGCGGTGGCAATGGATGACAAGGAAGCTCAGTATGCGCCTTCAAACGTTCAAGACGCTTCGGTCTCGCATTATCCTCACTCTCGTTGGCGCAGGCGCTGTTATGCCGATGTGTGCCTCTGCGGCCTTTGCTGATGGCGCTCCCATCGCAACGCCCGGGTTCACGCTTTCGACTTTTGCTGAGCCACCAGCCGGGCTGTCGAAGCCGGACTCTTTGGCTTTGATCGATGGCCACATTTGGATTGGCTACGCCAATGGCGGCAAGCCCGATGGTTCAGATGGAGGCGTCAGCCAAATCGTCCAATATTCGATGGACGGCAAGGTCCTAAAGACGCTGACCGTGAAGGGGCACAATGACGGGCTCAAGCAAGATCCCGCTACCAAGAAAATCTGGGCTCTCCAGAACGAGGATGGCGACGCTAACCTCGTTGTCATCGATCCGGCAACGAATGCCATGGAGACCTACACGTTCGACGCCGGCAAACATGGCGGCGGTTATGACGACGTGGTGTTCAAGAATGGGCAGGCCTTTATCAGTGCCTCCGCTCCAAGCGTCGACGACGGCAAGAAGAACCCAGGACCGTCGATCGTCAAAGCGGAACTGACCAAGGATCACAAGGTGAAGGTCGAACAGGCATTCCCTGGCACGCCGACGGTGTCCGACATCGCCACCGGAAAAGCCGAAACATTGAACCTGACAGATCCGGATTCTCTCACGGTGGCTCCCTCGGGTGATCTGGTGATGACCAGCCAGGACGACTCCGAACTTCTCTTCATCCACAAGACGGCTCAGACGGGCGGGGAGGGGCGTGTTCTTCATCTGCTCGGAGGCATCAAAGTTGACGATACTACTTTCGTCGCGGCCAAACATGGCTTCCTGCTTGTTGCCGATACGCCTGCGAACAAGGTCTACAAGATCGAGGCCGCGGGATGGGGTACGGGAGCTGCTTACTCCGCGATGAGCGGCGTGGATGCCACGAAGACCGATCCAGCGATTGTGGGTTATGTCGGGCGGCTTGATCTGGATACAGGAGCGCTTCTGCCTGTTATCGCGAACATGCAAGCACCGCATGGGCTGATCTTCGTTTCAATGCCGTAAAATATCGAGGTCGCTTGCTATTTGGCCGCGCCTGCTCGATCCATCGTGGGATGGCAGGCTTTGAAAAAAGGACGAACCGTTCCTTGTGAATCGCTACCGGGGTGCTAGCCTCAATGCTAGCCAGGGAACTTCAGCCCCCCAGCCTCAAGCTCTGGTTAGGCCCGATCACTTCTCGAAGATGTTGATCGGGCCGCCCCCTGGTCGAGTATCGGGCAACCGAAGTGCGACCAGTCACCTAGTCTAAAGCACCAGGCCGCAATCCTTTGGGCATTGCAACGTCGCGATTTGATGGCCATCGCGTTGGGCGATCAAGCGAAAACCCCCTTGGAGCAGGCTCCCCAGTAAAGCCTATTCGGCATTGTCAAGCGGTTGAAACAATGCAAACTCATGACAAATCCATCCTGATCGCTTAGCATCACGGTGAGATCCCAAATCTTATTCTGGCATTTGGGGCCGATCCCAAGGCGCTCCTGCCAGATGGCAAATGGCCGGATACCGCCTTCGATTGGATCGTAGTCCTTCGATACGATCATTCAGGAAAACTCGTTCCTGGCTCAGCGCGTGTCATCCAGCAGGAAATCGCAAACCAGTCGCCGGCATGCCACTTTATTCATTGCTTGACCGAACCGCGCCGCGCTGTCCGCAACGCTGCGAGCGAATTGGGCAATAGGCCAGCATTGGACGTGAAAGAGTACGAAGACGCACCGACGTTGACCCCGCCTTAGACTGCTCAGCAACCTCTTGATACGAAAGTAGAATTTCGTCCGGGGCTCTGGTTCTCGCTGCTGACGTCCCGCCGGCGGTTTGTCATAGTGGCTCCCTTAATATTGAACCCAACCTCGTGACCAGGCCTGTGAAAACACATTAAATCGTCACCCTCTCTTTAATGGATCCCTGCTGCAGCGAGAGTGCGGCAAGGGGGCAAGTCTCGATGCGTTTTACGCCGCTGACGTCGCCGGGCGGGATGTGGTAAGTGCGCTCTGTCTCGACGCGCCTCGTTCCAGCGAAGCCCGCAAGGGAGACTTCGAACAAGCCTCTATAACCGATATTTATCGCCGGCTCGATCTTGGATCGGCCTTGATCTCGGGTCATAATCCGTCCGCGGATTTTGAGGCCCGAATTGGAGAAAGTGATGACCCCCGAAGAACGCCAAATGCTTGCCAGCCTGTTCGAACGCGTCGGTTCGACGGCGGCAAATCCGCGTGATGCTCAAGCGGAGGCTTTTATCGATGAGGCCGTGCGCGCACAGCCGCATGCGTCCTATGTGCTCGCCCAGACCGTGCTCGTGCAGCAGCAGGCTCTAGAAAACGCCAGCCATCGTCTGGCCGAACTCGAGGCACAGATCAAGGCGCAGGCAGCACCCCAGGAGGAGACCAGCTTCCTTGGCAATCTCGGCCGGTCGATGTTCGGCGGCGGTCAGCCGGCTCCAACCACAGCGCCGCGCAGCAATTATGACGCTAACGCCTCTGCTCGCCAACCAGCTTATCCGACACAACCAGCTTATGCGCCGCCGCCTCCAGCGGGTCCATGGGGCGGCCAGCAACAGGCGGCGCCTTCCGGCGGCAGTTTCATGCAGAGCGCCTTGACGACGGCGGCCGGCGTTGCAGGCGGCGCCTTGCTCGCCCATTCGCTTGGCAGCCTGTTTGGCGGCCAGTTTGGCGCCGGCGGTCACGAGGGCGGCGAGACGATCAACAATTATTACGAAACCGCGCCCGATGCAGCTGGCCAGCATGCCCAGGATGTGCTCCAGGACCAGGACCAGGACCAGGATGACGCCCAGGATGCTTCTGACGACAATTCCGACAACGACGACGGAAGCAATACCTGACAAAATCAAATAGGCCGCCCCCTGCCGTTAGGCGAGGCGGCCTGCCCTTGTCTGCTCTCCCCGCCATAGTCAATCCGTCGTCCGCAGAGAATACTGCATTGTGTCATTAGAGCGTGGCGGCAAACGTGTCCAATTACGCGATGATCGAATAATCCGGAAGGCTATTGGTTCTTGAGCAGAAGGCCGCAAGGCGGACTTCGTGATGGTCGATACTTATCTGCGCTGCCTTAGGGGGTATTCATTGTAGAGCGGGTTGACTGCCCCGCCTGCCATTGGCTGCGCCTCGCGATTGTTATAGCGATGACAGCCCCACAGCAGGTCGCATTAGCGGCGTTCATCCCAGCCAGGGACAGGTCTTTCAGATTCACCCAGGCGTAAAGGCCTGTCGCAGTGTTTGCGGCCATCCAAAGCAGCCCCATGTCGAATAGGAGATAGCCGTGGCGCCATTGCTATCACGCGCGACCCGCACGATCTGAGGAAGATAGGACACAAGTCGTAAGCCATTGAACAGCGTGAATAAATCATAGGTAAGGTCCATGAATGTCATCGAGGCGAAAGCCTTTGGTTGAGTGCTACGGCATCACGGGCACGCTTCGCTGGCTCGACGCTCACTTTTGGTCAAGGAGCCCCCGAGGCGACGCGCGAATTTGCAAAACGGCCTCCTTGAGTCTTATGTCACATATGAAGCGTAATGACACTAGAGTGACACGAAAGTGAGCAGGATGCAATCGTTGGATGGTGGTCGGGTGGGGCAGAAAGCGCGGACGCGTACGATTTTGCTGACCGCGGCATTGGCGATGATCCGGAAAGGCGCTCAGCCGTCAGTGGAGGAGGTCGCCCAGGCGACTGGCATCTCGAAACGAACAGCCTATCGCTATTTCACGTCGCGGGAACACCTGCTCGCCGACGCCGCCTTGGATGGTCTCCGCCCAAAGCTTGCTGAGATCATCGACTCGGTGCGCGGGGCCGATGTTGTCGAGCGTTTGGCGTCGCTCGTTCGTGCCTTGCACGCGTTGACAATCACCTACGAGGCGGAGCTTCGCACGATGATGCGCTTCGCGCTTGAGGCTGCCCTCGATCCGCGCAGGAAGGACGCGGAGCGGGTGCGCGGTCGACGTCGCATCGATTGGATCGAGACGGCATTGGCACCCATGCGCGAGCTGCTCCTCACGTCGGACTACGAGCGCTTGGTATCTGCCTTATGTGTCTGCATTGGCATCGATTCATTCCTGGTCCTGCGCGATATTCGCGGACTGCCAGAACGGCAGATCGAAGATGTCGTGCTTTGGATGTGCCGCACATTGCTCGCGGAGAGCTTGCCTCGTTAGCGCACGATTCCATCGCCGTGAACTACGGCGGTGCCGACGATGCCGGGCACGCACGATATATGCCAGGGTCAGTGGCCGCCGCCGATGATCGCGATCGCGGCGATAGCAATCGAAATATGAAGCATGATTACGCCAACCGTCAGGAAGTGATGGGGGGTCCTTGTGGATCTGCGCTCGCTTGAGCGCCTCCTCAGAACGAGATTCAAAAGCCTCCGCGATCCTTTGGATCCCGACGCCATCTGCGTCATTTCGAGAGGCCTGGGCCCGAAACTCTCCTGATTTCGGGCCACTTTCAGCGGCAGCGATGTCATACATGTTTTTCTTCAGGCATTTTGCCTCGAAAAAATTCCAGTTGTCGGTAGCCTTGTTCTGAAACAGCACGGGTTCGGTTTTGGCCGCGCTTGCAGCTCTGCTCTCGTTCGTGTCCAACTGCCTGCGCTGCCCGCCAGCACCGCAATGATGCGTCCTATGTATTGGAGTGCCGGAGGGGAGCGTTTCCCGCCTGTTGTAAAGATACTGGGTCGACCAGCCTTTCGGGCTAGAGCCCGCTAAGACGCGGCTAATTTCTGCGGTCCATGGTCCGGCGGCGTGCTCCTTCAGGTGGCGGCGTAGCGGCAGAGCTTATGCAAAACAGGCATTTTCGTCGAATTCAGCGGTTGGAAATATGATCTTCAAGCGAAAAGCAATAGGCTACGTCCGGATCATTGCAACTGCCACGGTTTGCCTGTCTCTGGTTGCCCTCGCGTTAGGCGTGGGCGTTCAGACCTTGCTGCTCCCCGCGACAAGGACGGTGGCCATCAGCAATGGGCAACTCGGTCGAATTCTGGTTGCCGGGCCACCGGGTGAGCCGCTGTCGTTCGTGATTGTACTTTCGGACACATCAGGTATTACCTCCGATGTATCGAGTTTATCCTCGGCGATGGTCGCCAAGGGCGCGGCGGTGGTGACGCTCTCCACCCCGCAATTGCTGGCGACACTCGATGCACACGCGACAACGGGCTGCCACTATGCGCTTGGTCTTTTCGAGGACATCTCCCAGGCAGGACAAAGGGCGCTGAACAGACACACTTACACCCCGCCGGTGATTGTCGGTCTCGGGGAGGGGGGAGCGCTGGCTTATGTTTCCGCCGCCCAGGCGCCCCCCAATACGGTGGCCGGAGCGGTCAGCGTTGGCTTTACGCCTATTTTGAAAACCCGTATTCCGTTTTGCGCCGGGGCTTCGTTCGGCGCGTCGGCAGACGGATTCCATTATAATCCGGTAGCTGCCATGGCCGGGCGCTGGGTCGAGATTGCGACCGGCGAAGGAGATGCAGTTGCTAGGGCGTTCGCGGCGGCCGGAAGTTACGGCGAGATCCGAGAAGGCGGATCCGGGCGCAGCGGTCGGTTCACGGTAGCTGTCGATTCAGCCTTTGAAATCTCGAGGATCGCAACGGCGTCGGCAGACCAAATGCCCGTGAAGGAGATGCCATCGGCCGGCGCGGATACGCTGATGATATTCTATTCCGGGGATGGCGGCTGGCGCGACATCGATATGCGCATCGCGAAATTTTTGAATAGGCACGGTGTCGCTGTCCTCGGCATCGATTCATTTCGCTACCTGTGGACCGAAAAATCCTCAGCTGAAATCGGCTCAGATCTTGACCGTCTGGTTGCCTCCTATCGCAAGCGCTGGAACATTAGGCATGTCGCTTTGGCGGGTTATTCAATGGGCGCCGGCATTTTGCCATTCGCCTGGGCGAGAGCTTCCGACGAGACGCGAAGCAGCATCAATCTCATCGCGATGTTAAGTCTCGACCCGCAGGCAAGTTTCCAGGTTTCGGCCGCCGGCTTTCTCGGTCTGGCGACCCCAACCGACGTCGATATCGGCCCCGCGGCCAAAGGGTTGCCCCATGAAAGGGTCGTTTGCTTCTACGGTGCCGACGAGCATCGCCCGGAAGACAGTGGCTGTCTTGTTCCGGAAATGCAGGGTGCGACCTTGATCGAGCGGCCCGGCGGCCATCATTTCGACGGTAACTACGAACCGATAGCCCAAATAATCCTGCAAAGGCTGAACGGGGGCTCGCCGCTTCGCGGATTGTAGCGTGCGATAGGTGTCATGCGTACGTAACAGATACCGGATGCCTCCTCGCAGGCAGCTTAAATTGGATCGTTGCAGAAGGCTGAAGCTGCTTCCTAATTTCTACATTCAAATCTTCAGAATACAGCAACAGGCGGCCATTCTAAGTTGTTGGTGACCTAAAGATCGGTCGAGCACGTGTTTCAATTATAGGAGAGAGATATGGTAGCGCCTATGAGCCGCGCAATTTTAGCTGCGGCAACTCTAATTGCCTGCGGTACAGCGGGGGCTACTGAACTCAAGCAGATTGCCTCCATCGCGATCCCTGGGGAGAAACTTCCCGGCTTCGACATCTCTTTTGTTGATCAGGCGACGGGGCGTTACTATTTCTCCGATCGCAGCAACAAGGCGGTCGATATTTTCGACACCAGGACCAACACGTTCGTTACCCGTGTCGGAAGCTTCGCCGGAATCATTTTGAAAGATGGCAAGCCCAATAATGACGTGTCGGGTCCCGACGGCGTTGTCGCGATCGGCAATGAAGTCTGGGTGGGCGATGGCGACAGCAGCGTCAAGGTGATCGATGTCGCAACTCACAATGTCATCGACACTGTCAACACGCGCGGCAGCACCCGCGTCGACGAGATGGCTTTCGATCCCAAGGACGCGGTGTTCATTGGGGTCAACAACGCCGAAGATCCGCCATACGCGACCCTTGTCTCGACCGCAGCGCAACACAAGATCATCGCGAAGATCGTCTTCGCTGACGCGACGGACGGTGCCGAGCAGCCGGCGTACAATCCGGCGGATGGCATGTTCTATGTGTCGATCCCGGAGCTTAACAAGGACGTCAAGAAGGGCGGCGTTGCGGTAATCGATCCGCGCTCCGGGAAACTCGTCAATATTCTGCCGGTCGACAATTGCCATCCCGCAGGCCTGGCGTTTGGCCCATCGGGAAAATTCGTGCTGGGCTGCACTGCCAATGGCAAGAAAATGCCGGCGACCATCACGATCATGAGCGCTCAAACCGGCTCGGTGGTTGCCAATATCCCAGATATTGGTGGAGCCGACATGGTGAACTACAACGCCAGGAACAATCAGTACTACATCGCCGCGGGCGGCAATCCGGGTGGGCCTGTGCTCGGCGTCATCGACGCGAGGACCAACAAACTGGTGCAGAAGATCGCTATTACCGGCGGTACGCCGCATTCGGTAACGTCAAGCGAGGCCGATGGCCACGTCTTCTTGCCTGTGGGCACGGCCGATGGTGGCGACGGAGCCATTCATGTCTATGCCCCGGGGCAATAATTGCGGCGATCGGATATTCCGGCAGACGACCGCTTCTTGGGTAGAAGCATCATCCATCGAGACAACTCTCTAAAGGAAGGCGTCACATCGCCCTCATCAGAGATGTCGGTCCCGTCGGTGGTGAGCCCCAACTACGACTTCACATCGCGAGTCGATATTGCCACTCGCGTCGTAGTGCGATCGCCAATAGCAAGCTTCCAGTAAGGTCGCTGCTCAAAGGACATTTGCGTCAATCGGGGTCGTTGTCAGGACGATGTGGTTGTGCATCACCAGCGCGCACTGGGTAGAGGCGTGAGCCCATCAGGCCTTTCCAGAGGACGTGATCATAGACAAGTGCATCGACCTTGTCCTCGACGGAAAAATCCATCCCTCTGGTCGCAGCCGCCCAGTAATGCATACCGTGAGTTGGCTTCATGGCGCCAGTCTTGATGTAGCCGGCAGGAATCGGCAAGTGTGTATTTTTGAGTAGTCCCGATGCAACTGCCTTGTATGTCCACGTGGGTTGGTTCAGATCGAAGACATCGGTCATTGGGCCTTGCGTGGCGTCAAATAGGCCAAGATGATCCAGACCCAACACCTCCGTGATCGTGCGGATCATGTTGACTGTCGTGTAATGCGTGCTGACGATTGAACCTTGCTTCACATAGGGGCCCATGATGAATGCCGTGCTCCGGTGGGCGTCGACGTGGTCGGGACCATCCTGGGCGTCATCCTCGACCACGAAAATAAGTGTGTCAGCGGCATATGGGCTGCTCGCTAGCGTTTGCACGACACGTCCGACCGCGTAGTCGTTATCGGCCATCTGCAATTCGGGCGTATTGACACCGTCTATTGAATCCGAATATGCGCCGGTATGGTCGTGCGGCAGCCTCAGCAAGGTTAGTGAAGGCATCTGGCCATCACTGATGTATCCGTTGAATTCGCGTTCCCATTCGAGTTCGCGATAAAAGTCAGGATACGCATTGTCATAGCCGCGGAAGAATGGGTCGGTGCGGTTTACCAGTGCTGGGCTTGCCGCATAGGACTGGACGACGTTGTTCACGAACGGGGTACGATCACGAGGAATCGCGTTTTCGCCTTTATAGCGCGCGAGATCAATGAAAAAGCCATAATTGCGTACCGTAAGATTGGCTCGTAACGCGGCATTCCAAATATAACCTTGCTGCTGCGCATCAGTGGGGCCGTCCGGCGCGGCAACGTCGGCGGTGCCAGGCAATAAATCCGGGTCTGAGGGCAACGACGGATTGGCCGCCAGGCGCTGGGCACCGCTTAGACCAACATTCACATTGCGGTTGTCACCTTCCCAGTCATACGAGCCGCCGCGTGAGCCTGAACGAACCGGGCTCTGGGCATAATTGACTGGCAGCATTTTGGCCCCAGCGTCGGATTCGCGAGCGCCCGTACTCCACGGCCAACCATCACCGCTCGTATCCCCCGAATCATAGAAATTGTCGAGTGTTACAAAGGTCTTGGCCAAGGCGTGCATGTTTGGGGTGGTGGCGTTCGGAAACTCGGCGAGCGAGGCATCGCCGTTGCCTTGACCGAGATCGCCCAGAATCTGGTCGTACGTGCGGTTTTCCTTAACGATGTAGATCACGTGTTTGATCTTCTGCCGCAGTGCGGTCATCGTCGAAATGTCGTTCTGAGTAAGCGCCGCGTTGAAGCTGTTGTTGACCGAAACCTGCTTGGTCAACAGGCTGAGGGTCTCGGTGTTGGGCGCTGGCAGCCACATGAACCCACCCTTGTTGAGCTGCGCAATGTATTGGTTTTGCGCCTGCGTGACTGGCGAATTCTTCACTGGGCATGGTGATACGCCATAACCGAGACAGTTGCCGGCGTTTGGCCCGGGCATATTCTTCGTATAGACGACAAAAAGTGCATTGGTCGAGCTGACAGCGACGTCGGAGGGATACCAGCCCGTGGGAATCAAGCCTGCGACAAGGGGCGTCGCACCCGACAGCATAATCACTGCAACGCTGTTGGTTCCACGGTTGGTCACGTACAGCGTCTGCTCATCGGCCGACAGCGCAAGCCCATCAGGTGACGCGCCGCGATACTGCATCTCCGTGACCAGTCCGGCTGGGCCGACCGTCGATACACTCGACGCTACAGTGTTCGTGGAAGTATCGATGACGGACACAATATCTGCGTTATCGGAAGCAACGTAAAGGCGCGTCTGTGCCCCGTTCAAGACCATCTTATTCGGATTGCCCTTGACGGGAATGCGCGTCAGCACCGCCGGCGTATTGCCAGAAATATCGAGCACGACGACCTCGCGGTCGCGTTCGCTCGAGACATAGGCTGTCTTGTTGCCGACGATGCGAATAGAGTTCGGATATTCGCCGCCGGGCATACCAGAAACGCCGCCGCTTTTGCCGGGACGCAGGTCCTGTTCTGCAATGACGCTACCCGCTGCGAGATCGATCAGTGTGACCGAGTCGTGATAGCGATTGGCGACAAGGGCACGCTTGCCATCTGCGGTGATGTCCACGCCGGCCGCAAGGGGCGTGCTACCGATGCCGTCGCCGCCTTTGTGATTGAGGGCGATGGGCGCGCCAGCTTCGGTCCACAAGCCCTGCGATAATGCGAAAATATGCAGGTTGTCGTCACCGCCACCTGTCACATAGAAGCGTTGGCCATCCGGAGCGAATGCAATACCAACATAGCTATCGGGCACTTGGAGTACCTGTTTCTTCACTGGCTGGCTACCAGAGATGTCAAACACGAACACGTACTCGTTAGAATCAGCCTTGACTTGCTTACCGAGCGCATCCGATACGTTGTTGTAGCCGCTTGTCAGCACAAGGAGCGTCTTCTTGTCGGGGCTAAGCGCTTCTGAGACCGGCTGTCCAGCGATGAAGTCCGGAAGATCCTTCAAATCTGGACTCAAAGTGACAAAGGTTGCACCTGGCGCAGCGGCAGGCGAGATCAATTGGCCGGTTGATAGCAAAGTGGTTTTCACGTTGCTGGACACTGCCTGCGCACTGGCAAAGTTGTTGCTGCAGGCTACAAGCGTTAGCGTTATCACACCGGCGGACCAATATTTTAGGAACATGTTCGACCCATTTGAAGGAACCAGTGCTACAGGCTTGCAACGTCCGCCACAGACGCGGCAATACCTAGACGATTTGAACGCTAGCCGGCCTAGGTGACATCGCGGTGACAGGGCGTTGTTGCGATGCGACCCGTACAAAACCACAGAACGCAGTGGGGGCATCCTTAAGGTATTCGCTGAGCTGCCCGATGAGGGTTCCCGCGTGCAATAAGCCGTCAGGATTTACCCCATTACCTTGCATGCCCTGACCTGAACCCATTGAACTGGTCCATCTTTGAGGATGTCTTCGGACACGAAGGAGTACCACGGGATGGCTAGCAAGAAACACCAGGCGGAAGAGATCGTCCCCAAGCTTCGTCAGGTCGAAGTGCTGACAGCAGGGCAAAACAGCCGCGAGGTCGATCGGATCGATAGAGGTTAACATCGCGGTCCCCGCGAACAACTCCGCAATAGTTATCCCTTTGGCAACCCGGCTCATGATGCGGATACCAGAGCGTTCATGCGCACGAAACCGTAGTTGCAACGTCTTGCAGGAATGGGATGCAGCAAAGCCAGGATCCCTGCCGAAGCCGCTTTACAAACACATGCGTTTTCACGTTCAAGACCCTTATATCGAAGCGCTGAGAGCTTTCTCAACGCTATCAATTTGTTAGTCGAGCTTGGGGTTCACTGTCACCTTTTTGCTGCAACTATGGAGGAATCGACAGGCCTGTCTCAATCAGGGGTTGGTGAATGCCTCGCCGAGCGTTAGCTTTTGGTTGATGGTGGGCGGACTCAACGCCCAAAATATTGCTTGAGTTAGGTAGCGTTATGAAATCACTGCGTATTTTGGCGTCATTGGCCGCAGGAGTATCGCTTGCTCTTGTCGCTTCGCAAGCCCAAGCGCAGTCGCTTGAATCCGCCCTGACGCAGGCCTACTCCTCCAATCCGACGCTGAATGCCCAGCGCGCAGGGGCTCGCGCGTTTGACGAAAATGTACCTCAGGCGCTCAGCGGCTACAGGCCGACTGTCACCGGCACCGCCAATGCCAGCGCACAAGGGGACCTGACCAACGTTCCGAAAATAGGGGACAGGCGCAGCAGTTCCTACCCGCGTGGCGCCGGCATTACGATCTCGCAGAGCTTGTTCGATGGCTTCAAGACGGCCAATTCAGTTCGGGCGGCGGAGTCCGGCGTACTCAGCCAGCGCGAGACCTTGCGCGATACCGAGCAGACCGTCCTGCTCGACGCTGTGACCGCTTACATGAACGTGCTGCGCGATGCGGCGCTCTACAATCTGCAGAAGAACAATGTCCAGGTGCTCCAGGAGCAGCTCAAGCAGACCAAGGACCGTTTCGACGTCGGCGAAGTGACGCGCACCGACGTTGAGCAGGCCAATGCCAGCCTTGCTCAGGCTCAGGCCTCGGAAATTGCTGCGCAGGCGCAGCTCAACGCCTCAACCGCGGTTTATCGTCAGATCATCGGATCTCAGCCAAAGCGCCTGGCACCGGCCAAGCCGCTGAAGATCCTGCCCAAGAGCCAGAATGTCGCAGTTCAGCAAGGCCTGAACAACCATCCGGCTATTGCCGCCGCGCTCCATAGCGTCGATCAGGCCGAGATGCAGGTGAAGGTGGCGGAATCCGCGCTCTATCCCACCTTGAGCGCACAGGGATCCCTATCGAAGAATTACTCAGTGTCAGGCTCTGTCAATCGAAATGCCGATGCGTCGGTTGGGCTGTTTTTGACCGTACCGATCTATGAGGGCGGTGCCGATTACTCGAAGATCCGCCAATCCAAGGAGCTGCTTGGCCAGGCCCGCATCAATGTCGACGTGCTGCGTGAGCAGGTGCGGCAGGCGGTGGTGCAAGCCTGGGGTAATTTTGATGCCTCCCGCTCCGAAATCCAGGCCAACCAGGCCCAGGTGGCCGCGGCCGGTGTCGCCCTTGCGGGCGTTCGCGAAGAAGCCAAGGTCGGCCAGCGCACGACCTTCGACGTGTTGCAGCAGCAGCAGCTCCTCATCAATGCGCGCTCTTCTCTGATCACTGCCCAGCGGGATCAGGTTGTCGCCGCCTACACGCTGCTATCTGCCGTCGGCAAGCTCAATGCCAGTGCGCTTGGCCTCAAGGTTGCCCGCTATGATGCCAGCGTCCATTACAACCAGGTGCGCGACAAGTGGATCGGCACCGATATTCCCGACGGCCGCTAACCCCGATCCGGTGCATTCGGAGCCAGCGGCTGATCGCGGCGAATGTGCGCCGCTTCGACATAATGGCAAAAGCCGTACCATGTTTGTCAGAGTTTAATGAGCCGCTAGATAAGGAGTCCTGCGCTGGTTAATGCCGCGACCTTCAAAGCGCAAACATCAGAATTTGGAGCTTACTCCGTGAAATGTGGGCCTGTGTAAGCTCTTCCGGGCGCAGGAAAGCGGGAAAGGACTCTAAAGGGCGCCTGCGCCATCGACACCGATCTGGTTCCGCAACTGGCACGGTCCTTGCGCTTGCCTTTTGAACCGACACCGCATCCCATCAGGGGCGCGGATTGCGGTCAACAATTATCGCGATGCCGAACGCCATGCCGACCAGGCCCTTTTCCGTCGCTGGTGGGATGGCATATTCCATCCGGGCGCGTGTGAGGATCTGTTCATGTCTACCGCCCATAACCAAGAAGATATTGCAATCACTCTCCATGCGGCCAGAGATATAGCTTGCGCTCTTGCCCGATCGCTCTGACAGGGGCCATTCGTCATGTCCACGTTTTTTCCACGTCTTTTTGGGTCCACGTTTTTTCGGGGCTTCGCAATGGCGATCGCCATTGCGAACTGCCTTCTTGCCGGCTGTATTTCATCGGCGTCGGCCGAAAATTTTCTTTCGGACTGTGTCGTGCTGATCGTGCGACATGCCGAAAAACCGGAAAGTGGCGCCGGATTGACCGAGCAAGGCATGCGCCGCGCGGAGATCTATGCCCACTACTTCGATCCGTTCACGGCCGGCTCGGTCAACACGACGCCCGGATTGCTCATTGCCTCCGCTGACAGCGACAACTCTGAGCGGCCGCGTTTGACCCTTGGGCCCCTTAGCCGCGCTCTCGGCCTTCCCATCGACACACGCTTTGCTGATCACGAGGAAAAGGAGCTGGCCGTTTTTCTCACGACCACACCGCATGGGAAGGCAATCCTTATTGCCTGGCACCACGGCAAACTAGCCAAGCTCATTCGCGCGCTTGGAGGAACACCTGATGATATCCTGCCAAACGGCCAGTGGCCTTCAAAAGTGTACGATTGGGTCGTCGAATTACGCTTCGATCACAATGGCATATTGGCAACGCAGAAGGTCATCCACGAAGGGTTTTGACCCTCCTCTGCACCTATTTGGTAGGTTGAAGGGCCGTGGGAATGTCGAAATCTCATGTCGTCATTCACAATTGTGCCGTCGACTTCTGGCTGGCGGGTGGCGATGTGCTGGTTAGCCTTGCACTGCAGCTCCTGCTGGTCATTGATCTGACCTTCGGGCCGCGGCGGTTGGCGCCAGCAACAGAGTTGGTCGTGCTTGTGCCGGTGTCAATCGCGACGGCATGGACGCAGACCCACGTGCGCGTGGCCACTGCAGATCATCCTTGGGATGCAATCGGAAACTATCGGGTTTGGATAGGAACGTTTCGCTCAATCTCGCCATCGGCCGAAGAGAATTGCATCCAGCGAAAAGGCTCCCAACGATGACGAGATCTTTGCGGCGTTCTCCACGTCGGTGACCGCATGGTTCGCCGGAAACCGATATGCGCCGAAGACAACATTGCTGTCCACGCCGTTGACAATCTTGCCGAAGTATTGTGCGGCATCGGGGCAACCACCCGCATTTGTGGTGGTGAAGGTCTTCGAGAAACCGGCAGCTTTCGCAAGGCAGGCGTAATAGCTGATCGCTACTTCGAGCGATTGCCGATGCCGACCCTGATAGCCGTAGGCATCATATCCAGCGATGCGCAAGGTCTCTGCCGTATCGAACAGCCGTTCAAGAGTGAACATCGGATAACCGATCCCCTGCGCCGGGAATGCATTTCTATAGCGATCATCGATTTCGCCCGCGGCGACGATTGCGGTCTGGAAGAAGGGCCTGCTTGTCCCGCCATCAGTTCCGCTATTCGCGTAACAGGCATTCGACAGATCGCTATCGCCGTAGACGGCTCGGTCGAAATAGGCTGTCCAAGGCAGGGTTATGTGAATCGAGGGGTCGGCACCGAAGAGAGCAGCACCAAAGCGCCTTTTGTCGTCGAGTAACCTTGCAGTGGCGAGCAACCCCGCAAGCTGGTTTGCCGCATGGTTGCTGTAGTGATCGCAGGCCCATGCATGATGGCCCGCGAAATTGTAGTTCAGAGCGTTGCGGATCAGCTCGTACATCGCGGTGTGGAACGCATCGAGCCGCTTTGCCTCCTCTTGCGTGATAGCGCCCGAATACATCAGCAAATCCTGCGCATATGCGGAATAGATGACACCGCGCGAAACCGCCAATCCCACGCCGGTTTGTATGGCCTCACCAGTCTTTCCGGTTTCATCGCAAAACTGAGATGGCATTGACAAATAGAGGCCATGCGGATCCCTAAACCCCCGATCACTCCAAGCCAGGAGAATTCGCTTTGCCAGCGCCGTCGCCTGATCGGCTCTTGGCGCTCCCGCTGGCAAGGCTGCGCCGGCCTTCACAAGAGCGGCATAGAGCGCAAGCCGGGAGGCGACCACAGCGGCGCCCGCCGGAGGTGTGGAGTCGGGATCGAGCCGTAGGGCGGAGCGAAGCTTTGTCGCGGTATCAGCGTCCCGGGGCTCGTAGGAAAAAGCATAGGTGTAGGGCGTAAGGTCACAGCCGGTGTAGGTCGCATCCCAGTCATTGGGAGCGGCTAGGTCACGCGCAATTTGGCCAACGAGCTGGCCAAAGCGCCTGGAGGAATAGCTGTCGGAGCGATTGATTCGGGAAGCAAGTTCCCTCAGCTCTGCCTGCGTGGTGAAAACGCGGGGGTGATCGACAAGAGTGCGGTACGCACCGGACAGCTCTGGAAATGCTGGATGGGGCGCGTTAAATCCCGGCAAATCCGCCAACCGCGTTCCCGACTCGGCGATCGCATCATTGGGCACACCGTCCACGACCCGAATTCCGTGGACGTACAGCCTGGTGTTTTGGTTATCTGCAACGACTTGAGGCGGCAACGGGATCAGAAATCGATGCTTGCCTCCATCATGATCCTGGCATGCCTTGCCGACCGCCGGTTCGTTCGCTCTGTTTGCATGTCCGGCCGCGACAATCGTTCTTTGTGATGGGTCGCCCGTTGAATTGCCCGCGTAGATATGGACCGCAATTGACGTCTTTTGCTCCTGCTGGCAGGCCCAGCCTGAGATATAGGTTCGCGCGCCATCCTTGCTGATGGCGTCGATTCTACCAACAATCCGACCGACGTCGGACCTCATCGGAGAATTCCGAGGGGATGGCTGCGAAGATGCGGGCGAGACAAGCGACAGGCTTGCGGCGAGTGCCGCGATCAAACCTGACCACTTCAATCTGCGTGACATGCGCAACACCAGAAGACGATAATCCGTGTTCAGCTTGATTGGGTTTTGTGCGCCCCCGCCATGGAACCAACAAAGCATGATCGCAAACCAGTCAGTTTGCCATGCAAGGTAGAATGACCCAGAAAGGATTGCGCCGCCACACGGTCCGAAAGCCCAATAGAGTTATATTCCACTGAGCGCTGGCCATGACGCTCGCCCATGCAAATCTGCTTGAGCACGGCTGGTGGAAGGTCGGGTTCGTGCGCGCGAGTTTGGCTGAGGCATGCGTCTCAATGAAACACAGTTGCGCTTATGGGACGAGTGGCCGACCAGAGTCTGCTGGACTCAACGACCTTTGTGGGTCAAGCCCGCTATAAGACCAACGCCCACCGCGCACTTTTCGAGCGTTCAGCCTGGCAGCTTCAATCTGTCCCAAATCCTCACCAAATCGGCCAGCGATTTCGCCTGCATTTTGCGCATGACCAAGCCTCGGCGGACTTTGACGGTGATTTCGCTGACATTGAGTTCGCCGGCGATTTGCTTGTTGAGAAACCCCTGAACGACTAGCTCCATGACATTACGCTCGCCGGGCGTGAGCGTCAGCCAACGCCCGTTCAGGTCGGAGGCAATACTTTCCTCTGCGCGCCGTAGGCGATCCTTCTCGATACCTTGCTGGATGGCGTCGAGCAGCTCTTGATCTCGGAAGGGCTTGGTCAGAAACTCGAGGGCGCCCCCTTTCATCGCCCTGACCGACATGGCGATATCGCCATGGCCTGTAATGAAGATGACCGGCAGGCGGACACCCAGCTTTGCCATCTGCTGCTGGAACTCCAGACCGCTTTGCCCTGGCATCCGGATGTCGAGCACAAGGCATCCGGGTGTGTCTTCGACAGGCGCGCTTAGAAACGCTTGTGCCGATTCATAAGACCTGACCATCAGCCCCACCGATGAGAGCAAGTCCTCCAACGCAGCGCGCACGGCCTCATCGTCGTCGATCACGTAAACAATCGGATTGTTCGCCCCAAGAATTGGGCTGGCGATCTTCATGCTCTCCCGTCCCCAGCATTCGGCAAGCTGAATCGAAGGACGGCGCCCATGCGCGGTTCCGACGTTGCCCATATGTGACCACCATGCGCTTCGATGATCGATCGGCTGATGCTCAGGCCGATACCCATGCCGTTTTCCTTTGTCGTCCAGAATGCCTCAAAGAGGTGGTCGAGTGTCGTCGGTTTCAGGCCTACGCCCGAGTCGGCAACAGCAAGCACAATTTTCCCATCATCATCGCGGTACGATGATATCTCCAGTTCACGCCTGAAGCTGGGTATCTCAGCCATGGCTTCTATGGCATTGAGGAGAAGATTGCTGATCACCTGCTGGATCTGGATCTTGTCCACTATCACCGTAGGAAGGTCTTCCGCCAGGTTCATTCGCAGTGAGACGCTGTTACGCTCAATTTCGCCTTGAGCCATGGCGACGGCCTCGATGACTGTCTCGTTCAAGCTGAGCCGCTCTCGCTGCGGGGGGCCGGTTTTGGCTAGACCGCGAACGCGAGCTATCACGTCGCTCGCGCGATTGGCGTCTCGCACGATCCGTTCGGCAGCCTGTCGTGCTTTTTCAAGGTTCGGCGGGTCATGATCGAGCCATCGCCGGCAGGCATCAGCGCTCGTCACGATCGCTGCGAGGGGCTGATTGACCTCGTGGGCGATCGAGGCGGTCAATTCACCCAGACGCGTCAGGCGGGCCACACGCGCAAGTTGGCCTTGCGCCTCATAGGCGGCAGCCTGTGCAGCCACGGTCTTCAAAGCAAGATAGGTGGTGACGCCAATGGCGGAGGCACTGATGCCGCAGTTGAGGAGCCCTGCCTCGAAAGAGCCATGTCGCGTCATGAACAGACTGGTCACGGTGAGGCCGACGCAGATGGACGCCAGAACGGCAACACCCCGTGCCGACAGGAAGCCGATCGCAATCAAAATGACCGCGATATAGAAGACCGCAAATGCGATCTCGAAATCGGTGACCGTGTCGGCCACGAAGATGCATATCATCAAGGAGGTGATAAAGGCGGCCCTAAGTGCCGGCCTGTTTTGATATTTTGAGAGCATATCGTATGTCATCTCGCTAACGCCGCATCTTCGGCTGTCCTATGCGGTTTATCCTGAGTTTCCAAAGAAATCGGTTGAGCGCTGGTGGCTAATCCAACAGCAATGAATCAGCGTTATGGCATCCTTAGCTCGACCGTTTATTCCTTCGTATATACTCCGTATACATTGGTATATGCGGATTGCCTGATTAATACTTGAACTGACTGGAAGAGAAGGACAAGGCTTGTGGAAAGATCACGTAAGCCCCATTGCGCGCAGTCCGGCGGGCCGAATTTTGCTGACAAGCACCGAAAAGACCGACGATCATCACGCCGTGCCGAGACCCAGCCTGGCGACACGATTTCTTGCCCGTAGCCATCATGTCCAGCATGGCTTCTATAGGGTCTCCCTGTTGCTCCTGAAACTCGCGCTCCACCTCAGCCGTATCGGCCTGATTGTCGAGGCAAGATTTGTACTGCGTATCTCACAGGGCTTATGGCGCACCGCCGCTAGGCGGCCCAAGCGCCGCCGATAGGTCAATTACACATTGCACTGTCTATGCGGTTCGGTTCATCGAGACGGTAGGGCGTGCAACTTCGCGGGGGTCGCTGCCCCTATTATATACCAAAGTATATTCCTGATATTCCTAAGGTTTCCAAATTTTACTTCAATCTGGCTGGCGCAATTAATGTAGAGATTCTATAGCAACTTGGCGCCCGCTAGGCCACCTCTGTTTGAGAGGGGCCTTGTGGATGATCAAAGGAAAAATCGGACCCATGCCCAACAGCCCTGATCGAGAATGCACGCCGCGAAGGGCGTCCGGTCGGGCCTGATGTCCAGGCTCACTCGCGGCACCCCGAGCGGCGCGCCAGTGAGGTGAGACATGATCTTTGTATCGACCATCCTCCGCAATCGTCGCCTGTATGCGAACGATAGGGTTGCCCTGAATGGCGCGGCCCATCCAGATGACAGGCAGGCAGAGAACGGCGTGTCTTCTGCTCGTCAGAGCGGCCAAGAACTCGCCGGAAGCTGGCTGAAAGGCCCATCGACAGGCAGGCTGGAATGTCATGGGTCTCGCCGGGATCGGCGCGTAGCTTTTTGGCGCGACCCGACGTTCTTCGAACGCATCGAGGCAGAACTGGCTCAAGCACCCGAGAGCAGCATTAAAGAGCTTGAACGGATCCAGAAAGCGCATCGGCATTGGTGCAGGATACAGGCCGTTCAAAAATCGACCGCGGTGCGGGCTTGGCACGCAATACGGGCTTGTCTGCAAATGGCAAGAAGCCGCGTCTCCTTCCTTCTGGTGCGGTTTCTTGCTTGGGGAGCCGCACGCCTACTCCAGCTTGTCCTTTCGCAGTTGTCGCGCGGTCGCCTGTCGAGACGGCGAGCCCGCTCGCTCGCGCGTTGGGCCAAACGGCTGAACCGCGCCTCCTTCGTTATCTTGCGATGGCAGCTTCCTCGCTCCGTTCAATACCTCGGCTAGCAAGACACAGGTTCGTCCCATGACATTTCAGAACTTCACTCCACTCGCCATACGGCGATCTGTGCTGCCGAGCGTATGGGACCTGATGGCCCTACTGCTTGTCGTGGGTGGCATCATCCTGGTGGCCTATGCCGCTCGCGTGACCACGGTGCCGCTCTCAACGCTGGACGTCACGCCGATTTCGCTCGATCCGGCCAATCTACCCATCTATGCCTTGCGCACGATCCTGCGCATGTTGCTAGCGATCGTATTCTCGCTGATCTTCACCTTCATCTATGCCGCCGTCGCCGCCAAGAGCCGGCGGGCCGAGATGGTGCTCATCCCCGTCCTCGACATCCTGCAGTCGGTGCCGATCCTGGGCTTCCTGACTTTCACGGTGACCTTCTTCCTCAACCTGTTTCCGGGCAGTGTCCTGGGCGCGGAGCTCGCCTCGGTGTTCGCCATCTTCACCAGCCAGGCCTGGAACATGACCTTCAGCATGTATCAGTCCATGCGAAACCAGCCCAAGGATCTGGAGGAGGTGACGGCAAGCTTCCATCTGAGCGGGTGGCAGCGCTTCTGGCGGCTCGATGTGCCCTTCGCTATGCCGGGCCTGGTCTGGAACACCATGATGTCGATGTCGGGTGGCTGGTTCTTCGTGGTGGCTTCTGAAGCGATCACCGTCGGCGACACCACCGTCACCCTGCCGGGTGTCGGATCCTATGTCGCGCTTGCCATCAAGCAGCAGAACATCCTGGCGATTTTCTACGCCGTCATCGCCATGCTCGTCGTCATCATCCTTTACGACCAGTTCCTGTTCCGACCGCTGGTGGCTTGGGCCGACAAGTTCCGCTTCGAGACGACATCGTCAGGGATCGCACCGACATCCTGGATGCTGGATCTCTTTCGCCGCGCACGCATCACGCGCCTGCTTGCGGCGCCGGTTGCATGGCTCGCTCGGCTGGTCTGGCATCTGCGCCTGCCGCAGATGCCACGCTTCGGTTCCAGGGCAACCAGCGTCGCCACGTCACGGGCGATCGATTGGATCTGGATCGCGCTCGTCGCCATGGGAGCGGTATGGGCGGCCTATGTCAGCATCAATTATCTCAGGGCCAGCATCGGCTGGTCCGAGGTGGCGACAGCGGTCCTCTACGGTTTCATCACGCTGCTGCGCGTGATCGTGCTGATGGCGCTTGCGACCCTGATCTGGGTGCCGATCGGGGTATGGATCGGCCTGCGCCCCAAACTCGCTGAAAGGGTGCAGCCGCTGGCACAGTTCCTGGCCGCCTTTCCGGCCAATATTGCCTTTCCGGCCTTCGTCGTGCTGATCGTTCACTTCGGGCTCAATGCCGATATCTGGCTAAGCCCGCTGATGATCCTGGGCACGCAGTGGTACATTCTTTTCAACGTGATCGCCGGCGCAAGCGCCTTTCCAAGCGATCTCAAGGAGGCTGCGCGCAGCTTTCACATCAAAGGATGGCGTTGGTGGTTCAAGGTGATCCTGCCGGGCATCTTTCCCTACTATGTCACCGGCGCCATCACCGCCTCGGGTGGTTCGTGGAATGCGAGCATCGTCGCCGAGGTCGCCAGCTGGGGTGACACCCAGCTCACCACGCCGGGACTCGGGTCCTATATCGCCAATGCCACCACTGCCGGCGATTTTCCCCGCGTCGTGCTCGGCATCGTCGTGATGTGCACCTTTGTCACCCTCTTCAACCGCCTGTTCTGGCGCCCGCTCTATGCCTTTGGCGAACGCCGGCTGCGCCTGGGCTGATTCGATTCATCTGATTTGAGGAACCATTCCATGCTTGACCAAGTCGCAAAAGGCCTACTCATCGATATCCGCAAGGTTTGCCGCTCTTTCCCAAAAGGCAGCGGCAAGGATGTTGTCGTGCTCGAGAATGTCGACCTGACCATCAAGTCGGGCGAAATTGTCGGCCTGCTCGGCCGCTCCGGCTCGGGCAAGTCGACGCTGCTGCGCATCATTGCCGGACTTCTCTCGCCCTCCTCAGGACAGGCTCAATGCCGTGGTTCAGCCATTCAGGGACCGCCGATCGGCATTTCGATGGTGTTCCAATCGTTTGCCTTGTTCCCCTGGCTGACTGTGCTGCAGAACGTCGAACTCGGCCTCGAAGCACAGAATGTCGAAAGAGCCGAGCGGCGCAAGCTCGCACTCGCCGCGATTGACCTGATCGGTCTCGACGGCTTTGAGAACGCATTCCCCAAGGAGCTATCCGGCGGCATGCGCCAGCGTGTCGGCTTTGCCCGGGCGCTGGTGGTGCATCCTGACCTATTGCTCATGGACGAACCGTTTTCAGCCCTCGACGTGCTCACGGCCGAAACGCTGCGCACCGACATGATCGATCTATGGATTGAAGGACGCCTGCCGATCAAATCCGTCCTGATCGTCACGCACAATATCGAGGAAGCGGTGCTGATGTGCGACCGCATCCTGGTGTTCTCCTCCAATCCCGGGCGAGTCGCGCGCGAATTGAAGGTCGACCTTCCGCATCCGCGCAACCGTCTCGATCCGATGTTCCGTCAGATGGTCGACAACATCTATGCTCTGATGACTCAACGCGCCGAACCACGTGCGCCTACAATGGAAGGAATACCCGGTACAGGCGTGGGCATGGTCCTCAACCCCGTCTCGACCAACGTGATGGCGGGCTTGATGGAGGCCATTGCCGGCCCACCCTATAATGGGCGCGCCGATCTACCGGTTCTCGCGGGAGTGCTCCAGTTGGAGGCCGACGAACTCTTCCATCTTGGTGAAGCACTTCAATTGCTCAGGTTCGCCCAGCTCAGCGAAGGCGACCTCGTGCTAACCGATGCCGGCAAGCGCTTTGCCACGCTCGAGACTGACGCCCGCAAGAAGCTCTTTGCCGAGCATCTGGTGACCTTTGTGCCGTTGATGGGCTTGATCCGCCGCGTGCTCGACGAGCGGCCAACCCATACCGCTCCGGTCGCCCGTTTTCGCAATGAACTCGAAGACTACATGACCGAGCATTATGCGGAAGAGACGTTGAAGACAATCGTGTCATGGGCCCGTTACGCAGAGCTATTCGCCTACGACGAACAGACCGAGATGTTCAGCCTCGAAAATCCGCAGTGAAATGTGATCCGGCGATGGTGACGGGTACCGGTCCCCACGGCACGCAACCCCACGCCAGCTTGGATGCGTCATGATCGCCGCTTGACATTTCTAATGTCTGATTCAGATGCGCATAGTCCAGTAATCACTTGGAAAGCCGGCAAAGTGTCCAAGGTTCATATTGTCATTCACAACAATTCCCTCGATTTCTGGATGGCGCGCGCCGCGGTCTTGATCATCGCTTTGCTGCAGCTCTTGCTCGTTAACGACCTAACCTTTGGGCCGCGCTGGTTGGCGCCAGCGATCGAATTTGCGATGCTCGTTCCCTTGTCGATCGCGACAGCGTGGAACCAGGCAAAGGTGCGTGTCGCAACGATGGAACATCATTGGCAAGCGATTGGAAATTATCGGCTATGGATACGTCGGGCTGCCATCCTTCTGACCGGCGTGATAAGTCTAATCAATTGTGGCGCCCTGTTCGAACTCGTCAAGAACCTGCTCCAAGCCACGGCGGTAGTGCGCAGACATTGCTCGTCGACGCGCTCAATATCTGGGTCACCAACGTTATTATTTTCGCGCTCTGGTTCTGGAGCACGGATCGGGGTGGACCGCCCACCTGCGGGCTGACCAAGCGAGCCGAGGCTGATTTTCTGTTCCCGCAAATGACACTGCACGATCGCGAGCTCGGCAACTGGATTCCAGGTTTTATCGACTATCTGTTCCTGGCTTTCACCAATGCTACGGCCTTCTCGCCAACCGACACCCTCCCCCTGACAGCTCGCGCAAAGCTGCTGATGATGACGGAGGCGATGATCTCTCTGCTTACAGTCGCTCTGGTTGCAGCGAGGGCTGTCAACATTCTGGCTTGAGTGAATGATGGTCGTTGGCGGGTTGCTCATGCCTGCGCTCTGGGTCAGGCCAGCCCTCCGCACGACCCAGGGCCGGGGCGCTTTGCTCGGTGTCGGGTTCTTCCTGCAGGCGGAATATTTCGCATCCACCTACCTGAGTCTGCGACATGATTTGAGCGATTTGGTCAGCGCGGGCCGCCCTTCTTTCCTGCGTCAGAAGCGCGCTTGGGATCATCGGCAATATTTCCGCCGCCCTGCTGGGTGCGACCACTTTCACCTTCCTGATCATGCTGGCGACCCTGACTTTGCTCGCCACCTTTCTTGCCGGCCTTGGATGCACGCTTCGGGTTGTTGGCGAAGTTGCCTTTTGTGCCCTTTTGTTGGTTTGACATCATGCCTCTCCTTTTGGGTTGGAACGTGAAAACAACAAAGGAAGGCGACGGGGGTTCCAAAAGATTCAGCCAAAAAGATTCGCGCAACGATCCAGGTTCGGTGAACCATGCATTCCTCACCATTTGAGGTGAACTCGTTGATTTCTCCAAGGACCGTACGAGCTCACAGGGGCGCACTCGCAAAGGGGCCGAAAAGATCAATTTTCCGGTTGGCGACGCCTGTTCCAGCAATCTGAAGCTCAGCCGGGAGACAAAATAATCCTGGGGATGTTGCGCCGGATTCAGGCGCCGCCAGCAAACGTGCACGCCGCTCGTCAGTCAGACGGAACAATCTCTTCGGCCCGCGGTTGCAACGAGATGCAACCCCAAATCGGAGAACGGTCATGGCGATGGTAGACAAAGAATTTGGTAACCTGATTGGTAGTGACAAGGTCGAGGGCACGGCCGTCTATGGAGCGGATCAAGATAAAATTGGTTCGATTGAGCGAGTAATGATCGATAAGGGAAGTGGCCAGGTCTCATACGCGGTCCTAAGCATTGGAGGCTTTCTTGGAATGGGAGCTGAACTCTATCCGTTGCCATGGAATTCCTTGACGTACAACACTGATCTTCAAGGCTATCAAACCGGCATTACTCTGGATAAATTAGAGGGAGCTCCGAAATACGTCGCTGATTCCGATTGGGATTGGAACGACCCGGTACGCACCAAGTCCGTGACGGACTATTACGGCAGCGCCCTGCTCTAACCTGATTCTAGCGACCAGGCGGCTTGAACGCCCGCAGAATGGATAGATCGCTGGACAAATTCTGCATTCGTTGATTAGCCGGCTTGGACATTATGGCCAAGCCGGCCTGCAGACATCACAAAAACAGCGCCGCCGAGTTGGAGGCTTCCTTCCTTTGAATTCGGCAAGGTGAAAGATCCACGATGGCCAAAGCACCTGAAAATAAGTCCGAAGAAACCCCAAATGCGAAGAAAAAAAACACTGGCGCTTACGTCGCAGGCGATGTTGAAAAGCTCAAGCATGGCAAGACTTCAAAGGACGAAACGGGTGCGCCGAAAGGCAAGGATCGCAGCAATGCCTCAGATCAAACCTCGTAAGGCATGTGTGCGGTTCAGAGCGACTGGACAAAGTTCCGATTTCCGCCGTCTATATTTGCAAGGCAGCATGCAGCCTCCGGCGCTAGCCGCCTTGGTTAGAGCATTCCTACCCGCCCTTCCCTGAGAGGGGCCTTCCCGGCTCCCGATAGTTTGTTGCAGGGCAGCAGATCTACCGGGCGGAGCCCTGGAATGAGCCCTCCTGTTCGAGAGGAACTTTGGGCGCCTAGCGGTAGTCAGGGAAGCGAACCTCATTTTGGCCCTTGCTCCCTTAACCTGGCCCCATGCCGCCACCGCCTATGCCGTCAATAGGATCGGAACCACTCGCCACATGCAAGGTGCCCAATACCGCGCAAACGCATTCTTACTGATTCAGTTCGTCGGTCGACTTGCCGACATGATCAGCCATCGTCGCACCACGAGCCCCCAACGGTTTAGGCGGACCCAGCGTGCTGTCACGGGCCGTCTGATGCTCAGTCTCGGCATTGAGGGCTGCTCCAAGCAGCACGATAAAAATGGACAGCCAGGTCCATGTCATGAAGGCTACAATGGCGCCTAGAGAGCCATAAAGCCGATTGTAGCTATTGAACTCGGCCACGTACCACGAAAAGAGCATTGAAGCGGCGACCCATACCAAGGCGGCCGCGGTACTGCCAAGGGTGATCCACCGCCATTTCGCGTCATGCCGACTGGGCCCCACCCGGTAAAGTACGGACAGGACGGCCATGACCACCAGGAGAAGAACCGGCCAGCGCAGATATTCCAGAAGATTTTCCGCTAACGAACCAAAACCAAGCATTGCTATCGTGGAGGGTAGGGCGATCACGCCGAACAAGCTCAAGACCACGAAGACGATCGACCCCAGTGTAACCGTAAGCGTTGTCGCATAGAGCCGGACGACGCTACGCTTTTCCCGTTCGCCATACACGACATTCAGGGCGTCAAAGAAGGCACTGGCGCCGGCATTGGCGCTCCATAGCGAAACAAGAAGGCCCACAATGAAGGCGATGCCCAATGTCCCGTTGCTCTTAACAGCAACGCCCAGAATCTGCTGGCGTATCAATTCGAGCGCGCCCGACGGCAATATGCCCGCAAGCAGATTGAGATGGTCGACGATGGTTCTGGCATCGGCGATAATGCCATAGAGGGAGACAACCGTAGCGATGGCAGGAAATATCGCCAAAAGCACAAAAAACGCCACACCCCCCGATAGAGTCATCAGCCGGTTCTGAGGAACAGAAAGCAGGAGGCGAAGCGAGACGTCCCTCCATCCAGCCGGTGGTATTTCAGTTGGAAGATCTGCATCGCGGCCACGGCCGAATTCGCGCGCCCGCTTGATATCCAAGATTAGCGTTGGTTCGTTCGCCTTTTTCTCGGCTCTGGCTTGCCAGTCATCGCCATCCTTAATCGTCACGACCATTGTCCGCCTCCGACGGAACGTCGGGTCCTAAATCTGTCTCAGATGAAGTCGCTCCACAGTCCCGGCATGGCGAGGCTCACTTCAGCTCGGCCCGGGCAAGCGAACACATAAGATGATGGCGGCCCGGTTGAGCTCTACCGAGACGAGCAACCGGGCCTCAGGGCGTATCGGATAGACCGCGTCGTCCCCACTAGCTGCTTCAACTTCAAAATCGACAGAAGGTTCCAAGGCTCCGCGG
>Ga0207141_10039_pt1 | contig 44737 bp, 39 predicted proteins | sample Alteio_BWMinHeat_5_FD_153553 | JGI IMG/M metagenome (GOLD analysis project Ga0207141, IMG submission 153553) | Enriched cells from forest soil in Barre Woods Harvard Forest LTER site, Petersham, Massachusetts, United States -... | ecosystem: Environmental > Terrestrial > Soil > Temperate forest >... | reverse complement strand
GGCTCGGAAAGCGATGGTTGACATCTTTTTTTAAAAAGATCGAAAATCTGCATCAATTTGTATCTGGGGCTACTTCCTGTTACTTTTTTAAGTCTGTCAGATCTGCCGGGTTGATTTCCATTGACTCGCCCGGCCATAACGGATGGCTCTGCAGTGACACCTGGCCAATTGCCACCCGCACCAGCCGCAGGGTCGGCAATCCCACCGCAGCCGTCATGCGCCGCACCTGGCGATTCTTACCCTCGGTCAGGGTCAGCGCCAGCCAGCTGGTGGGCTTGTCCTGGCGCTGGCGTATCGGCGGATCGCGCGACCACAGCCAGTCTGGCGCCTCGATCTCGCGCGCCTGGCACGGCTGGCTGCGGAAATCGCCGAGATCGACGCCGTTCCGTAAGCGCGCCAGCAACGCCTGGGTTGGCGTGCCTTCCACTTGCGCCATGTAAGTCTTTGGCTGTTTCAGTGCAGGGTGGCTGATATTGTGCTGCAGTTGGCCGTCATCGGTGAGCAGCAATAATCCTTCACTATCGGCATCGAGACGTCCTGCCGGATAGATGTCGGGAATGGTTATATAGTCAGCGAGGGTAGGGCGGCTGGGATGGGCCGAAAACTGGCACATCACTTGAAATGGTTTGTTGAATAAAATCAGGGGCATGCCGCTAGTATAGTGCTTCATGATTGGCTAGGGCGTGTTGACATATGACTTGGGAGTGCGAACGCGCGGCATGCGACGCCTGCAGCCGTTCCCGGAGGGTTCCAACCAAAACGTGCGCTGGCCGCGTTGCATGGCTTGCTGGGGCACCAGCCCCAGCTGCGCCACGCGCCTTGCCACCACACGTTTTGGTTGGAACGCATCTCCCAAATCATATGTCAACACGCCCTAGGCACTCGACCGGTGTCGCAAAAACATAGCGTCTAGTAAAATACTAGTGCATAATATGGAATTCTTGTCTTATGTCTTATATAAGACCAACCGTGTTTCAAATCCAACCGCACTGGTAGTTTTTACCTCCTCAACTCCGGAGATACACTGATGTCCCAACATATCAAAGTGCCTGCTGAAGGCAAAAAAATCACCGTCAACGCCGATTTTTCGATCAACGTTCCTGACAATCCAATCATTCCATACATCGAAGGCGATGGCACCGGTGTGGATATCAGCCCGGTCATGATCAAGGTAGTGGACGCCGCTGTCTCCAAGGCTTATGCAGGCAAGCGCAAGATCAGCTGGATGGAAGTGTTTGCCGGTGAAAAATCGACGCAAGTGTATGGTCCTGATGTCTGGTTGCCGGAAGAGACTTTGGCAGCGATCAAGGATTATGTCGTATCGATCAAGGGCCCTTTGACAACGCCGGTCGGCGGCGGCATCCGTTCGCTCAACGTGGCGCTGCGCCAAGAGCTGGATCTGTATGTCTGCTTGCGTCCTGTGCGTTATTTCAAGGGCGTGCCTTCACCGGTGCGTGAGCCGGAAAAGACCGACATGGTGATTTTCCGTGAAAATTCGGAAGACATCTATGCTGGCATCGAGTGGCAAGAGGGCAGCGACGGCGCCAAGAAACTGATCGATTTCCTGATCAAGGAAATGGGCGTCAAGAAGATCCGTTTCCCGAATACTTCCGGTATCGGCGTCAAGCCAGTCTCGCGTGAAGGCACCGAGCGTCTGGTACGCAAGGCGATCCAATACGCGATCGACAACGACAAGCCATCCGTTACCATCGTCCACAAGGGCAACATCATGAAGTTCACCGAAGGTGGCTTCCGTGATTGGGCGTATGCACTGGCGCAAAAAGAATTCGGCGCTGAATTGATCGATGGCGGTCCATGGGCGAAATTCAAGAACCCGAAAACCGGCCGTGAAATCATCGTCAAGGATTCGATCGCTGATGCGTTCTTGCAACAAATCCTGTTGCGTCCGAACGAATACAGCGTAATCGCCACCCTGAACCTGAACGGCGATTACATTTCCGACGCACTGGCAGCACAAGTCGGCGGCATCGGCATCGCTCCAGGCGCCAACCTGTCGGATTCGGTGGCCATGTTTGAGGCGACCCACGGTACTGCACCAAAATATGCCGGCAAGGACTATGTCAACCCGGGTTCGCTGATCCTGTCGGCGGAAATGATGTTGCGCCACATGGGCTGGGTCGAAGCTGCTGACCTGATCATTGAATCGATGCAAAAATCGATCACATCGAAAAAGGTCACCTACGACTTTGCACGCTTGATGGAAGGTGCAACTCAGGTTTCCTGCTCCGGTTTCGGCGAAGTCCTGATCGAAAACATGTAAGTTTTGTTGTTTTATAAGAAAAAGCCAGAACTCGTTCTGGCTTTTTTTTCGCGCTGTTTTGCTAGATTCTGACCACACGAATAAAAAAACCTCACCGCAGTGAGGTTTTTTACAAAAACCGCTTAATAACGCAAAGCGAAATTAAGGTGCTTGGATGTTAGAAGCTTGCTTGCCTTTAGGGCCTTGCGTGACTTCGAACTGGACTTTTTGACCTTCTTTGAGAGTCTTGAAGCCGTTCATCTGGATTGCGGAAAAGTGTGCAAACAAATCTTCACCGCCGTCATCCGGAGTGATAAAGCCGAAGCCCTTAGAATCGTTGAACCACTTGACTGTACCTGTTGCCATAAAATAGCGTCTTTCAAATAATAACAATCACACGAGCCGTAAAAGCAAGAAGCCTCGCGTAACGCTGCCCCTTCTAGAACTTGCTCACTTCTATTGACAAGCTGAAACACGCTTATCAATGAATGTCATTGTTCGCGTTAAAAATAAAAAAGTCAAGTAATTTCCTTTGTGCAATTTAATTTATGGTTTTGCATTGTTTTTTACTCTTGATTTAATCTGTTCTATCGTCATCTGCATAGCAATCGGAAAACGCGTAATATCGATATAAACGTTTATTTATTCAGTGTTGCGCGTTGCGCATTTGGCGGAAGGTTTTAGAATAGGCGCATGGTAACCAAGCACGAAGACGGGACAGTAGCGACGCGACAAGAGCAAAAGCTCAAGCCGCCCCCAATGTATCAAGTATTTTTGCTCAATGATGACTACACGCCAATGGAATTCGTGGTCATCATCCTGCAGGAATATTTCAACAAGGATCGCGAAGCCGCAACGCAGATAATGCTAAAAGTGCATCGCGATGGCAAAGGCATGTGTGGTGTGTATCCGAAAGATATCGCATCCACCAAGGTTGAACTGGTATTAACGCACGCACGCAAAGCAGGGCATCCCCTGCAATGCATGATGGAGGAAGCATGATTGCGCAGGAACTGGAAGTAAGTTTGCACATGGCGTTTGTCGAAGCACGACAAGCAAGGCACGAGTTCATCACGGTTGAACACCTGCTGCTGGCCTTGCTCGACAACCCGTCCGCGGCCGAGGTGCTGCGAGCCTGTGCGGTCAACATTGACGATATGCGCAAGACGCTGACTATCTTCATTGGCGACAACACACCGACGGTGCCGGGTTCGAATGAAGTGGATACCCAACCAACCCTGGGTTTCCAGCGCGTCATCCAGCGCGCCATCATGCATGTGCAATCGGCTTCCAACGGCAAGAAGGAAGTGACCGGCGCCAACGTGCTGGTTGCGATCTTCGGCGAAAAGGATTCGCACGCGGTGTACTACCTGCATCAGCAAGGCGTGACGCGGCTCGACGTGGTCAATTTCATTTCGCACGGGGTGCGCAAGGACCAGCAAGCCGACGCCCAGAAATCCTCTGAAGGTGCGGAAGAAGTGCAGTCCGAAGGCCAGGCCAAGGAAAGCCCGCTGGACCAGTTCACGCAAAACCTGAACAAGCTGGCGACCGAAGGAAAAATCGATCCGCTGATCGGCCGCGAGTACGAGGTCGAGCGCGTGATCCAGACCTTGTGCCGTCGCCGCAAAAACAATCCCTTGCTGGTCGGCGAAGCCGGCGTCGGCAAGACTGCGATAGCAGAGGGACTGGCATGGCGCATCACCCAGGGCGAGGTTCCTGAAATATTACAAAACGCGATTGTCTATTCACTGGACATGGGCTCGCTGCTGGCCGGCACCAAATACCGCGGCGATTTCGAGCAACGCTTGAAAGCAGTGCTCAAGCAATTGAAAGACAGTCCGCACGGCATCCTGTTCATCGACGAGATCCACACGATCATCGGCGCCGGTTCGGCGTCCGGCGGTACGCTGGATGCGTCCAATCTGCTGAAACCGGCTTTGTCCAGTGGCCAGTTGAAATGCATAGGCGCCACCACTTACACCGAGTTCCGCGGCGTCTTTGAAAAAGACCATGCGTTGTCGCGTCGTTTTCAGAAGATCGATGTCAACGAACCGACGGTGGAGCAAACCGTGCAAATCCTGCGTGGCTTGAAGTCGCGCTTTGAAGAACACCACGGTGTCAAATACTCGGCTTCCGCACTGACCAGTGCAGCCGAACTGGCGGCGCGCTTCATCAACGACCGCCATCTGCCGGACAAGGCGATCGATGTGATCGATGAAGCCGGTGCGGCGCAACGCATCCTGCCGAAATCGAAGCAGAAAAAGACCATAGGCAAAGGCGAGATCGAAGACATCATCGCCAAGATTGCGCGGATTCCGCCGCAGTCGGTCAACCAGGACGATCGCAGCAAGCTGCAAACCATAGACCGCGATTTACGCAATGTGGTGTTCGGCCAGGATCCGGCGATCGATGCGCTGGCGTCGGCGATCAAGATGGCGCGTGCCGGCCTGGGCAAGACCGACCGGCCGATCGGCTCTTTCCTGTTCTCCGGTCCGACCGGGGTCGGCAAGACCGAAGTGGCCAAGCAACTGGCGTTCATCCTCGGCATCGATCTGATCCGTTTCGACATGTCCGAATACATGGAGCGTCACGCTGTGAGCCGCCTGATTGGCGCGCCTCCGGGTTATGTCGGTTTCGATCAGGGCGGTTTGCTAACCGAAGCGGTGACCAAGAAACCACATGCGGTATTGCTGCTGGATGAAATTGAAAAAGCCCATCCGGACATTTTCAATATTTTGCTGCAGGTGATGGATCATGGCGCACTGACCGACAACAACGGACGCAAAGCCGATTTCCGCAACGTGATCATCATCATGACTACCAATGCCGGCGCGGAAAGTCTGCAAAAACGTTCGATTGGCTTCACCGACAAAAAAGAAGCCGGTGACGAGATGGCGGATATCAAGCGTATGTTTACGCCGGAATTCCGCAACCGCATCGATTCCATCATCAGTTTCCATGCACTGGATGAAGAAGTCATCTTGCGTGTGGTCGACAAGTTCCTGATGCAATTGGAAGAGCAGTTGCACGAGAAAAAAGTGGATGCGATCTTCACCGAGAACTTGCGGAAGTTCCTGGCCAAGAAGGGTTTCGATCCATTGATGGGCGCGCGGCCGATGTCACGTCTGATCCAGGACATGATACGCAAGGCGCTGGCCGACGAACTGTTGTTCGGCAAGCTGGTCACCGGTGGCCGGGTCACTGTCGATCTGGACGACAAGGATCAGATCAGCCTGGACTTTGCAGAAAAAGATTCGTCTTCGCCTGCGGCGCCGGAGGAAACGGTGGAAGTGGAATAAGGAAGTGGAGTAACTTCGCGCCCGGCCAAGCATTTGTCCGAGCAATTAAAAAGCCTGAATTCACGCAAGTGATTCAGGCTTTTTAATATGTACTACTGTTGCGTCATTCCCGCGTACGCGGGATGACAGAGTTTCAGAGTTGGGTTTAAGGCAGCAGGGCAGTGTCAGCGGCCTGTTTGGCCTGGATATCCGAAACGGCTTGCTGGATTGCAGACAGACGGTAATCGGTACCGGGATGGATCGCTGTATAGCCATTCAGCACGCTGGCCGGATAGCTGGTCGCCAGACGTTGCCAGAGAGCTGCTGCGCCATCGACCTTGTAACCGGCACGGGCAACCATGTACAGCGACAATTTATCGGCTGCCGCATCCAACTGTTGCGGGTATGGCTTGACGCCCGCCATGCCGTTCAAGGCCGCGGTATCTGGCCGCAAGCGGATCAGATTGTCGATCACACCGGTCATGGTGGCGGTGTTGCGTTGGCGGGCCGGATGGGTCAGCGTGTTGTGCGCCATTTCCTTGGCGATCACCAAGGCCAGTTCATCGTCGCTCTTGGTGAATTTCATCATGCCGCTGCTGATCAGCACGCGTCGGCCATCGGCATAACTGACCACATTCTCGGTGTTGCCGAGCTCTATGCCAAAGGCGCAGGCGCGAGTCAGCGGGATGTTCAAGATCTGGTTGGCGCCATTGCGCGCGATCGTGACCTTGATGCTATTGCGGCCATTCACCAGCGGGCCGAGCATCAAGGCAGTCTGGCGTTCGGCATCGGCTCCCGCCGGCACCGGCTTGTCCTGGATGGCTACCAGCAGATCGCCGCGTTGCAGGCCGACCTTGGCGGCGCCGCTGCCAGTGAGTACGCCAGTCACTTGCAGTTGATCGCTCAGGCCCAGGGCGCTTGCCGCTTCAATGAATTCAGCAGTATAGGAATATTTTGTCTTGGCGGTGAAGCCCAGCAGATTGCGCGCATTGTTTCTGCATAAGACGGCGTTGTTTACCAGCAAAGGAGCGGCGACGTCGTACAAGCGGTCTTGCATGCCGATCAAGGTTTTCAGTTCGGTCTGCTTCGGTGATGGCGTCAGCGCTACCGGCTTGGGAGGGGCCGGCGGCAGTTTGACGCTGGGTGTGGTGGAGGTACTACTCGGTTCCTGTGTCGCACAGGCCGCCAGCAACAGCACCGGCAATGCCAGCGCCGTATAACGCTTGACTCCTTGCCATCCAGCGCCGCGCGTCAAATTCATCAATCTCATTAATTTCTCCATCAATTTTTTCCGGTGCTGCCGAAGCCGCCTGCGCCGCGTTCGCTGCTCTCGAAATCTGCTACGACATTAAACTGGACACGAGCTACGGGCACAATGATTAATTGCGCCAGCCGTTCCATCGGGTTGAGGGTAAATTCGGTAGTGCCGCGGTTCCAGGTCGAAACCATCAGCTGACCCTGGTAATCAGAGTCGATCAGGCCGACCAGGTTCCCCAGCACGATGCCATGTTTGTGGCCGAGGCCGCTGCGCGGCAGGATCATTGCCGCATAAGCCGGGTCGCCGATATGAATCGCCAGGCCGGTCGGGATCAGATGGGTTTCGCCGGGTTTGATCGTCAGCGCGTTGTCCAGGCAGGCGCGCAGGTCCAGGCCCGCACTGCCTTCGGTCGCATAAGCCGGCAATTGATCTTGCATGCGTGGGTCGAGAATTTTGACGTCGATGGTATTCATGGAATTTTGTAACAATCTATTAAGTGAAATGATAGGGCTAGGTATAGGTATAGCAAACATGACAGGAACAATCCCGCCCGGTGTTCGTCAAGCTACTTCTGATTTTCGCTGCCGACCGCGGGCGATGAAAGCCGCCGCGGAAAGTAGATGCCGATACAGATGCCAATGCAGATGCGCGGATGCTAACCAAGACGAGCGGCGATTGCAGCAATCAACTGGCGCGCCAGTTGTTGTTTGCCGGCGCGCGGCAGGCTTGTGTGGCCGTCGGTATCAAACAACACCAGCTGGTTATCGTCTTTGCCGAACGTGTCATGGCCGATATTGCCGACCAACAGCGGCACATTTTTCCTGATGCGCTTGGCTTCGCCATACTGCAGCAAGTGCTCCGATTCAGCCGCAAAACCGACACAGTAAGGCGCTTTCGGCAATGCTGCAACTGTTGCCAGAATATCCGGGTTTTGCTCGAACACGAGTTCGGGAGTGCTGCCGTCGGCATTCTTTTTCAATTTTTGCGGGCTGGCGTTGGCCACGCGCCAGTCAGCCACCGCCGCTACGGCGACGAAGACATCGGTGCGGCTATCGGCGCCGGCCAGTTGCGCCATCACGATATCGTGCATTTGCTGCGCGGTCTGGACGCTAATGCGGCGCACGCCGTAAGGTGTGGTGAGTGCAGTCGGGCCGGATACCAGGGTGACTTCCGCCCCGGCTTCGTAAGCTGCGCGGGCTACGGCGTAACCCATTTTTCCGGATGAAAGATTAGTGATGCCACGGACCGGATCGATCGGTTCGAAAGTAGGGCCGGCGGTCAGCAGCACGCGCTTGCCTTTGAGCAGCTTGGGTTGGAACGAAGCGATCACTTCTGTCAGCAACTGGTCCGCCTCCAGCATGCGGCCCATGCCGACTTCACCGCATGCCTGCTCGCCGGCATCGGGGCCAAGCAACTGAATGCCGTCCGCCAGCAATTGCGTCAGATTACGTTGAGTTGCCGGGTTTTGCCACATCTCGACATTCATCGCCGGCGCCACCAGCAAAGGCAAGGTGGCCTGGCGCGCCACGCACAGAGTCGACAACAAATCGTCGCAGGCGCCGTGCGCCAGCTTGAAGATGAAATCGGCGGAGCAGGGCGCGATGACGATGGCGTCGGCGTCGCGGGTGAGGTCGATGTGCGGCATGTTGTTGCCAATGCGCGCATCCCATTGATCGGTAAATACCGGCTTGCCGGACAAGCCCTGCATGGTGACCGGGGTGATGAAGTGCATTGCCGCCGCGGTCATCACAACTTGCACCGAAGCGCCGGCTTTGGTCAGTGCGCGCGTGAATTCCGCCGCCTTGTAACAGGCGATGCCGCCGGTCAGTCCCAGCACGATTTTTTTACCAGCGAGATCCATGGTTACTCCTGGAAAGGTAAGGAGGGGGGCTATGTCGCGTATTTCGCTTGTATTTCGCTTATTTATTTCGCTTATTAATTAATTACTTATTCACGCGACGCAATTCATCAATCACAAACAATACCGCACCGACGCAAATCGCGCTATCGGCGACGTTGAAAGCAGGCCAGTGCCAGTTACGCATATAGAAGTCGAGAAAATCGATCACGTGGCCGTAGGCAATGCGGTCGACCACATTGCCGATGGCGCCGCCCAGTATCAATGCCAGCGCGGTGCAAAACATGCGCTGTCCGGCATGGCGTTTCAGCAGGAAAATGATGAACAGCGCGGCAGCGATGCCGAGCCCGGTAAACAGATAACGTTGCCAGCCTGATTCCGTAGACAGAAAGCTGAACGCGGCGCCTTTGTTATATATCAGCACCAGATTGAAGAACGAGGTCACTGCCTGCGATTCGCCATAGCTGAACAGGCGCACCACGGTGATCTTGGTCAGTTGATCGATCAGCAGCACCAGCGCGGCAATGGCAAGCCACGGCGCCAGGCCGTATTTGGAGGAAGATGAAGAATAAGATGAAGAAGAAGATGAGGATGCAGCGCGTTTTTTAGTGGCCATATGGGTTTATCTGTTCTCGGCAGTGTGGCAAAAAAGTGCGCAGCTCGCGACATCGTGCCAGGACGAGTGCCAACTGCGCATGGTCAACTTGCGTATGACTGATTTACTTCAGCGGTTCAGGCGAAATGCCGGTCTTCACCGTTGCCGAATAAATTGGCAACGCAGCGTCCGCACAGGCCCGGATGTTCCGGGTGGCTGCCGACGTCGGCCCGATAGTGCCAGCAACGTTCGCATTTTTGCTGCGCCGACGGCGTCACCAGGATCGCTTCTTCCGCTTCTGTCGCTACTTCAGAGACCGTTGCGCTGGAGGTGATCAGGACAAATTTCAGGTCGTCGCCCAGGCTGTTGAGCAGTGCATATTTTTCCGGACCAGCCTTGATCTCTACTTCCGCCTGCAGCGAGGAACCGATGCCGCCTGCAACCCGGACTTCTTCCAACTGCTTGGTGACATCGGCGCGCACGGCGCGTATGGCGCTGAATTTTTCGATCAGGGCTACGGCGCCGCTGATTTCCGGCAGCGTGTAATAGGTCTGGGTGAAAATGGTTTCATCGCTGGCCGCAAAGGCTTCCGGGCTGGCGAAGAACGACCAGGCCTCTTCCGCCGTGAACGACAGCGTCGGCGCCATCACCCGCAGCAGCGCCTGGGTGATATGCCAGATCGCGGTTTGTGCCGAACGGCGCGCCGGCGAGCTGACGCCGCTGGTGTACAGACGATCTTTCAAGATGTCGAGATAGAAGCCGCCCAGGTCTTCCGAGCAGTACATCTGCAGTTTCGAGATCACCGGATGGAACTCGTAGGTCTCGTAATGCTGCAAGATATCGGCTTGCAGGCGGGCCATGCTGGCGATCGCATAACGATCGATTTCCAGCAGATCGGCGATCGGCACCGCATCCTTCAAAGGATCGAAGTCGGAAGTATTCGCCAGCAGGAAGCGCAGGGTGTTGCGGATGCGGCGATACGATTCTGTGACTCGCTTCAAGATCTCGTCGGAGATCGTGATCTCACCCGAATAATCGCTGGCAGCTACCCACAGGCGCAGGATTTCCGCGCCCAGCGAGTCCGCCACCTTTTGCGGCTCGACGCCGTTCTTCAGCGACTTCGACATCTTGCGGCCTTCGCCGTCGACCACAAAACCGTGCGTCAGCAACGCGTTATAAGGCGCACGGCCATTCAGCATGGCCGAGGTCAGCAGGGAAGAATGGAACCAGCCGCGATGCTGGTCCGAACCTTCCAGATACAGGTCGGCCGGGAATTGCGACTGGCTGGCGTGCGAGCCGCGCAATACCGTCTGATGGGTAGTGCCGGAATCGAACCAGACATCCAGCGTGTCTTTATTCTTGATGTAATTGACGGCGTCGTCGCCCAGCAATTCTTTCGGGTCCAGCGCTTGCCACGCTTCGATCCCGCTTTGCTCGATGCGCTGGGCGATTTGTTCCAGCAATTCCGGTGTGCGCGGATGCAACTGGCCGGTTTCCTTGTGCACGAAGAACGCCATCGGCACGCCCCATTGGCGTTGGCGCGACAAGGTCCAGTCGGGACGGTTGGCGATCATGCCATGCAAACGCGCCTTGCCCCAGCTTGGGAAGAACGCGGTTTCTTCAATGGCTTGCAAGGCAGTGCTGCGCAAGCTTGGATGGCCGTCCTTCGGCATGTTATCCATGCTGGCGAACCACTGTGAAGTGGCGCGGTAGACGATCGGCGTCTTGTGCCGCCAGCAATGCATATAGCTGTGATCGAACATGACCAGCTTGAACAGCGCGCCGACTTCCTCCAGCTTGCCGCAGATCGGCTTGGAGGCTTCCCAGATGGTCATGCCGGCAAAGAACGGCAGCCAGGAGGCAAATTTGCCGTCACCCATGACCGGGCTGATGATGTCGGCGTCCTTCATGCCATGCGCTTTGCATGAGATAAAGTCTTCGATGCCGTAGGCCGGCGCCGAGTGGACGATGCCGGTGCCGCTGTCGGTGGTAACGTAGTCGCCCAGGTAGACCGGCGACAGGCGGTCATAGCCAGCGTCGGCGGCGGCCAGCGGATGTTTGAAATTGATCAGCGCCAGCGCTTCGCCTTTGCAACTGGCGATAACCTTGCCTTCGAGACCGAAACGTTGCAGGCAATCCTCGACCAGGTCTTGCGCCAGGATCAGCAGCAAGGGGGCGCCGTTGCGCGCGGTCTGCACCAGCGCGTAGTCGACTTCCGGGTGGACGTTGAGGGCCTGGTTGGAGGGGATGGTCCACGGCGTGGTAGTCCAGATGACGACATAACCTTGATCGGTCGGCAGCGACGCCAGGCCGAACGCAGCGGCGATTTTTTCCGGCTCGGCAAACGGGAAGCCGACATCGATGGAAGGATCGCGCTTGTCCTGGTATTCGACTTCTGCTTCAGCCAGAGCCGAACCGCAATCAAAACACCAGTTGACCGGCTTCAGACCGCGATACACATAACCTTTTTCCAGGATAGTGCCGAGCGCGCGCAGCTCGTCGGCTTCGTTGCCGAAGGCCATGGTCTTGTATGGGTTGTCCCATTCGCCCAGCACACCGAGGCGGATGAAGTCTTTGCGTTGCAGATCGATCTGTTCATTAGCGTAAGCGCGCGCCTTGGCCTGCACTTCCGCCACCGGCAGGTTCTTGCCGTATTTCTTTTCGATCTGGATCTCGATCGGCATGCCGTGGCAATCCCAGCCCGGCACGTAGGGCGCATCGAAGCCGGCCATGTTACGGGCCTTGACGATCATGTCCTTGAGGATTTTGTTGACGGCGTGGCCCAGGTGGATTTCACCATTGGCGTACGGCGGGCCGTCATGCAGGATGAATTTCGGGCGGCCTTTGGAGGCTTTGCGAATCCGTTCGTAGACTTTCTTTTCCTGCCATTGCTTGACCCATTGCGGCTCGCGCTTGGCCAGATCGCCGCGCATCGGGAACGGCGTTTCGGTCATGTTGACCGGGTATTTGCTTTGCGGCTTGCCCTGTGGCTTATTTGGCAATTTTGCTGCTTTATTGTTTTCTGGTTTGCTGGTCTGATCGGACATAATTTTCTTCAATGGAATTCAGTGGAGCCAGGCGCAGGCGGAGCGCGTTAAGTTAAACTGGCACTAGCGTTATCAGGGTAAAGCGACGGTGCAGCGTCAAATTCGGTCTGTCGCGGAAGTTGGCACATGCGCAGCTGCAGCGTCTTGCTGGCCGAAGTATGCGCGCGCATTGCTGACGTCGCGCGCAATCGCGGCAGTCAAGGTCGGCAAGTCGACATATTTCTCTTCGTCGCGCAGTTTTTGCAAAAACTCAACCCTTATCAATTTGCCGTAGCAATCGCCGGCAAAGTCGAGAATATAACTTTCCAGCAGCACCCGGCCGCTGTCGTCCACTGTAGGACGAATACCAATGCTGGCCACCGCCGGCAAAGGCTGTTCGGCCAGGCCATGTACTTTGACGGTAAAAATGCCAGACAAGGCCGGGAGCTTATGGTTGACCCGCAGGTTCAAGGTCGGGAAGCCGATAGTGCGGCCCAGTTTCTTGCCATGCACCACATGCCCAGAGATCGCATACGGATGGCCCAGCAATGCTCGCGCATGGCTGAAATCGCCGGTCGCCAGCGCGGCGCGCACCGCCGACGATGATACTCGCGCACCTTCATTCATGACCGTCGGCAGGGTTTCGACATGGAAGCCGTATTTCTTGCCAGCCTCGATCAGGGTGGCGATATTGCCGGCGCGGCGCGCGCCAAAGCAAAAATCTTCGCCGACCATCAGCCATTTCACGTGCAAGCCTTCAACCAGCACTTTCTCAATGAAATCCTGAGGCGACATGGCCGCAAAACTGGCGTTGAAGTGTTCGACAATCACGCGATCGATGCCGGCCTGCGACAGCGACTGCAGCTTGTCGCGCAGATTGGCGACGCGGGTCGGCATATTGGCCGGTTGTCCGGCGCGTTGCGCGAAAAATTCACGCGGGTGCGGCTCGAACGTCATCACCGCAGCATCCAGCCCCAGTTCCGTGGCGGCCTTGCGGACGTGCGCGAGCAGCACCTGATGGCCGCGATGCACGCCATCGAAGTTGCCGATAGTGAGCGCGCAAGGGGCGCGCGATTCGGCGTTGGGAAGTCCGCGAAATACCTTCATTGAAGTGACCGGAATATTTATTGCAAAAACCTTGGATTATAAATGCTTTCGACGTTTTACCCTTGCCCAGAAGTCGAACGGCAGCGGATTGCGTGGTTTTTAATTGATAAAACAGCTATTTTATTGAAATTTGGATACTGATTGACGCATTGAAGAATCATTGAAGAATAATAACGCCAAAAAAAATCGCCCCTGAGGGCGATTTGTCGTCAGACAATCAAACCTCGGCTAATTTAGCCCTGTTTGTTGCCGCCCAGCAGACCACCCAGCAAACCGCCCAGATCCAGGCCCTCGGCAGGTGCAGTGGCGCTGCCTTGTGGCGTCAGTTTGTCTACCAGGCCCGGCAAGATCTCCGACAGATGACCGGCTGCTTCGCTCGGTGAAATCCCTGCCGCTTGCGCCAGTTCTTCCAGATGACCGCCACCCAGCGCCTGTTGTACCTGATCCGGCGTAATCGCCTGATTCGCTCCGTTACCTATCCACGACTGCGCAACCTGGCCCAGGCCGGCGCCTTCGAACGCGCTGAGCAAGCCGCCCAGGCCGCCGGCAGCGCCGCCAGCGCCACCTTGTTTAGTCAGCAAACCAATTGCTGCCTGGATCAACAGGGCTTTCGGATCGTTCGCTTGCTGTTGGCCGCCACCGATTGCGCCAAGTACCGAATCCAGCAGTCCCATAATATTCTCCTGAGTAAATAATGCGTAATTAATGCGTAATAAAGCGTCAGCCATCAAGGCCAGTTGTTACTTCGTAGGCGAAGCGTTGAAAGGATTAATCTTACAACGCGGCAAGAGCTTTGAGTAGTTGTGCAACTGAAAACGATTGTGTTTTGAGAGCGTTTATCATTCTAGCCAGGGTTTTTATTTTTGCTTAGAACAAATTGTAGGATCGATAGAGGCACAGCAGAGCTTACCGGGCTTACATTTATTTCGGGCTTACATTTCACCCCAAACCGCATTGATCGCCGCTAGCGCCGCCAAACCGGCAGTTTCGGTACGCAGAATCCTTGGCCCCATCGACAACATCAGCGCGCCCTGGCTACAGGCCAGATTTTCTTCCGCTTCTGTGAATCCGCCCTCCGGGCCGATCAGCAGCGCCAATGCTTGCGGCGGATGATGGCGCGCCCAGTCCGACAGCGATTGCTCGCCGCGTGGCGACAGCAGGACGCGCTTATGCAAATCCTGTTGCTGGGCCCAGTCGTTGAAAGGACTGAGAGTGGAGAGGGTGGGCAGGCGATTACGCCCGCTTTGTTCAGCGGCGGCGATGATCACCGCTTGCCAGTGGTTTTGTTTTTTCTCGGCGCGTTCGCTGCTGAGGCGCACTACGCAGCGCTGCGCCGCCAGCGGTTGAATCGCGGCGACGCCGAGTTCGACAGCTTTTTCGATGATCCAATCGAGTTTCGACGATTCCGGCAAAGCCTGGGCCAGCGTGATCGCATACGGCAGCTCGGCCTCGCGCGGTGAAAAGGTCTTGATCTCGACGTTGACGCGTTTTTTTTCGATGCTGCTGATGGTCGCGGTGTATTCGCCGCCTTCGCCGTTGAACAAGGTGATTGGCGCGGCCGGCCCTAGGCGCAGTACCAGCAGGTGATGGGCGACTGCTTCCGGCAAAACCAGCAACTGGCCGATTTCGAGCGGGGTGGAGACATAGAAACGAGGCATGGAATGAAAAAATCCTTAATCAATAAGTCATGCAGGCAGCAGTCAGCAAGCCCAAGCCAAGACTGACTGTACCAAGAAAGATGCCGGATGCGATTTTGTTTTCGGGAATATCTTCCAGCAGCGTCGGCAACAATAGCTTGACGATCAAGAAAGCCAGCAATTGCGCGATTAACGCGACCACTCCCCACACCAGCATATCCAGCAGGTTGACGCTATTCGAAATAGCGGAAGCCAGGGCCACGATATAACCCAGCAAAGCACCGGCCAGGCTGGCAACGGCAGCGTGATTGCCGGCGCGGATCAAGGCTAGCTCGTGGTAGGGCGTGATAAAAATATAGATCACAAAAAACACTGCCACCAACAGTAGCGCTAAGCCGAAGTGGGATAAAAAGGCTGGCAGGCCGATGGGTAAAAAGCTCATGGGTCAGTGCTCCTGATAGCTGGGGGTGCTTGTGTCGTTCAAGGTTGCGGATTGATCGTCAGTCAACAAAATAATGCGGTACAAAGCGGCTGGTATCTTTGGTAATCAGCGATACATCTTCGCGGATGCCGATGCCGGCTGGAGCATCCCCTACCACCCACGAGCCGATGGAAGTGTAGGCCGGCGTAATGCCGTCGTCGAATTTCGGTTGCGGCGCGAAAGCCTGATAGATATAACCCTCGGCGCCGTATTGCCCTGGCTGATGGTGGACTTCGCCGCCGGCATAGATCGTGATGTTTTCGCCTTCGCGCGAGTACAGTGGCTTTTTGACGAAGTCGCCGCTGATACGCCAGGCATCGAAAAAGGCCGGTAACAGATTGGGGTGACCGGGAAACAATTCCCATAGCACCGGCAAAATGGCCTTGTTAGACAGCACCATTTTCCAGGCTGGTTCGATCAGGCGCAGCGGGCGCGCCAGCAGATGTTCTGCGAACGCTTCACGGCACAGCCATTCCCACGGATAGAGCTTGAACAGATTGGCTATCTTCAGATCGAAGTCGTCGACAAATTCGGCATGCTGCTGGTCCCAGCCGATATTTTCTATCGCCAGCTGTTTGGTGGCAAAGCCGGCCTGGATCGCGGTATCGCGCAAATAGGACAGGTTGCCTTCATCTTCTTCATGGCCGCCGATGCAGGCAAAGTGCAACAAGCCCTTGCTGTGATGGTCGCGGGCTAGTGTCTGCCACTGGGCTATCAGTTTTTCATGGATCGAGTTGAATTGATCGGCTTGCGGGAATACGTCTTGCAACCAATACCACTGCGCTACGCTGGATTCGACCAGGCCGGTCGGGGTATCTGCGTTGTACTCCAGCATTTTGGGCGGATTGTGACCGTCCCAAGACAGGTCGAAGCGTCCGTACAGGGAGAATTCTTTTTCGCGCCAGCTTTCTTCAACCAGCGCCCAGAACGGCTGCGGAATGGCGAACTGTTCCAGCCGTTCGTGCGCGATCACATGCTCGACCGCTTGCAAAGCCATCTGATGCAATTCGCTGGTGGCGTCTTCAACCGCATCGATTTGCGCCGCAGTGAAGCGATAGGCATAGCGCTCATCCCAATACAGGTCGTCAATCGAGTGATAGCTGAAGCCAAGCGATTCGAATTGCGCCTGCCAGCTGGCGCGCGGAGTCAGGTTTTCGCGGATCATATTTAACCGGCCCTAACCGCCGGCGGAAGAAATGTGGGCGCCGCCGAAACCACCGCGCGACACGCTGCGGCCGACCGAATGATTGCTGCTTTCGGCACCCGCCAGGCCAAAGCTGTTGCCGCCGCCGCGTGCGCTGCGCTGCGCGCTTTCGCGGGCGCCCTCGTCATAGCTAGGGCCGTAGTAGCGGCCATAGTAGCCGCTGTGGCCGCCGCCGGAACTGGCGCCCGACGCCGGCTGGCAAAGCTCAGGACGCGCCCAGTCTTTCTTGCAATCTTCCTGGCTGGCGTATTCGTCGCGCGCTTGCCTGGGGCTGCAGCCAGCCAGTAGCGCCGATGCCGCCAGCACCAGCGGCACAGCGTGGCTCCTTCTGGCCGGCGGACCGGCAGGTGCGGGGGGGTGCTTCAAAAGACCGGTGGGTGGCAAGACGCTCTCCAAATCAGGCAACGATGAATTTGCAACAACAAACTAAGCGCCCAGATTCTGCACGAAATTGGGTAAGGCGAATAGTGCCGAATGGACATTTTCGTTGTAGTACTGGAGTTCGCCCACAGCCCTATCCCCTAAGCGGCATGCTATCGCATGGCTATCCAGCCGCAGCGGATCGAGACTGTCGCTGGCAATCGCCATGCCCCACAGCGCGCCATATAGCGGCACATGCACGGTATAGGGATGGACCAGGCTGAACACGCTGTTGAGACGCTGGCGCAGCAACGCGAATCGTTGCGGATGGTGGAACGGGCTGCCCAGATGCATCACCAATGCGCCGCCCGGGTTGAGCAAGGCGCGGCAGGCTTGCAGGAATTCCGAGGTATAGCAATCGGCTGCCAGCGCGCTACCGTTCGCACCTTGCGGGTCGGTCAGGTCGAGTAGGATCAAGTCGTAACGCTGGCCTGCCGCGGCAGCGCTTGCCGTTTCCTGTACGTAGGCAAAACCATCCTGGGCGACGTGGCGGACACGCGGGTCGTCCAGCGCGCCGTGATGGATTTGTTGCAGGTGCAGACGCGCCAGCTGGATCACCATCGGATCGATTTCGCACAACGTGATCTGTTCGATCGAGGGATGCTTGAGCAGTTCTTCGCTGCTGCCGCCGTCGCCGCCGCCGATAATCAAGGCGCGGCGCGGGCCAGGGTGGCTGAGCGCGGCCGGATGGACCAGGCATTCGTGATAGAAAAATTCATCGCGCTCCGATGTCATGAAAGCGCCGTCCAGCCGCATTACCTTGCCGAATTCTGCGGAATCGGCAATTTCTATGTGCTGGAACGGCGATTGCATTTGTGCCAGCGGCGGCGCCAACTGCGTGCCATAAGCGGTATGTGGCGTGAGCTGCTCCAGCGCCAAGGTCTGGTCGCTGGCGCCGCTGCCGCGCTGCAAGCGATGGGTCTGCCATCGGGCCGGTGCAAAGCTGCTGATCAGGGTATCCAGCAAAGCGCTGGCCTTGGCGCTGTTATCTTCCGTGAAATTGCATACATACACATCCAGAGTCACCGCCTGGCGTTCGGGCCAGGTATGGATCGCCAGATGCGATTCGGCCAGCAGCAAGGCGCAGGTAACGCCGGCAGGGCTGCCGTCGGCGCTCTGAAAGGGGTGGAATTTTTCGCCGACGATAGTCAAGCCTGAGCGCAGCGTTTGCTCTACCACAAACTGGCGCAATCTGACCGGATCGAGCAATAAGGCTGGGGGGCAGCGGCAGTCGTAACAGTCGGCCGTCAGATGTAAACCTTGCATGGTGAGATCAGTGCTGAAATTAATGCTGTTTATTGCGGGTAGATAAGTCGATATGAAAATCACAATAAAACCATGCGATTCAACTTCGATGCGCTTGCGTGCTGTATGCGATGCGGCAGCATTTTACTGCCCATTTGCCCCCGCAACACAGGACAGATAAGCGGATTTGAACCGGGATCGGCCGCATTTTGGTAAAATATCGGCCTTTGTGGGCTGTTCTGACGCTCTTCGCCCGCCAACCGCTTGTCAAAGCCGATCTTCAATTGATGTTCGACTGATTTTCAACTGATTCCTTAACCGTTGCCAACCGCCCCCACCATGACTTCCACACTCCCGACTACCAAGATGGCCAATGCAATCCGTGCGCTGGCAATGGACGCTGTACAAAAAGCTAATTCCGGCCATCCCGGCATGCCGATGGGCATGGCGGAAATTGCAGTCGCCTTGTGGGCCAAACATTACCGTCACAATCCAAGCAATCCGCATTGGTTCAATCGTGACCGGTTTGTGTTGTCGAACGGTCATGGTTCGATGTTGCAATACGCCCTGCTGCACCTGACCGGCTACGATCTGCCGATGGACGAGCTGCGCAATTTCCGTCAGATGCATTCGAAGACGCCGGGCCATCCTGAAGTCGACGTCACGCCTGGCATAGAAACCACTACCGGCCCGCTGGGCCAGGGTTTGACCAACGCCGTCGGCATGGCTTTGGCGGAAAAACTGCTGGCAGCGGAATTCAACCGCTCCGGCTTCCCGGTGGTTGACCATCACACATACACATTCGTCGGCGACGGCTGCCTGATGGAAGGCATTTCGCACGAGGCTTGCTCGCTGGCCGGCACACTGCGCCTGTCGAAACTGGTCGTACTCTACGATGATAACGGTATCTCGATCGACGGCCATGTCGAAGGCTGGTTCAAGGACGATACCCCGAAGCGTTTCGAAGCCTACGGCTGGAACGTGATCCGCGCCGTCGACGGCCACAATGTGGAAGCCGTCAGCGCCGCCATCCATCAAGCCAAATTGTCCGACAAGCCAACCCTGATCTGCTGCAAGACCGTGATCGGCAAGGGTTCGCCAAACCTGGCCGGTACCGACAAAGTGCACGGCGCGGCCTTGGGCGACAAGGAAATCGCCGCTGTGCGCGAGGCCCTGGGTTGGAACTACGCACCGTTCGAAATCCCTGCCGACGTTTATGCCGCATGGGACGCCAAGCCGCAAGGCAAGCAATTCGAAGGCGACTGGAATGCACTGTTCGCCAGCTACGCTGCCGAATATCCGCAGTTAGCCAGCGAGTTCACCCGCCGCATGAAGGGCGAGCTGCCAGGTAATTTCGAAGAAACCGTGAATGCATACATCGCCAGCTGCGTCGAAAAGAAAGAAACCATCGCCACCCGCAAAGCCAGCCAGAACGCGATCCAGGCACTGGCGCCGGTGCTGCCGGAATTCCTCGGCGGTTCGGCCGACCTGACCGGTTCCAACCTGACTAACTGGAAAGAAAGCGTGGCAGTACGCGCTGACCAGCCGGGCAACCATATCAATTACGGCGTGCGCGAATTCGGAATGAGCGCGATGATGAACGGTATCGCTCTGCATGGCGGCTACATCCCGTTCGGCGCGACTTTCCTGACTTTCTCCGATTACAGCCGAAACGCTTTGCGTATGGCGTCGCTGATGAAGATCCGTTCGATCTTCGTGTTCACCCATGACTCGATCGGCCTGGGCGAAGACGGCCCGACTCACCAATCGGTGGAACATGTATCGAGCCTGCGTTTGATTCCGCAACTGGATAACTGGCGTCCATGCGACACGGTTGAATCGGCGGTGGCGTGGCAACAAGCGGTGCAACGCAAGAACGGCCCAAGCACGCTGATTTTCTCGCGTCAGAATTTGCAATATCAGGAGCGCGACGCCGCGCAAATCGCTGACATCAAGCGCGGTGCTTATGTCTTGAAAGATGCGGCCGACGCCAAGGCGATCCTGATCGCTACCGGTTCTGAAGTGGAACTGGCGATGCAGGCTGCGGCAGCACTGGCGCAGGAAGGTATTGCGGTACGTGTGGTGTCGATGCCTTGCGCCGACGTTTTCGACCGCCAGGAATCGGCTTATAAAGCCAGCGTATTGCAGCGCGGCTTGCCGCGCGTGGCGATCGAAGCCGGCGTCACTGCGTTCTGGCACAAGTATGTCGGCCTGGAAGGCGCTGTGGTCGGCATCGATACATTCGGCGAATCGGCTCCGGCCGGTGTGTTGTTCAAACATTTCGGCTTCACTGTTGAAAACGTCGTCGCCAAGACCAAGTTGATACTGGCATGAACGTAAGAGAAGTAAAAAAAGCTAGAGGTCTCGACATCACCAATATCGTTGGCGATGTCGTCATCCGCCGCGCCACCGTGGCCGATGCCGGGGTGATTGCCGCAGTGCGCATCGATAGCTGGCGCGCCACTTATCGCGGGATTATTCCGGATGACTATCTGGATGGCATGAAGGTTGAAGACAGCACCGCCATCTGGAGCCGCATCCTGTCGGCGACGTCGAGTGCGGCCAACGTGTTTGTGGCTGAAGTCGACGGTGAAGTGCTGGGTTTTGCGGCCGGCATGACGCTTGCCGAAGCCAAGCTCGGTTACGATTCCGAGCTGACCGCGATTTATCTGGAGCCGTCGGTGCAGCGGGCCGGCATCGGCCGCCGTCTGGTCGCGCATGTGGCGGCAACGCTGGCCAGCGCCGGCGCCAATAACATGCTGGTGTGGGTGCTGGCGGAAAATCGCCAGGCGCGGCAGTTCTACGAGATGCTGGGGGCCGAACTGTTGGTTGAGCAGCCGTTCAGCTGGGATGGATTGGATTTGCAGGAAGCCGGCTACGGTTGGCGTACCATCAGGGTCAATTGAAGCGTTAGTATTTGTGATGCAATTGAAACGAATTTATTGTTAATACCTTAGGAGAAAACCATGACTATTCGCGTCGCCATCAATGGCTATGGCCGCATCGGCCGCAACATCCTTCGCGCCCATTACGAAGGCGGCAAAAAGCATGACATCGAGATCGTTGCCATCAACGACCTCGGCGACTCAAAAACCAATGCTCACCTGACCCAGTACGATACCGCCCACGGCAAGTTCCCTGGCACCGTGACTGTCGACGGCGATTTCATCGTGGTCAATGGCGATCGCATCAAGGTATTGGCACAACGCAACCCGGCCGAATTGCCATGGGGTGAGTTGGGCGTTGACGTCGTGCTGGAGTGCACCGGCTTCTTCACCACCAAGGAAAAGGCTAGCGCCCATATCAAGGGCGGCGCCAAGAAAGTCATCATCTCCGCACCGGGCGGCAAAGACGTCGACGCTACCGTTGTTTTCGGCGTCAACCACGGCGTACTGAAAGCCAGCGATACCGTGATTTCCAACGCTTCTTGCACCACCAACTGCCTGGCGCCGCTGGTCAAGCCGTTGAACGACAAGATCGGTGTGTTGAACGGCCTGATGACTACCGTCCACTCCTACACCAACGACCAGGTGCTGACCGACGTTTATCACGAAGATCTGCGCCGCGCCCGTTCCGCCACCATGAGCATGATCCCGGCCAAGACCGGCGCTGCTGCGGCGGTCGGCCTGGTGTTGCCTGAACTGAACGGCAAGCTGGACGGTTTTGCGATTCGCGTGCCTACCATCAACGTCTCGTTGGTCGATTTGTCGTTCGTCGCTGCACGCGACACCACTGTTGATGAAGTCAATGCAATCATGAAAGATGCATCGGAAAACGGCGCATTGAAGGGTTTGCTGACTTACAACACTGAGCCGCTGGTTTCGGTCGATTTCAATCACAATCCGGCTTCGTCGAACTTTGACTCGACGCTGACCAAGGTTTCCGGCCGTCTGGTAAAAGTGTCGAGCTGGTACGACAATGAGTGGGGTTTCTCGAACCGCATGCTGGACACTACGGTTGCACTGGTTAACGCCAAGTAATTCGCCAAGTAAATCAGTCATCGCTAGTAGAAACGCCCCGCTGTTCGGGGCGTTTTTTTATGGCTGTCATTTTCCAGGCCGCTTGCGCTCGGCTTCGGGCTGATCTGGTCTGGGGTATAGTGGGTTGGTGACGATTGATTCAACTCAATTGAGGGGCCGACATGACAAGCACTGAAGATAGCCAAGGCGATTTCGAAACGATTGCCCGTTCAACGGTACCTTCCGATCTGGAGATCATCAAGGCCTTGCTGGAGTCTGAGAGGATACCGGCGTTTATCGTCGATGGCGGCATCAACCAGGTGTATTCCCTGATTGCGGTGGCGACCGGCGGTGCGCGGTTGCAGGTGGCGTCCCGGCATGTCGAGGCCGCCAGGCAGATCCTGACGGCTTTCGAGGCCGGACAACTGGCGCTGGACGACGACGTTGATGTCGCTGACGAAGAGCCCGATCCAGCCCCGGATAAGCGCAGAGGCCGCGCGTTTGGCGCCGCTATATTGGTGTTTCTGGGCGGCGGCTAAAGCTTTAGTCCTTATGCGGCGGCGACTCTGAAAGTTTCGGCCCACAACTGCTTCACCACCGAGATTTCGGCGGCTATGCGGGCCGTTGTCACGCGTGCTCTTTCTTCCCCCTGCAAGCGGCCTTGATGCTGCAGTTTACGGAAAGTCCGGTAAGCATCGGCCACCGCGTTAGCCAACACGGCATCAATCAAACCCATTTCCCCACATAGTTTCAACAAAGCGATATTGCCGATATCCGCGGTCAGCTGCGGATAGGCGGCGGCATGTCGCAAGATCAGGAATTGCACCAGGAATTCGATGTCGATCATGCCGCCGGCATCGTGCTTGAGATCGAAACGATCGCTGCGGCTCGGGTGGGCGTCGCGCATTTTCTGGCGCATATCCAGCACTTCGCTTTGCAGCTGTTGCGCATCGCGCACCTGGCGCAATACTTCCACCCGCAAGGTTTCGAAGCGTTCGCCTATGGCCGCGTCGCCGGCGCAGAAACGGGCTCGGGTCAGAGCCTGATGCTCCCACAACCAGGCCGATTTGCGCTGGTATTTTTCGAATTTGCCGAACGACGACACCAGCAGGCCGCTGGCGCCGTCGGGGCGCAGGGCAATGTCGATATCGAACAAAATGCCGGCCGGCGTATGGCTGGTCATCCAGGTAATGAAACGCTGCGCCAGCTTGGCGTAGAGGGCGGGGCCGTCCTGGTCGTCATCTTCATACAGGAACACCACGTCCAGGTCGGAGACATAACCGAGTTCCTTGCCGCCCAGTTTGCCGTAGGCGATGACGGTGAACAGCGGCGTCTCGCGATGCCGGCCCGGCATCATGTTCCAGATGGCTTGTACCGTGGCGGCTACCAGGATATCGGCCAGGATCGAAAGATGATCGGCCAGCGCCTCAACGCTAAGCATGCCTTCCAGATCCTGCGCCAACAGGCGGAATTGCTGCGCATGGTGCATTTCGCGCAGCATATCCATCTGCCGTTCGGTGTCGCCGGGAGCAGTCTCCAGCTGACGCCGGCATTCCTGCGCAAACACCGGCCAGTCCGGCGCCGCGTTCAGGCTGCGCGGATCCAGCAGTTCGTCCAGCAGGATAGGGTGCTGGGTCAGGTATTTGGCGGCCCAGTCGCTGGCGCTGATCATGCGGATCACGCGGTGCAGGGTAGCCGGATATTCGGTCAGCAGCGCCAGATAGGCGGCACGACGCGCAATCGCCTCCAGAAAATCCAGCAAACGGCTGAGAGTAGGCAGGTGGCGCTCGGGTTCGGGAATAGCGGCAACCGCCGGCAGCGCGGCATTGACCAGTGCCAGCAGGCGCGCGCGACTGGCTACCGGCAGGTTTTGCACCCGCGTCGATTGCCAGGTGGTGGCCAGCCGTTGCGCCGCCGCCGAGGCATCGGAGAAGCCGCAATGGGTCAATACCAGGGCAATTGTTTCGCGGCTGTCGGTTTCGCTTAGCGTATGCAGCACATTGTCGCAGTCGTCCCAGTCCTTCTGGCTGGGGCTGCCATGCTGCTTGTCCTTGAAGATATCGTCGAACTGGTCGTCGACCAGGGTGCGATGCTGGTCAAGCACTTGCATCAATGAAGGCACGTCGGCAAAACCCATGGTCTGGGCGATGATCAGGCAATCCGCCTGGTTGGTGGGGAAAGTATGGGTTTGCGCATCGTCCAGGTATTGCAGCCGGTGTTCCAGGTTGCGCAGGAAATCATAGGCTGCCAGCAGTTTATCGACTACCTCGGCGTCCAGCAGGTTTTTAGCAGCCAGGGTGCGCAGCGTGGCGCGGGTGGAGCGATCCCGCAGATCGCCATCGCGGCCGCCGCGAATCAGTTGGAACACCTGCGCCAGGAACTCGATTTCACGGATCCCGCCGCGCCCCAGCTTGACGTTGTTGCTGCGCTCCGGATGCAGCGCTTCCAGGCGTTTTACTTCTGTGCGGATTTGCGCATGCATGGAGCGCATGGCGTCGATCGAGCCGTAATCGAGGTAACGCCGGAATACGAACGGCCGGCTGATGTTTTCCAAAGTGGCGATATCTTCCGGGCGGCCGGTCAGGGCGCGGGCTTTGCACCAGGCATAACGCTCCCATTCCCGGCCTTGGGTCACCAGATAGGTCTCGACCATATTAAAGCTGGCGACCAGCGGCCCTGAAGCGCCATTCGGCCGTAGCGCCATGTCGACCCGGAAGGTGAAGCCGTCTTCGGTGATCTCAGACAGCGCGCCGATCAGCTTTTTGCCGAGCCGGGTAAAGAACTCATGATTCGACAGGGAGCGTTGGTCGGCGTTGGTGGTTTTGGTATCGCCATCTTCCGCATACGTGAAAATCAGATCGATGTCGGAAGAAACATTGAGTTCGCAACCGCCCAGCTTGCCCATGCCCAATACCAGCAATTCCTGCGGCTGGCCCGATTCTTCGCCCTGCGGCGTACCGTGCAGCGCGACCATGTCGGCAGTCAGCGCAGCCAAGTGGGTTTGCACCGCAAATTCGGCGAAAGCGGTGACTGCGCTCACCACTTCATCCAGATCGGCCAGCCCGCGCAAATCGCGTTCTATCAGGGTGCACACCAGCAGGTTGCGCAGGCGGCGCATGGCGCGCGGCAAGGGCATGCCGGAATCTGTTTCTTTTTGTAACAGTTGACTAAGCAGCATCGGGCCGACGGTTAATCTTGTCATCGGCTTGGCCAACTCTGCGATTTGTCCGGCGCGCCCGGCTTCGGCATTGACCCAGCGTGAGAAATAGCGCGAGGCAGCGGTACTGCTTAATAAGGATGGAGTCACAGGGATAGGGTCACGGGTTTAAAGGATAATTGGCGCAAAATTCAAAGAAAATGGGAAGCTCGACAGGAAGCTTAATCACGGCCTTTTTGTTTTTTTAGCTAAGCACATGCTGATCCATGCGAACATATGGTCTGGCAGCTAGTCGAACATCAACAGCTTGCCAATCTGGAATCGATCAGATGCAGCCGATTTATTTTACTTCCTATCCCTGGTCAGTTGGGGGCAGAGCGCAGAGTAACTCGCCGCACGTTTGGTTTGGCGGCTCCTGAATTCTGTTTCACAATGATTAATTTTACCCATTCTGATTGATGTTGGAAGAACAAGCAAAAATTCCGCCGCCGGCTAGCAAACTTGCCATCTGCTGGCGCGCCGGAATTGCCACTTACAAACACCTCAACCTGGTTACCCATCACCTGCTGGGCGCCTTGCTGACGCTGTTGATCGTGGCGTATTTCCTGTTTTGCGGACTATTCCTGGGTTTGCGCTATGTGGTGTTGCCGAATGTCGGCTACTACAAGGCAGAGATTGAGCAAATCGTTAGCAAAGAGGTAGGCAACCCGATTTCGATAGGCGCGATCCAGGCGTCCTGGCATGGCTTGCAGCCGCATCTGGTGCTGGGTAACGTGGTGGTTCACGACAAAGGCGGCAAGCCAGCGCTGACTTTACCGCAGGTGGCGGCCACTATTTCCTGGCGTTCGGCGCTGGTGGGCGGCGTCAGGCTGGCCACGCTGGAGATTGACAAGCCTGATCTGCAAGTCGAGCGCGATCCTCAGGGCAATCTGTTTGTCGCCGGCATTCTGGTCAATTCCAAGCAGGAAAATGACGGCGCTGGCGCCGAGTGGCTGCTGTCTCAGCACAAGGTGGTGATTCGTGACGGCCAGTTGCGTTGGCGCGACGATCTGCGCAAAGCGCCTGAGCTGACCCTGACCAATATCGATCTGGTGCTGCAGAATCGCTGGCGCCGCCACCAATTGTCGGTGCGGGCGACGCCGCCGGCGTCATTTGCCGCGCCGCTGGACGTGCGAGCGGATTTCGTCCATCCGGTATTTGCCCGCAAGAAGGCCGATATCAAGCGCTGGATCGGCACCCTCTATGCCAATTTGCAAGATACCGATCTGGCGGTGTGGAAGCCGTACTTCGACTATCCCTTTGAAGTCAATCAAGGCAAGGGCGCGGTGCAAGCCTGGCTCGATCTGGATCATGCCAAGGTGCGTAACTTTACCGCCGATCTGCAACTGAACGGTCTGGCCGTACGCTTGCGGCCCGACTTGCAGCCACTGGCATTAGAGAACGTCAGCGGGCGTATATCTGCGCATGAAGAACTGGGGCCGGCGCCAGAAGATGGCGCGCCGACCTTCGGTGCTCACGGCCATGCCGTCACGTTTACCAATTTTTCCCTGAAAACGGCTGACGGCTTGAGTTTGCCGCGGACTACCATCAGCGAATCCTATCTGCCTGCGCAGGGCAAGCAGGCGGAAAAATTCAGTTTGCAGGCCGAGCAGCTCGATTTGCAGACACTGGCCAGCTTCGTCCAGCGTTTGCCCCTGAGCGCGGCACAGATCAAGATGATCAGCGATTTCGCGCCACGCGGCCAACTGCACGATTTTGCCGCGCAATGGCAGGGCGCTTATCCGGCGATTGTGTCGTACAGCGCAAAAGGCCGCTTCGAGGGCTTAAGCGTCAATGCCCAGGCGCCACGCGCAGCGCAGCCGAAGACGGCTAGCCAGCCGGCGCAAGCGGCGGTACCGGGGATTCCTGGGATCGATAATCTGAGCGGCAGCATCAACGCCAACCAGGACGGCGGCAGCTTGAACCTGGCATCGGAAAAAATGCAGCTGGATTTGCCCGGTTTCTTCGAAATCCCACTGCTGCCTTTCGATAAGCTCGATATGAAGGCGCGTTGGAGTTTCCAGCAAAAGAAGGTGCTGTTGCAAATCGATAGCATGAATTTTGTTCAGGACGGTCTGGCCGGCACCTTGTCCGGCAGCCACCTTATACCCTTGCAAGAGCGTCACGGCGCCGCGTTGGGAGTGGTGGACCTGACCGCCAGCATCAGCGAATTCGACCTGAAAAAGATCGGCAGCTATCTGCCGATACACACCCCGGAGCATTTACGCAACTGGCTGGTCGGCGCGCTTAAGGACGGCAAGGCAAAAGATGTCGCGATCAGGATCAAGGGCGATCTGGCTGATTTCCCGTTCCGCACGGACGCAGCCAACGCCAAGCCTAAGGGCGAATTCAGCGTCGCCGGGAAAATTGAAAATGGCACGCTGGAATACGAGCCTGGCCATTTCGGCGTGGATGGAAAACAGCCCTTGTGGCCCTTGCTGGAAAAAATAGACGGCACCTTTGCATTGGATCGCACGCGTTTGCAGATCAAGGCCGCTACTGCGCAGACTTCGGCGGTGACGGTAAGCGATGTCACCGCGACGGTGCCTGAACTGGGATCGCATGATGAGATGCTGCTGATCGACGGCAGCGCCGCCGGCGCTTTGCAGAATTTCGTGCAGTTCACCAACAATAGTCCGGTGCTGCACTGGATCGACGGTTTTACCAGTGAGTCGCAAGCCAAAGGCAACGCCAAGTTGCAATTGAATCTGCAAATACCTTTGTCCCACGGCATCGATAGCAAGGTTACCGGCGTGCTGCAGTTCCTCAACAATGACGTCGTTTTGCAAAAAATCATCCCGCCTATCGCCAACGCCACCGGCCAGCTTGAATTCAACGAAAAGGGCTTCAATCTGAATGGCGTCAAAGGCAGTTTACTGGGCGGACCGGTGCAAGCCAGCGGCGGCACCCAGGCTGATCATCAGACCCTGATCAAGATTGAAGGCAACGCCAGCATTGATGGTTTGCGTGCACTTTATCCAGGCGTAGCGATGCAAAAGCTGTTGTCGCACGCCAGCGGCGGCAGTCGTTATAACGCTACTATTGCAATCCGCGAGCACCATCCTGAGTTAGTGGTCGAATCCAGCTTGCAGGGCATGGGCCTGGATTTTCCGGAGCCCTTGCGCAAGAGCGTGAGCGAAACCATGCCGCTCAAATTCGAATGGCTGGGCATGGCTTCCGACGATGCGGCAGTAGCACGCGACGAGCTTAAGTTGGCCTTGGGATCGGCTATCGTCGCTCGTTATCAACGGCAGAAACCGCTCAACAAGAGTGTTGCCGAAAATGGCAAAGCGGCCGACTGGAAAATACTGCGCGGCGGCATCGGCATCAATACACCGGCGCCTGAGCCGGATAGCGGCGTTGCGGTCAATCTGAACGCCAAGACATTGAATCTCGACGCCTGGAACAATCTGGCCGGCGCCTTGAGCGAGGATAGCGCTGCCAAAGCCGGTGACGAATCATCTTTGTCCGGCCTGGCGCAATATGCCGAGCCGAATCTGGTATCGGCCCGGGCCAGCCAGCTGATCCTGCTCGGCAAGACGCTGGATAACGTGGTGCTGGGCGCTTCGCATCAGAAAAACGCCTGGCAGGTCAATATCGATTCCAAGCAAGCTTCAGGTTACGTGACCTGGAACGCATCGCCGTCGGGCCACGGCCTTGGCAAAGTCACCGCACGTTTGTCGTCGCTGACTATTCCGCAAGGCGGTGAGTCGGATGTAGGCGAGGTGCTGGAAGGCAAGGGCGGCTCTACCCAGATTCCGGCGCTGGACATTATCGCCGAGGATTTCCAGTTGCTCGGCAAGAAGCTGGGACGGCTTGAGCTGAGCGCCAGCAACGTGCGCGCCAATGTCGGCAACGAATGGCGGATTCAGAAATTATCGATCATGAATTCCGATGCAGAATTGAAGGCCGAGGGTAAATGGACCACAGTCAACGGTGACAACACCACCAGCCTGACTTACGCCATGGATATCGCCGATGCCGGAAAACTTCTGGACCGCTTCGGTTTTGCGCATGTGTTGCGGGCCGCCAAAGGACGCATGGATGGCGAGGTCAGCTGGAAGGGCTTGCCGTTCACTATGGATATTCCGTCGCTATCCGGCCAGCTCAACCTGGATATGGCGGCAGGCCAGTTCCTGAAAGTCGATCCGGGCGCTGCCAAGTTGCTTGGAGTCTTGAGTTTGCAATCGTTACCACGCCGCCTGACCCTGGATTTCCGCGATATTTTTTCTGAGGGTTTCGCCTTCGATAGCGTGGTCGGCACCGCTTCTATTGCGCAAGGCAAGGCGCGTACTGATAATTTCAAGATGCGCAGCGTGAATGCTACGGTGTTGATGGATGGCGTCGCCGATATCGCCCGCGAGACGCAAGACCTGCATGTGGCGGTGCTGCCGGAAATCAATGCCGGCACCGCCTCGGTGGTGGCGCTGGCGATCAATCCGGTAATCGGCATCGGCACCTTCCTGGCGCAACTGTTCTTGCGCGATCCGCTGATGAGAGCTTTCACCTTTGAATATAATATTACCGGCGGCTGGACCGATCCGGTGGTGACCAAACTCGATCACAAGAGCGACGTGCCGGCGGCGAATACGCCTGGTCTGTCATACGGCCGCTGAATTTATCACCTGAGTTGTCACCCCCGTTATTGCCCGATTCATCACCCCGGTTATCGCCTTAGCGCAGGAGTTCAGAACCATGAGTCAAGCACCCAGCTCAACCAGTTTCAACGTCGCCGCGATTCAAATGGTGTCGACGCCGGTGCTGGAAGAAAATTTCAATACGGCGCGGCGTCTTGTCGCCGAGGCCGCCGGGCAAGGCGCGCAACTGGTGTTGCTGCCTGAATACTGGCCAATCATGGGCATGCAGGACACCGACAAGCTGACCTGCGCCGAAATCCTGGGCGAGGGGCCGATCCAGACCTTCATGGCGCAACTGGCAAGGGAACACGGTATCTGGTTGATCGGCGGCACCCTGCCGATGATCGCCGACGAGGTCGGCAAGGTGCTCAACACCACCCTGGTCTACGATCCCGACGGCCAGCAAGTCAGCCGCTACGACAAGATCCATCTGTTTAGTTTCAGCAATGGCGACGAGTCCTACGACGAGGCACGCACCATCGTCTACGGCAAGGACACCGGCAGTTTCGCGGCACCGTTCGGCAAGGTCGGTTTATCGGTCTGTTACGATCTGCGCTTTCCAGAGTTGTACCGGGCGCTGGGCGACTGCGCCCTGATCGTGGTGCCGGCGGCGTTTACTTACACTACCGGCAAGGCTCATTGGGAAATTTTGCTGCGCGCACGCGCCATTGAAAACCAATGTTACGTGTTGGCCGCGGCGCAAGGCGGTAAACATCCGAATGGCCGCCGTACCTGGGGCCATAGCATGCTGATCGATCCCTGGGGCGAAATTAAGTCGGTGCAGGCGGAAGGCGAAGGCCTTGTCAGCGGCAGCATCGACCCCCATGTCCTTAAGGGAGTACGGGCCAGTTTGCCGGCGTTGCTGCACCGCAAATTATAAATTTGTTGGTAGTTGAATATTGTTGCTGACAATAAATTTATAGTCACTTTCATAGGGAAGACCGGAGACGGGCGCTCCCAGTCTGACCCACCAATGCACGATACTCAGGCGGATGCTCTACAATCCGCATTACACCATTGCAAAGCCGAAATACCATGAAACCATTTGAACCAAACCTAAGCACTTTAGCCATCGCGCGCGATATCCTGTTGACTCCGTTCGGCCTGGACGAATCGAGCTTGCTAAAAGCGCTAGGGACCATGTTCACGCACAAGGTCGATTACGCCGATCTGTACTTCCAGTTCACCAAGAGCGAAGGCTGGAGCCTGGAAGAAGGTATCGTCAAGACCGGCAGTTTCTCCATCGACCAGGGGGTCGGCGTGCGCGCCATCTCCGGCGACAAGACTGCGTTTTCGTATTCCGATGAAATTTCCGAGAGCGCCTTGCACGATGCGGCGCTGGCAACCCGCACCATTGCGCGTCAGGGCGCCGGCAAGATCAAGATTGCCGCCGGCATGCAACAGAACGGTGGTCGCTCGCTGTATCTGCCGCACGATCCGTTGGTCTCGCTGGACGCCACTGAAAAAGTCAAACTGCTGGAACGGGTGGAGCGCTTGGCGCGCGCCAAGGATCCGCGTGTGGTGCAAGTGATGGCCGGCCTGGCCGGAGAATACGATGTGGTGCTGGTGGCGCGCAGCGACGGCGTGATTGCGGCCGATATCCGGCCGCTGGTGCGCTTGTCGGTGACAGTCATCGTCGAACAAAACGGTCGCCGCGAAACCGGCAGCAGCGGTGGCGGCGGCCGTTATAGCTACGGCTATTTCAGCGATGCCTTGCTGGAGCAATACGCCGCCGATGCAGTTGCCTCGGCGCTGGTGAACCTGGATGCACGGCCAGCCCCGGCCGGCCCGATGACCGTGGTGCTTGGGCCTGGCTGGCCAGGCATCCTGCTGCATGAAGCGATCGGCCATGGCCTGGAAGGCGATTTCAACCGCAAGGGCTCCAGCACATTTTCCGGCCGTATCGGCGAACGCGTGGCAGCCAAGGGTGTCACCGTGGTGGATGACGGCACCATTGCCGATCGCCGCGGCTCGCTCAACATCGACGATGAAGGCAATCCTAGTCAATGCACCACGCTGATCGAGGATGGCATCCTGAAGGGTTATATCCAGGACACCATGAATGCGCGCCTGATGAAGATGCCGGTGACCGGCAATGCACGGCGCGAATCGTTTGCCCATCTGCCGATGCCGCGCATGACCAACACCTACATGCTGGCCGGCGACAAAGACCCGGCCGAGATTCTGGCGTCGGTAAAGAACGGTTTGTACGCAGTCAATTTCGGCGGCGGCCAGGTTGATATCACCAATGGCAAATTCGTGTTTTCGGCGAGCGAAGCCTATATGATCGAAAACGGCAAGGTTACCTATCCGGTCAAGGGCGCAACCTTGATCGGCAACGGTCCCGATGTCCTGCACCGGGTCTCCATGATCGGCAATGACATGCAGCTCGATCCCGGTGTCGGCGTCTGCGGAAAAGAAGGCCAGAGCGTGCCGGTCGGCGTCGGCCAGCCTACTCTGCGCATCGATGGCGTGACTGTCGGCGGCACGGCTTAAGGGTAGGGCTTAAAGGTAGGGATTAAAACATGGCGCAAGCAACCATGATGGAATGGCGCTGGTTGCCATTCCAGGAGTTGAGTACTGTGCAATTGTATGCCGCGATGCAATTGCGGCAGCGCGTGTTCGTACTGGAGCAAACCTGCGTATTCCAAGATGCCGACGGCATCGATCTGCACTCCTGGCACGGCTTCGGTTATTTGCCGGATGGCGAGCTGGGCGCCTACGCGCGTATCGTACCGCCCGGTAAAGCGTTTGATCTGCCGTCGATAGGACGGGTCGTGACCGCCCCCGAGGTGCGCGGCAAGAGTGGCGGCAATGAGCTGATGCAACAGGCGATGGCGCAAACCGCCAGATTATTTCCAGGGCATAGCGTCAAGATCGGGGCGCAGGCACAGTTGCAGCGCTTTTATGGCCGCTTCGGTTTCGAGCCGGTCGGCGAGTTGTACGATGAAGACGGCATTTCACATATTCATATGATTGCGCCGCCTGCGCTGTAGACCCTCACGGGGGCACAGGCCTGATTGGCGCCATTGCTTCAATTTTCTTTTGCAATAAATCTGCGGCAGCAATCAACTCGACAAGCAATTGATTACTCACTTCTAGATGGCCTTCATATTCGGCGACGTTGCGTCGCTGATGACATTGCGCCAGCACGCGCCAGATTTCTGGTTTGATGTTCAGCGTGTGCTCTAGGCATTGAAAAACGATATAGCGATTATCGGAGCGGTAGCCATGCCAGCGCAGGGCCGCCAAAGCCAGCGCATGCGATGCGTTATAAGCCAGGTCGAAACGGCTTTCAACAGCCAAACTGGCATTGGTGGAATCGGCCAGCCGAGCTTTTGCTGAGCGCAATAATCCGTTGAATTCGCCTTGGTTGGCCGGCTCGGATTTCAGACTGCCGGTCTTGAACAGATTTTCAAGGTTTTGGGAGGACATCGGCAGAGCCTAGCAGAAAAATCTTGGGCTGCTCCAGTACACGCAGCACGAAAGCATTTTTCTCCATTAGCTTACGTTGCACTTCCTGTGTTGAATAAATCGAGGGGTTCACCGGTCGTCCAAGTTTCGCTTCGCTGGTGCTTAGCAAGTTGTACAAATCAGCGTAAGCCACCTTATCACTGACGATGAATATATCAATGTCACTTTTTGTCGTATCACTGCCTTTGGCGATAGAGCCATAAATGAAGGCTGTGCGAATTTTATCGGATAGCGGCAATAGCGCAGTACGTAAAATATCGGCCAGGCCGACTGTTTTCAGCATGATGCCGCGCAGCTCCTCAAAAATCGGCGCCTCACGATTTGCCTGATAGTGCTTCTGGTTCCCGATTTTTTTGATTGTTACCAATTCTGATGCGGCCAGCTTTTCCAATTCGCGTTGTACAACGCCGATTCCTGAATCGACAAAACGTACAATCTCGTTTGTATAAAAGCTGCGGTCTGCATTGACGAACAGCAGCCCGAGTACCCGCTGCTGTACTTTGGAGAAAAGCGCGTCTGCCAACCCGATTGAATTAATACCCATAAACGGAATGTTAATACCCTATTTGGGTATTGTAAAGCGATTTGCTTTCTGGATCACCGGCTCAAATCGGGTTATCCTCCACAGGCAAATTGATAGCCGTCTTTTACCAGGATGCTAAAAAGTCAGTGATCAGTACTGAATGCGCAGCGCTCAATACCGATTGAAACAGCAACCGAAAGGAAAATCATGTCAAACGTCAGCTCTCCCCAGCAGATTGCCGCATCACTGACAGAACACTGGTCGCCGCGCGTGGTCGCCGAGGTTGACGATTCTTATGTCAAGGTCGCCAAGGTCAAAGGCTCTCTGGCCTGGCATAGCCACGAACATGAAGATGAATTGTTTCTGGTCCTCAAAGGCCATCTGCGCATCGAAATGGAAGATGGCGCAGTCGAGTTGGGCGAGGGCGAAATGTTTGTCGTTCCCAAAGGCGTACGGCATAACCCGGTAGCGGAGCAGGAGTGCCACCTGATGCTGATCGAACGTAAATCGACCTTGCATACCGGCGATGTCGTGAGCGAAAAAACGCGTTCGTTGGCCGAGCAATTGCACCCGCTGTGATGCAAGGCTTACTGGCTTGACGCAGCCAGGTGTTTCTGTGCTTTCCAGCACGCATAGTCTTGCGGCAGACAGACCGCACAAGGCCGATAGCCGGCGGCTTGCGCATCGGCCTGGTTAAGAAAAAACACGCGATTTTTTACATAGCCGCCTTTGGCGATTGCGTGTAGCGCTGCACGGCAATCCAGGCGGCCGTAGATGCGGCTGCGGCGGTGGCCGCCCAGTTGACCCGGGCGGTCGCTGTCATAACTGCTGCCGTCGGCGCCGATGAGTCGCCATTGTTTGCTGGCGGTATTCATCTTTTGCTCATTTTCTCTGTTCCCGTTCGAGCAACGCCTGCTTACGCTCCACTCCCCACCGATAACCCGAGGCGCTGCCGTCGCTGCGTATCACGCGATGGCAGGGAATCGCCACCGCCAGGCTATTGGCAGCGCAGGCTTGGGCTACGGCGCGCACTGCCTTGGGCGAGCCGATACGGGCGGCGATTTCAGCGTAGCTGGTGGTGCTGCCGGCCGGTATGTCACGCAGCGCCTGCCAGACGCGCTGCTGGAACGCCGTGCCGCGCACATCGAGCGGCAAATCCAGGCCCAGGGCGGGGGCTTCGATGAAACCGACCACTTGCGCCACCAGTTGTTCGAAGTCGTGATCGGCGCCGATCAGGTGGGCGCGCGGGAATTGATCCTGCAAGTCGTGCGCCAGCGCGTTCGGATCGTCACCCAGCAGAATGGCGCAGACGCCGCGCTCGCTTTGCGCCACCAGGATCGCGCCTAGCGAGCATTCACCAATCGCAAAACGGATATCGGTGTTGGCGCCGCCGGCGCGATAGTCAGTCGGCGTCATGCCTAGTACCTGGCTCGAGGCTTCATAGAAACGGCTGTTGGAATTAAAGCCGGCGTCGTAGATCGCCTCAGTCACTGAATTACTGTGGTTGAGATGGTCGCGCACTTTCCGGGCGCGATGGGCGTTGGCATAGGCCTTGGGCGTCAACCCGGTGACAGCTTTGAACACGCGGTGGAAATGAAACAAGCTGAGGCCGGCGTCGGCCGCCAGCATTTCCAGGCTGGGTAGTTCTAGTGCGCTTTCGATGCTGCGGCAGGCGGCGGCCACCAGTTCAGCATGATGGGCCGCCACCGAGGTTTGATCGGCGCCGCGTTTGCTGGGCCGGTAGCCGGCTGCTTCTGCCGCTGCCGGAGTATCGAAGAACTCGACGTTTTCCGGGCGCGGCAGGCGTGTCGGGCTGCTCGGGCGGCAATATACGCCGGTGGTTTTGACGGCATAGACAAACAGTTTGTCGGCAGTTGCGTCTCTTGCCTGCACTGCGGCCCAGCGCGGGTCGGATTCCGCAACTTGCTTACCGGTTTGCTGCTGTTGTGTGAGTGTTCGCATAGTGGCTTCCTGACTTTCAATTGAATGTTGTAGCCTTACTTTATTGCTTCGCCCGGCTAGCAACACTCCGAGTCTTGCTATCAAATTCAAATAACTTGCTTAATTCTTTGGTAAGCGCCACAAATACCAGGCGGCTACGGTGCGATAAGGGCTCCAGCTTAGGCCGATTTCGCTGATCTGTTTTTTGCTTGGCGTCTGTTGCAGGTTTTTCAGGCGTCGATAGCCTTCGCGCACGCCGAAATCGTCGGCCGGCAAAATGTCCGATCGTTCCAATGTGTAGATCAGCAGCATCTCGACAGTCCAGCGGCCGACGCCGCGCAGGCTGACCAGTCGCTCGATGAGTGCTTCGTCGCTGATTGTCAGTGCTTCGGCGCGCAGTGGAACAATACCGTCCAAGGCTGCTTGTGCGATGCCGTGGATGGTCGCGATTTTGCTGGCAGAGAAGCCGCAGCCACGCAAGATATCGACTGGCGTATCCAGTAGTTGCTGCGCGCTCGGAAAGCTAGCGTGGTGAAACAGGGCCAGCATGCGGGCCAGGATGGCGTCGCCGGCGCGAGCGTGCAACTGCTGATAAGCAATCGCGCGTACCAATGCCTCATATGGCTCACGCGCCGCTTTGGAGGCATGGCGACAGGGGCCGATGTGGGCAATGTGGCGCGCCCAGTCGGGATCCAGCGCCGACAAGAATTTTTCAGCGTTACGGTATGCGTTTTCCGATATGTCCGCTGCGATCGTGGTTGGGTCCGGCATGGTTGCAACTAACATCAAGCGGCCTTGCGGAAAGTGAGATTGATTCTTTGCCTGCCAAGCAGAGGATGTTCGGCTTCCTTCAGCGCCAGCACGCCGTGATAACGCAGCCGGTCCGCTCCACCCCAGACCACGACGTCGCCGTGAAACAGCGGCACGCGTAGCGCCTTGTCGCCACGTTGATGGCCGCCGAACAGAAACATCGCAGGAATGCCTAGCGAGACGGAGACAATCGGCGCGGCGTAGTCTTGCTCATCCTTATCCTGATGCAGCGACAGTTTGGTACCTGGCTGGTAGCGGTTGATCAGGCAAGCGTCAGGTGTGAAACCGTCGAAACCGGCTTGCTCTGCTGCGGCATGCGCCAGCTGTAAAAAAATCTCGGGCATGGCCGGCCAGTTGCGGCCGTGCTCTGGATCGACGGCGCTGTAGCGATAACCGCGGCGGTCGCTGGTCCAGCCGAGGGCGCCGCAATTGGTCAAGGCTACCGACATGTGAAAGCCACCGGGCGTCAGCATGTGCCGGAACGGCGATGCCTGCTGGATAGCTGCCAGCGCCGGCAGCAGTTGCGCGACATACGGGGTGGCGAAGCCACGCAATACAAAGGCGTTTTGTGTCAATTGCTGCTGGCGCTGATCGGGTTGCTCCAGCTCTTCAAACAAATCTAAAGTCATGCGTTGCTCTTCATAAAGCATCATGGAAAATCACGCCCAGCGTGTGCCGCGATCCGGAGCGGATGCGGCTGACGCCATGCCGTAAATTTACCCTATAAGTGCCGTGCTGACCTTGCACCGGGCGATTGTGGACCGCAAACACCACGGCGTCGCCTTGGGTCAGAGGAACCACTTCGGGGCGTGACTGCATGCGCGGCCTTTGCTCGGTCATCACGAATTCGCCGCCGCTGAAATCGCGGCCCGGTTCGGATAGCAGGATTGCCGCCTGCAATGGAAATACGTGTTCGCCGTACAGATCCTGGTGCAGGCAGTTGTAATCGTCGACGCCATATTGCAACAGCAACGGGGTTGGCCGCAGCTGGCCCGCAGCATGACAACGGTCGATGAATGCAGCATGTTGTTGCGGGAAGCGGACATCGATATTCATGCTCTGGTGCCAGCGGTTGGCGATAGGTGCCAGCTGTGGATAGAGCGCGCTGCGCAAGTCGCCGATCAGATCGGGCAGGGGGTAGCTGAAATATTTATACTCGCCGCGTCCGAAACCATGGCGCGCCATCACGACTCTGCTGCGGAATAGTTCGTTGTGCGCGTACAGCGCGGACAAAGCCTGACATTCCTGAGACGTCAGCAACTTTGGCAGCAGCGCACTGCCGTAGTTGTCCAGCTCGTGCGCGAGGTTTTCCCAATCCACCCGCTGCAGTCGTTCTGTGATGGAGCCGTCGTTGTGAACGACGGCATGCTTCAGGTAAGGCGCGGCCCCAACTTCAACTTCAACCGGATCGGCAGTTTCGTGCAGCGTTTTCATCATTTCCTCTGTATCTGTTTGACTGAGCCGAGTTTAGGCAGGCCGGCCGAGCTGACGCACTCCGACTCTTGCTATCAAATTCGGAATCATCTTGTTTTGCAAGAAAATTGCTGCGTTATAGGCATTAAATACAGTTGATTTTTGATTTTGAAGCAAGTATGTATTGTGGGCGGGGTGGTTTTTCTTTGTTGCAGCAGCTATCAAACTGCATGGCGTCAAACTTCAAACAGGAAAATCATCATGCCACTCGCACTTTGGGCGCTCACGCTTAGCGCTTTTGCCATCGGTACGACAGAATTCGTTATCGTCGGCCTCATCCCAACTATTGCCGCCAGTCTTGGCGTTTCCGTTCCGTCGGCCGGCCTGCTGGTCAGTCTCTATGCCCTCGGCGTTGCGGTGGGCGCGCCGGTGCTTACCGCCTTGACTGGCCGCGTGCCGCGCAAGCAGCTTTTGCTGGGCTTGATGGCCTTGTTCACTATCGGCAACCTGGTCGCATGGATGGCGCCGGGATACGAAGCGCTGATGGCGGCACGCGTGCTTACCGGGTTGGCGCATGGCGTGTTCTTTTCGATCGGATCGACCATTGCCACCGGCCTGGTGCCGAAAGAAAAGGCGGCCAGCGCAATTGCGCTAATGTTCACCGGGCTGACAGTCGCCTTGGTCACTGGCGTGCCGCTCGGCACGTTCATCGGCCAGACGTTTGGCTGGCAGTCGACTTTCCTGGCGGTGTCTGTGCTTGGGGTGATTGCATTTATCGGCGGCTGGATCCTGGTGCCGGACAATATTGCCAGCAGCAAGCCGGCTTCCTTGCTGACTCAGGCTGCCGTCCTGAAGCAGCCGCGGCTGTTGCTGGTGTACGCCATCACTGCCCTGGGTTACGGCGGCTCCTTCATTGCCTTTACCTACCTGGCGCCGATTTTGCAGGAAATCTCGGGCTTCTCGGCTGCCAGCGTCAGCCTGGTGATGCTGGTGTATGGCGTCTCGGTGGCGTTCGGCAATATCTGGGGCGGCAAGCTGGCTGACCAGAAGGGACCGATACGCGCATTGCAAATCGTGTTTGCCTTGCTGGCTGTGGTGTTGTTCGTGCTGACTTTTACTGCGTCCAATCCTTGGCTGGCAGTCCTGACCGTGCTGGCATGGGGAGCTTTCGCCTTCGGCAACGTGCCTGGCTTGCAAGTGTATGTGGTGCAGCAGGCAGAACGCCACGCACCGCGTGCAGTGGATGTCGCCTCCGGCCTGAACATCGCCGCATTCAATGTCGGGATTGCGCTGGGCGCCTGGGGCGGCGGTCTGATCGTCAGCCATCTTGGTTTGATGGCGACACCTTGGATCGGCGCTATCGTGGTGCTAGTTGCGTTGAGCTTGACCTCGCTGGCAGGACGGCTGGACCGGCGCGATGGCGTTGCCCCTGTCATCGGCTCCGGCCACGCGGTCGCCATGCGTTGATAGGGTAGTCAGAGGCTGTGCCCGGTCGCTATTGTCTTGCTGTACATAAAACATGTGGTAATACTGGCCTTGCCAAACTTCTGGAAATCCTGCACTATTGGGTCTGATTTTAATAATCCTTTACTTAAAACCATGTCTTTCGCACGCGCTTATTTCTTTTTTTACTTTAGCTATTCCAGCCCCACGGCGGTGAAAAGCGGTAAGCGTTCGTAAGTAAAGAGCAAACCGAAATTTCTAAAAAACCGCCAGCGATGGCGGTTTTTTTATACCCAGTCAATTTTGAGCCAGGAGAAAACATGCTACGCACCGATGATTTGCGCATACGAGAAATGAAAGAATTAGTCCCACCGTCACATTTGATCCGCGAATTTGGCTGCTCCGAGAAAGTGGCCGAAACGGCCGCCAATTCGCGGATTGCCTTGCATCGCATCTTGCATGGCCAGGATGACCGCCTGATGGTGGTGATCGGGCCTTGCTCGATCCACGATACCAAGGCAGCGATGGAATATGCGCGCCGCCTGGTGGGCGAGCGCGAGCGCCTCAAGGGCGAGCTGGAAATCGTGATGCGGGTCTACTTCGAAAAGCCGCGCACCACGGTCGGCTGGAAAGGTTTGATCAACGATCCGTACATGGACAACAGTTTCCGCATCAATGATGGCCTGCGCATGGCGCGTGAGCTGTTGTTGAATATTAACGAACTGGGTCTGCCGGCCGGTACTGAATTTCTGGATGTGATCAGCCCGCAATACATTGCCGATCTGATCAGCTGGGGTGCGATCGGCGCCCGTACCACAGAATCGCAAGTGCATCGCGAACTGGCTTCCGGCTTGTCATGCCCGGTCGGTTTCAAGAACGGCACCGACGGTAATATCAAAATTGCGGTGGACGCCATCAAGGCCGCATCGCAGCCGCATCATTTCCTGTCGGTGACCAAGGGCGGCCATTCGGCGATTGTGTCGACCAACGGCAATGAAGACTGCCATATCATTTTGCGCGGCGGCAAAGCGCCGAATTACGACGCCGCCAGCGTCGATGCAGCTTGCAAGGATATTGCCAACAGCGGCCTGGCGTCGCGTCTGATGATCGATGCTTCGCACGCCAACAGCTCGAAGAAACCGGAAAACCAGATTCCGGTATGCGCCGATATCGGCAGCCAGGTAGCAGCCGGCGACGGCCGCATTGTGGGCGTGATGGTTGAATCGCACCTGATCGCCGGCCGCCAGGATCTGGTGCCGGGCAAGGAACTGGTGTATGGCCAGTCGGTCACCGACGGTTGCATCAACTGGGAAGAAAGCGTGACGCTGCTGGAAGGCCTGGCAGAAGCGGTAAAACAACGCCGTTTGCTGAATAGCAGCCCGGCCTAAGCAAGCAGGGCGGATGGCCTATCCGCCCGTCTCTAGATCAAGCGCGATCAAAAGCGCTTGGTCAACACCATCATTTCGCCCTCGCGCCGCATCTCGGTGCGATTCAGGAACGACATGCCAAGCAGCGCGAACGGCAGCCCGCTCTCCTGCACCAGGGCGTCGACCTGATTCATTTCAATATCGCCGATCTTGACCGTGTTGAGTTTGACCATGTACGCCGGCGCTGCGCCGTTGGCAGTATTGACCATGGTCATCCTGCCCTTTTTGTAATCGACCCCCAGCCGTGCCGCGTCCGAAGCGGGCAGTGCGATCATGGTGGCGCCGGTGTCGACCAGCATGGTCATCATGCCACCGTTGATCTGGGCTTGCGCCACGAAATGCCCTTGCGGATTGACTTTCAAGGTGACGCTGGAAGATGCACCCGGGGCGCTGCGGCTGACGTAATCGCCGATGCCGATGACTTGCCGCTTGCCTTTAACCTCCAGCGTTGCGGTGGCGCTATTGGCTTCCACCAGCTTCACGTCGTCGGTGATTTTGCTGCCGACCGCGTAAGTCTTCGGCGAGGAGCCGTCAATCACCAGCACGGCTTTCCCCGGAAACAGGCCGACTACGCCGATATCGGAAGCTTGTGCCGCGCTAGAAATGGAAGCAAGTAAAAACAGGCTGGTGACGCAGGTGACTAAAGCAAGCGGGCGCATGGTTGTCCGACTTTCCTGGCAAGAGGTTGAGATAGCGCCGTAATGCCGATAGCTTGGTCAGCCGGCAACAGCAGGTGGATGATACCTGCAATATGTTGCCACGCTACAATTTAGTCACGGAAATTATTGAATTCCAGCGGCAAATCGGCCACTTCCTTGCGCAGCATCGCCATCGCTGCCTGCAAGTCGTCACGCTTGGCGCCGGTGATGCGGACGGCGTCGCCCTGGATGCTGGCCTGGACTTTCATCTTGCTGTCCTTGACGATGCGGACGATCTTCTTGGCTGCTTCGGATTCAATGCCGTTCTTGATCTTGATGACTTGCTTGACCTTGTCGCCGCCGATCTTTTCGATCTTGCCGATGTCGAGGAAGCGCGTATCGACATTGCGTTTGACCAGTTTTGCGGTCAGCACGTCGCGTACCTGGCTTAACTGGAATTCCGAGTCGGCATACGCGGTCAGGTCGCGTTCTTTCAACTCGATGCGGGCGTCGCTGCCCTTGAAGTCGAAGCGGGTCGAGATTTCCTTGTTGGCTTGATCGTTGGCATTTTTTACTTCGACCAGATTGGCTTCCGATACGGTATCGAATGATGGCATGGTGATATTCCTTCAGTATGTTCAAACAAAGCCGGCCGTCTATATTGCGAGCGGCCGTCGAGCTATGCGCATTTTAGCGGACAAGAAACCCGAGGTGTCGGTCTGGCCAGTCTATTTTCTGATATGGCTACTTATCTTCCGACGCATGGGCTAGCCGCTGGACGCGCGCTGTTACGTTTATAATCCCGGTGCTATGACTATCTCCAAGCTTCCGTTCCAATTCGATTTTTCGCTGCGCCGGCACAATACCTTTGGTATCGATGCCAAGACGCATGCCTATCTGCCGGTCACTTCGCTGGAAACATTACAAGCGCTCAGATCAGACCTTGATGCTACCCGCTTGCCGCGCCTGGTGCTGGGCGGCGGCAGCAATCTGGTGCTGACCCAGGATTTCCCCGGTTTGGTGTTGCATATGTGTAATCGCGGGCGCGAAATTGTCGGCCAAGACGAGGATGCCGTTTATGTGCGCGCCGCAGCCGGTGAAAACTGGCATGAGCTAGTGCTATGGACGCTGGAGCAAGGCTTGGCAGGGCTGGAGAATCTGTCGCTGATTCCTGGCAACGTCGGCGCCGCGCCGATCCAGAACATAGGCGCTTACGGTATCGAGCTGCAAGAGCGCTTCCACGGATTAACCGCACTCGATATGGAGAGCGGCGAGATCCTGCATCTGGACCGGGACGCCTGCGCTTTTGCCTATCGCGACAGCATCTTCAAGCACAGCCTGCGCGACAGGGCGGTGGTGCTCGACGTCACCTTCGCCTTGCCGAAACGCTGGCAGCCTGCTCTGCGTTATGCCGATGTGGCGCAAGAGTTGGAAGCGCGCAAACTGGCGCAGCCAACTGCACGCGATATCAGCGATGCGGTGATTGCAATCCGTACCCGCAAATTGCCTGATCCGGCGCTGATCGGCAATGCCGGCAGCTTTTTCAAAAATCCGATCGTGACGGCGGCGCAACGCAATGCCTTGCTGGTGCAACATCCGCAACTGGTGAATTACCAGCAAGCCAACGGCAGCTACAAGCTGGCTGCCGGCTGGCTGATCGATCAATGCGGCTGGAAAGGGAGAAACCTGGGCGCGGCCGGCGTTTATGAGAAGCAGGCGCTGGTGCTGGTCAACCGCGGCGGCGCCAGCGGCCAGGATGTGGTGCGCCTGGCGCAAGCGGTGCAAGCGGATGTGATGGCAAGGTTTGGCGTGGTGCTGGAGCCGGAACCGATTTTTATTTGAGGAAGTAGTTTGTTTCTTCTGCGATTTTATCGCTATCAAGTCACATTGATGTCACATCGCAGCGTTAAGCTCTGCCATGTCTCATCTCCAACACTCCCTAAGGTAATGGATTTAGCCCGCCATGCGATTGCATGACGGGCTTTTTTTTTACATGTTTTTTTGCAAATCTCAGGCGTAATGGCAAACGTAGTTTACGGTTTCCAGCGTCTCGATATCGAAACTGGAATTGGCCGGGATATCAAAACTGTCGCCGCCGCTGTACGTGGTCCAGGCTTGCTGATCTTTCTGGCGCACGCGGCAGCTGCCGCTGGTGATGTCCATGATTTCAGCGACGCCGGTGTTAAACGTCAGCGATGACGGCAGGATCACGCCCAGCGTTTTCTTGCTGCCGTCGGCGAAAACAACAGTGTGGGAAACACATTTGCCGTCGAAATAAACATTGCCTTGCTTGAGGACAGTGACATTGTCGAATTGAGTAGTCATGTTGGGTTCTTTTGTTTGGCGTGAGTTTATTCTGCGTCTTTGTCGAGCAGCGGCAGCGATACGGCGTTGCTGGATGCGAGCAGGCCGGTGCTTTGATAGATCGCCAGCTTTTGGCGGGTATCGCTGATGTCGAGATTGCGCATGGTCAGTTGGCCGATGCGGTCTTGCGGCGAGAAAGCGCCTTCGCCCTTTTCCATGGTCAGGCGATCCGGATGATAGGTCAGGTTGGCCGACTCAGTGTTGAGGATCGAATAATCGTTGCCGCGGCGCAGCTCGATCGTGACCTCGCCGGTAATCGCGCGCGCGACCCAGCGTTGCGCCGACTCGCGCAGCATGATCGCCTGCGAATCGAACCAGCGGCCTTGGTACAGCAGGCGGCCCAGGCGGCGGCCGCTTTCGCGATATTGCTCGATGGTGTCTTCGTTATGGATGCCGGTGACCAGGCGCTCGTAGGCGATGAACAGCAGGGCCAGGCCCGGCGCTTCATAGATGCCGCGGCTCTTGGCTTCGATGATACGGTTTTCGATCTGGTCGCTCATGCCCAGGCCGTGGCGACCGCCGATGCGGTTGGCTTCCATCATC